>Ga0265295_1002113_pt1 | contig 32675 bp, 26 predicted proteins | sample Munlansysbiofilm_FD_192503 | JGI IMG/M metagenome (GOLD analysis project Ga0265295, IMG submission 192503) | Leachate microbial communities from a municipal landfill in Southern Ontario, Canada - Methane capture system biofilm | ecosystem: Engineered > Solid waste > Landfill > Unclassified ... | reverse complement strand
AAGGATGAGCAGGGAGGTGTTGGATGCCAGACCAAAGGCAAGCAAGAGCTTTTTCTTCTGTCCAAGGGACATCTCGTTGAGGTTCTGGCTCATATCCAGGTCGAAGTCCTTGCAGAACTTGGCGAACATCGAGTGGTCGAAGCGGGGGTAGAAGACTGAATTCATCTTCAGGTACTCAGATGCCTTCATCCTGGGCAGGGGGAACTCCTCAGGAAGGTAGAATACCTCGCTGAGCATCTCAGGCTTGCGCCCTATGGGGTCGAAGCCCAACACCGAGGTATACCCCTCCTGCGGGAACAGCTGGCCACAGAGCAACTTCAGCAGCGTTGTCTTGCCCGATCCATTCTTCCCTAGCAATCCGTAGATATTCCCTCGTTTGATCTTCAGACTCAAATGGGAGAACAAGGGTTTCTTCCCATAGGAGAATCCGATGTCCTGCATCCGGATCACCTGTCCGTCCGATACGACAACCTCTTTGAGCTCGGACTTTGTGCTCTCTATCTCATTGGCCATACGCGCCTCCTTGGTCACACTAGTGAACTAGCTAACTAATACACTATAACAAAAGGTTTGTCCACCCTTCTTGCCCATAATTGAGAAAAAAAAGTGCACGCATCTTTTTTTCTCAATTGAAGAGGCTTTCGGCTAGTACAAGGGCCCTGTTAGCTGGTAGTATCTTTTCTCGCGCATAGACGGTTCGTCCATGAGCAACAGCACATCCCAGTGGCCTCGGCTGGTGGGAAAACTTAATACTAAAGGGCCAAACGCCACCATGTTTGGTACAAAAAATTCACCATGGACTAGAAAGGGCACAAGGTAATGAACGAAAACCTGCAGCTACACAAGAACAAGACCTACCTAGACCGCCAGAACAAGACGGAATCAAACGCACGAAGCTATCCGAGGAAATTCCCCATAGCCATCAAGAAGGCCAAAGGCTCCTGGATAGAGGATGTTGAGGGGAACACCTATCTGGACTTCCTCTGTGGAGCAGGGACGCTTGCCCTCGGGCACAACGACGACGAGGTGAACCAGGCAATGGTCGACCTCATCAATTCCGGCGCACCCCTTCATACGCTGGACCTTACCACCCCCATAAAAGACAGGTTCGTCGAACTCATATTCTCCTTACTGCCCCAGGAACTGCAGGAAAACGGGAAGATTCAGTTCTGCAGCCCCTCAGGAACCGACGCGGTTGACGCAGCGATCAAGCTGTGCAAGACAGCCACCGGCAGGTCGTCGGTCATCGCCTTCGGCGGCGGCTACCATGGCATGGGCCACGGGGCTTTGGCCCTTACCGGAAACCTCCATGCCAAAAACCGCATCAACGGCCTCATGGGGGACGTGCACTTCATGCCCTACCCCTACTCCTACCGCTGTCCCTTCGGCCTAGGGGGTGAAGCTGGCACTGATGCAGCCTGCGCCTACTTTGAAAAGACCCTCAAGGACCCTGAGAGCGGCATCACCAGGCCCGCAGCGGTCATCCTCGAGCCCATACAGGGCGAAGGCGGGGTCATCCCCGCCCCTGCCAAATTCCTGCAGACAGTCAGGCGCGTCACCCAGGAGCTGGGCATCCCGATGATAGTCGATGAGATCCAGTGCGGCATCGGGCGTTCGGGAAAGTTCTTTGCCTTCGAGCATGCCGGGATAACCCCCGATGTCATCCTCGCCTCCAAGGCTATCGGCGGCAGCCAGCCCATGAGCGTGGTCATCTACCACAAGGACCTGGACCAGTGGGAGACAGGGGCCCATGCCGGCACCTTCCGCGGCAACCAGCTTGCCATGGCAGCCGGCTCTGTGGTTATCGAGCGTGTCAGCGAGCCCTCGTTCCTGAAGAGCGTGACAGAGAAAGGCGCTTTCATCGTTGAGCGGCTGCTCACGATGAAGAGCACATACCCCATCATCGGGGACATCCGCTCCAAGGGCCTGATGATCGGCATCGAGTTTGTCGATCCCAACGGAAGGATTGATTCGCTCTCCTCGCCCCCCCCTAGCGGCACCATCGCAGCCAAGATCCAGAAGGAATGCTTCGAGCGCCGCCTGATCATGGAGAAGGGCGGACGGTACGGCTCGGTGATGCGCTGCCTGTGCGCCTTGAACGTCTCCTATGAGGAAATAGGCCTGATGCTGAAAATCCTCGAAGATGCCATACGCAAGGTGGACAGCGATGAATCCTAAGAGAGAAGATGCTTTGCACCTGCTCACCAACGAACAGAGCAGCAAGGATGCCTATAGGGCGATGATCGCTGAGACGGTGGAGGCGATACTCGCCTCCTTTACAGAAAGCACTGCCTATTCGGGAAAGACGCCCCAACAGCTGCAGCAGCTCATCGAGCGCCCCACCCTGCTTCCCGCCCAAGGCCTTGGGTTTTCCCAACTGCTCAAGGAGGTTGAGAGGACCATCCTTCCCAACTTCCTGAGGACCTCCTCAACGGATTATCTGGCACATCTGCACAGCCCCCCGCTTCTGGAGAGCATCGCAAGCGAGCTGATCCTGGCCACCTTCAACCAGTCGATGGACTCCTGGGACCAGGCTCCCATCGCCACCGAGATCGAGCTGCAGGTGACCAGGGCCCTGTGCGAGCTGTATGGCTATGACAAGGGCAGTGACGGCATCTTCACCTCCGGTGGAAGCCAGTCCAACCTCAGTGCCCTGATGCTTGCCCGCGACTGGTTCTGCTCCACAGAGCTCAAGCATGATGTCAAGAAGCTGGGCCTTCCCCCTTCCTATGCGAAGCTGCGCATCTACACCTCGGAGGTGTCGCACTTCTCCATGGAGAAGAGCGCACACCTTTTGGGCCTCGGCTACGATGCGGTGCGCAAGGTTCCCACCGACAAGCTGTGCAGGATGGAAAGCCAAGCCTTGGAGGACCTCATCCTCCTGGACAAGGCGGCGGGCCTCATTCCCTTTTGCGTAGTCGCCACCCTGGGAACCACCGACTATGGCAGCATCGATCCCTTGAACGAGTTGGGCAGTATCTGTACAAAATACAACCTCTGGCTCCACGCAGATGCAGCCTACGGCAGTGGGGTACGGCTCTCCAAGCGGTACTCCCACCGCCTGGGCCCTATAGAACAGTGCGACTCCATCACCGTCGATTTCCATAAGATGTTCCTGCTTCCCATCAGCTGTGGGGCCTTCCTGGTAAAGGATGGAAAGGGCCTGGAGGCTTTTTCCCTCCATGCCGACTACCTCAACCGCGAAGAGGATGAGGAGGACGGCTACACCAACCTGGTGGGCAAGTCCATGCAGACCACCAGGCGCTTTGACGCCCTGAAGGTCTGGATGGCCTTCCTCACCCGCGGAAGGGATGAGTATGGCGCGATCATTGATACCTGCATTGAGAATGCTACGTACTTGTATGAAAGGCTGGCAGGCAACCCCTCGTTTGAGGTTGCAATAGAGCCTGAGATTAGTTCGGTGGTGTTCAGGCTGCACAGCAGCGACGAGGTCAACAAGAGGGTACGCCGCCTGTTGTTGCATAAGAAGGGTGTGGTGATAGGGCAGACCGTCTATGCGCAGAAGACCTTCCTCAAGTTTACCCTGCTCAATCCTTTGCTGGACCACAAAAAGCTTGATGAGCTGTTGCTCCTGATCGAGCACTTGGGCAGGGAGGCTGACGCACACTAGGGTTAGCAACGCTAAGGGTGCCCGATTATTGATGCTTGTTTGTTAATGTTTGGTCGTTGGTGCCTGACCATTAGGTGTACATCCATGCTCTGTGGGGAAACCCAACACAGCATGGATGTTCAGAAAACAGGGAAGGCAGGATGCAGAAAAGATTCTTTCTTCACATCACTACAAACCTTCAAGTAGAGTCAGAACAGCCTTCTAGAGCTTAGGAGGCTGTTCTGCCGTCCTGACCTTGGAGAGGTTCCTGAAGGTATCGAAAAAGTTCTCATGCACGACCGTGGTGGGGTCGAACCGGAACAGCTTGAAGGTCAGCTGTACGCACAAGCCTATGATGACCGCCGCCAGGATGGTGCCTATGCCAAAGGCCCCTCCCAACAGCGCGCCTATGACGACCACCAGGATCTCAAGGCCGCTTCGGCATGTCCCTACCGAGAGCTTGGTCTTCCTGGTCAGCACCACCATCAGGCTGTCCCTCGGTCCTGCCCCAAAGCCAGATGATATGTAGTAGACGGTTGCAATGGCAATGACGAAGAGACCGCCCACCATCTGCAACAAGCCAAAGTAGAAGTTATTGAGTTTGGGAAATACATCCATATCCAGAAGGATATTCATGAACAGGCCGATGAATACCATGTTGCACAAGGTACCCAATCCAAGCTTTTCACCTGCCAAGAGGGAGATCAGGCAGAGCACCAGTCCCACCAGGATGGATATGGTTCCTATCTGGATGCCAAACACTGAGGAGAGCCCTGCATGGAAGACCTCCCAGGAGGCGTAGCCTATGTTGGCCTTCATGGTGAGCACGATCCCCACTGCATAGAGAAACAATCCGAAAAATAGCCGGAGCAACCTGAGCATAAACTTGTTCATCTGAAAATTCCCTCTTTCACTGGCAACAATACAGATATTTCAGCCCTTAATCCAGACCTTGCAGTTTTCTGTGGTAGAATATGCAGGAAGGAGCAGAGCCATGCCATTTTTTCTCTACCAAGGGGATATAACCTCCCTACACGTCGATGCCCTCGTCAATGCGGCAAATAGGGACTTGAAGCGAGGCGGAGGCGTCTGCGGCGCCATATTCGCCAAGGCAGGATCACAAGAGCTGCAAAGCGCATGTGATGACCTTGCACCTATAAACACAGGCGAGGTTGTCATGACCTCCGCCTTCAAGCTGAAGAGCAGGTATATCATCCACGCTGTGGGGCCCGTCTGGTATGGGGGCAAGGAAAACGAGGAACAGCTGCTTACATCCTGTTATCAGAATGCCCTTGTTCTGGCACAGAAGAAAGGGTTGCACTCCATCGCATTCCCCCTCATATCTGCAGGTATCTACGGATATCCAAAGGACGGGGCATATCACGTGGCGGTCTCTACCATCCTCGCCTTCCTTGAAAAGCAAGAAATGACGGTATACCTAGTTCTATTTGAAGAGGTTTTCTTCAAGGATGACGAGCGAAGACATGCTGTGCTTGCAGAGTACGTGAAAAGCAATCTCATCAAAGAGGGGCCTCACCTTGATGCCATGATCATGAGAAGTGAGTGCACCCAGGCAATGGCCTACCCCCTTGAGGATATCATCCCCGAGGTAGAACTATCCTTTTCCCAGAGCCTGATGCATCTCATCAGGGAGAAGGGCCTTGATGAGGTAGAGGTCTACAAGGGGGCGAACATCGACCGCAAGCACTTTTCAAAGATACGCAGCAATGACTCCTACCAGCCGAACAAGAGGACGGTCATCGCCTTTGCCCTGTCGCTGAAGCTCAATAGAAGCCAGACAAGCGACCTTCTCGAAAGTGCCGGCTTCTGCCTGAGTCACAGCTATCTCTCTGATATCATCATCGAGTATTTCATAGAGAACAAGGAGTACGATATACATGTGATAAACGAGGTGCTGTTCTCCTACGGCCAAAGTCTCCTCGGCGCTTGAACATGTCGCCTCCTAGGTGACCTCTTCTCCCCTAGCCCCTCCTATACTGCATATGCAGGAGGACGATATGGCAAACAAAGAGAGTGAACTGGTATTCATCCTTGATAAGAGTGGGTCCATGACGGGTCTTGAAAATGACACCATCGGAGGTTTCAACTCGCTGTTGAAAAAACAAAACAGTGAAGAGGGAGTGGCAAGGGTCACGACAGTCCTGTTCGACCACCGCTACACCCTGCTTCATGACAGGCTTCCCCTCAATGAGGTCGAGCTCCTGACAGCACAGGAGTATGAGCCCGAAGGGACAACAGCCCTGCTTGATGCTGTAGGCAGGACGATCGACTCCATTTTGGAAAACTTGAGCGGTACTCCCAAGGAGTCGTACCCCTCCGTGCTGGTTGTCATCATTACAGACGGAGAGGAGAATGCAAGCAAGGATTACTCGCTCCAGAGGATCCGCAAGCGCATCGAGTTCTGCAAAGAGAGCCAGGGGTGGGAGTTCCTCTTCCTTGGTGCCAATATTGATGCCTTTGCAGCTGCTGAGGAGATCGGGATCAGCAGGGCACGCAGCGCCACCTTCCATGCCGATCCGACAGGGGTGGGTGTCAACTTTGAGGCTTTGAGCATTGCCATGAGCCAGTTGCGAAGCAGTAGCGTTGTGGAGGAGAATTGGAAAGACGAGATCGAGGGGGATTTCAAAAAAAGAGGAAAGCAAAGGAAGATCACGTAAGGGGTGGACTTGACAAAACCGAAGAGAACTTGAGTCTACATAGAGATTTCGCAAGATATTAAAGCAGGAAACCCAGAGAACAAAATCCTGAAAAGCAGATACATAATACAAACAAAGCAGAGGTAAAAGTAAGCAACCAAAGGGGGAAAGCATGAAGCAGAGGGCATCATGCCTTCTCCCTGTCCGGTCACTTCACCTACTTGCACACAAGACAAGCCCTAGGGGCTCTCCTCTATCCAATAGGCATAGATGGTCTGGTCCCCTGTTATCTCAACCGGGTCTCCTGTGATGAACTGAAACCCTTCTCCGTCAACAGCGGTCCACCACCCTTTGAAGGTATGCCCAGGCCGTGTGGTTGTGGGAAACTGTCCGTATTTCTTGGCGTAGGCCACCGTCATTGCCGATGGATCGGGCTTTGCCCCCCCTTGGGCATCAAAGGTTATGGTATAGAGGGCGTCTGTCGGGTCAGAGCAGGTGATGGCCAGCGAGACGAGTATCAAAAGAGCGAATATCGGTATGAGGTACCGTACAGGGCGTTGAATCATAGAGTCCTCCCTACAACATACATACGAGCGGTACCAAAGGCGGCGTGTTCCTATACGTGTTAGAGGAAGCACATACACCACCAAGGCTCAGAGAACACAAGCAGTGTACAATCGAGGCCCGTATCTGACAACATGAAGAGGGTCATGCAAGCCCCCTCTCCTGAAATAAGTTTGACAAACCATATGAGCGACTCGGGTATGCCAGCGCAGAACGCACTCTGCAGATAAAGTTTTTAAGGGTATACCCCTAAAAACTCAGAAATGCATTTTTACCCTATGCAATGAGAATACTCTAATTTTCTTTTGGTTCTCTGAGTTGTAGAATTAACCTTCCCCTACTGATATCAAGAAAGATACAGTCCAAGGAATACTCAAAAACTGTTCTGCATCACTTTTAGAAACATCATCTAATAGCGACTGTTTATGTATACATGCTTTTCCATTTCTTTTACATTAAAACTCTTAGCATACGGAAAAAATATTGAGAAAATATTGCCATGGTCCAAACCAAAAGATTCTAGAAAGATAGGAAAACCTGCTCTTCAGCGTGAAGAACAGGTTTGTCATAAGTATTTCTAAAGATCAAAATCCAAATGATGCAAGAGCTTTGGCTGGTATTAAAAACATACTGATGGGTTCAATGTATGTGACCATCAGAAGAACAATCACCAGAGCAATTACATAGGGTGTTACTGCTTGAACCAGTTTTTCAAATTTGATATTTGCTATATTACAAGCAACATACAGGTTTGATCCAACAGGTGGGGTGATCATACCGATTCCAAGGTTAACGATAAAAATAATACCAACATGATAGGGGTTAACACCAACTTCCATAAGTATAGGTAAAAGAATAGGAGTCAGGAGAGCGATAGCTGCTGAAGACTGCATGAAGAACCCAGCAATGATGACAATCACATTAAAGAGTGCCAAAATTATATACTTATTAGTAGTAATAGATAGTAAGACATCAGCAATTTGTTGAGGTATTTGCTCCCTTGTTAGGACATAACTGAATGTTTTCACTGTTGCCATAATTATCATAATAACAGCAGAAGAAATAGCTGCTTTTGTGATAATTGTAGGCACATCTTTCCAAGTTAACTCTCGATAGATGTAAAGACCAACGATGAGACCGTATACTGCTGCTACTGCACCAGCTTCAGTAGGAGTAAAAATCCCAGAATAAATACCACCAAGGATTATGAAAGGCATTATGAGTGCCCAAAGACTATTCAAAAGAGTGCGAGCCAATAGTTTTCCTGTTATCTCAATTTTAACCTTTGGCACATTATTTTTCTTAGAATAGACATACGCTACAAGCATCATTGAGAAACCCATGAGCAGACCAGGACCAAGTCCTGCAAGAAAAAGTGTACTTACAGAGGTACCGGCAAGAACACTGTAAGTGACCATGGGGATACTTGGAGGTATTACCTGCCCTACCGTACCAGCTGCTGCAACAGTAGCTGCAGAAAAAGCTTTTTTATACCCATTTTTTTCCATCTCTGGAACCATTATTCCACCAATAGCAGCTGTTGTTGCGGGACAGGATCCTGATATTGCAGCAAATATCATTGAGGAACCGACAGCTACAAGAGCCAACCCTCCGGTAATACGTGAAAAAAACAGGTTAACAAAATCTACAAGCCTCTTTGATAGTCCTCCAGCGGTCATCAGGTCACCTGCAAGAATAAAGAATGGAATCGCCATTAAAGGAAATGAGTTTATTCCTCCGAACATTGTCTGTGCCACTACGACCAATGGTGTATTCATCCCAAATACCATTGCCAAAACAGCAGAGAATCCAAGACTCACCCCTATCGGGACACTTAATGCTATGAGTGAAAAGAAACTAATAAATAAAATTGCTGTAGTGCTCATGTGTTAATAACCTCCTAAATAAGGAATCATATAAATGAAAATATACTTTTAATAAATCCAGGGTTCGTACTTAGACAGATTTTTTTACAAGGCTCGCAATAGCCAACACCAAATACCAAAATCCCATTAAGAATGAACTGATAATCATGATTGAATACACATATGCCATGGGCAAACCAAGAGCCGGGGAGGTCTGCATCATAAGTTTAGGAAGAAACATTGCGGTAGATACCACAATGATAAAAAAGAAAATTGCAGAAGTAGCATGTGCAATAAAGCCAAGAATATTCCCACCGATTTCAGGAAGCATATTCTTAATTCCTTCGACTCCTATATGTTTATTACTCCTCACACCTAAATATCCAGCAAGAAACGTCATCCAAATAAACATGAAAATTGAAAGTTCTTCTGTCCAAGCCAAAGGAGCATTAAGTATATACCGAAAGATTACCTGCAAAAAAATGGCTATAGTCATACCCCCAAGCGAGATAACTGTCATCCATTTTATTATCTTATCAACCTTATTGAGAAATGAGTCGATTTTTTCAAACATATTGCCTCCTGTTTTTATTATGATGAAAAGGTAAAACCTTACCTTTTCATCATTTCAGCTTACTATATCTTGTAGAGTTTATCGGTTTTTATTTATTATTTGTAAAAGGTCAACAAACTTGGGGAAAGCATCATATACAGGTTTGCTGGCTGATTGGAATTCTGAAAGATCTTCGACTATATTCAGTACCACGCCTTCCGAAGCTCTGAGGGTATCCATATTCTTCTTATCTAGCTCAAGAGATACCATCCGCTGATGTGCTTCCGCTTCTTTAGCAGCCTTAAGAAGAGCCGTTTGTTGCTCAGATGTTAGGCTATTGAATTTATCCATACTCATTATAAGCGGCTCAAAAGTGTAGATATGTTTGGTGACTGAATAATACTTACAGACCTCAGTATACTTGTTTTTGATATTATTGGAATCAGAGTTTTCTGCTGCATCCACTGTGCCTAACTGCAGTGCTGAAAAAACTTCAGAAACAGCCATTGGGGTTGGAATAGCCCCAAGAGTTTGGAATGTCACCAAAAACACCTTACTTTCAGGGGTTCTGATTTTCAACCCTGCCAAATCAGCTGGTGAAGCTATAGAACCTTTGGTGCTGGTTATACTACGATAACCATTATCCCACCATCCAATTACCTTAAAACCCTTTTGCTCAGCTAATGTTTCAAGCTTTGTACCCAGCTCACCATCAATAATTCTAAATGCCTCTTGTTTGCTTGAGAACAGGAATGGTAGATCGAGAACCCCAATTTCTGGAACAAAATTTGAGAAAGCCATTGTTGACTCAAGAGCAAGATCTAGAGTCCCAGCCTGAACAAATTCGATGGATTTTGCTCCAGAAGCAATCTGGGATGCTGGGAAAACATCAATAGTCAAAGAACCATCACTGTACTTTGAAGCAAGCTCAGCGAGCTTTAAGGCACCATTGTGATAAGGGTGGTCAGTGGCTCCCACATGGTTCAATGCAAGCTTCACAGATTTTGTAGATCCTTTGTCTCCTTGTGCGAAAACTGCTGTAAGCATGAGCGTAATTAAGACTAGTGAAAGGAATAATTTTTTCATTTTTTTCTCCGATTATTAGTTATTTGATAAACTTCAGTTTTTTAGAAATTTCAACAAGCTGTTGGTCTTTTTTTTCATTGAATAGTATTTTGTTTTTTTCAAAAAGGTTGCCACCATGGGTATCAATTGAGACAATTAAAGGTCCAAATTCTCTGATTCTGCAGAGCCAAAGAGTTTCAGGCATCCCTAGGTCCATCCATTCAGATCTTTCAATTTCTTCTACTTGTGTCGCTGCAATTACAGCACACCCTGCAGGGAATACACAATGTATAGCAGTAAACTCTGAACAACTCTCAACAGTATCTTGTCCCATCCCTCCCTTGCCAACAATAACCTTGACTCCAGTTTGTTTGATAAATTCTTTTTCAAATTTTTCCATTCTCATACTTGTTGTCGGGCCAATTGAAACCATCTCATATTTTTCCTCATCAATTTTCCTTACAATAGGTCCTGCATGAAAAATTGCTCCACCTGAGATGTCAATTGGTAGTTCTCTGCCGTATTCGATGAGACGCCTATGGGCAACATCCCTACAAGTAACAATGTGACCGCTAAGATAAATTACATCACCAATACGCAATTCCTTCAAATCGTTGTCAGAAACAGGTGTTGTTAGTATTTTTTTCATAGCACTGCCTCCTTGTGAGAATTAATTTCATAACTCAGATCAGAATGGAATAGTATATTGCCCCGCCGGTGAGACCAACAACCTGTATTCACTGCAACACCAATGGTCGAAGGATGGCGAGCAGCGTTTTCAATATGAACGCCCATTACTGAATTAACTCCAGAAAAACCTTGGGGACCCAGCCCGATAGCATTGATGCTTTTCTCTAGCTCCAACTCCATCATCGCTGCATTAGGATTGGGATTCCTGCTGCCTATTGGGCGCATCAGTGCTTTCTTGGAGAGTATGGATGCAGTATCAATTGAAGTTGCTATTCCAACCCCGACAAGTAATGGAGGACAAGCATTCAGGCCGTAAGAGGTCATCTGGTCAAGGATAAATTTTGTAGCACCTTCATATCCTTCTCCAGGCATCAAGACCATTGCTTTACCAGGTAACGTACAACCTCCACCAGCCATATAAATATCAATGGTAATTTCATCACTATTGGGAACAATCTCCCAGTCAATGGAGGGTGTCCTAAACCCAACATTTGTACCTGTATTGTACTCATCAAAGGTTTGTACTGAATTATGTCGTAGCGGTGCTTCTTTTGTTGCCTTGAGTACCGCATCAGTAAATATTTCCTCTAAGTCATCGATAAGAGGAAATCCTGTCCCTACCTTAGCAAAAAACTGAATCACCCCCGTATCCTGACATGAGGGACGATCTAGCTCTTTAGCCAAGTCCTGGTTCTTAAACATCGTTTCATACGTTAGTTTAGCAATCGGGCTTACCTCTTGCTCTGATAATTCCTGTAATTTCGTTTGAATGTCATCGGGAAGAATCTTACCAAAGTACTTGATAAATTTAGCAATAATCTCAGTCATTTCGTTTTTTTTCTCATTTCTGCCCATCAGTGCCTCCTCATATTTACCATAAAACATATTTTATATTTTATATTTTATTATGGATCCATAATAAAACGTGAAAATATGCTTGTCAAGAAAATAAAGTTTTATTTACAGAGAGAGCTTTGTTGAGTTATCGGATGTGTTTGAATTATGAGAACGGACGATAAATTGCTGTATTCTTGTATGTAAGTACCAGATACTGATCGGAAAAAGAACTTTTTATAGAGTATCGTTTCCAAGTATTTTGACGGTATATAGGTAGATACCGTCAATCAATTAAGAGAGTCGAGGAATTAAGATGACCAAAGGGACTATTCCTACACTAGAGAAAAGAGGGGGAATCTATACTTATCGTTCTTTTTTAAAATCAAAATTAGTAAGCATATCCTGCATGCTACGTTCGATATGTTTATGCATCAATGCTCTAGCACCATCAGCATTACGATCTTCAAGCAATCTCAGTAGTTCCTTATGTTCTGAGAGAGACTTGATAGCATAATCCTCAAGAGATTCCATATATCGCATAGAAAGACCATTCCACATCACCGAAAGCATATCTTTCAAACGAGAATTGTTTGAGGCAGTCCACAGGGCCACATGAAATGCTTGATTGAGATTATTGTATATATCATATTGTTTTTCACTAACTGCTATTTCAGATTGTTCGACGATATCTCGTATTTTTTTCAAATCAGCTTCATTTTGGCATACTAAGAGAGCAGCTTCACTTTCAAGAGCTGCACGTATTTGAAAATGTTCCCTGACACTGCGAGGAGTAATCCCTTTTACAATAGCGCCCTTATTCGGAGTAAGCTTGATGAGGCCTTCACTCTCTAGCATTTGGAATGCTTCTCTGACAGGAGTGATGGAAACCCCCAGCTGCTCGGCCACTGATTCCAAAGTAAGCTGATCCCCTTCATTTACGTCCTGAGATATGATTGTTTTCCTCAGTGCTGAAGCTACTCGCTCACGAGCAGGCAGTAGTTTTATTGGTTTTAATTGCATCATAAATTTTTTCTCGAAAGAATAAAGGTCTTATAATAGTACTCAATATGGCCTTGTATGCAAGAGCTTTCTTGTTTCTTGATTGAAGTGACCAATTGTTGCAAGACAGATATTCGTTCAGTAACTCCATGTATAGTATTCTCTAAAATTTCGATAAGTGTTGGCTTTATGATAACCTGATACATTTGATTGTAGAAGCTATCATTTGTAACGAAGAACAATGTTGAGTGGAACAGGAGCTCATTTTCTATGGATTCCTTGTTTTGGATGGTTTCAGATAATGCCAATGCTGTAGATGTCCGTGAATCAAGTTCCGACAACTTTAATGCTAGGCCACCTTCAATCAAAGAATACATACTCAGTCGTGACACGAGCATGCCGCTTCCAATCCCTATCACCCGAATCCGGCGGTTGCCTAGCCTTTCAATATATCCCTCAAACTCCAAAGTGTAGAGGGCTTCCCTTATGGGCATCCTCGAAACCCCCAACTGTGATGCTATCATCTCCTGGGTGAGTTCAGCACCATCTGGAATCGCCCCACTGAGAATGTTCTGTCTGAGTGCTTTTGCCACTAATTCGCTTGCCGTTAGATTTTTCAAAAAAACCTCCTGTGGGCAATTTCTCCTATCGTTCGTATTGGAAAGTACCATTTTATATGCTCTGAAGCAAGGAGTAAGAAAAGGGTGATTACAATTAGGTGAATCAACAAAACCACCTCTCTCTTCATCATTGAGTTCTTCAATCATCTCTGAGTAGAAAGGGCATCCTATACTATTTGGGAACTACAATCCAACCATTGATACAAGAAGATATAATTCTTTTTGTAGATCCAAAGACAGAAATTACAATGAATTCATTACAGCACAAAAAACCCTATCCCCTCATGGTCATACTTCTTCTCAACCAGGGCTATGGCCTGCTCTATCCTAGAGAGCATCTCCTCCTGGCAGTAGATGAGCAGGAGGAAGTTCTCTTCAGGCCAGACATCGTCTCCTAGCTTGGGGTTGGTGCTCCCCCTGCCGTGGACTGTGGGGATGATGGTGTACTTCATGGGAACCTCATAGTGGGCAAGCGCATCCAGAAGGTCGTCCTGGATGGCTTGGGCTGCGATAATCTCTACCCGCTTCATACTGTTTCTCCTTCGACGAATGCTTCGATGCTCTCAACGTCCCGCTTATGACTGTCCCTGTTGAACAGGGCATAGAGCACCGGGGTAAAGAAGATGGTCATAAGCGTGCTGATGGCCATGCCCCCTACAATGGTCTGGCCCAATGGCTGTATCTGCTCAGCTCCAACGCCTCCGAAGAAGGCCAAGGGGATCATGCCGAAGATGGTGGTGAGGCTGGTCATCAGGATGGGCTTGAGGCGGTTGCCTCCAGCTTCGAGACAGGCACTTCTGAGGTCCATGCCACGCTTGCGCAGGAGGTTGATATAGTCAACCAGGACAATACCGTTGTTGACGACAATACCGGCAAGCACGACAACTCCAATGGCGGATATGAGGCTGAAGGTCTCCCCAGTTATCAAATAGATGCCTACAACCCCGACTGCCATCAGGGGGATGGACAGCAGGATGATGAACGGGTTCTTGAAGGACTCGAACAGGCTTGCCATGACCCCGAAAACCAGTATGATGGCCAGCAGCATGATGATGGTCACATGGCGGAACATCGCACTCATATCTGCAAAGTCACCACCAAACTCGATAAAGACCTCATCGCTTAGGACCATGTTCTCATCGATGAGGGCCTTTATCTCCTTCTCGACTGCAGAGGAGGCGTAGCCATCGGCAAGGCCCCCCACCACATGCACCGCCCGGATCTCATCCTCACGGTTGATGGAGACAGGTCCTGTCGAACGCTTCACCGTTGCAAGGTTGGCTAGGGATATCCTCTGTCCGAAGGCGTTCTGGACAAAGATCCTATCAAGGTCGGTCTCACTTGAGCGATCCTCCTTGGAGAGCATGACCATGACGTTGGTATCTGTTCCGTTGGTCTTCAGCTGGGTGGCGGTGATGCCGTTGAAGCTGTTGCTTATCTCAGACGCTATGCCCTGCATCGTAAGGCCGTAGGAGTACGCCCGTTCGCGGTCTATCTCGATCTCAAGCTGGGGAAGGCCCTTGCTGAAGTCGGTCCTGGGCTCTGTGACTCCCGGCAGGTTCTTTGCAATGAGGTCCCGAATGGCTTCGGCTGTGGAGTAGGCAAGGTCGAGGTTGTCACTTTTGACGATGACATCAACGGGGTTGGCATTTCCCAAGCCCATGGAGACAGTGGAAAAGGCAAATGAGGCTGCAGGATACTCATCAAAATAGGCACGAAGCTTCTCCTGGACCACAAACATACCATCGATTTGCAAGTCCCCTTCAGGAAGGGAGATCTGCAGCGTACCGCTGTTTCCGCCTCCCCCACCAAAGAGACCGCCTCCGCCTATTGTCACTATGATATCCTTATACCCCTGGATATCCAGTTTTGCCTTCTTTTCGATATCCCTGAGGATGGCTTCAGTCGACTGGAGGGTCGCCCCTTCAGGAAGGCTCACCGTCAGGGAGACAGAACTCTCAGCCATTGTGGGATACAAGGTGGTATGCATCGCTGTGAACGCTTGCACCGTTATGACCATGATCAGGACAACGAGCAGCAAGGAGAGCCACTTGTAGTCGATAAGGATGGCCAGCACACGCTTGTACCCCCTGTCCAGGGCTTCGAAAGCCCCTTCCATCTTGTCATCCACCACTCTGAGAAAGGGTACTCTCAGGGGCTTCTGCTTGCGGGTGTAGACCTTCACATACGATGAGGTAAGCACCGGGATCAGGGTGATGGAGACAACTAAGGAGGCAACCAGGGATATGATGATGGTAGCCGCCATAGGGGTGAGCATCTCACCGAGCATCTCCAGGTTGCTGCGCAACAGCACAATGGGAATGAAGACACACACGGTTGTCAAGGTGGAGGCCGAGATCGCAACGATCATCTCCTTAGTACCCAAAAGGGCTGCTGTCTGCAGCTTGGAACCTCTTTCGCGGTAGCGGAAGATGTTCTCAAGCACAACGATGGAGGAGTCCACCGTCATGCCAAGGCCCAGGATCAGGCCGGAGAGGGTCATCAGGTTCAGCGAGTACCCCATGAAGAACATCACCAGGATGGTCACCAGCATGGAGACGGGGATGGCCAGCCCGATGATGAGGGTGGATTTGATGCTGCGCAGGAATATGAACAGGACCACCATGACCAACAGCACCCCGTATGCCAGGGACTCATAGACAGTGGAGATGGTCGCTTCGATCATCTCGGTGGTGTCGATGGTGACGTACAGGCTCACCCCCTTGGGCAGCTGTGTGTTCAGTTCATCGATGACCTTGTAGATCTCCTTGGCAACCTGCACGCTGTTGGCATCGGATTCCTTGGAGACAGAGAGATAGACTCCGCTCTCCCCATTGATATACACCTTGGACGAGGCGTCCTTGTAGGCATAGGAGATATCTGCAATATCCTTGAGCTTTACCGAGACGGTGGAGCTTACCGCCCCCATCGCATTGTATTTGGGAAAAGATGTTACCAGGACATCCTCAATATCCCCAAGGGAGGTGAACTGGGCGTCGGTGCGCAAGAGGTAGGAAAATCCACCTTCGGTGATGGAGCCCGACCCTATCTGGTAGTTCTGGGGGCTCAGGGCCCTGGCCACCTGGCTGAGGGTCACCGAGTAGGCTTCCAGCCTGTTCTGGTCCACTGCGACCTGGATGAAGGTGTCCTGCCCGCCGTTGATGGTGGTGGTGGAGACCCCTCCCACCCGCTCAAGGTTTGCCTGGATCTTCTCCTTGGCGATGGCACGCAGCTCGTTGGCATCCTGGCCATCGGATCCGATGACCGCGATATTCATGATGGGCATCATGTTGGTGTTGATCTTGAATATGGTCGGGCTTGTCGCATCGGCGGGAAAGAAATCCGCATAGAGATTGAGGTTGTCGTTGATGGACTGGCTCGCCTTGTCCAGGTCCGTGCCATACTTGAATTGGAGCATCACCATGCTGAACCCCTCCGAGGAGGTGGAGTTTATCGATTGGATGCCCCCTACATTGGAGACAGCCGATTCAAGGTTCTTGGTCACGCGCTCCTCCATCGTCTCAGGGCTAGCCCCGGTATAGGAGGAGTATATGACCACCATCGGCAGGTCCATCTCGGGGAACAATTCCACAGCAAGGTTGGGAAAGACCACTATGGCCAGGATCGTCAGCAGGGTATAGATGACGATTATGGTGGTGGGTCTTCGTACTACAGTATCTGTTACACTCATATGCTTTGCCCCTACTCCACTATCCGGACACTGGTTCCATCGGTAAGGAGTGTCTGGCCCTGGGTGACGATCACCTGCCCTTCGGCAAGGCCTGAAAGCACCTCTGCCTTGTCATCAACGACCAGACCAAGTTGAATATACTCTTTCTTGGCAAGATTATCCTTGCCGACAGCATAGACATAGGCCTGGTTGCCCTCATACAGCACGCTGGAGCGCTGGATGACAAGCCTGTCGGTGAGCCTGTCGGTGAGGATGGTGACGGTGGGGAACATCCCGCTCTTTATCAGGAGGTCGGGGTCCTCCAGCCTGATCCCTATCTCAAGGGTCCTGCTTGTCGGGTTCAGCACCGGGCTGAGGCGGGTGACCTCGCCTGCGAACTCACGACCGGGATACGCCTTGAAGGTTGCCACAGCACGGGTTCCCACCCTGACGCTCCCCACAAACCGCTCAGCAATGTCCATCTCCACCTCGAGGGCATCGAGGAGCCCTATGCGAAACAGGGGGCCCTGTGCGGAGACAGAGGAGCCTTTGGCAAAATTGACTGCGAGGATGGTCCCGGAGACCGGGGCCCTGACCTCGCTCTCCTTATAGACGACCCCCGCCCTTGAGGGGTCGATCCTGGCCAACAGCTTCTCCTTATCAACCTTGTCCCCTACCTTAGCGTCAAGAAAGGAGAGGGTGCCCATTACTTCCGGGTAGACATCGAGGGCCTTGGGGTCCACGACATTGCCATTGCCGCGGATGTAGTTTTGCAGTGTGGTGCGCTCAACAGGTGAGGCATTGACTGCTATGGCCACTTTCTTCTCTGCCTGGAGGTCTCCGCTTACATCCTTGTTCGCTGAACGTATGTTGGCAAAGGGATTGAGGATTATGATGGCCACCGCGACCACTATGATTGTGAGAAGGACGACGAGGCCGACCTTTTTCTTCTTGTTTGTATCGTCACCCATGGCTGTTACAGCTCCTTCGCAAGTGTATTCGTATCGATATTCAGGTCGTACATAAGGTCGACCAGAGCGCTTACATATTGGTAGTGCAGTGCCAGCATGTTCTGCTTTGCCTTGAGCAGGTCAGCTTGGATCCTCTCCACCTCAAGGTACCCGACATACCCAGCTGAAAATTGGGCCATGGTCATGCCAAAGACCTTCTCGGTAAGGTGGAGATTAGCCTCAGAGAGCTCAAGCTGCCCGACAACAGCCTTGAGTGAGGCGACGCGAACAGCAAGGGCCTGCTCCATCTGGCGGCTTGTCTGCAACCGTGTAAGCAGCAGCTTGTCGATGGCATCCTGCATGGAGAGCAGGGAGACCTGGGTCTGCGAGCCTTTGACATAGCCATCGAGGGGGATTGCCACAGTGACGGAGTACTGGGTGTAATCACCCCACTTGTTTGGTGTCGAAGGAGGAGCAACAGGCATTGCCGGATTACTGTAGCTGATGCCATAGGAACCGTTCAGGCTGAGGGTGGGCATCAGGGCAGCCTTGCTCTGCAGCTCTAAGCTGTTCTCAAGCGAAGCGAGGTTGAGGTCCAGCAGGGCAAGGGAGTGGTTCTGTCCAAGATAGGCCTTGAGCATTGAGAGGTCCAGCATGAAGTCAGTGGAGGGAATCTCCCCATCCAGGAGGAGGGGCTCCTCCAAGTCGAGGCCCAGGAGTATCTTAAGGGAGAGCAAGCCGGATTCATAGGAGTTTTTAGCCTGCGTAAGGGAGGGCTTGAGGGCCTCATAGGAGAGCTGGGATGAGAGCAGCTCGAGTTCTGAGGCAAAGGCATGCTCGTACTTGGAGCGGACCTCGTCATACTGCTTCTTGGCAAGATCCATATTGGCCTGTTGCAACAGCAGGTTCTGCTCCTCCATGAGAAGATAATAGAATGCCTTGGTCACATCCCTTTTGAGGGTGGCCCTCCCCTGCTCAAGGGTTACGCTTTGGATGCTGTAGGCAAGGCTTTTAGCCTCCATCTGCTCTTTTACCGAAGGGTTGACCGTCAGCGATGCAGAGAGACCCAGGTTGGTTCTTGTAGTTAGGTCCGAAGCGCTTATGAAAGGTCCGGTACTGCCGGTATGGGACAGGGATGCATTGATCCTGGGAAGAAAGATGTTCCAAGCGGTATCGGCATCTCGCTTGGCACCCCTGAGGTCGACCATGGTCGACTGTAGGGAGAGGTTGTTCCTGTAGGCAAGGGTGAGGGCCTCGTCCAGGGTAAGGGGCCGGGCATGCAGGGCAGGAAAGCCCAGCAGACACAGGAGGAAGACCAGGAAAAGCGGCAGATTGTGTTTATGCATGATACGTGTTACTCCAAAGTGATAGAAACCGACCGTCTGGGGATAGGTGCGATCGTCAGTCTTGTCTCAAGGGCGAAGACTATGCTTCTCCGACCAATATAGTACTTTTGACCCATTTGTTCTAGCTTGGAGAAAATAATGAGCAGAGTGTCAAAACTGTTTTGAATGGAAAGCACTGCTTTGGGTTTTCTGCCTGGAGGCAGGGGATGCTGGTCTTGTGTAGTACCAAGCTGGTTTACTGGGTATCTGGGTTTTCCATTTCCTGTGCATGGCAAGTGCGTTTGTGCTCATACATGCGCATGTCAAGGGCCTTGATGAAGGAGGGGGCATCGGTGGCCCCCGTAGCGCTGTACAAGGAGCAGCCAATGCTGACAGAGAGGGAGAACGGCAGGGAGAGCCGAGCATTGAAGCGATCCAACTGCTTGGCGAAATGATCAAGTTCGCCCTGCAGATCCTGCTCTGAAATATCCTCTTTGAACAGGAGGAACTCATCCCCTCCGTAGCGGGCTATGATCCAGGAGGAGCTGAAGCTATCGAGCAGCAGGTGGGAAAACAACCGCAACGTCTTGTCCCCCAGGTCGTGCCCATAGAGATCATTGACCTGCTTGAACCGGTTGATATCCATAAGGATGCCCCCAATGCCTTGGCTCTTCTTCTGGTGGCTAACAAGATTCTGCAGGTACTGCTCAGCGAGGCTGCGGTTATACAGCTTGGTAAGGTAGTCCTTGTTCGCCTGGGAGTTCTGCATGTGCAGATAGACTATCAGCAGCGTGATGGCCAGGCTTGTCCCCGCTATCTCCATCCCATAGAACCTTACCTGCAGAAATGAACCGATCATGATGGGAAGGGGGAAGAACATGAACAGGGAGAAGTCCCTCTTCCTGAAACTAACGCGATAGATGAACAGGTAGACAAAGCCCAGGACCATACAGCTGGTGCTGGAAAGGATGATGAGGAAGAAAAACGGCCCGCGCATATAGACATTGTTGCTGTCGATGGTGAAGATGATGCCGTTGAACAGGCTTATCACAATCAGGATGAAGGCACCGACAACAGGGGTGAGCACCACAAGACCCACCCCGCGGGGAGTCCTGGCCCAGCGCCTGCGCAGCTGGTCAAGATAGAGCAGGTACAGGGCCCCTGGTATGGGATTGAGCATATAGAAAATGGTGGTGACGACTATGAGCAGGGTCCTCGAGCCATAGAATACCCTTCCAGAGAGGAGGTCCACCGCAAGTTCAAAGAGTATGATGGCAAAGGTTGAGAGCAACAGGGCAACATAGAGAGAGTCCTGAGCCTGGCGCCTCCCACCCTGACCTATGACGTAGAACAGCAGGATGATGATCAAAAAGAGACCCACAAATGAGTTCTGGACATAGTAGAGTATGGGCAAGGCATCCTCCTCATTGCAGCTCGAGCTCAGTATAGGAGGAAGCGTTGGATTGAGAAAGGGTTTCATCAAGAATAGAAGAAAAATGGCAATTACCTGTACCATTGGTAAATATATCGTTGAAAAAAGAAAGCCTATTCCCTAGCAAGGCTTTGGGTTTCCAGCTGTTGGGCATGGTAGGAACGCTTTGCCTCATACATCAGGGTATCAAGGGTCTTGATGAAGAGAGGCGCCTCAGCGGGGGCACTCTCCCCTGACAAAGCGGCTCCCACGCTGATGCTCAGGGGGATGGGAAGGGTATGTTTTGCATTGAAGAGATCAAGCTGCTCATGAAAGAAGGCCAGGTCCCTCTCAAGCTCCTCTCGGGTGACCCCCTCTTTGGCAAGCAGGAACTCATCGCCTCCGTAGCGGCTGATAAACCAGGAGCTTCCAAAGCTTTCGACCAGCAACAGGGAGACAAGGCGCAACATATTGTCCCCATGGTCGTGGCCATAGAGGTCATTGATCAGCTTGAACCCGTTGATGTCCATCAGGATGCCACCGATGGAGCCGCTCTTCTTCTGATGGCTGAACAGGTAGTGCAGGTACTGCTCACCGAGGCTGCGGTTATACAGGCGGGTCAGATAATCCTTGTTGGCCTGCACGCTCTGCATCTGCAAATAGATTACCAACAGCGTCAGTGTCAGGCCGATGCCGGCTACCTCCACACCGTAGAACAGCAGCTGCAGAATTGATCCTACGAGCAGAGGCAAAGGGAGGAACAGGAACAGGGAGAACGCCCTATCCTTGAAACTGTTTCTGAACCTGAACAGGTATGCCAGACCTGAGGCAAACCCACCATAGGCTATGAGGGTTATCACATGGAAGAGCGGACCCCGATGGTAGGTACTGTTTGCATCGACGAAAAAGACCATGCCATTGAACAGGCTGGCCAGACAGAGGATGCCAGCTGCCAAACAGGGAACAAAGGCGATGATGCCCAAGCCCAAGGGGATCCTTTCCCACCTTCTGCGCAGCTGGTCAAGGTAGAGCAGGTAAAGTGCACTGAGCAGAGGATTTCCCATATAGAGAAAGAAGGAGGCGAAGAGGAGTATCGGGCGTGAGAGCCAGAAAACCCTACCTGTCAGAAGGTCAATGCAGAGCTCGAGGATGACTATGGAGAGGGCGCACACCAGCAAGGCCACAAACAGGGATTCATGGGCCTGCCGTTTTCCACCCTGCCCCAATACATAGAAGAGGATGATGACCAGCACCAGGATGGAGACAAGTGAGTTCTGCACATAGTAGAGTAAGGGCAATGGTAAACCTCCTCTGACGCACTTTAGCTCAGTATAAGGGAGAGGGCCCTGTTTGCAAGAGCAAGCGCTCTGCAAACCGGAGAGAAAGTGGTATGCAGTGCACTACCTTTGTACCATATTCATGCATAGGGTATTTCAGCAATGGTCCAACGTCACGGGACTTTGGCCTACTTCCTGGTAATGAACCTTCTTTATGAGGTACATGCCCTCATCGAGAAGCTTCAGGAACCGAGCGTGGCCGCACTCCGACCCCGGCTCATCAAGGCCGCGTCCCATACTGACACTGAGTGCAAAAGGAAGCTTTCCTGAAGAGTTGAATTGGTCGAGTTTTTTCTTGAACCTGACAATTGCATCCTCCAGAAGATCCGGATCATCCATCTTCCTGAACAGGAAGAACTCATCGCCCCCGTACCGGCAGATGAGCCAGTCTCGCGAGAAGCCTTCAGAAAGGATTTGGGAGACATAGCGCAGGACCCTATCCCCAAAATCATGGCCATACCGGTCGTTGACCTCCTTGAACCCGTCGATGTCCATAAGGATACCCCCTATATAGGAGTGCTCTTCCTTGCGCTGGAACAGAAAGGCAAGGGACTGTTCGCCCACACTCCTGTTGTACAGGGCAGTCAGGTAATCCCTGCTGGCATGGGTATTCTGAATATGCAGGAAGGTCATCAAGAGGGTGAAGGCGACGGAGATGTAGAGCACTACCAGCTGCTCATTGTGTGCCTGTAGGATGGAGGCGGTGATCAGGGGGATGGGGAAGAGGATGTTGTACAGCTGCACCTTGCGTATGCCCTGCCTCTTCATATGCATCAGATTGTGTGCCTGTCCGCCGAGCAGGTAGATGAAGTTGGTGAAGGGCACCAGGAAGAAATAGGGGCCCCGAAAGTAGAGGTTCGCCGCATCAATGAAGAAGACCATGCCATTGAAAAGGCTTGCGATAGAGAACAGGGAACTGAGCACCAATGGCAAGGTACCCAGGACTCCCATGCGCAGGGGAATGCTCCACCATCTGTTCTGCATCTGGTCGATATAGAGGAAATAGAAGTACCCCAGAAGAGGATTGCACAAGAAGAATAGCAGTACAGAAGCGGTATGGAGTGCCTTGGCACCACCAAAGGTCATCCCTTGGAATAGGTGCCTGAACATCTCCAGGGAGAGCAGAGCCATGGTGGAGAGCAGCAACAGCACAAACAAGGAGTCAAGCGGTTGTCGCTTCCCCCCCTGCCCCAGGACATAGTAGAGCATGATTCCTACCAGGATCATGCCTATGATTGAATTTTGCACATAGTACATACTCGGCATAGTGGCCTCCCAACGACACTGAAAACAGCAAGGAACGGGTCTGATGAAACACAAGAGAGCAGCAAGGCAGAATCAAGCTCTGATCGTCTTCACCTATCAGGCTGTCCCTCCTGCAGGGCAGGGCTGTGCAAGGCGCGGTACTCACGCTTGTGCTCATACATCAGGCCATCAAGGAGCGTGATGAACGCCAGGGGTGTTGTTGACCGGGTATCCTGCACCACAGCATGGCCAACACTGGCAGTGAGGGGAACGGGCAGGAGTTCACTGGCATTGAACACTCCCAGGGCCATGGTGAGGTTGAGCAGCACCTCTTCCAAGCAGGTTGGGTCATCCAATTCCCCGAAAAGGAGAAACTCATCCCCGCCATAGCGGCAGATGAGCCAATCGCGGGAGAAGGTATCACGCACCACCTTGGCGAACAACCGCAGGGCCGTATCACCGGTATCATGTCCATAGATATCGTTGATCGCCTTGAAATCGTTGATATCCATCATCATCCCCCCAATGAGCCGACCCTCGCTCTTGTGCTGGAACAGATGCTGCAGGTAGTGCTCGCCAAGACTTCGGTTATACAGCCCTGTCAGGTAGTCCCTGCTGGCGTGGGTGTTCTGGGTATGCAGGAATATCAACAGCAGTGTCAGCGCCATGGAGACTCCTATGATCTCCACACCCTCAAGATGCACCTGCAAAAGCGAAGCGACGACCACAGGAAAGGGGAAGAATAGGACAAGGGGGAATTGTTTTCGCCTCTCTCCCTTGAAGGGCCTGCTATACATATACATATGCACATAGCTGCCGAAGACATAGATCAGGCCACAGATGGTGACCAGGAAGAACTGCTCGCCACGCCTATAGGTATTGGTTGCATCTATGGAGAATACCATCCCGTTGAACAGGCTCATGACCACAAATATGCCGTTGATGGCCATGGGGATCAGGATCAAAAAACCTTTCTTTTTGGGAATCTTCTCCCATTGGAGGTGCACCTGGTCAATGTACAGAAAATAAAAAACCCCCGGAAGGGGATTGAGCAGATAGAACAGGAACGCTGATAGGGTAAGTATCGGTCGGGCAAGGGCAAAGGACCTGCCCGTAAACAGATCGATACAGAGTTCAAGGGAGAGGATCCCCATAACGGCAATGAGCAGATAGACAAACAAGGAGTCCTGTGGCTGTCTCTTCCCCCCCTGCCCAAGCACGTAGTAGAGCATGATGAGGACCAGGAGTATGCCTATGGCTGTATTCTGTACATAGTAAAGGAGCGGCAAAAGGGCCTCCCAACGGGTTTATTAGAACTAGTATACAAGTAAATAGAGTCTTTTCAAGGTTAATTGCATGAATGTACCAAGTATTGTGCGCTGAGAGGAATGTTTTTAGCCAACCTGCTACATAATTGAATCTTTGTAGGGGAGACCACCATGCTCATGGTTTTGCACTGTATTTTGGCTTTCAAACATGATTCTCTGGTGACAAACCGGTCACCTGATCTTCTGTATCCCAACCGACCCTTGCCCTAGCGGGCGGTGTTCCGCCTTGTCCTGGTACATGCGCTCATCAAGAATCTTCAAAAGAGAGGGTGACGTACAAAGCAAACCCATACATATGTACGAAGTTTGGCAAGAGGTTTGGGCACGATTTGGTATGTGTTCAAACCTTATTGCAAAGAGGGGTCAGCGCCATGATAGCAGAGAAAAAACCCGATAACCAGCGTATTGCAGGAAGAGACAAAATGTTTGCTCCCTCTTGGGGTTGGTGCAATTCTTGCTTTCCACCCATGGGTGCGCTACGATGAGGCATGAGTGAATGTACCATAGACAATGCTTTTTTGTGCAAGCACAGCATGTTCGGAGGTCTCACCGACGAGGAGCTCCTGCTTATCCACGACTATCTGGATGAGAAGAGCTATCCCAAAGGGACGTGCATCCTCAAGCAGGGCGAGCCCAACAACTCTGTCTACTTTATAGTGAAGGGGGATGTGTCCATCCAGAAGCACCCCCTTGAGGCGGAGGACCAGGAAAGGGTCATCACCACCTTGCATGCAGGGGACTCGTTTGGGGAGATGGAGCTCATCGACATCCAAAGCTGTGCCGCTTCGGCGATCTGCCTTACCGATGCCACGATCATCACGCTCTCCAACAAGGATCTCTACAAGCTTTCGACCACCCACCTGAAGACCTACACCATGCTTATCCTGAACCTTGCCAGGGATATCAGCCGGAGGCTGCGCTCCACCGACAACCTGCTTGCACTCATCTCAAAGAAGAGTCCCTAGACACCAATTCCCCTGGTGTTGCTCGCGCTCTTTTCTCTTCGCTCTCTGTTCTCCTCATTTCCTGTCGGGCATCCTCAGCCTTCAACACCAGCAAGGTCAGGGCCATCAAGGTCGGGAAGATCACCCCAATGAGCATCCCGCTTCTGAGGGCTGCCTCCCCCTCCCCTAGACTGCGCATCCAAGGCAGGATCCTCACCAGTGTGGGCTTGATGTCTGCAGTGAGGCCTATGAGCCAGGGCCCGACCGAGGCCCCCCCATCCCCTGCTGCCGCCAGCATGGCAAACAACGATGCCCCGGCAAGGGGGAAGTGCTTCGCCCCTATCACCACCGAGCCCGGCCACAGCAGGCTGCTGCCCAGCCCTGTAAGGGTGCAGGCAAGCAGGGAGAGCAGCGGCCAGGGGGAAGTCGCCGCAACAAGGTAGCACAGGATGCATAGCAGCGAACCGTAGAACATCGCCTTCCATACAGGCAGCCTGTCACCATACTTTCCATAGAGGGCTCGCCCTATGCCCAGGAACAGGGCGAACATGCACAACCCCACCAGGTCCCCCACCGCCTTGGGCAAGAGCAGGGCGCTCTCCACAAAGGCACTGGTCCACTGGGACATGGAGACCTCAGTCGCCCCTCCGACAGCTATGCCGAAGACCACCAGCAGGAACTGCCTGGAGCCGAGCAGCGTCTTGATCTTGGTCCTATGCTCCTCCTCCACTGCAGGGGCTATGGGGACGCGCATGAAGTTGAAGAAGTTGACCAGGGGCAGGATGCTCCATACCAACACCACAAAGGGCCAGTTCTCCCTGCCGAACAGGTAGAGCATCGCTGTGGTGCCCACCACCACAACGATGAAGCCCCAGGCGTAGAAGGAGTGCAAGAGGCTCATCGCCCTCTCCTTGGAGTCGTTGGGAATACCCTGCACGATCGCACTGAGCAGCAGCTCGAACAACCCCCCCCCACTGCTGTAGACAACAGTGGCCACCATCAGTCCGACATAGGGGTTGGCAGGAAAAAGCCTGGGGCTGAAGGCGAACATCAACAGCCCGATGAAGGCAAGTGCATGCCCTAGTGTGATGAACGGCCTGATGCCGTACCTGTCCACAGGGCGGCTGAAGAGCAGGTCGGCCACTATCTGGGTAAAGAAGTTCAACAGGGTAAGCCTGCCCACCTGCTCGAAGGAGAGGGAGAACTCACTCATGAACGTGATATAGAGCAAGGGCGCAAGGTTGCAGATCAGGGCCCCGACAAAGTTGCCCAGATAGCAGGCGCGTATGGTGGATTTGTACATACAGGCGATTATACGGGGGAAAGGTGCCCATGTAAAGAAATGTCTCTCCTATTTGTTCGGGCCCATTAGTCAGCCTCCTATGTATTCGCCATATTCGTTCCTACAAAACAACGCAAACAAACACAAGCGGGAAAAGATACCTCCCAGATCCCCCTACCTACCCCACAACACTGTCAAGCCACCTGTGGATGACCTTCTCATCATTCGTATCGGTTTCAAGCTTGTCATACAGCACAAACAAGGTGTCGAGTATCTCCTGAACTCCCTTTGGGCTCCTCTCAGTGGCATACCCCTGCTCCATCAGCCAGGTGGTGAAGATCTCAAGCTTGGACCCTGTGAAGTTCTTGATCCTCTTGTCGGCGATGAGGGTGAGCAGTTCATTGCCTGTAAGGGGGGCCTCCTGAACCCGCTCGAGCATCTGCGTCCAGTAGTTGTTTCCCCGATTGAGGGTGGGCGGTGCCTCCTCCAAGGCAGAGGCATCCAGGATCCTGCACCGCCCCTCCTGGGCAAGGCTCTGTGCCGAGGCAAGCATCTTCATGCGGAAACTGAGGGCATGGTCCGGTCCAAGGGCCTGAGCAAGCTGTCCGACCCGCCTCAGCCCCTTTTTCAGGTAGCCATACAGCTCGGCGCTATCGAGGCAGAGGTGCCAGGAGTGCAGCGATGCAATATTCTGCCACAACGAGGGTCCTGCAACGCGCAACAGTGTTCCATACTCATGATAATCCCCAACCGGGTCGGCAAGGCCCTCCCTTGCATAGATGTAGGGCTTCAAGGGGGTCTTGGAGAGCCTGAACTCCCGGCTCAGGTCCTCAAGGGCGATAACCTTGACAGAGGAGGATCCGATGGTCATCAGCTTTTCCACCTCATCGCGCTGGGCGGTGACATAGAAGACCTGACGCTCGGCAGCAATGACCCCTATCGCCTTCACTATGGCAAAGGCCCTCCGGTCATCACTGTTGGCAAGCAGCTCATCCATAAAGATGGGCAGGGCGACACCGCTGGTCTCCTCCTGCATGGTTATGAATGCCATCCTGATGGAGAACAATAGGTGGATGCGCGTTCCGCTGGAAAGCTCATCCAAGGAGTAGTTCCTTGCCATGATGGTATCTGTTGCAAAAAATCCCCCATCCCCTGCTGAGAGGGTGTACCTGCTGTCGGTGATGCTCCCCAGCCATGAGCTGGCATGCTTGAGCACCTGCGGCTGGTAGAGGCTCTTGCTCTCCTCCTTGAGTTCGGAGGCAAGGGATGCGATCAGTCGGGAGGCAACCTGCTGCTGACGGTAGAGTTCAAGCTCATCAAGGGCAAGCTCCTTCTCCTGCAGGGCCCTTGAGAGGTCCGATCCTCTCTTCAAAGCTTCAAAGATCGATCGCAGCTTCCCCAGCTCCTCCCACTTGTGCTCAAGCGCACCCTGGTCTTTGATGACCTTCTCCAAAAGGGCGCTCAGGTCTTCAAGGGTGTGGGTGCGCATCATGGCATACGCCTCAGGAGCATCCAGGCACTTCTCATCGAAGAGAGTGTGCGTATACTGCAAGGAGAGCTTCAGACCCTGGTATGCCTCCAGGTCAGAGACAAGGTCAGAGAGGGCACGCTCATCGCCAAACTCCAGGCCAACATGCTGCCAGAACACCTGTATCTTTTCCTGTACTTTTTCCAGTTCCTCCTGCGCATGGGCAAGGGCTCTCTCATTTTCAGCGATAGCCACTTGCAAGGCTTTGGCCTGGGCGATGCGCCCGATCATACCCGAGCTTCTCGCCTTCAATGCACCGATCTCATCCTCAGCAGTCCCAAGCTCTGCCTGAAGCCGTGAAAGGGCCTGGCGTTCCTGCTCCTGGGCAGAGGCCAAAGCTTGCCCGGCCTTCACCAGGGCAAGGCGAAGGGAGCTCCAGCTGTTCAGCCTCTCAGCAAAATAGAAGAACTGCTTGCCTTGCAACTGAGATTCATCATCTTTGAGACCCAGGGCCTTTGCCGCCTCCTGCCAATCAGTCGCCCACCCCTTGAGCTTTGCTACGGATGCATCAAGCTGTTCTTGTGCCCTCTGCCTCTGTGCATTGAGCTGTTCAAGTCTTTGGACAGTGGCTATCTCTGAGAGGGTTGCGATCTGGAGCCTTTGGCAAGGCTCTGCATCCCACCTCTCAGGGCCCTCCTTTCCCAAGCGGGTGAGCAGCTGTTCTGCTCTGCCCTGCGCCTGCTCAAGAAGGGCCTGCGCCTGCCTGTACTCCTTGCCCTCCTTAGGCGACGGGACAAAAAGTGCTACAGAGCCAATGACCAGGGCAAAGCCAAGCATAAAGAACAGGGGGTGCAGGCCCAGCCCCAGGGCTGAACTGACCCCTGCCATGGCCAGGACCAGTACAAGGAGCAGGAGCTTGGACATGGGGCGAGCGGAGCTGCTCCTTGGTGTCCCTTTCAGGCTCCAGAACGCACCCATCCAGTCAGAGAGGCGGAGGGTGAGTTCCGTAAGGGAGGAGAGAGGGTGTGGGATGGTCTCAGGGAGACCCAGCTCATCAAGGAGGCGCTTGTTGGCATCCACAGCACACCTGAGCGGTTCGCACTCCTGAGAGAGGGTTTTCAGGGTTCCAATATACGCTTGTAGCGTCTGGTCCTGAGGGGGTTCACCCACTAGCCAGGAGTGCTCCTCCTCCCACTCAAGCAGGGCCTGCCTTGCAAGGGCAAACTCATGCTCACACCCCTCCAGGAGAACGCAAGCTTCCTTGTATGCCTCATACTGGTTTGCTATTCTATCAGGCCTGTCCAGGTCCTTCAGCTCATCCTCCGCTATGGCACATGCCGAGAATTCCCGGCCCAGCCGATTGGCCGTCTGGATTGCCGAGCGCACCTCTTCGCCGGCCTTGGTCTGGGCCAGGAGGAGGTCCTGCAGTCGTTGGGGGGAGCTTTTGTCAATGCGGTCAATGGATGGATGGTATAGGCAGAGGGCTTGCTCCTTCTCTTCGATGCTTGTGGAGGTCTCCAACAAAAACATGGCATCCTGGAGCAGGACCTTCTGCAAGGAGAGTTCCTTGTTCTGGGCGACCTCCTGTTCAAGGATCGCTATCCTGTCTTGGATATCACGGTGCTCATCCTGACTTCGCAGTACCTGTCGGTAGTGCTCGCTTGCCTGTCTGGCACCTGTTGCCTGCCTGATGGCACCGGTGGAGAATGAGGTGATACCCCCGGCATGGGCAGAGGCCCGCTCTAGGTCGACACCGCCTTGCATACGGGTCTGCACCTCCCGCAGGAAGGTTGATGCATGAGGCGCATCCTCTTGCAACAGCTCATGCAGGGTGAACCAGTAACTTTCGCTGAGCTCGTCATTGCGCCCCGGCAGCAAGAGCTCCTGATCGTCCGACAGCCTCTTCTGGTGAAGCCTTCCGTTGGACAGGGTGAGGTTCCATGGGGATTCATCGGCTTTGAGCAGACCGGTCACCTCCACCTCGGAGTTGCTCCTTCCTCCCCAGATGAGCGAGCGCATAGCGCGCGTCAGCGTCGATTTGCCCACTGCGTTGGGTCCCCAGATAACATTCAGGTGCTCACCAAGATCATCAACGGGTGGGAAGGTGCCTGCTTCGAAACCGGGACTCTTATGGAGCTGGATGCGCTTGAGCCAGAATTTCTTTTTCATCCTCTGCCCCCTTGTTCATCATTGACCATGGAAAAAAGCAGTCGTCTGGCTGCTTGTGTGGCAAGGCTCACGTACTGCTCTTCAGTGCGACTTATCTGGCTGCCGCCAAGCTGCTGGAAGGCAGGGGAGCCAAAGCTCTCGCCCTCGATCCTCCTATACAGATCCCCCATCGCCTTCATGGCAGAGCTGTCCAGCAGCTTTCTTGCCAGCAAGGCAGTTGCACTGCTGCCCTGGGCAAGCTTGGAGAGGTCGACATCAGGCTCCGTCTCGTCGGTGTACGCGCCAAGGGGGCGTACCACCGTCTCCCCTTCCCTGATGAAAAGATTCCCAAGCCCCTCAGGGGTAAGGATTGTGCGTATGTCCAGCGTGCGCCTGATCACTCCGGTAAGGACAAGCGAGCACAGCAGCGTTCCGGAAAACGCTATGGAGGCGGCAAACCTGCGCAAGCTCTGGGTGAGGATTGCCCTGACATCCTCTTCATCGGTGGCCGTTTCAAGGCAGACGGGGACAGTCTCAAAGCGGTAGGGGGAGAGGGCTATCATCACAGGTTCCTTCCAAGGGCCCTTCTCCTCTTTTTCCAGCAGCCAGGGCCCATGAGGGCCCTCCTCGTTGCGGTCCAGGGCGTAGGGGGAGCCACAGTAGAAGGCATTGCCCCCCTTGAGGAGCGCTCCCTTATGGATATGGCCCAGCACCCACAGCGGTACCGGCGATTGGGAGAAGTCCTTGAGGGGGACAGGGGCATAGGTGCTCAAGGGCGAAGCCCCCACATCACAGTGCAGTACTCCTAGCATGGGGAGCTCTGTATCGGCCAAAGAGGTGTCAAAGCTATCCATGGGGTTGTACTGCACCCGACGTTCGGCAAAGGACCACCCGATGAAGCGCACCCCCTTGTAGTCAAGGCTCTCCCACTTACCCCCCAGGCCCAGCAGCGTCATATGCCCGCTCTCCCTGGCAAGGCTGGGAAAGACCGAATAGTCGTGGTTCCCCCCTACTGCGATGACCTTGATCCTAGCCTTGCCAAGCTTCTCAAGCCCTGAAAGAAGGGGCCCGTAGGCCTCGAACCAGTGCTCCTCCTGCTCCACCACATCACCTGCAAGGACAAGGACGTCGACATCTAGTTCCAGGGCCTTCTCCACAAGGGCATACCAGGCTGTATGGCTGGAAAGGTCATCGATGTAGGGCACTGTGGGGATCCTTCCCATATGGATATCAGAACAACAGAGAATCTTCATGGCTCCTCCACTCCTTGGACGCAATCTTTGTCGCTGGTCGCCGACATTCACTACTATATCACAGATGTACAAGGGCTTTGGACTAAAGATGCTCGTTCGCACATACCCATATGCACTTGACAGGTGCGAATGGGGTACTTACTATATGCATACTGAATATAGTCAGTTAGAGAATAGCTTGCAAAGCAAATGATACAACCATAGGAGAGGTGCGTATGCAGAACAACGGCTCACCATGTTGTGAGATAAAGTACCAGAAGATGGAGCGATTCCTGGAGATATGCCTGTTGTTGCTCCTGTTTGAGAAGGAGGGGTATGGCTATGGCCTGATCGAACAGCTCGAGCAGTTCGGCTTCAAGGCTGAGGAGCTGAACATAGGCTCGCTGTACCGGAGCTTGAGAAAGCTGGAGGAGCAGACCCTGGTCTCTTCACTGTGGGAGGAAGCAAGCACAGGGCCCAAGCGCCGTGTCTATACGATTACAGAACGGGGCAAGGAGGAGCTGCACAATTGGATCCCCATCCTCAAGCAACGCAAGACACGTATTGAGCACCTGATCGAAACATATGACAAAATACCAAAGATAGAGAGGAAGTAGATGGCAACAATTATCATCATATATGCCTTGTTGGCAGTGGGCCTGGTCTTCTCCCTTGCAAAAAGCAAGGAGAAGACCAAGAAGGCGTTCAAGGTTGCAGGCAAGTCCCTGCTCAAGACAGCCCCCGCCCTGTTGGCAATGCTCGGGATCGTGGGCCTTATCCTAGGAGTGCTGACACCTGAGAAGATTTCGTCCCTGATAGGATCTGAGGCTGGGTTCCTGGCAACCATCACAGCCGCAGTCATCGGCTCGCTGACG
>Ga0265295_1002112_pt1 | contig 32679 bp, 16 predicted proteins | sample Munlansysbiofilm_FD_192503 | JGI IMG/M metagenome (GOLD analysis project Ga0265295, IMG submission 192503) | Leachate microbial communities from a municipal landfill in Southern Ontario, Canada - Methane capture system biofilm | ecosystem: Engineered > Solid waste > Landfill > Unclassified ... | reverse complement strand
GTCGCAACGGCGTATCTACCTAATTATCTTGCATGGATGAGGCTTTTTGAAACGGAGGAACTGTCTGAGAAGGCATGGCTAAGTATCGCAATAAATGCAGACCAACAGAGGATGCAAACATAGCCTTGAATACACAGTCTATTGAGGTTGGAGTTTAGAACGTACTTACTTTCACACCAAGGAGTGTTTGTTTTCATGCTCGGTTTTAACTTTAAGCTATGAGAATCAATTGGTTGTGAAATATATAGGCAGGATAGTGTGCATGCCTTTGGTACAAGAGTGGGCATGCTTGAATAGCTATTTCGGAGCTTTTTCTGTTTGATGAAAAAGCTTGTATATACAGAGGCTTATGTTGGATTTTAGTAAGCTGTTGCAATCAGCTAAACGAGCATGCTTACTAATTAAGCTGTTAGATTTTCAAGGAGAAAAATTACAATAATGAGTGATGGAATAACGGGTAAAGCCACATATAAATGCCTCAATTGTGGTGCAAAGCATTACCTGCATAATGATGATTTCTGCTTTGAATCAGAATCCAGCTCTGAAAGAGGTATGGGCGAGGAGATTCACTATTCATCTGAGTTTGATGAAAAGTGTCACAATTGTGATGCCAGCATTGAATTAAAATTCGAAGTCTGGGAGTACCCTTTTGGGATCATTAATATGACAGATGAAGATGCTTCTGGCGCTGAGATAATTGAAAGTGATTTTGGTATATATCACGTAGCACCTCGAGAAGAGCATGAAGAGGTGTCTGAGTTAGTAAAATCATTGATTCTATTTAGGTTTGATGCTTTTGCAGAAGCGTTTGTCGATTTTTGGGTAAAAAGCTATAAAAAATCACCTAAACCGACAGCTATTATATCTTTCATTACAATATTGCTAACAGCTCTTAGTTTGGGAATAACGATTTACTCTTCAGAAAAGGCTAGAACTGAAAGGCTCGACAACCCCCAAAGTTATTTTGAGCAGTTTGAACTGCTCAAAAATACAGAACAAAACTTGAATGATTTATCAGGATTTATAACTAGCAAGAAAAATGAAATCGAGGTAACAAAGAATTTAATTCAAGAGCTAGAAGTAAAGAGATTAGAATTAGAGCCAATCGTTAACTCAAATCAAGAAGTAGTTGATGCTATGTTTTTGCAAAATAGAAAAGAATTTGAAAAAACAGTATGGACTGAAAGGGGAGTAAGTTTCGGCTTTGGAATACTTGCATCCCTTATTGCCTCAGTCATCTGGCATTTTATTGGCAGGTTTAAATCTAACAAGCAAAGGCAGCAGGACGCGTAAACGCGCCGCTGCTTTGGGCGTTAGGCTACTTAGCAAGGCTCGGCCATCTTACTTTGTCAACAACATTCATAGGGATGTGTGCATGGCTTTACAATCTATTGAGATAATTGGTTACCGCGGCTTCAAGAAAAAAGCACATATCGACTTGGCTATTCCTGACGGAAAAACGCCCGGCAGTGGACTTACTGTGTTTACTGGTCCGAATAATGCCGGAAAATCATCTATTCTTGAGTGCATGCGAGCACGTAGCGGGCATCAAACTCCCAGCTTTTCTGCTGGGGTTCGAAACGCATCTGTCGATCGAGTTGATATTACATACGTCTTCGATGGACAGGCAGAGTCAATCAAATCAATTCGCAAAGGCAGTAGTGAAGCGTCTCTGAGCGGCGTTCAATCACAAGCTAAGATCTTTGTCCTACCGTCAAGAAGAGCTTTCAACCCCTATTTCGGTAGGGGTATTAATACGCGCGAACAACATATCCAGAACTTCGGTCTTCCATCTCAGCGAAGTGCCATCCTTAGTGGCTTCGAATCCCGCTTATTTAACATATTACGTGACCAAGACACAGCTCAGACCTTTAACAAGCTAGTGGCAGAAGTACTGGGATTTGAGCCAGAATGGTCTATTGATCAGTCTGAGGAAGGGAATTATTTTCTGAAGTTCTTCTCGTCGAACCATTCGCATTCCAGCGATGGAATGGGCGAGGGTATAGTAAGCATATTTGCGATTATAGATTCATTATATGATTCGAACCCAAGCGATATAGTCGTAATAGATGAGCCTGAGCTATCGTTACATCCTACTCTTCAAAAGCGTCTAGCAGGCCTCTTGCTCCGTCTTTCTCGTGATCGGCAGATAGTTATTTCAACCCACTCACCGTACTTTGTTGACTTAAAAGCAATCCAGGGCGGTGCCAAACTAGTGCGTATTGTCTCTGGCATTGAAGGCACTGAAGCGTATGCGCTGGGTGCTGAATCTGTTTCTGCAATTAATGCGCTGTCTCAAGGTAACTTATATAACCCGCACGTCTTTGGTTTAGATGCACGCGAGCTGTTTTTTCAGGAAGAAGGGGTAATTCTTACTGAGGGGCAAGAAGACGTGCTTCTTTTGCCTCGAATCGCAGAGCAGTTGGAAGAAAAGGTGCCGGGGCATTTTTTTGGTTGGGGGGTCGGAGGTGCAGGAAATATCAGACACCTCTGCCGTATTCTGAACGACCTAGGTTTCAAAAAGGTAGCCGCAGTTCTTGATGGCGACAAACTGCAGGAAGTTGAATATCTGAATGAACAGTTTCCTGATTATTTCGCTTGCGCAATCCCTGCGGAAGACATACGGACGAAAGAGCCGAGGAAGGCAACCGAAGGAGTAGATGGCATTTTGGACCGAAAACTTCAAGTACGGACAGAATACGTAGAAAATACAAGGCGAGTTTTGACATCCATTCGCGGTTATATGGGTGCGCTTTAAGAGGAGTTGGATGCTCAACAAGTGCATGTTGGCGGGCTGTTTTTTAACTGCGTTCCAAATCAGTCGCAAATAAATGGTTGTCGTGGATTACACTGCTAGATCTGGCGTTATTTGTAAAAATGAATTTTTTATTAAACATAGATATGTATATTTAGATGATATGTTGATTTATGTTTTATTTGTATTGGAATGGATAGATGAAAGAATTGAATGTAAATGCGCCCGTTTCAAGTGAGCATATAATTACTTCAATTGAAGTGACAAGTGGCGCACCAATTCCTGCTCTAGACTACCTTAAGGTTTTTAATGCCGATAGCTGGGAAGATCTCACATTAGAACTTGTCTCTCACTGGAAGACTCAGTACTCAAGAGTTATGCGTTGTGGTGCTGGTGGTGATATGGGGCGTGATGTTATCGCTTACAGACATGATGAGCCTGGAAGTTGGGAGAATTATCAGTGTAAGCACTATAGCAAGCGCCTCAGCTTATCATTGGCATTATTAGAAATTGGTAAAATACTTTACTACGTCTATCAGGGCGAATTTACTTTGCCACAACGATATTATTTTGTAGCTCCGCAGGGTTTATCAAACGATCTTTTAAAACATTTAAATGACCCAGCTAGGCTGAAAAATGCTCTCATAGATAAATGGGCTAGCGCTTGCAAAAGTAAAATCACATCAAAAAATAACGACGATATAGCTCTAGACGGTGAATTTTTAAAATTTGTCCAGGTTATCGATTTCTCTATATTTGATCATATTCCACCTATGAAAATTATTGAATTACATTCAAATACAGTTTTCCATGCACAGCGTTTTGGGATCAACGTTAGAAAACGTTCTAGGCTGCCTATTCCTCCTGAAGAATTGACTGATAATGAAATCGTATATACTAAAGAACTATTAAGAGCATTTGCAAACGCGGAACAAAAAGAAAATTTAACTGTAAATGACTTGGAAGAAGGCTCGGATTATAAGTGTGAGTACGAAGGCGCAAGGAGAAATTTCTACGCTGCAGAAAACCTTCAGAAATTCTCAAGGGATTGGTTACCAGATAACAGTTACGCTGAATTAACAGATGAATGCTACGAAGCTGTGAGTGGAACGCTTAGGCAGAAACATGATAATGGTTATGAACGCTATCTGGCAACAAGCTCTCAAGCCGCTGCTATAAATTACACATCACATCCACTTAGTCCTTATATAAAAACGCAAGATAAAAAAGGAATGTGCCATCAACTTGTTAATACGAGTCTATTTAAATGGGTTAGGGAGGAGAGGAGATGACACTAAAGCATTCTAGTTTTAATAGTCCAGTTGAAATTGGTACTAGGATTGCTTTGATACTTACTTCGCTTGATCAGCGTTTTGCTCTAGACGATTTAGTTATCCTTGATTATGCATTGTTGTATTCCAAAGAGTTTGGCGGTCCTGACAACTTGCATCCAGCGCTGCCTAATCATATCGCAGAGATAGCTCATCGCAGAGAAGTTATGCCTAAATCATTGAGCTTTCTTTCAAAGCGTGGATTGATCCAGATGATTGTTGACGAATCGGGGTACTATTATTCAGCTAATGAAAACACTATTGATTTTGTATCGTGCCTACAATCTCCTTATTTTAAAAGATCATGGGTAAGATTGAACTGGGTCTCCGAGAATATAGATAAGGTACTTAGCACTAAAATACTGGAGTTGAAAGGCTTGTCATGATTATAAAAAAAATAGAAGTTAAAGGGCATGGGAAGCAGACAGCTTCAATCGGTTTTAGTAAAGGACTAAATGTTATAGCTGGGGCATCTGATACTGGTAAATCCTATATTACAGAGTGCTTTCAATTTATTTTTGGCGCTAAAGAACCTCCTAAAAATCTTGATCAGGCTGAAGGTTATACGCATCTTGAAGTGACATTTGAAGACAATGATGGTTCTGAGTTTAGGTTGTCTAGAGAACTAAAGTCTAATGCTGATGTTATCTGTACCGAAAAAAAAGATGATGAAGAGCTAACGACTGTTTACAAACCGACACACAAAGGAAGCCCCAATTTATCGGAGTTTTTTTTGAATAAGTTTTCTCTTAATAATATGACTTTAGCCAAGGGCTTAGAGTCAATGAATCACGCATCATTGACATTGAGAGTATTCGAGAAGATTTTGTTAGCTGATGAAGAAAGAATTATTTCTAAAAACTCACCTATTGGAAGTGGTCAAAATACCGAAAAAACCCAAGAACTATCTTTTTTGAAGACGGTATTAACAGGGATTGATGATGCTGAAATCAAGTCAGTTAAAAAGAGCAAGGAATCAAAGGAAAGTATTGCTAGAAAGAAAAATAATTTAGAAGATTTTCTCGAGCGTTTTTTTCCTGCTTCAGATGACCAAGAGCATAATTTAGATTCTCTAGATAAGTTTATTGAGCGTCTTGAGGCTTCGCATTGCAAGGCTGAGTCTGAACTTAACGATTTGCTAGGTTCAAATAAGAAAATTATGCAAGAAAAGGAGGAGCTGAATAAGCGCGCAGGTAATTTATCTCAAGAGGCTTCTGATGATAAAGCCTTGCTAATACGATTTGAAATGCTTGAGAGTAAATATTTATCAGATAGAGAGCGTTTGGAAGCAAATTCTGAAGCAACGAACTATATTAAAAAATATCAGATTTATAGTTGCCCTTTATGTGACAGTGAAATTAATCAAGATTCTGACGAAATTGATCTGGCCATAATTGTTAGTTCAAACGCATCTGAAATAAGAAAAATTGATAACCACTTAATTGATTTGAGAATTACTCAAGAAGGTGTACGAAAAATATTACTTTCAAATGATCTGGAGCTGAAATCTATTATTCAAACTGTAGAAGAAAAAAATAATATTTTATCCTCAAGTATTGGAAGCAAGCTATCTGAAAGTAGAACTATTCTTACTGAACTCGACAGAGCAAGAATTAAGTTCAGAAAAGAGAGGGATCAAGAGCAAAAGCGTAAAGAAATATTTGAAGAGATAGGTAGGCTTCAAACTGATCTGGATAAAATTAAAGACTCTTATCAAATAGCCGAGTTTTCTAAAGAGTTAAAAAGTTTAGTCCAGGAAATATCTAAAATTCTTGTTCGCTGGGGCTTTAAAGGAGCTGGTAACCTCGCTTTTGATATGGAAACGAGAGATATAAAAATTGATGGCAAACCAAGAAGCCACTTTGGCAAAGGATATCGTGCTATATGTTTTTCTTCAGTTTTGCTTGGGTTTATGGAATACCTTTACCCAAAGAGCAGGCACCCTGGCTTTGTCATATTAGACTCGCCGCTAACAACTTATAAAAAACGGGATGAGGCGTTAGAAAGCGATAATGAGGAAGTATTTCTAGCCAATAATTTAATCTATGCTTTTTATAGAGATCTCTGTGATTTTTATAAAGACAAGCAAATCATTGTATTAGAAAACCAAGAGCCTAGTGAAGATCTAATTCCTCTCATGAACTATATCCATTTTTCGGGAAATCCGAATGTAGGGCGTTATGGCTTTTTTCCTATATCAGTGAGCAACTAACAAGGTGCTGCTGTCGGACGAATTCTCAGCTGCGCTTTAAGTTTGCCACAGTGCACGGCGTTAGGGGTCAGTTACGCATCCTGAATTGTTGGTATCTGATTATATAATTAAATTTGGATAAATTTGATGAAAATTGAAGTAGCGTTACTACCTTCATCCTCCACTAAAGAAAGAGGAGATTTGCTAGAGTTATTAGCTGAAAAGCTCTTAAGCGCCCAATCGTATGAAGTAGTTAATGAAATTAGATTTACTGCTGTTGAATTAGACTTGCTATGCAGACATAAAATCAGTGGAAAAGAAATATATGTCGAGTGTAAGGCATATAGAGATAAGAATATTGATGCTAACACGCTAAAGAATTTAGCTGGCACACTTCTGTTTAAAGATTACTCTGAAGCTTGGTTAATAAGCACTGGTAGTTATGGGAAAGAAGCAAAAGGTTTTGTCAAAGAATGGCAACAAAAACCAAGAGATCAGGCAGCTCAGTTAAGCTTTTATGATCCGGAAAAAGTTATCAGTGCGCTAATTAGTTCTGGAGTAATAAAATCACAACCGATAGATAAATCAGTAGAATATCTTGGCAGCGAAAACTTAGTTGGTGATTGGGTTTTGTTAGTTACCAAATATGGTAATTTCTGGGTTGCAGCCACATTATCTGGCGGAATCCCTTCTGGTGTAATCTGTTATTACGCAAATAATAACGAGCTGGTGACCGATAAAGTTCTGTTACAGGCTCTATCAGAGACAGATACAACTCTAAATAAGCTTAATTTTGAATTACCTAAGAGTGCTAAGACAAAAATTATAGAAATTGGTACAGAGAAATTAGTTAATGTAGTCGAAGTGCAAACTGGGGATGAGTGGAGCGATTACAGACCTGCACGCCCCAAAGATTTTGTGGGAAGAACGAAAGATATAAATTACATTTTTGATTTTTTAAAAAGCGCAAAGGAAAAAAGCACTAACACTAGAATTTTTGCCATAACTGGAAACTCAGGCATGGGAAAAAGTTCTTTTATGGCAAAGCTCACTGATAAAGCAGGAAACAAACAGAATAAAAATAAGTTCTTTGTTTTTGCCGTTGACGTGCGTGCGGCAACGGGACCTGAATATATTTATTCTTCTTTACTAAAAGCACTGAAGAAAGCACAAGGAGCTGGTTTCGGAGATTCCGAAATTGATTTGGCGATCTCTGATGTTGCCTCGCCTCTAAACTCAGAGACAATTAAGCTTTATTTAGAGTCTCTTGAGAAACAAGACCAACTAATAACCTTGGTTTTTGATCAGTTTGAAGAGCTCTATTCAAAACCAGAACTATTTGATGTATTTAATAAAGCAAAATCACTCCTTCTAAATGCAGCTGCAATTAAATCGAATTTTTGTCTCGGTTTCGCTTGGAAAAGTGATAGCACTACTCATAGTGAACATCCAGCTTACTTTTTTTGGCATCAGCTTTCAGATTATCGAGTAACAAGGAAATTGATTCCATTCTCTGATGGTGAGTCTGGTGCTGCGATTAGCATATTTGAGAAAGAAATTGGTCAGAAATTGCACAACGATCTAAGGCATAACTTAATAGTTAGTAGTCAAGGTTATCCGTGGTTATTAAAAAAACTATGCATACATATTTATGAAAAAATTAACAATGGCGCTGATCAGGTAGATTTGCTTGAAAATAAACTCGATGTAGCTAGCTTATTTGAAGGAGATTTAGAGGTTCTTACACCTGCTGAAGCGGCTTGTTTGAAGTTTATAGCTCAAAAAGCTCCCGTGGACTGGTTTGAGGTGATTGAAGTGTCAGGGGCTGATACTTTAAAGTCCCTAATAGATAGGCGGCTAGTAATACGAAGTGGTGACAGGCTGAATCTATATTGGGATATTTTTAGGGAGTATGTGTTAACTGGTCAGGTACCTATAATTCCTCTTAGATATTTACCTTCGACTGATTTTTCTTCAATTGAAAAAATTGTGGTGCACCTTAATCATAAAAATAGCCTATCCGTTCAGGAGCTTGTAGATATAACTAAGTTGTCAGAAGGAACGATTCAAAACATTGGAACAGACATGATTATGTTTGGCGTAGCCACAAGAGAAAGCGGTATGTACTTCCTTAGCGAGGACATTTCTATTGGAGATGAAATTAGCATTCTAAGAGTGATAAGGGGGAAGTTTAAAAAGCACGCTCTGACCTTGTCCCTTAAGGAAAGAGCTTCGCACTCAGTAGTATCGCTGAATGTGCTAATTGAAATTGTAAAAAGCCTCTATCCAGCCAATATTTATGCTGATAAAACTTGGCACACTTACACAGTAAGACTTTGTCGATGGCTAGAGCTTTGTGGCTTTGTAGAGCGAAAGAGTAATGGGTGGATATATCGTGATCAGGATGATGTAATAAGTGAAAGAATAAAATCTGAACGAAGAAGGAAAAGTAAAATTTTTACTGCACCCGCATCGCCAGCTTTAGTTTTAGATGCTATGAATTGGTTGGCAGAAAAAAGAGAAGTAGGAAAGGATGACGAAAAACCCAAGGGGTATCGTAACGCAATATTAATCCTTAAGCGATTTGAGCTAGTAGTACTAGAAGGATCTAATTATAAATTAGATTCAGCTAAGGTGAAGAAATATAAGTCATATAGTGAGGCAATCTGGATTAGTGCAAATGCTGAATCAACTTTGCTTGAAGTAGTGAAATTAATTGAAGTGGATGATTCGATAGCTGGTAAAGACGTTGGAGACTTTATTGCATCTGAATATGAGCTGTCTTGGACTGAATCTTCAAGAGAGAGAAATGGTCGCGCTATAAAACAGTGGGCGTCTTGGCTTTATGAGGGAAAAATTAAGTCTGAAATACCACTATGTCCTGGTCGAGTATAAAAAACCTAACAAGTCAAAGCACACGGGCGCAGCATAGCTGCACTTGTGTTTGATGAGTTATCGTAAAGGAAGTTATTAGTAGTCACTATTTTAGTGATTTAAACACCGTAATTTACTGTTTTCTATGATTATTTATCTTGGTTTTCCTGCGTGACGCAGCAGCTTTTGCTTGGCCTTGTAAGCCTTCAAACCTAATATTGCCGACTTGATTAACTAGCAGGCTCAGCCCGTCCAGCATGGGCATCATAAATTGGTTGTAGCTCATACGCTTTTCAGCAATAGCTTCTAATTGAGACTCCCAGTGCGCGGTCATATCCGGTCGTGCCATCATTTCTGGTAATGACAAGATCAAGCTACGGCCCACTGTCGTTGCATGGATTTCTTTGCCCTGTTTTATCAGAAAGCCACGTTTAAAGAGCAACTCAATAATGCCTGCGCGCGTGGCTTCTGTGCCCAAGCCGTCAGTGTCCCTAAGTACTTTTTTGATTTCAGGATCGGCGACATAGCGTGCGATGCCGGTCATGGCGGCCAGTAAGCTTGCATCAGTGAAGTGTTTGGGTGGGCTGGTTTGCTTTTCATCCAGACGGCCATCAGTGCAAAGCACGCTTTCGCCTTTGACTACGTTGGGCAGTTGTATTGCAGAGAACTCTGCGTCTTCAGCGTCTGCTTTGCGTTCGGGTAGTAGCTCTTTCCAGCCTTTGTGGACTACTTCTTTTTGCCTACTGATAAATAAGCCGCCAGCAACTTCGCTATCAATTTGCTTCTCTTGGTAGGTAAAGGGCGGGTAAAACTGCATCAGATATTGTCGAGCGACTAACTCATAAATTTTTTGCTCGTCGGCAGCTAAGCGACTGGCATCAATTTCACGACTCGTCGGGATAATCGCGTGGTGAGCACCAACTTTAGCGTCATCCCAAGCTTTAGATTTCATGGATAAGTCAGCGTGCTGCACTGCTTTATCGAGAGCAGGGCTGGTTTTTGCAATGGCCTGAGTAACAGAGCCCTTTTCGCTATAGTGACCTGTAGGTAAGTAGCGGCAGTCTGAGCGTGGGTAGGTAATTAACTTGTGTGTTTCATAGAGCTTCTGGCAAATATCTAAGGTTTTTTGTGCATTGAAATTAAAGCGTTTCGATGCGTCGATTTGCAATGAGGATAAGTTATAGGGCAGAGGTGCCGCTTGTTTCTTCACGCTTTCATTGACGGCAAGCACGTGTCCGGTTTGGTTAGTCACTTTTCGTAATACGGTTTCGGCTAACTTTTTTAATAATACGCGGCCATCTTCATCCATATACGCTTCGCAGGCTGCACTGGGTTTCCATTTGGCTGAGTAGGTTTCATGGTTGCTTGTTTGCAGGTCAATAAAAACCTCATAAAAAGGCTTACTGACAAAACGCTCAATCTCGATATCGCGATGCACTACCAGGCCGAGAATGGGGGTTTGTACCCGACCGACTGATAGTACGCCTTGGTAGCCTGATGCTTGGCCCTGTAAGGTGCATAGACGGGTCATGTTAATTCCATACAACCAGTCAGCACGTGCCCTAGCTAGAGCCGATGTTGCCAGCGGTATAAAGTCGACATTACGACGCATATCATTGAGTGAGCGTTTAATTGCGTCAGGGTTCATATCACTGATCAAACAGCGTTGTGCGGTTTTTATTTGAGTTTTAGAGGCGCCACAGAAATTTATTATTTCATCAATAATTACTTGGCCAGCGCGGTCCGGATCGCCAATGTTGACTAGTACATGAGCTTGTTTGATTAGTTTTTTAACCACGTTAAACTGACTTTTAGTGGCTGGCTTAATCGTGTGCTGCCACTCATTTGGCACGATGGGTAAGTGCTCTTTTTTCCATTTCTTGTAGTCTGGATTGTAAGCTTCAGGTTCGGCCTGCTCAAGCAAATGGCCTATGCACCAAGTCACCACATCGCCATTGGCGACTTTAATAAAACCATCACCTTTCTGGTGAGGCGTCGGTAAAACTGCAGCAACAGCTCTACCCACACTTGGCTTTTCAGCTATGTACAAAATCACTTGGCTTTCCCATTATTAATATCAATAACCTTAAGCTTTAAGGCTTCACTTTCTAATCTTTCAATTTTATCGAGTGCTTCAAATAAAGCGAATTCTAGCTGTGCATTCTTGGATACTACTTGATCGCAAAATTCTTTTATATTGTCGCGCTGCGATCTATAGCGCTCTTTTAGTTCGCGCTCCTTGTCTCTTTGTACCCTCATTCTGTCTGCTGTTATTTTACCTAGAGAGCTATCAGAGATTGAATTATCTATTTTTCTTTCATGAATTATTACTCTTACTTTTTTGACGAAATCACCATAATAATATATTCCGCCAGAGCTTAATCCAGCCTCTTTATTTACTCGGCTTAAGCTCAATCTACCATCATTTGGCGTGCGCTCTGGCTTACCATCGAGTAAGCGTTTAAGTGCTTGCTCTAGTCTGGTTTTTGTAAGCTGACCTCTTTCTGATACAACTTCACCTTCACTCATGCGCTAAATCCTCTTTGCGGAAGACTTTAAATTTTAATTTATGCTCTTTAAGTGTTTTTTCGATGGATCTAATTTCAAAATAAATTTTGGATATGACATTAGGGATATCTATATTGCTATAAATTAGGCTGGTATATTTTTCTATAAGTTTTTCTCTGACAGTAGCTAAAACTAAAGCTTTATCCTTAGTTACAATTTTGTATTGGCAGGTGGTCATATCACAAATTCTATCGCAACTAGGGTTTGTACAATATCCACTGGGATGTTCTACAATTGATAACCTACCTTGTTTTACCTGCTCTCGTATTTCTTCTTTATTTAAATAGATTTGTGTATTTCCTTCTAAACGCAAATTTGTAATTCGCTTTCCTTCTGGACCTGCAAGTGTTTCAGCTTCGTTATAGATATGATAGAAAATATCTGTCATATAGTTTTGGTTTTCAATAGCTATCTCGGCTTGCAATTCAGTATCGAGCATCATATCTAAGTATGATGCAATATTAGCTTGATTAGCATACCAAGACGTCATAGCAATATTCATATGTTTAAACTGATATTTTATATCAAGCAGTGAAGCAAGCTTGTTTTTTACTAGATAGACAGCAAAGGTACGGCGAAAAGAATGCGGGTGCGGCAGAAGTATTTCACCGGTTTTTAACTCTCCATACCTAGAAGGATTTAAAATATTAAACTCTTTAACATCATCTTCTGTGGTTTTATAATTAACAGTTTTTATAAAACTAGAAATGGAGTGCATTATTCCTTGTCTGCCTGAATTAGGATGAAGATGTGTTAGATATGGAAGAGTTATAAATAAGCTTTCAACATTTTTCAAAAAAACATTTCTCTCGTCCTCATGCTTTATTTCATTTGCTCGTTCTCGCCACTCCTTGCGAGCAAAATCAAATGAAACCCACAGAAGCTCTATTGCCTTCCTCACAGCAGGGATGGTTACCCATGATGTTTTTCTCGCAACGCCACCTACATTTGGCTTGGTGTGCTCACCGTTTATAGTGGGGATCGTCATGCCTGCATAGTGCTTTTCTTCGTAGGAATCCATATTGAGTGATTTTATTTCACCGTCTCTGCACCCTGTAAATGCCGCTATAACTATATAACAAGCTCCCCTTAACTGTGACAGCCATGCACCTCTGTAATCAACAGAAATGCTAGTATTTTCAGGCAAAGAGAGGGTGTTTATAAGGGCGTATTTTCTAATAGTAAAGGCGGCTTTATATTTTTTAGAGAGTTTTTCATATTCTGTTGTGTACTCTTTATGGGCTTGGGAAATTATATGTCGGTTTGGGTAATGTTTATCTACAAACCTTAAGGCTTCACCGTAATACGTATTAGCTATTTTTTCTGGTAAACATAGTGTTTGGGTTGAAATGCCACTGTCACCATTAATGGATAACTTTTTTGCTAGTTCTTCTGCCATACCAATATCACGGGTTATAATTTTTTCACGATAAAGATGAGATATGAAAATTAAATTATTTTTCCATGTTGTAAGTTTTAGACTTTTATTTTTTGCTACATTTAAAAATTTTCTATAGTTTGAGTCATCATCGATGAATGAGTATGAGTCTCCACCACAACATCTAATGCATTTCTCAAAAACAACAGATCCTTCAATTATATTCTTTAAACTTCCAGTGGTGATCTGCAAGTAACTGTTTATAATTAATTTATGAACGACCTCTTTTGTTTGCTCTTTAAAATACCCAGATAATCTAGTAAAACTAATTGTCATCTTTAAAGACCATAGGTTCCACTCATCTGAAGAGTAATAACTGTAAGGGTTTCCTTCTGAATCATAAGAAATAACTATATCTTTATTAGATAATTCTTTATTGTTAATATGTTTTGTATGATTCATTAGTATGCACCTAAAAGAAGATCTAGATCTTTACTGTCTTCCCAAAGAGGGTGGGTGTTATTCAAATACTTCTCATAAGCTTCATTGTATATTTCCGCATGATCATTTTTTATTTTTATTAGTATTGCTTGAAGTGTAGTGTTTACTCTATCCAACACCTTGGATGGTGTTGAATTAAGTGATGGTCTAGTTGCAGCCTCAAGGATAACGTCATTGAATGATAGTAATAACCAGATATCCTGTACTTCGGCAACAACTGCATGGAATTTGCAACCAAAGCAATCTAGGAATTTATAACATGCAACCTCATCATCTTTTACTGCAAGACGCTCTTTGATTAATAGGTTTTTTATTTTTTTAGACTGCTCTCCATTTTTATCTCCACATCGTAAGCCATTTAATAGCTTTTTCTCTTTCCCGTTTAAATATTTTTCTCTGATGGGATCTTTGAAAATGTAAGAGCTATCTAGTATTGCTTGGCTTAACGACTCACCCATAGCTGCTTTTTCACGCACATATAAAGCTGAGGCTAGAGAGAACTCGGTTGTTACAGGATCGCCATCAGAGTAATATTTGGAAGCTGTTTCAACAGTGTTATTTAGCCCCTGAGAAACTATAAAAATACTCTCTGTCGCTCGCATTATAAGAGATGCTTTTGTCTTTCGGAACCTGCTACTTGTTAATGAAGGAAGGCTGAAGTCCAAAAAAACATCATTTATCTTGTTTGCAGATGTTGTAGTCATTTTAAAGCATTTATTGTTTAACACATTTGGAAATAGAAAACCTTCATCATTATTGTTGTTTATCTTTTTGCTAATTGATATCCAGCTTTCTAAAAAAAGCTTGGCTTTTTTACTGAACCCTACATCTGTAAAGTTTGTTTTTCCGCTTTGCCTACCTTTTATACTTTTTATTTTATATATGTGTCTATTAACGTTCTTGAATGGCTCTTTTTCTATGGCTGATATTTTTATGTCTAAAAGTGAACTTGAGTTTATTCCTGTATAAAAGCAAGTTATAAAATATGCCACTCTGGACAAGTCTGCTTTCCATAGGCTGCTATTGTTTTTGTAGGTTGTGGTTCTTCTGTTTTTTCTTTTTTGTTCAAAGTTTAATTTATCAACACCGATTATTTTACTTTCTGGGTATAGTGGAAATATATTAGGTATTGTTCCGTCAATGAGGTGCTTTGAATAATTTCTATATATTATTTGTAAAATTTTTGCTATTTCAATAAGTTCTGTGTCGGTGTATGGTTTAGTGTGTTCAATGTCATTTGGAAATTCTATAAATAGTTCGTCGCATTTTTTGAATAAATCAGCGTCTATTTCTTTTAATACTTTTTTTAACATGCTTTGGCGCGTAGATAGTGTTTTACCTTTTTTTCCATCCCTATATTCTTGAGCTAGAATTTTAATATATGTTTTTATAGAGTTAAAGCTAAATATATCTACTATATTTTTGCTATCCATTATTTTGAAGTAATGGACAAGCGTGTCGAATATATTTATTTTTGATCTAACAGCAGCATCCATTGCTGAAATTTCCAGGTAAATCTTGTTTACTAGTTGTCTTCTGTTTGCATCTACAGGTCTCCCTTGTTTTTTAGGAGCCACTTTTCTTTTGCCTTCTATAGGCAGAATAGGGCATCCAAAAAAGTAGAGTCGATTAAAGTCAGCAGTTTTGTCTTCATAAGATATATATTTATTTTTAAGGTTTATGTGAGTTATTTCTGCACCTCGTTCGGCAGAGATAAGTTTCCTTTTTTCACTTTTAATAAAAGACATTTACTTACCTTTACTGAGCAATATATTAATTGCTGACTCATGTACCTCGTTGGCATTTATTCTTTCTTCGCAAAATTTTAAATAGCCTAGCAGTGTTTTTCTGTTTTTATGCCCCATTACAGACTGTAAATAATCAAGGGCATTTCCTTCTTTTATACCGCTATTGAGTAGTTCTTTTAATCTTTCAACAGCATAAGTAGACCTTAGGTTATGAAATTTATGATCAAAGCTATGCATATCATTTCTAATTGCACTTCGAATTTCACCCCATCTCGCATTAAGTGTTGAAGCTGAATACTTGTATCCGTTTTGATTTATTAATAATGGAGGGTTATCTTTGTCATCAGGGTTTAGTGTGATATATAATTTTTTACGATTGATATATCTACTGGAGTTTACATACTCATGCAATCGTTGCATTAGATCTGTAGGGATTTCTGCTTTTCTTGTGCTACTGTTTTTTGTCTCCACTCCTAGTCTAGGGTCAAGATTTAAACCTTCATTGTGAATAAGATATTTTTTCTTCAGCTGTTCAGGGTTGGGTTTAAAAATCGACTTCGCGCGAAGAGTTATTATTTCATTTCTTCTAAGCCCTGAGAATCTACTTAACTCAATAGCTATTTGGAATTCTTTAGATATTGCTATGTTATTTTCTCTACTTCCTGTTTTTAAAGTTATTTTTTGTAGATGTTTATAGTTTTTTTCTAAGGCTATCCATTCTTCTTTGTTTAATGGAATTAGTTTTCTAGAAAGACCGTAGTGGCTAGTATCGTTTGGTAAGCTTAATCTTAAGTCTGTTGTGTCTACATAAAAATATGAATTACGCATATATGTATGCGAATTCTCAGACTCTATTTTAACTATTTCATATTTAAAAGGAGGGTTTTTAAATAAGTAATCTCTACCTAGGTAAAATTTATAAAAGTTAATGACTACGCGCATATAGTTATTAGCTGTAGAACGGGCAAGAGAGCCTGATTTATATGAGTCTCGTAGGTGTTTTCTAAATTTATATGTAGGTCTTAATCGAATAGAAACAGGCATCTCATCCCATTCCATTTCAATTTCACTTAAGAATGTAAAATAATGTAGTAGCCCTTGAGCTTGAGTATTAACTGCTTTTTTTCTTAAGTTTGCTTTTAAGTGAATAAGCCAAGAGTTAACAACTTTAATACTTTGACCATTTCTTTCAAATAAGAGAGGTAGCTTTCCTAGAGATTGCCCAGCACCTTGAAAGGATATTGATAACTCTCCGGTATTGGCATCAATATTTTTTATTGCTTGCTGGTCTATAACAAAATCAGGGACTTCCCAAAGCACTATGCTCATATGGCAACCTATACTGTATATTTCATAGTTTCACAGATTATTAGCGTAACAATCAATTTTCACAATGAAATCGTAACAGTACACGGTCTGGGTCACCCATATTTACCAGCATATCGGCTTGTTTCACTAGCTTTTTGACCACATTAAACTGCTTTTTTGTAGCGAGTTTAACTGTATGCAGCCATTCAAAGGGGACAATGGGTAAGTGTTCTTTGCGCCACTTTTTGTACTCTGGGTTGTACGCTTCAGGTTCGGCCTGCTCAAGTAAATGGCCGATGCACCAAGTCACCACATCACCATTGGCAACTTTAATAAAGCCATCACCTCTTTGATGTGGCGTAGGTAAAACTGCAGCAACAGCTCTGCCGACACTGGGCTTTTCAGCGATATACACGATCACTTGATTTTCCTGCTATGAATGTCAATAACCTTAATGTTTAAAGCTTTACTGTCTGATGATTCAATTTTAGCCAGCACTTCAAGCAAAGCAAATGTTTAACGGTGCATGCTTAGAAATAAGCATAGCACTGGATGCTGGATAAAAAAACAGTGCCTATAGTTTTTAGGTGTCTATTGCTCTGTGAATAAGCTGGATTGCTGAGTCTAAGTCAATTGAGCAGGGCTGCTGTGGTGTTTCTTCTAGTGCGATAGAAGGGGATACGCTTTATTTAAAGCTCAGTCGCTTATCTTTAAATCTAAAGGATAATAGTATCGATTATTATTTGCAATAAAGGTCTGTTACTTCTAGAATCCACGCTTCTCATAAATATCCCCTCAAAAAAGATGCACACCAAGGCTATGTTGACTCACTTTTATAACGGATTAAGTAGCAAACACTTTGATCTTATTAATCGCGGAATTTTCGCGGTGTTTGGAGGCTTGCTGCTGACGGCATTGATCACTGTTAATTTAAGTGTGCTATTGCCATTTGAGCGAGCTGAAGCGGTTATGAGCGCTGTGCTTTTCTCTTTCTTTATTTATGCTGCCATCGCTATATGGGCGTTTTATTGCGTATCCATTTGGCGTGCCTGGCTGCTTTTATTGGTAGCCAGTGCACTGACAGGTCTGGGCGCTGGGTTGTTATAGGTTATCTATGAAAACTCTCTCTTTTCGCCAGGCGAACTCTTGGCTGCACACTTGGTCTGGGTTGCTTGTAGGTTGGCTTTTATATGCTATTTTTCTAACCGGTACGCTGAGCTTTTTTAATAATGAAATCAGTGTGTGGATGAAGCCTGAGCAACACAGTTTTGTTGCAGATCAGCACAGTGCTGAGCAAGCCCTAACTGTCTTAAATAAACTTGCGCCCGATGCTCAACGTTGGTCAGTGAGGCTGCCATCAGTGCGTGATAACGCCACGCAGATCTCTTATTTAGCCAGCGGTGAAAAAGATGAGCGCGGGGCCGGTACGTCTCTGTTGGTGAATCCGCAAACGGGTGAAGTGGTTGAGCCTCGTGATACACGCGGCGGCAGTTTCTTTTATAGGTTCCACTTTCAGCTGTATGGCATTCCTGTGTTAACCGCACGCTGGTTAGTGGCATTGGCCACCATGTTTATGTTTGTTGCCATTATCAGTGGCGTGATTACCCATAAGAAAATTTTTAAAGACTTCTTCACCTTTCGGCCAGCCAAAGGTCAGCGCTCATGGCTTGATGCACATAATGCAACAGCGGTGTTGGCGCTACCGTTTCATTTTATGATCACTTATAGCGGTCTGTTGCTATTGATGTTTGTGTTTATGCCCTATGGCATGAATAAAGCTTACGATGGCGATCGGCGTCAGTTTTTAAATGAAAGCGAAGTGTTTCAAAATCGTATGGCTGCAAGACCCAGCCTGAGTAGCGCTGATCTTCAACAAAAAATGATGCTGCCTTTTGCACAGTTGATTGCAGATGCTAACAGCCAGTTACAACGCCCAATCGGTTCGATTTTAATCCAGCAGCCCAACACTGAAGCAGCACATATTGAAATTCGTGAAAGTGGTGCTAATACCATTGTGAATCGCGGGCGTGGTGCGCGTCTGGTTTATAACGCTCAAGGTCAATTGCTTGAGAAAGATGATGCGCAGCCGCTAGCAGTGTCTAGCGCCATTTATAATGTGTTCACTAGTTTGCATTTGATTCGCTTTGCCGATGTACCGCTGCGCTGGTTGTTTTTTATAAGTGGCTGGCTCGGTACTGCGATGGTGGCAACAGGGCTGGTGATGTGGGTCAACAAGCGTCAAACCCAAAGCAAAAAGCTGAAGACATTGCCCAAAAACATACGTGCAGTACACATTTTAAATGTCGGGACGATCACGGGTTTAGCCATCGCTTGCTTAGGCTTTTTCTGGGCGAATCGCCTACTGCCCGTTGAGCTGACGCAGCGTGCTACCTGGGAAATTAATGTGTTCTTGTTGTGCTGGTTAGCCTGTTTTATACATCCGCTTTTTCGGAGTCATAAACAAGCCTGGCTGGAGCAATTGCTGTTGCTTGCAGTGTTATGCGTCGCGCTGGTGTTCTACAACCTAGTGTTTAGTACGTATCACCTGCTCAACGGCATTGGCACTGGGCAATGGATTGTGTTTTCTTTTGATTGCACCCTGTTAGCCTTTGCGCTTTTAAGTTACTGGGCTTTCTTAAAGGTTAAAAATTACGCCCCAGTAGTGCGCAAGTCAGCGCTAAAAAATAAAAAAGAGTTAGCCGTATGATGCTATTCAGTGCGTGCTTATGCTTTTTAGGGTTAGTACTGATTGCCTTAAGTATGCCCAAGCACTATCAACAAATACGAGCACGTAAGGGCCAGTTTTCGCAGTTAAGCTTATGGGTAGGATATGCGCTATTACTCGCTTCTGTCTATGCCTGCACAGCGTCTATGGGTATCAGTATTGGCTTGAGTGTATGGCTGGCTTTATTAACTTTTGCAGCATTTGTTTTAATGTTTTTACTGAGCTATAAAAGTCGAGTGGTCATTCCATTCAGCATGATATGCCTGGTATTGAGTGGTGTTATGTTGGTTCAGAACGCCTGATGTCTTCTGGAGTAGGGGAGTCGATAACATTCGGCTTGCTGTTGTCATAGTTAAGCTTTGATTGAACAAACACCGGCTCAAGCGTGCTGCACACAATACATAATGTGTGCAGCACGCATATACGATCCTATATGCGCGCTTGAGTTGTGTTAGGCGACTGATCAGCCGATGTCTTTGTCATCCGCAGTGTTTTCTTGCAACGCCTGTAACTTGGTTTGCAGGAAGTCATCGTAGCCTTTTTGCACTAACTCAAAGGTTTTACCAATCTCGGTAGCGATAGGGCTGCCTTCGCCCATGACGCCCAAGCCTTTAAGAATATTGCTGGCTTCGTTGTAGCCTTTTTCAAAGCCGCCACGAATAATATCGACAAAATCACGCGCGACATCTTCTGGAGCTTTATTTGGATGCTGGCTTGCGTAAGAATCAAAAAACGCAGTTGATAGCGAGAGGATACGGTCAGCTGTACCTTCTGGGCTGTTGTCTTGCTGCATCGCTGCCTGCAAAGCGTTGGGACCAAATTCAGGTGCTAACTGCTCGTTGATATTGTCGATGGCGGTGCGGTAAAGCAGGGTCATTGAGTTATTACTAGCACTGATCGAAACATCCAAAGATGCTTTCAAGATTTGTTCATTCAACTGAGCTTTCTGCCCTTGTGGGCTGGCTGCTGCGGTTTTCTGTGATTCATCCAACGCAGAACCTTGAGCGGTTGGCTGAGAGGTCACCTTGGCTGCAGCGCTGGCAGTGTCGGGCTGAGGTGTGCGTGAAAGTGGTGAGATCATGCTGTGACTCCTTCAGTAAACCCAGTCATAAAGGTATGGCGTCTAAACTCTATTTCGGCTGGCGAGAGATAAACTGAAGGCCTGTAAGCGCTTAGTAAGTATTTTATACCCTCTGGAAGTACGGGGCCTTTCGCATAAAATTGATAAAGCTTAGGATTTAAAGCAGTGAAACGTCTGAGAGTTCTTAAAGCTTAATATTTAAATAGCTAAGACGTGGCCTGCTGCTGCTTTTAGAGCGTGCAGCTTGCCTAAAGTAAAAAGGGTAAGGAATGATTGGTCTGTATAAGTGAATGCAGAGACGCTAATGAAGTAAGTGCTGGGCTTTAGTTGTACTAGAAAAGGTGTTTAACCCCCGCCGTGCTTAGCTGGAGTGATTGGGTTATGCTTGGTGCTTGCTAGGTTTTGAGCTGCTTGCTCTGTTATAATTGGGTTTGGCTTATATAGCGTATTGCTTTAAGTGAATTTTTCAGCCTGAATTTTAGATGTGATTTTATATATAAGTGGGTTGTTTTATTACGCCTGCTCAGTCAATGATTATGTAGTATTTGGAGTGCTTTAAAGTGGAGCAAAGTTCAATTGGTATAGTTAGTAAAGCAAGTGGTATCGCACAAGCAGCTGATTGGGGCATGCCGGTGCTGTTGCAGGAAACAAGCTTAGTGAAGCTACCGGTGTCTTTGGATATGGTGCAAGCTTACAAGCAGCAGGGTGAAGACCTTATTGTTCGCTTGAACAACGGTGAACAAGTTCATATTAAAGGGTTCTTTACAGAGTTCGAAGATGAAGAACGCAGTGAGCTAGTCTTGGAAAATGAAGATGGCAGCACATGGCTGGGTACTTTTGATCCTACTAGTTCAGAGTTTATGTTTTCTGAAATCAGCTCTGCTGAAATTGCAGCGGCGGAAGATGCTATCAGCGCAGGTGCGATAGCAACAGGTAGCTCCATTGCTGCAGAGGACTGGGTCGTTGCGGCGCTAGCGTTTTTAGCTGTAGCTGGCATCGTCAGCGCTACATCAAGCTCTAGTTCTAGCTCGCGAAAAAATGCTCCGCCTGCGCCAACCGAACCCGATACTACAGCGCCTAACACGCCTGTGATTGAAGATATCATCAATAATTTTGATGAAGACGGCAATCTGACCGACACCACCACCCGTGGTGAGGCTGAAGCAGGCAGTACCGTTGAAATTACTGATCCAACAACCGGTAAAGTGGTCGGTAGCGGCACCGCCGATGAAGACGGTCAGTTTGAGGTTGTTGTAGAGGGTGGTTTAAAAGACGGTCAAGACTATGATGTGAGCGCAAAAGACCCTGCAGGCAATACGTCTGACAGCACCACTATTACTGGTGATACCACTGCGCCTGATGCGCCGGTGATTGAAGATATCACCAATAATTTTGATGAAAATGGTGAGATCACCGACACCACCATCCGTGGTGAAGCCGAAGCAGGCAGTACGGTTGAGATTACTGATCCAACAACCGGTGAAGTGGTTGGTAGTGGTACCTCCGATGAAGACGGTCAGTTTGAGATTGTTGTGGGCGGCGGTTTAGGCGATGGTCAAGACTACGATGTGACCGCAAAAGACCTTGCAGGCAATACGTCTGACAGTACCACTATTACTGGTGACACCACTGCGCCTGATGCGCCGGTGATTGAAGATATCACCAATAATTTTGATGACGACGGTAACCTGGCTGACACCACAGTCCGCGGTGAGGCCGAAGCAGGCAGCATCGTTGAGATTACTGATCCAGTAACCGGTGATGTGATCGGTAGCGGCACCGCCGATGAAGACGGACAGTTTGAGATTGTTGTAGGTGGTGGTTTAGACGATGGTCAAGACTACGATGTGACCGCAAAAGATCCTGCGGGCAACGTGTCAGAGAGCACCACCATTACAGGTGACTCAGATGACTCAGGTGAACCAGGTGAACCAGGAGAGCCAGGAGAGCCAGGAGAGCCAGGAGAGCCAGGAGAGCCGAGTGAGCCAAGTGAGCCAAGTGATACGACCGCTCCTAACGCGCCTGTGATTAAAGGCATCACCAATAATTTTGATGAGGATGGTGAGGTTACTGATACTACAGTCCGCGGTGAAGCCGAAGCAGGCAGCACCGTTGAGATTACTGATCCAACTACCGGTGAAGTGGTCGGTAGCGCCACAGCCGATGAAGACGGTCAGTTTGAGGTTGTTGTAGAAGGTGGTTTGAAAGACGGCCAAGACTACGATGTGACCGCAAAAGATCCATCGGGCAATACGTCTGACAGCACCACCATTACTGGCGACACCACTGCGCCTGATGCGCCGGTGATAGAAGACATCACCAATAATTTTGATGACGACGGTAACCTGACCGACACCACTATCCGCGGTGAAGCCGAGCCGGGCAGTACCGTTGAGATTACTGATCCGACTACCGGTGAAGTGGTTGGTAGCCGCACCGCCGATGAAGACGGTCAGTTTGAGATTGTTGTAGAAGGTGGATTAAAAGACGGCCAAGACTACGATGTGACCGCAAAAGATCCATCGGGCAATACGTCAGACAGCACCACTATTACTGGTGACACCACTGCGCCTGATGCACCTGCAGTGGAGTTGGCCGAAGACACGGGCCTCAGCGATAGCGATGGCATAACCAGCAATGGGCAAGTGAATGTCACCTTAGAGGCAGACGCTAGTTGGGAATACTCCATTAATGGTGGAACAGACTGGATTGCAGGCTCAGGCGACTCCTTTACTTTGCAAGAAGGCACTTACCCAGCAGAGGGTATTCAAGTGCGTCAAGCCGATGCTTTTGGTAATACCAGCGAAGTCACGCAACTTGGCGAGATCACTATCGATACTCAGCCACCTAGCATTGATGATCTAGAAAGCTACAACGTTGATACCAATAGCCCTGCTAATGGCGAAGCCAACAAAACCGTGGTGACTTTTAAAGGTGAACCCGGTGCGACCTATCAGGTCACCATTGGCGATACCACTAAAGTCAGTACGGCAGATAAAGAGGGTAACCATAAGGTCACTTTCTTACCACCTGCGTCAATGGGTGCTGAGGTCACTATTACAGGCACTGATGTTGCTGGTAACAGTGACAACTTCACTGGTGATGTATCCGATGAGCTGCGCTTTGATGACACCAGTGCACCGGATGACAGCAGTACGAGCGTGATTGTCGATCCTATTACTGCAGATAACGTGCTCAATAAAGTAGAATCAGAAACTGAAGTGGCTGTCAGCGGCACTGTGGAGGGTGAGTTTACCGCGGGTGATACCATCACTGTTACAGTGGGCGGTAATGTCATTGGTACGGGTAAGGTGGATGCTGATGGTCGCTTTAGCGCTAACGTGCAAGGCTCTGATTTAGTTGCTGCTGAGCAGGTTAATGTAACCGTAGAGGCAAGCAGCGCTGCAGGCATCAAAGGTAAAGTCACCTCTGAACACTCTTACACCGTAGATATTGATGCGCCAGAAGTGACTCAAGTGGCCACCATTACGTTGGATAAAAGTCCAGCCGATGGCACAGCAGATATCACCATTGTGTCTTTTAGGGGAGATGATGCTGATGCTACTTATACAGTGGTGATCGGTAAGACAACTGTAACCGCCACAGGCCCAGATGAAGATGGTTTTTATGTGGCAGAGTTTGCACCGCAGGCTGCTGACCAAGAGGTAGTGATTACTGCGGTGGATAAAGCAGGTAACAGCGCAATCACAACAGATACTACACCCACAGAGATCACCTCAGGTGATACTGAAGTCCCTGAACAGCCCGATATTATTAGCATCGCTAACATCTTTGATGGTGACGGTGAGCTTGCAGGAACTGTTATTAACGGTAAAACTGATGGCGGCGCTTTAGTGCAGTTATACGATGCTGAAGGCAAGTTAATCAGTGAAGTCAAAGCTGATATCGACGGTGCTTTTAAGTTTACGACCGTTCCAGCGCTAACCCATGAAGAGGAATATACTGTTTCTGCTAAATATGAGTTAGGCAACTCATCGCCAGCAGTGACTGTCGTGGGTGATACTGAAGCACCGAATATTGACACTATTGAGATAAAACAGCTGGATACTTCTGATCCTGCTGACGGCGAAGCTAATCAGACTTTGCTAACTTTTAATACTGATGAGCCGGATGCCAAATTTGAGTTTAGCTACTTAGATCAGGCTGGAGAGATCAAGGCATACGCGGGAGATGTCAAGACTTCTGTGCAAGGCAACACCGTCAGCGTGACCTTCGCGCCAGCGTTGGACGCAGACGACAAGATCATCATTACCGGCATTGACAGCTATGGTAATACAGGCAGCATCACGACCGATGCAGTTCCTGTAGAGGTTATTGCAGTGGGTGATGACACAGCACCAGAGTTGACCGATGTGAGCTTAGAAGAGGCCACAGGTACAGACGGTGAGTTAACCGGCCATAACTTTAGCTTCACAACCAATGATCCAACCGCGACCTATAGCGTCACCATCAATGGTGTAAAACACACAGGCGAGCCGGTGATTGCAGGTGGGGAATATACTTACAGCTTTGAACCGCCACTGAAAGCCGGTGATAAGGTTAAGGTTGAGGCCACCGACCCAGCAGGCAACGCCTCCAGCGCTGACGCCACTGCAGAGATATTCTTGAATATCACAGGCGTTGAGCAATGGGATACGGATAGCCCTGCTGACGGCAAGGCGAATGAGACCATAGTGAAGTTTGTGGCGAACAACAAAGAACCAGGCACCTTTAGTGCCACGGATGCTGATGGCAAAAAAATCGATGTCACTGTAACGCGCTTGAATAAGGCAGTGGGTGAAGACGATACTGCTGCGCCATGGGAATACACAGTGACCTTTAAGCCCGCATTAGCAGACGGCGAAAAAGTGTTCATTGTTGGGCAGGTAGATGGCTTAGGTGAAGTGATTAAAGAAGCCACTGCTCCAAATAGCATTACCAACTTTGAAGATGCTGTGGCCCCAGATGCACCAATTGTTGATGGCTTTACTAATAACAAAGATGACAATAGCACTACAGTGACAGGTGAAGCCGAGGCCGGCAGCACCGTTGAGATCATCGATCCAGACACTAATACTGTAGTCGGCAGCGGTATCGCTGGCGAAGATGGCAGGTTTAAAGTTGTTGTGGGCGGCGGTTTAGAAGACGGCAAAGACTATGATGTTACCGCAACGGATAAGGCGGACAACACATCTGCTCCTGCTACTATAACTGGCGACACTACTCCGCCTGCTAAGCTAGCAGACGACGCTATCAAAATCGGCAGCGATGGTGACGCGTGGATTAACGCTGATGAAATCACTGATGGCCAAGTCTCAGTCGTGATTGATCTACCTAAAGATGCTGAGGGTGACGTATTAACTGAAGCTGGCGACATTTTGGTAGTCAATGGTGTTGAGCATGTCATCACTGCAGATGATTTGCTTGCTGGCACAGTAGACTTTGAGTTTTCTGCACCTAAAGAAGGTGTAAAGCTAGAAGTAGATGCCTTTATTAAAGATAAGCATAACAACGCATCAGAAACAGAAACTGTAAGCGCTACAGTCGATACTGAAGCGCCCGCTAAGCCAGTAATTGATTCAGTTACTGAGGGGGAAGGCGGCGAAGTTAAAGGCCATACCGAGCCAGGCGCTACCATTACTGATACCAATGGCAACCCGCTTAAAGATGCTGGTGGCGATGATATTGTTGCTGATGCAAGCGGTAACTTCACCATTCCAGCTGGCAATGTTCCTGACAATGGCAGTATTAAAGCCACAGATGCAGCAGGTAACCAAAGTGAGCCAGTTAACGTCTTTAAACTGCCTGGTATTGAGAGCGGTTTTGATAACGTTGCTTCAGTTGATGAAGATGGCAATGTTACAGAGTACGTTAACGATGCAGATCATGATAAGTTTGCCAACAACGGCTTCACCAATGATGCCACACCATACTTTGAGATCCCTGCAGGTGTAGCAGGGTTAAACGACAATGTGCTGATTATTACTGATCAAGAGGGTAATAGCACAGTAGTCGCAGCAACTAAGTTTGAGCGTGACGGCAAGGTGTACCTAGAAATCACCGATAAGCTTGATGATGGTAAGTATCAAGTGCAATACACCACCGATGTGGACGCTAAACCCGCTGTAGATGGTGGTGCAGAGCAAGTGTTGCCTTCACAAGATAATGAACTCTCTGAAAGCCTAACCTTCACCGTTGATACTCAGTCGCCAGACAAGCCTGTCATCGATGATGTGCAAAACACCTTTGATGATGCCGGTGTACTCACGGGCACAACCATCAACGGTAAAGTGCAAGGTGATAGCGTTGCAGAAGTCGGTGCAACAGTAGAAGTTAAAGATGCTGACGGTACAGTTGTAGGTACAGGTGTCACCGACCAAGACGGCAACTTCATCATTAACGTTGCGCCTGCTTTAGCAGATGGTCAAAACTACACCGTCGAAGCCACCGATAAAGCCGGCAACACATCCAAGGAATCTGAGACTATTACAGGTGACACCACAGCGCCTGCTGCATTAGCTGCTGATGCGATCAAGATTGGTGATGATGAAAATACCGATTACATCAACGCTGCTGAAGTCGAAGGGGGGCAGTTTAATGTCATTGTGACCTTGCCAGACGCTGGCGTTGAAGCAGGTGATATCTTAGTTATTAATGGCGAAGAGATTACAATTACTGAGGCACACTTAACTGCGGGCCAGGTTGAGCATCAGTTATCCACCGACGGCTACGCCGAAGGCGAAATCATTACTGTTGATGCAGTAATCAAAGATGCCTATGGCAACAGCAAAGCTGGGATTTCAGCTGATGCGATCTTGGATACTCAAGCGCCTGAGGTTGAGTTTAAGCAGGTGAATCCAACAGAGTTCACCTTAAACGTCAGCGAAGCCGGTACTGTGGTATTAACCGATCAAGATGGTACCGAGCTAAAAACCATTGAGGTAACTGAAGCGCAAGCCAACACCAAGCTTACTGTCACTTTTGATCCAGAGTTACCTACCAATACGCAAATAAAGGTGTCCGCTACGGATGCTGCAGGCAACTCAACTCAGACGCAGATTTCTGTAAACAATATCCGCACCGAAGCTTCAGATAACACCGAGGAACTGGTACTCGATATTATTGCGACTCAGCGCGAGGCTACCGCAAGCGAAAGCATCGCAGGTCAAAAAGTCACCAGCTTTGGCGTGGTCTCAGCCGGCTTAGGCGGTGTTGCTGATGCGGGTGTACTCGATTTTGCAAACAGCGCTATTGCCTTAACTGTTGGCGAAGGCACCGAGCGGACCTTGGAGCTGTTTGCTGATGGCGGTGGGGTATCCATTGGTGACACTTATGATCTGATCATTTACAAAGAAGACGCCTACGGCAACCAGAAGTTTTATGATGTATATGACAGTTGGTTTACAGTGCCATTTTTAGGTATGACAAAAAATGGTGAAATCAGTATTACTGAACCTGGCAACTATCACATCATGCTCAGTGGTAAAGCCGGCGTTAAAGTGATTGGTGGCGCTGGATTGGAAGTCACCAAAGATACTGTGGTTGATTACAACGACTACCAAGGTGTGTCTGGGGTACACAAAGGTAATGTGTTAACAGATCTTGACGTGAGTGGTAAAGATCAAATCGATGAGCCTGGTCAGACTCGTATTACTAAAATCACTTATCAGGATACTGAAGGTACTCATGAAGTTGATGTGCCCGCAGTAAGCTCAACTGTGATCCAGCTGACTAACGGAACCTTAACTATCTCTGCTCAGGGTAACTACACCTATAAGCTTGACGAGGGTGCTACCCCTGAGTTTGGTGCACAAGAAGAGGTCACTTACACCATTACCAATAGCAATACGGGTGACAGCTCAAGTGCCAAGCTCACTATTAATTTAGTGGATAAACCCAGCAACTTAGTGCCTGACAGCACCGTATGGCTTGATATGAAGCCTGAAGCCACAGAGATTGCTATACCAGCTAAAGATCAGTTGACCTCGAAAACCTGGGCGGATATTGCAAGTGTTGGATTGGGTATTGCTGACATTGGTCTGATTGCCATAGAAAATGGTTTGGAAATTAACGTAGGTGAAAACCAAGTGCGCGATGTGACCTTCTATGGCACCGGTGGTGCACCGGTATCGCTGGGCTACTCACCGGTTGATTTAGTGATTTACAAAAAGGAAACCACCGCAAACGGTGATTTCTGGCAGCTGTATACCATTGAAGAAAACTGGTTTGGCATCGTCGGCGCTGTTGTTGGCGCGGGAGCCTCCTCTGAGGATAAATCCTTCCGTTTTGATGAGGGAGAATACAAAGCGGTCTTGATCCCTACCACAGGTGGAATTTCAGTTATTCCGTCAGTGACCTTGCGCATTCGTGAGGACAAACTTTATGAGTATGAGCAAACTAACGCTAAGGTCGAAGCCGACTTAGGGTTGGATGAAGGTGCCACACTTTACAGTGTCAATGGTGACCCATTGCTTGAGGGTGAGAATATCATCCAAGGCCAATATGGCACGCTGACCATTAAGGCAGACGGTAGTTACAGCTATGAGCTGTATCAAAATATCGCTTATAAAGACATCGGTGCGATGGATACCTTCAGTTACAGTATTCTTGGTGCAGATAATAAGCTGTATAACTCAACCTTGAATATTGTGATCAACAACGTTCAGGCTAACGATGACTTGGGTGATGCACGCTTTGGCTTGGATAACCAAGAAGCCTACGAGGGTTGGGAAGTCAGTGGTACTAAGGCTGGTGGCAGCAATACGACATACAGTCCTGACTTGATTGAAGTTCAAGCCAACCAAGTCTATGACTTAACCTTAAACTATAATCTCAATCCAAGCATTGGAAGTGTAGATGAGTTTGTCATTCGTCTGATTGATGTGACCACGGGTGAAGTGGTTGAGACCTATAAGCCCGATATTACGGGTGAAGTAGGAGAATTGAACTGGAGTTTAACCGAGGGGCAGTATCGAGTTGAGGTGATCATTGATCCACGCTTGGCTAATACCGTGAATTATAACCTGAGCTTGCAGGGCACGATCACAAGCTTAGATCAGTTTCAAGAAGAGCAAGCCAACACAGTAGTAGAAGAAGGCAACCTGCTGGATAACGACACCTATAAAGAAGTTGCAGGCAGTGCCGAGCTGGCTCACATTGAAGTGAACGGCAAACCTTTGGATATTGTGGTGGGCGAGCAGTTTGATAATAATTTGCAAAAGTCAATCACTCTGGAAGGTCAGCACGGTACTCTGGTCGTCAATCAAGATGGTTCTTATAGCTATACGGCCAGCGGCCAATCCTATGGTGAAGATGTATTTGATTACACCTTAGTCTCCATTGCGGGTTCCTCTGATAGTGCCCAGTTGAAGTTTAACGTCGGCATGAATGCTACAGGCTCGCAGTACGATGACGAGATCACTAGCACGCAGGGGAATGATACTTTTGAAGGTGGTTTAGGTTCGGACACTATCAGTTTCGACTTGCTCGATGCAGACGACGCCACGGGAGGCAATGGTGTAGACACTTGGACCGACTTCCATTTTGGCGAGGTCGGGACTGACGCTAATGCTGATGTGATCGATATTTCTGCATTATTGCCTGAGTCAGACGGTGAAGTGGACTTAAGTTACTTCTTGAAAACTGAGTTTAATGAGGAAGATAAAACCATTACCTTAAGTATTGACCGTGACGGTGCTGGTGATACCTTTGGCTTTCAAGAGTTATTGGTGTTAACCGATCAAACGGACTCGAAAGATTTGGATGATTTGTTAAACAACAATCAAATCATTATCTAAGTCAACTTTAGTGTAAATCAACCCTTTGCGGAGCAATCTGCAAAGGGTTTTTTATTGATCCTTTGGGCTGATTGTTTTGATCGTTTTTTGCTAATTTTTCCAGCTTAAGCAGCAGGCATAAAAAATCCTCTGATAAATCAGAGGTTCTTTATAATTAAATGACGTGAACAGCCAATAAGTATTTTTAATACTAGAATAGCTATGTCCAAGAGTTAATAAAATAGCATTTTATGCTGCAGTTCAGTGCTTTTTCGAGACTTATGGAATCATATCGCCGGCAGCACATGCGGTTCGATATTGGCTTGAGCAGGCGTTTTTAAAATGCTGTTTCGCAGCTTTACGGCAATCCCTGTATTCAAAAGAGCCCTGTGTGTAGTTACGGCACACACTGAGTGTATCAATGCCATTTTGAGATTCTTTATAGGTGAAGTGTCCACGTCGGTGTGTCTTTTCACTTTTCCAAGACCATGGAATGCTTCGTGTTCTACTGACACCTTGAACGTTAGGTTGTACTTTTTGAAGTTGAGCGCTGGATCTGGCTTGGCCTTGTTTATAGTCGTGGTTGGGCGCTAGTGCAATGCTATTTATTGAGCCTTGCGGCTGATAGTTTTGATCATTAAATACGGTTTGTTTTTCTGGAACAGTTTGCACAGGTTTAGCTTGAATGGCCTGCTCAGAATTTGCCGATTGCAACAGTTGCCGAGTCGCCCCAAACTTGTTGACTGCAGTTGGGACTTTGTCAGGTTTTTTGTGTGCTATTTCATTGGAAAGCACATAAAACAATACGAGCGTAGAGGCAGGCAAAGCGAGCCAGAACAGCCAGCGTCTGCGGGTTTGAGCATTACGTTCAACTAAGATCCTATCTTTTAAATCAGCTCGCACTTTTTAACATCCTGTTAAGTTAACGCTGAGTCGCTAATGTTGCGGTTTTTACACTAGGCCTATCTGCTTTTCTACTTGATGTAGTTGATAGTCTTTATCGTCATTTATTTTTATAGCACAGAAAGACATCGTGTCAATCGCCAAGCTGCTTGGCTCGAATTGAGAGTAAGCAGGTTATGTGCTCAAGATTATTGTCGCGTCAGTGGCGAGGCTTTCGCCCTGATAACTGCCCAAAAAGCAGCAGGCATAAAAAAACCCCTGATAAATCAGAGGTTTTTTATAAATATGGCGGTGAAGGAGAGATTCGAACTCTCGACACGATTTCTCGTATACTCGCTTTCCAGGCGAGCTCCTTCAGCCACTCGGACACTTCACCGCAATTCTTAAAAACACCATAGATGTCTTCAAGGCGCGCTAATATAGCCGAACCTATGGCTTAAGGCAAATATTCATTTTTAAGGGTGGTTTGCCTGATGATGGCGGCCTTATATTTCTTACAGATACATCAGCACAAGGCGAGAGCATGCGCGTGACCTGGGATATTTTTTGCCGAGTGATTGATAACTTCGGTGATATTGGTGTGACCTGGCGTTTAGCCAAGCAATTAAATCAAGAGCATGGCTTTGCAGTGCGCTTGTGGGTGGATGACTTGTCGGCCTTTCATGCTATTTGTCCGGCTGTAGTGGTGACAGCTGAGCAGCAAGTGGTGGCCTGTGTTGAGGTCTGCTTATGGCGTGATACGGCTGTTGCCGTGCTGGCAGGCGAATGTGCTGATGTGGTGATTGAAGCTTTTGCCTGTCAGTTGCCAGATGACTATATCGACTTAATGCGCGCCAAACAGAAAGTCTTATGGCTGAACTTAGAGTATCTGACCGCTGAGCCCTGGGCTGCAGAATGCCATGCTTTGCCTTCGATGCAGGGTGGTGGTTTACACAAGTATTTCTTTTTCCCAGGTTTTACTGAAAACACCGGCGGGCTGTTACGTGAAGCCAACTTGCTGGCGCAGCGCGATGCATTTATAGCCTGCGAGCGTTCGCGTGCTGAGTATTTAGCGGATCTAGGTGTGAGGCAACAGTCGGGGGAGCGTCTAATCAGCTTGTTTGCTTATGCTAATCCTGCGCTGCCCAGTCTGTTAAAAGCCTTAAGTCAGGATGTGCGCCCTAACCGATTATTGGTGTTGCCGGGACCCTTGCAGAACGCGGTGACTGATTGGTTGGCAGAGAAAAGTCTGCAAGTGGGACAGGAATATAAAAAAGACAGCTTAATCGTGCAGGTATTGCCGTATATCCAGCAAGAAAATTTCGATAAATTGCTTTGGTGTTGTGATTTAAATTGCGTGCGGGGTGAGGACTCATTTGTGCGGGCGCAATGGGCGGGAAAACCTTTTGTTTGGCATATTTATCCGCAAGACGATGATGCCCATTTAGACAAGCTTGAGGCGTTTTTAGCGCTATATCGCCACCTGTTGGGCGACGATGCACAGCATATGCTCAATGAGCTCTGCTCTGTATGGAATCGAGGCGGGGATATGGCTAAGGTG
>Ga0265295_1002111_pt1 | contig 32705 bp, 22 predicted proteins | sample Munlansysbiofilm_FD_192503 | JGI IMG/M metagenome (GOLD analysis project Ga0265295, IMG submission 192503) | Leachate microbial communities from a municipal landfill in Southern Ontario, Canada - Methane capture system biofilm | ecosystem: Engineered > Solid waste > Landfill > Unclassified ... | reverse complement strand
GATAGGACCCCTTGTGCCATAATCGCTTCACCTCGTTGATGATGATTTTTCCTTGACAGAAAATCTCTATCACCTTGATATTTAAGGGTCAACGAGGTTTTTTATTTTTTTTGATGGTGGATTAAGGGTGCTGTTGAAATAAAACTTTGTGGATCGGTTGCGTGGCAGGGTGAAATAAAACAACCCCTTGTCACCCTGTGGAATTTCAGGAAAGACAAGGGGCGCTGGTGCCGTGTCGGGGCAGGTGCCTGGCAGGGAAGGGGCTGGTTGATGCGGTTTCATTCCTTTTTATGGTGCTTGTTGATTTTATCCTTGCAGAGTTTGTACTGAATGCTGTCTACAAGGGCGTGCCAACTTGCTTCAATGACGTTGGTGGAGACTCCAATGGTGCTCCAGACCTCCTCGTCGTCCCTTGAATCAAGGAGAACTCTGACCTTGGCCGCGGTTCCGTCGGCACCTTCAAGGGTCCGGACCTTGAAATCCACCAGGTGAACTTCGCTGATCTGGGGATAGAATGTGACCAGAGCCTTGCGCAGGGCGTTGTCCAGGGCATTGACCGGCCCGTTGCCCTCGGCTGCGGTCAACTCCACCTCATCGCCCACGACGATCTTTATGGTAGCCTGCGTCAGGGAAGGATTGTTTTCCGTTTTGGAGTTGATGATATTGAAGCATTCCAGCACGAAGGGCTCCTTGAATTCGCCGGTGATCTTTTTCATCAGCAGAGACAACGATCCGTCCGCAGCGTCGAATTGATAGCCTTCATCTTCCAGGATCTTAATCTTCTTGACGATCTTTGTGCTGATGGCATCCTTGGTTCCCAGGCTGATCCCGAGCTCCCTGGCTTTGTACTCGATGTTGCTTTTGCCTGAGAGGTCGGAGACGAGGACCCGCTGCTGGTTGCCCACCAACTCCGGCTTGATGTGTTCATACGCTGCAGAATTCTTCAGGATGGCGCTCACATGGACGCCTCCCTTGTGGGTGAAGGCGCTGCGACCGACGAAGGGCCTCGAATTCTGCGGTGGAATATTGGCCACGTCGCTGATGTAATGAGATAGATTCGTCAGCTGCCGGACCGAGGAGTCAGGCAGGCATCGCCGGTTCATTTTAATCTGGAGATTGGCAATGATGGGAATCAGGTCGGCGTTGCCGCACCTCTCACCATAGCCGTTTATGGTGCCCTGAACCATGGTCGCTCCGGCATGAACGGCGGCAATGGAGTTTGCTACCGCGAGATCTCCATCGTTGTGGACATGGATCCCCAGGGGAGCCTCAGGCAGGATCGTCCGGATGTGAGCCACGATTTCCGTCAGTTCATGGGGAAGGGTGCCGCCGTTGGTGTCGCAGAGGACGAGAAAGTCGGCTCCCGCCTTACAAGCCGTGTCGAGGCTCAAGAGGGCGTAGTCCCTGTTTTTTTTGTAGCCGTCGAAGAAGTGTTCCGCATCATAAATGACTTCCTTGCCGTTCGCCTTCAGATACGCGACAGAATCCCGGATCATGGACAGGTTTTCTTCCAGAGGAATGGCCAGCACATCGGTGACATGAAGATCCCAGGATTTTCCGAAGATCGTAACGGCGGGTGTCTCAGCCGCAAGCAGTGTCCGGATATTTTCACAGTCTTCGACGCGGCTATTCGGCCTTCTGGTGCTGCCAAAAGCTGTCAATCGGCTGTTTTTGAAGGGGATTCGCTTTGCCTGATCAAAAAACCTCATGTCCTTGGGGTTGGAACCGGGCCATCCTCCTTCGATATAGTGGAATCCCAACTCGTCCAGTTTCTGGGCGATCCGGAGCTTCTCTTCTGCGGAGAAATTGATGCGTTCCCCCTGTGTGCCGTCCCTGAGGGTGGTGTCATAGATTAATACGTCTGTTGGCTGTGTCATCTTTTTTCGTTCTCCTTGAGTTCTGGCAAAAAAAAATCCGCTATCAGTTCGACCTGATAACGGATTTTTTTCGATTCTATACAGAAAAGGACTACCCCCCTATCAGGCCCCGATCACGATCGGGTTTAATTATGCCGATAATTATGGCGATGCGGATATTGGGGGTGAGGGTTGTCATTTCTAAAAGCCTTCTTGCATCCTGTCTTCTGAACATCATTTCCTAGTGAATTTTACTACTGAGTTTCAAAATGTTTGTCAACATATAATTTGTCCGGGCTGAAAATTCAGCTTATGAAGTCCAGAATGTCGACGGCACGGTTGAGAACCCGGTGGGCGCCGGACGCGGCCAGAGCGTCGGCGGATGAGTTTCCCGTCAGGACGCCGATCGTGTAGGTCCCCACCCTGCGGCCCAGGTCGATGTCCAGGGGATGATCCCCGACCATGACCGCCCGGTCCGGCTCCGTGTCCAGGATGCGAAGGGTTTTCAGAAGATGATCCGGGTGAGGCTTGACCTTTTCGGTGTAATCCCTGCTGAGAAGAACATCGCAATAGTCTTCAATCTCCGGGAAAACGAGGGTCAGGGCGGCATGGCAGTTTCTGGTGATGATTCCGATTGAACGGCCCCGTTTTTTCAGGGTCGACAGAAGAGACAGCGTGCCGCTCAGTAAAACGCTTCTGCGGGCCGCTTCCAGTTCAATCTCCTCGATCAGGTGATGCGCCTCCTGGTAAAAAACCGCGGATCTGGACGGGGCTTCACTGGAAATCTCTTCCCGGACCGCATCGATCAATTCCAGGATCAGCAGGTTCCCCAGGGATTCATGTGCGACTCCGTACCCCTTTGCAAGGGAAATGATGCTTTCTTTCATGAACGTAAAGTCGATATTCAGCTCGGCAAGCGTCCCATCAAAATCGAAAACAAAGGCTTTGAACATGTTCATCTTCTTTGTATCCTTCTATGAATTGCAGGAAAATTCCCGCCTGCAAAAGAAAAGACCCCGTTTCCCATTGTCGCGATGAAAGCCCCTCCGCTATTTCCTGGTATTCCCCTGCAGATAGTTTGGCGGAAAGATTTTGCTGACGTAACGGGTGTTTTCATGAAACATGGGCAGAGGCGAATCGAACACGATGCTCAAAAAGTTCGTAACGATATTAAAGGTGGCTCCCCAGAGAATTTCTTCCGTATCATCCTCCTGTCTGAGGATCAGGCAGGGAAAATAGTCTGGATATTCATCGCTTTTCTGCCATGAACGATCAGACTGGAAGTAAAAACGGCCGTAATTGCCTGGATTGAAGAAGGCATTTAAAGGTATTTCAATGATCTTTTCAACTTCAGCGTTGGATTTGTATTGCCAGGAATGTTTTATAAGTCCGACCACGGGGAAAATAGTCCTTCGGAAAAGACGCAGGGAATAGGTCGGCAACGCACCCAGAAAGGAAACATTGAAAGGGCTCAAACCGATCTCCTCCCAGGACTCCCTGGCCGCATTGGCCAGAAACAGTCGTATCGCGCGAAATGTGCGCTTGTCTCTCCGGCGGGCGAACTTCAAAGCATCACCCCTTAATAGAGGAGGAAATCCCGCTGTGAGGAAACGGCTGACCAGGGAGTCGAACAGGGGGTTCAACATTCCTCCGGGACAGCTGATATCTCCCGATTGCGAAACCGTTGAAGAGCGTTTGATCAGAACGATGAGGGGTTCCGCATCTTCTTCCGATTCGGACCCGCCCCGGTACTCAAGGAGAAGAAAAACGCCGGCGGCGAGATGCTTCTTGTGCTCCTTCCAGGTCTTTCTGATAGATGAAAATTGATCTGTGTAATCCAGGGGGATATGTCCCAGCTTCTCTTCGATGCGGCAAAGAAGGGAAGCCCGCTGCTGCAAAAGAGCGCGAGCGAGTTTATTTCTGACAGCATTCATGTTGCTTCCGTGATGCAGGGGATCTTGAAAAAGACGCTCCGCCCGGCAAACGACCTGTCAGCCGCCCCCGGTGATGCGGGAATGTTGGCGACTGCGGTGATCCCGTCTTGTCTTGTAGAGCGTCTATGATCCGGAAAGGGTATGGATCATAAAAAAACCCGGTTTTCCGACCGGGTTTTTTTGTTTTGGTGGCGGTGCAGGGATTCGGACCCCGGACACTGCGGATATGAGCCGCATGCTCTGACCACCTGAGCTACACCGCCTCGTACTTTCTCAAGGAACCGCTCATAAAATACTCTACGGATATCCTCTCAAAAAAATGATCTCTCAACTGTATTATGCCGTTATGCTTTGGGAAGAACCTCCATATACTACCTGTTTGCCGTTGTCAACCCCCTTATTGCAGGGGCGATAATTTATAGGCAACCAGGGTGCTTCGATTTTGAACGGAAACCCCCGTGGATAAAACCAGGGCTAGAACAATCTCGTTCTGGCCGTCATTGTCGATATCCTTAAAGGCATAGTCGCAGACATAACCGTTGATCTTTCTCGTTCTCCAGTTTTCAAGAAGTCCGAGACCATCCCATTCGAGGTTGTAGACTTCACTGGAGGTGAAAAGCTTCATGTTTTGTAACATCCGGCCAACCGAAGATAGATTTTTGACCAGGATAATCTCCTTTTTCCCATCCTTGTTGATGTCATAGGTCAGAATTCGCAGGTTGATGTAGGTCCGTTTTACGTCATCCAGGGGATTCGGGTTGTTGATGTCATCAACATACGTATTGCTTCCACCGAAGACATCATCGCTCTTCCACAGCAGCTCGTCGCTTCCGCCGAAAACGTTGAGTTTTGACAGCGGCTTTTCCGTTTGCTGATAGATCCGGATATAGTCGTAGTCGTCCAGGGTAATGATCTTTTCACCCCCACCCATCCCCAGATCATCCAGGGTTAATCCGTAAACCGATAAGCCCTGGGGAATTTTCATCCTGTTTCCTGGTTTGTACTGGGTCCCGTCCCAGATAATATCATGGATGGGCGTATTGAACGTTCCATCCAGGCCCCAGGATTGACCGAGGAGCTGAGGGGAGGAGACGGAAGGCTCGATAACCCTTAAAAACAGCCTCAGATCTTTCGCTATGACCTGATATTTCCCCTCTTTCCATTCAACGACAAAGCTGTTGAGCTGCTTTTCCTTGACGCAGGTCACAAAAATTTCCGCAACGCCGTTCTGGTTGATGTCCGCCACGTCTACCGCGATGTAGCTGTCCTGGATGGATCCTGGAATTTTTTGTATAAGATTGAAATCCTTGTCTTTCTTCTGGTAAATATACAGGTTGCTGCGATCAACGACAGCGACTTCCTGCAGTTTATCGCCGTTTACGTCTCCAATGGACATTCCTCGAAATTCAACGGGGTACTTCTGGCTGATCCAGAATCCCTTTCGATCCAGCGGTTGTGCACCTTCGATGAAATCGGGGTTGATAATGGAGGTGAAGGTTCCCTTCCTGCTGCTTTTCATGCCGCTGACAATCCCGGACTCACGGTCACTGCGGAGATGATTGGCAGGGGCGGCAGGTGAGGTCGGCGGTGCGGGGGCCACAACGGCGGGAGGGGAAAAACCTGAAGGCGCGGGCCCTGAAATCTGCTGCACAATGCGCTGGGCGAAATCGTTGATTCTGGGAATGACTTCATCCATGCCCTGGGTCTGGGCGAAGATTCCGACGGAGGATTTGGAGGTTACGGCATCAACGAGCTTTCCGTCGATGCTCAGACTGTTTCCGATTTTTGTGATGCTTCCCGAGACGACATAATCGGCGTTCAATCTTTTTCCCAAGGCGGTCACATCTGCCAAGGTCAGGTCCTTCCCGGCTTTATCCTTGATGGCTTCATGGATCAGCTCTTTACTCAGTACGGTGATTTTTCCATCGGCAGCGATGCGGGACGCCAGCATATCTGAGATGCCCTGCCTTACATAGTCGATGTTATCCGCGCTGTGGACGGTAAAAGGCAGGACGGCCACCGTCGCTCTATCCTTTGCCCCCAGCGGCAAGGCCATGGCTGTCAAGAAAACAAGTACCAGCAGTTGCAAAATCTTTTTCATGGAATGAACCTCCACCTGATGGTCATCGCAGTGCAATTCTAAATACACCACGCTCCTAACATCTTCATCCGGTAGATGCAACAAAATTCAACCCTTATTCCAAGTTCTCACAAAGGCTGAGGGATTTTGAATATCCATCCACTGCCCGGATACAGGGCTCATATCCAGCCGGGATCCTTCCAGTGTCACATGGCTACAGCGGCGGGCGGTGCCGCTGGAAGAACCGTTTAACGCGGCGAATGAGCAGGCGGGCGTTAAAAAAAATCTGGGGGTGGCGGGTGCGGAATCTGCCGAGCTGGCGATTGAAAAAAGGGACTTCGGGCGCAAGGATGAGCGAGCCGACAAAGAGAAAGAGGACCCCCTGCAGAATCGGAAGAAAGCAGCCCAGAATTCCAAGCAGGATAAAGGACCATCCCAGGGAATGTCTGAGGAATTTTTTTAGAAGCGTTTTTTCCATCGGATCGCGGGGAGGACGATTTTGTTAACCGTCATTTCCTTAAGAGACGAACGGGCGGATTGTAAAGTGCAAACCCCGTCATTTATTACTCGCAAAGAGCCGTTCCTATAATATATTTATTTGGGGATGGATAGTTTTTTAATTCCTTTTTGGATTATTTTAGTTTATGAGAGGGACCGAATTATTTGTTAACATTAAAAAAAGACAAGGAGAAGCATATTGATCCCTCGATATTCCAGAGATCGAATGACTGCCATCTGGAGCCCGGAAAACAGGTACCAGACCTGGCTGGATATTGAAATTCTCGCCTGCGAAGCCATGTCTCAACTGGGCCTGATCCCCCCGGACTCTCTTGAACATATCAAGAGCAGGGCCGCTTTTGACAGTGACAGAATTGACGAGATTGAGAAAACAACGAAGCATGACGTGATTGCTTTTTTGACCTCCGTGACGGAAAAGGTCGGAGAGGATGGCCGGTTTATTCACATGGGAATGACCTCGTCCGACGTTCTGGACACCTCCTTTGCCGTTTTACTGAAGCAGGCCTCGGATATCCTGATCGACGATATGGATCAGCTCCTGGAGACTCTCAAGAGGAAGGCCTTCAAGTATAAGGACACGGTCATGATCGGGCGTTCGCACGGCATACACGCCGAGCCGATTACCTTCGGCCTAAAAATGGCGCTTTGGTATGCGGAAATGATCCGCAACCGGGAACGTCTTCTTCGGGCCAGAGAAGCAGTCAGCGCCGGCAAGATATCCGGGGCAGTGGGAACCTTCTCTTTTATCGATCCCGAGGTGGAGGCTTATGTATGCCGTCGCCTCGGATTGACACCCACTCCCATCTCTTCACAGATTGTGCAGCGCGACCGGCATGCCGAATTCTTTGCGGTCCTGGCTATCATTGCCTCCTCCATAGACAAATATTCCCAGGAGATTCGTTTGCTTCAGAGGACAGAGGTGCGGGAGGCCGAAGAGTATTTTTCGCCGGGTCAAAAAGGCTCATCGGCGATGCCCCATAAGCGTAATCCCGTCCTTTCGGAGAATCTCTCCGGTCTGGCGCGCCTGATGCGCTCCTATTCGCTGGCGGCCCTTGAAGATATCCCTCTTTGGCATGAACGCGACATCAGCCATTCCTCCGTGGAGAGGGTGATCGGCCCCGATGCCACCATCCTGATGGACTTCATGCTGGGACGCTTTACGGGGCTGGTGGATAAGCTGGTCGTCTATCCGGAACGGATGCTTGACAACCTGAACATGACCCATGGCGTGATTTTTTCCCAGATGGTCCTTCTTTCCCTCATTGAGAAAGGAATGAGCCGTGAACAGGGCTACGCCCTCGTCCAGAAGAACGCGATGAAAGCCTGGCAGGAAGGGCTTTCCTTTCAGCAGCTGCTGATGCAGGACGATGAGGTCCGATCGTACCTTTCGGAAAGGGAATTGAAGAATGTCTTCCGTATTGAAAACTTTCTGAAGCATGTGGACTTCATTTTCCAGAGGGTTTTTGGCGGGCAGCCATCGATTTCCGGCTGAGCCTCAATAAGGAGAAGCAGAGCCTTCGATCCCCGGGGTCAAGGGGAGCCGGGTATGGAAGTGGTCACGTTCCTGAAACGAATCAGAGGTTTTTCAAGATCAGATCGGCGATAACCGGACGATGGTCGGATGCCCTTCCGGTCCCGGTCCAGCAGCGCCGCGCCGTAAAACCGGAACTGACCATGATGTGATCGATTCGCATCCATGAGACGCGAAGCCAGGGGTATCTGTCCTTCAGCAGGAAGTGTCCATAGGTATAGCCGTAACCCTTTCCCCCTTCGGCAAAGGCATCGTGCAGGCCGGCTTCCCTGAGCGTCGCGCAGACGCGGGACGGATCAGGCGCGTTCAGGTCGCCGGCCAGGATGACTGGCCCCGGTTCGTCCCGAAGGTATTTCGCCACGGCTTCGGCCTGGGCGGTGCGGATCTTTGCGTTGCGGACCAGGGTTGAACCGGCTTCGGGCAGGTCTCCTATTCGTTTCCTCGTTGCCTTGATGGCATTGAGACTCTGCCTGGGCGTCACAAAATGGATGTTGTACAGGGACACAACCCTGGGGCCGAGATAGACGCGGCAGCGAAGGAACCGCTGCTTCCCCCTTCCGGAAAGGGGAAGCTCCAGCGTCTCCAGGTGGGACAGGGGGTACCTGCTGGCAATAACGTACTGCTCCGAGGTATAAACGTGCCATTTGCGGAAGTAGTTCCCCAGAGGCCCCCGCAGCGAACGGTACGCATCCTGAAAGAGGACGACATCCGGGCTGCAGCGGGAAATCTCATCGAGAAGAACGGTGCTCTTGGGAGCCTTGTACTTGATGTTCCAGGTCATGACCCTCAGCGTCGCGTCACCCGGTGGCGGCTCGGGGCGGTCCGGCGACCAGCAGAACCCCATGATGGGGCCAAGGACCCAGAGGATGCACAGGATCGGAATCCAGCTCCATGACCGGTCGACCTTGAAGCTCAACAGTGCCAGGAGGATTCCCGGCACTGTCCAGAAGACCTGGGGAAGATACAGATTCAAGGCGCCAAGCCAGAAGAAATCCGGACCTTTCCAGTTCAGAAAAGAGATGGCGGCCAGGATCAGCCCGTAGATCAAGCCAAGCAAACGCAATACAAAGGCTGCTTTCAAGGGGCCCCCGCGCCGGGAAAGGTGACGGCCGGCCCTCTGGAAAGCGGGCAATCAAAATGTTCCATCATTTCTGGAATCCTCTGTACAAGATCGGAAAATCATACATCTTTCAAAAGCCTGTTGTCCGGCAGCTTTTCAAGAGTCTGCCCGAAGAGCTCCATGGTTTCCGACAACCGCATAAATTCGGGAGAGTGGATGAAGGGGAGCGTATTGAGGCCCCTGCGGTCCAGTGCCTCCAGGACATAGAGGATCGTCAGCCTCCTGATGTCAAGGGCCGGCTGATAAGCCTTCTCCCAGTCTGCATCACCCCCCGATACGGAAACGACGATATGGCTCTGAGCCAGCTCAAAAAGGATGCCGTGGACAAAGCGAATTGGAATTTCGAGCCGTCGTGATATCTCCGGCGCCGTCAAAGGGGGACCTCCCGCGGCAAAGTTTTTTACCAGGGAAGAGGCGATCAGAAGAGCAAGAAGGGTCTTCACACGGTGGCTTGCCTGAAAGGCGTCGGACTCGAATTCATAGGTATCCACGTTCTGGCAGGCAAAGGATAGTTCAGCCCCGTAAAGGACAATCAGCCAGCTCAGCTGAAGCCAGATCAGGAAGAGGGGAAAAACGGCAAAGCTCCCATAGATGGCATTGTATTGAACGACGCCGATCTGGAAGGAGAAATAGACCCACTGGACCATTTGGAACAGTGTGCCTGCAAAAATGCCGGCCAGCAGGCCTGAAGAAAAGCGGACCTTTGTGTTCGGCATGAAGAGGTAGAGAAAGGTGAAAAAGCTCCACAGAAGACCGAAGGGCAGGAGCTTCAGCAGCACAAAGACCAGGGGGCTTAAAAATTCGGGAAAAGGAAACGTCTCCAGAATCAGGGTTACCTGGGTCGTGATGAACAGGGTCATGCTGCTGGAAAGGATGACGAAGACAGGGCCGATCAGGATGATGGCCAGATAGTCGGTGAACATCCGGCCGATGGGCCGCCTTTCTTTTATGTCCCAGATGTCATTGAAGGAGTCTTCAATCTGCTTGAGCATCTTGATGACGGCCCAGAAGAGAACAAGCAGGCCGATACCGGCGATCAATCCCCCCTTTGTGTTTTCCAGGAGAGAATGGGAAAACTGAATGACGTTGGCGAGGACTTCCTCATGGCCGGCCAGTCTTTCCCGAAATTGAGCCTCCAGCACCTTCTCGAACCCGAACCCCTTGGCGATTCCGAAGGCCATGGCCGCAACAGGGACGATGGAAATCAGGGAATAAAAGGTCAGGGCCGACGCATGGAGGTAGCATTTGTCTTCCAGAAATTCTCGAACGGAGAGTAGAAGGACCCTCAGGAGATTCAGAAAGAAGGATTTTCCCGGGGGAAGATGGATTCTTCGTATTCTCCAGATATCGTGCCTGATGAACTCGACGCCCCTTAGAAGAGGTGTTTCGATAGGTTTCATGAGCTTCTCCCCTGACACCTGCCAGTTCGAGTCAGATTCCTGCTCTGTCCAGCAGCGACAATTCGTAGGACCGGATCAGTTTCACCGGGTCATAGGATTTTTTTGAGGAGGCAAGTCCCGGAACCCCCATGTCACTTTCCTTGTTGATAAACTCAACCCCTCCAAAAAGGCGTCGGGCGCATTCCTGATCGAGAAACTGGTAAAGGCCCCTGACGTGCGCATCGGCCTTTTCGACGTTGAGAATCTTCATCGAACCGGTCAGGGTCGTGGTGATTCCAAAGGCGACGACCTCACCGTCGATCCTGACGGCGATCCCCTGGGCCTCCAGGAATTCCAGGTGTTCGAGCAGCATGCGGCTGGCTTGGCTTTCCAGGGCAAGATTGGGGTTTTCTTCCGGATGGCAGCGATTGTTCTCTGCGCACCAGCGCTCCAGAAAAATGAGGGCATCGGGAATATTGGCGGTCGAGAGGGGTTCGACGGCTGCCCGGCCCGTTTCCACGTACAGCTTGCGAAATTTCGAGATATGATTCCGCTTTGACCGGTAACGGTTCCCCCTCAGCTCGACAAGATCCGTTGTCCTGTAGACGTAATCACTGTAATCCGGCTGTTCTGTCAGGGAAAACCGATCGAACACGGTGGATGCGCCGAAATGTTCCACATAATTTTCAGGAACAAAGCAGAGCGTGGGAAGGGAATGACGCCGGGCGATATCCTCCAGTTCAGGCGGCGTCACGTCCCGGGCGGGGGAAAGGGGCAGCAGCAGGCAATCGCGTTCCGGTTCCCTGAGGAGCATTCCCCCCATTTTCAAGAGGAGAAGATCCTTCTCCAGGAGGTAATGGGTCGGATTGGCCTCGCTGTTCCAGGCGATGAGCGAGGGCAGGGAATAGATCGCCAGGGGAAACCTCAGGGACTCAAAAAACGGCTTCAGAAGAGGAAAATCTGTCAGGGAAAGCAGCTTGAACGATTTTGATGACATCATGATTTTTTAAAGAGCATGGGGGTTGAGTCCGGCATGGGTTCAAAGCCAAAGGGAGTATAAAAAGAAAACGAATTCCGTTCGGCAATCAGTCCGATCCAGGAGAGGCCATCGGCCTGAAGGCGGGCCAGGAGCGTTTTGACCAGGCAGGAGCCGATCCTGCGATGACGATAATCGGGATGCACCGTCAGGTCCTGAATGTAGGCATCATTGGCACGATCACTGATAGCCCGGCCCATTCCCACCAGGCGCTGACCGTCCATGGCGGCAAGAAAGAAATGGCTTCCCGAGATCATGCGGGCTGCCAGAAGCCGGTTCGGCTCTTCGGGCCACCAGCCGGCGATCCGGTACAGTTCAAGGACCTGATCCAAAAGCTCTGCTTCAGGTTTTTCAACGAAGGAATATCGAATCATGAGAGCCGGGCTACGGTGAATTCCGTGGAATTCAGCCTGTTCCTTTCAGCCATAGTCCGGCAACTATAGAAAAGGTCCGCCGGGTAAGTCAAGAATTAATGCCTCCGCGGACCTCTATTTCCTTGACCCTGCGGTGGTTTTTTCCTATAGTCCCAACCCTGCGATCGACCGTACGGTCATCATCAAAACACGAAGGAGGTTATTTCGACATGAAGATCATTCTTTTGGGGGCGCCGGGGGCCGGCAAGGGAACGGTGGCCAAACTGTTGACCGATTATGATGGATCCGTTCAGATTTCCACCGGGGATATCCTGCGGGCAGCCGTCAAGGAAGGCACCGATCTGGGACGGGAAGCGAAAGGGTACATGGACCGGGGCGATCTGGTTCCTGATGGGCTCATCATGCAGATGATGGAGGTCCGCCTTCAGCAGCCGGACTGCGAAAAAGGGTTCATCCTGGACGGTTTCCCCCGGACGATACCCCAGGCCGAGGCCCTGAAGTCTCTTCTGGAGAAGCTTCACATCCGTCTGGATTTCGTCGTCAATCTGGAAGTCCCGCGGGACGTGATCCTGGATCGTCTGACGACCCGGAGAACCTGCTCCAATCCCGATTGCCAGGAAATCTACAACATCAAGAGCAACCCCCCTCTGCCCGACGGCACGTGCAAAAAATGCGGAAGCATGACGATCCAGCGGGACGATGAAACAGAGGAGGCCATTCTTAATCGCCTGGAGACCTACAATGTAAAGACAGCACCACTGATCGGATTCTACGAGAAAGAAGGACTGCTCAAGACGTTTGCATCCATCAACAGCGCCGACACGGTGGAAGCGGTTAAAAAGGCCCTCTGAGTTTTTTACGGGATGTTCCGCCATGATCGACTACGAGAAAGAACTGAACGAAGAGCAGTGTCGGGTTGTATTGGAACCGGGAGGCCCCATGCTGGTGATTGCCGGGGCCGGAAGCGGGAAAACCCGAACACTGACCTACCGGGTGGCCCGGTTGATCGAAACCGGGATAAAACCCGAGCGGATTCTCCTCGCCACGTTTACAAACAAGGCCGCCCGCTCCATGCTCAACCGGGTGCGGGAACTCGTTTCCGTCGATCTCAGCCGTCTGCTCGGCGGAACCTTTCATCACAACGGCCACGTCATGCTGCGGGCCCATGCCGAACGGCTGGGCTATTCGCGGAATTTTTCCATTCTGGATACGGAGGATGTTCGGCAGCTGATTTCCACCTGTATCGTCGAGGCGGGCATTGACACGAAGGGGACGAGTTTCCCCAAGGCCAATGTCCTTTACGGGATGTTGAGTCTCTCCGCCAATACGGCGGTTGATCTTTCCACGATTCTAGAGGAGCGCTATCCCTTTTTCAGTCACCGGAGGGAAGAGATCGGGAAGGTGGCCGCTCTCTACGATCTGCGCAAACGCCAGTCCTCTTTGATGGATTTCGACGATCTCCTTCTCAACTGGCGCAGGCTGCTGATGGAATGTCCCGACGTCCTGGAGCGTTACAGCGAACGGTTTGAGCATCTCCTGGTGGACGAATACCAGGACACCAATCTTCTCCAGGCGGAGATCATGGATCTTCTGGCTTCCCGGCATCGCAACATCATGGTGGTGGGAGACGACTCCCAGAGCATCTACGCCTTCCGGGGAGCCAACTTCGCCAATATCATGTCCTTTCCGGAAAAGTATCCGGACTGCCGGATTTTCAAGCTGGAGACCAATTATCGCAGCACCCCGGAAATTCTGCACCTGGCGAACCTCTGCATCGTCAACAACGAAAATCAATATGCCAAATCCCTGCGGGCCGTCCGCGAAGCCGGGGTGCGGCCCGTGGTCGTCCCCTCCCGGAATGCCCTGCAGCAGGCCGAATTCGTCGCCCAACGGATCCTCGAGCTTCATAGGGACGGTGTTCCCCTTTCGGAAATGGCCGTCCTTTACCGGGCCCATTTCCATGCCATGGATGTTCAGATGGAGCTGACCCGTCGGGGAATCCCCTACGAAATCCGCTCCGGTGTCCGCTTCTTCGAGCAGGCCCATATCAAGGATGTCATCTCCTATCTGCGGATCCTGGAAAACCCCCGGGATGAACTGGCCTGGAAACGGCTTTTAGGCCTTTACCCGAAGATCGGGAAGAAAACAGCAGAAAAAATCTGGAACTTTCTCGCTACGTCGGACAAACCGCTGGAGACTGCTTTAACGGAAGCGTTTCTGAAGGCCGCTTCGAAATCGGCCAGAGACGGATTGGCCCGGTTTCAGCAATTGATGGCGGATCTTGGGGGCGAGAATGGGGATGCGTCGTTTCTTCCGGACCTGGTTGATCGAATTCTGGACAGGGGCTATCGGAAGTATCTGCAGGAAACTTACAGCGACGGAGCTTCCCGCGAGGACGATCTGGAGCAGCTGGCGGAGTTTGCGGGTAAATTTTCTTCCCTTGGGGATTTCCTGAGTGAACTGTCCCTCCTGACCAACATGGATGCCGACGGGCGGGAGGAAAGGGACAGCGGGGAGGCAGCGGAGAACAAGGTGGTTCTGAGCACCATTCACCAGGCCAAGGGGCTGGAATGGTCCGTGGTTCTGCTGGTGGGATGCGCCGAGGGCATGATCCCGCTGGATCGGGCGCTGCGGGAGGAGGGCGGTGAAGCGGAAGAGCGGAGGCTGTTCTATGTGGCCGCCACAAGGGCCAAGGATTATCTCTATCTCTGTTATCCCCAGACCGCTTCATCGGGATGGACCGGGTTTTCAAACCTCAGCCCTTCGCGTTTCATCCGGGAACTGATCCCGTCTTCGCGGAAAAAGGAACTCCCCTTTGAACATTGGATTGTCGAGGAGCACTGGTAATCTTCTGTCTGTTTATTCAAATCTGATCCAATATCCAATCATAGAAGCCTTCGCGCCAGATGCCCGACAACAAAGCCGGAGATTCCGCAGGCGGCCATACCCCAAAGCATATCTACAATCGTCATGGAAAGGCGCCAATCTTTCAAGAGAGCGTAATTTGTGAGATCATAAACTCCATATACAACAAGACCAAAAAGGCCCCCCCAGAGGACACCCTCAATACCGGGTCCTGTTCTCGGAATCCTCGGTAGAACGAAAAGGATCAAACCAAGAACAATGAGCATCCAAACAAGGATGCTGGCGGGGATGTTCGGGCTCATACTTCCTCCCGTCATCCTGGACAAGGGTCCCAATTGCAGCCGGTAAAAATTCTTCATGATCCCTGCAATCCAGATGAGATCAACAACGATAAAAATAAATAGGCTGATGATATAAAGTTTTACATAGGATAACATCGGCATAACCATCCTTTCTTTGAAGTGAGGTCAAATAACCTTTGCCGGCTGAATTGACATAGATTTGCTTCAAATATAAGATCCTTGATCTGAAGAGTCAACATTCAAGAACCTAAAGTCCAAGGGCAAGTCATCTAAATTCGTAATACATTGTATTTATTGAATAAAGAGCGAAAAGCACTTTATTTTGTAAGTGCATGATATTTATCATAAATTTCCGAACTTTGACGGGGCCTTGCCTAAAGTCGAACGAACGGGCCGCTTCCTTTTCATGGAGGCGGGAGGGGGATGGTCCGGCAAGAAGATTTATCTGAAAAAACTGAAGCAAGAGCAGAAGGAGGAGCTCATTCCGGAGATCTGATGGTAGTGAGATTATTTCCGTTATGACGTCAAGGACCGTTTGGTCGTTTATTTCAGCGTCGAGAACGTCTTGCCGCTGATCGGAATTCAGGAGGCCCGTTGATCACCGCTAAGCCCAAACGACCCGTCTCGGGATCCTGTGAAAAGGAGGAAAAGAAGAAATGGGGCAGGGAAACCATATCGAATCAGTCCATCTGCGCGCATGAACGTTTCTAATCGAAAAACGGTTTCTGCGGCTGCGATCCTTTTTCAGGTCCTGCTGCTGGCTTCCTGCTTGCTGCCTGTCAGGCCCTTCGATGAACAGAGGTGGCGGGCGCAAGTGGAGTCTGCAGACCCGGTGCTTCTCTATGCCCCGCATCGGGAAGACGGACGCTATTTCAATCCCTGGATGCCCATGGAGAAGGGCTTCCGTGATTTCCTGCGCTGGCAGCTCTCCGAAAAGACCCTCTATGCTCCAGAGGAGGAAAAGGAGCTTCCCGATGTCTTATTGGACCTCTCTGATCGGATCCGGTCAACACCGGGCGATTTTATCGCCTGGATCGGTCATTCCTCGTTTTTGATCAGAATCGACGGGGCATACTGGATTACCGATCCGATCTTTTCGGAGCGGGCGCTGTTGCCGAAACGGAAAACCCCGCCCGGTCTTTCCCTTGATGTGTTTGCGTCCCTGCCCGGCAAGAAAAACGTGCTGATTTCCCACAGCCATTACGATCATCTCGATTCCGAAAGCATCCGGCGTCTCCCCGCCGACACGCGGATCTATGTCCCCCTGGGACTCAAGGCTCTTATGAATGATCTCGGAAAACAGGACGTGGTGGAAATGGACTGGTGGCAAACGGTTTCCTGCGGCGACCGCTGCCAGGTCGTCTGCCTTCCCGCCCAGCACTGGTCGAGACGGATCACGCAAAACACTAATACCACCCTATGGGCGAGTTTTCTGCTGGTGAGTTCCGACAGTAAAATCTATTACGGCGGCGACAGCGGATACTTTATCGGCTACCGGGAAATCGGACGCCGCTATCCAGGCATTGATTACGCCCTGTTGCCCGTCAACGCCTATGACCCACGCTGGTTCATGCATTATGCCCATATGGATGCCCGAGAGGCCCTCGATGCCTTCCGCGACCTGGGAGCACGTTACTTCATCCCGACCCAATGGGGAACCTTCCGGTTGGGAGATGAACCGATCGGGCAGGCGCCTTCTGCGCTTTCCAAGGCCGCGCAATTCACCAGCACAGATCCGGCCCGGATCATCGTCATGGGCATCGGCCAGCTTTTGTCCCTAGACAGTCGAGATCCAAAGTAACGAAGGGCTTTTATCCCTTTACCGCCAGAAACCACTCCAACAGATTCTTTGATAATCTGACACGTTCCCTCCAATTCAGCACCTGCAATCCCTTTTTGAAGTTGAAAGCATTACCCTTTTGGAAAAGAAGTGTTTTGTAATTGAACGTGCTCATCGTCTTTCTTTTTTCCGCCTCAATTTCCTGTCGATAAAGCCGCCCCGGGGACACCCCTTGACGAATGCTTTTAAACGAAACACTTCCCGCTATTCTGCCCGATGCCAGGGCAGATGAAATACCTTCGCCGAAGAAATTCAAAAGTCCGCTTGCCTCTCCGGAAACGAGGATGCGCTCTGAACCGAAACAAAACAATCCCTTGGGCGCTGCATAAGTGACCCTGCACCCGAGCCGCCTAATCAAACGCGCCTGTTGGATGCCGATTCGCCTCCAAAGATGTTCCTTAAATCTCGCCATGGCCAAGGTGGCCTTGTCTTTCGGCTGGACCACAACTTCCATCACCAGCAGGCCGTCTTTGACATAAGCGGATGGGTACAGAGAAATTCCAGGAAAAGCAAAAAAATGAAAGAAACCGGGCTCAAGATGACACTTGCAGGCATAGGTCTCCTGCAGGGCAACATACCAGGTCAATTTTGCCGTTAATGGCGGATCAATTTGCTTTACCGTGCGTGACGCACCGCCATCAGCGGCAATCAGTATTCGACTGTGAACCTCAAGAGGCTCTCCATTCGATTTGATGCAGAGGAGATCGACGCCATCAATACCCTCTGTAAAGGATAGCATCTTTGTTTCATCAAGAACTGCTGCCTGTGAAGACTTGCACAACCATGCATCGAGGCGATCCCGCCAAATCATCAGCCCCTGGATTGGTATATCTTCCGCGTCGCCGCTCGGAAAATGCATCCGCATGGCATGGACGTGAGCTGGGGAGGCGAAGACATCCTGCGCCATGTCGCCAAAATGTTCCGAAAGAGTTCTGATTGAATCCGGCACGAGGATCCCCGAGCATGCCTTGTGGCGCGGGATTCTTTTCTTCTCCAGAATGACTGCTTTCAATCCCCTTCGGGTGCATTCGCGGGCAGCCGCACACCCTGCAGGACCTGCGCCAACGATAGCGACATCACATTCAATCATGGGGCTTAATCCACCATATACAAAAATAAAATACCTCGTTGCCTTGAAAAATCAGGATGATAGACGTATTTTGCTCAAAAAAATCATCCTCAACGAGGTGAAGGAATTATGGCACAAGGGGGTTTCTGCATACAAGCTTTTGAATACGTGATGGTCGGAGCAGTCTTTGGTGTTGCATACGGAATTTCGAGACGGGAATGTACCTGCAGGGCATGAGCAGTTGCGAGTGTTGCAGGAAGCCTTGGCCCATTTGCCCAAAGGGGTGGAAAAATTCGCCTCCGTTTGGACACGTCGAGGTATCAGTACGAGCATTTGCTTAGGACTCGAGCAACGCAGCCTGAGAGGCCAGATGATGGTGAATTCACTAGAACACAGGATTTTCGAGAAGTATTGGTAATCTTCTGCCAAATCGTTGCCTTTCCAGAACTCACGTGCTATTTGAAGATCGTCAGGGCTCCGTTCACAGAAGCTGCAAGGTGCTTGTAAGAAACCGCGTATCTGTTGATTCATTTTCCCGCAACGGCAAAAGAAACCAGGGGGAAAGAGACGCTGAACAGCGCGGGTATCCATGGTGGTGGCAGATGTCTATTCGTACGTGCAGTCAATGCGGAAAACAGGCAGACAGCGGATCTGCAGCCTGTCCCCAATGCGGAAGCCCTCTCGGGCCTTCTTCAGCGGGGATATCCAGGTACCTGCGGGGGATTGCCCTTTCCGCCATCGGGATCGTCTTGTTTGTCATTGTCTTTTCGGTCATTCACAGCGGAAAATTTGCCGCAACATCATCCAGACGCGATCGGGGAACAGAAGCCGTCCAGGTGTCCCAACAATTCATCATGAGAAAGTTGAAAGCGCCATGGACGGCACAATTTCCATCACCTGCTCAAACAAGGGTGACCGAGGGAGAAAACGGCCAATACACCGTAACCTCCTATGTAGGAGCCAGAAACTGGGAAGGAGCCATTCAGCGGAAGCATTATGAATGCGTCCTTCGCTATGAATCGGGAAAAGGCCGGTGGCATCTCGTCAAGCTGACCCTTGAGAAGTGAGCGGCACGAAAAGAATCGAGCCGGCCTCCGCTTTCGAATTTCAGCTACATCCAGCGGTCGGACTTGTACTTGGCGTCATACTCCGCCTTCAGGGCAATCTGGGTCGCTTCGGCGATATACTCCGGTTCCTTGACGAGGTCCTCCACCTTGATGTCCACGCCGAAAATCCCCACCATCTCATCGTTGTCGTCCGTAATGGGTTCCGAAACGGTGAAGCAGAGGGCGCCCGTCATCTTGGAGATGTAGAAATCGGTGACGTGCAGCTTCCCTTTGCGCATCGGTTCGATAAACCACTCGCGGTCGGACTGGTCCGTGCCGACTCCGTAATTCTCATATTTGGCCCGGTCGACTAAATTCGTGATGTTCTTGGTGGTCTTCTTTCCGTTCATGTCGACGACATAGGCGAACTGGATCGAAGGATACTCTTCGATAAACCGCTGCATCACGGGCTCCTGAAGCTCGGGTTCCATGGTCTTCATAGCCGGATCGTCGATGATTTTGCGCAGGACGGCAATGGCGGCCTCAGCAGCCTGGAATTTGATTCGTTCGAGATCGGACATGAAGAGTTCCGGCAGATATTTGCGGACCTTCGCTTCTAACTCCTCGGAAGAGATCGTCGTCATGCGCCCGTCTTCGTACTCATCGTTGATCCACTTGTTGATCTTGGAAATCCCCGGGTGCCGCTTGTCGATGGCACTGTCGCCGGTCAGGTTGAAGTGCGAATTGATCCAGTAGGCGATGCCCGCTTTTCCGGACTTGTCAGTCACCATCGGAACGATGGGACGCTTCAGGATCTTGGTCGTGTCAAAGATGTTGTAGATTTCCTCGTTCTTGATGAGGCCGTCAGCATGAACGCCCGCCCGGGTCACGTTGAAATCCGAACCGACGAAGGGGAAATTGGCCGGAATCTTGAAATCGATCTTATTTCGGAAATACTGAGCGATGTCGGTGATGACCGTCGTGTCGATCCCGTTGGTCCTTCCCATGAGGCCGATGTATTCCATGATCAGCCCTTCGATGGGCGGATTGCCCGTCCGCTCCCCAAGCCCGAGAAGGGTGGAGTTGGCTGCGCTGCAGCCGTAGAGCCAGGCGGTGGTCGCGTTGATCAGGGCCTTGTGGAAATCGTTGTGGCCATGCCATTCCAGGAGATGTCCGGGGACGCCGGCATCATCAATGAAGGCCCGGACCAGCTTGTCCACGCTACGGGGCAGCGAAGTTCCCGGATAGGTCACCCCGTATCCCATGGTGTCGCAGAGGCGGATCTTGATGTCGATGCCGCTTTCCTCCCGGAGCTTCATCAGCTCGAGGGCGAAGGGGATGCAGAAGCCATAGATATCCGCCCGGGTGATGTCCTCGAAATGGCAGCGGGGAACAATCCCGGTGTCGAGAATTGCTCTGACGATGTCAAGGTAATCGTTGAGGGCTTCACTGCGCTTCTTGTTCAATTTCAGGAAGATATGATAATCGGAAACGGAGGTCAGAATCCCCGTTTCCTTCAACCCGGCCTCTTCGACCAGGGGAATGTCTTCCTTGGCCGCCCGGATCCAGCCGGTGATCTCAGGGTAGCGGAGTCCAAGATCCCGGCATCGGGCGACGGCTTCCTTATCCTTCCTGCTGTAGAGAAAAAATTCCGTCTGGCGGATGATCCCGTTCTCTCCGCCCAGCCGGTTCATCAGCGAATAGAGATCGACAATCTGCTGGACGGTGTAAGGCGGCCGAGCCTGCTGCCCATCCCGGAAGGTCGTATCGGTAATGAAAATTTCTTCGGCAGGCTGAATAGGAATGATCCGATGGTCAAAGTCGATCCGGCTGACCTCGTCATAGGGAAAGACTTCCTTCTGCAGATTCGGTTCGTCCACATCCCGCAACTCGAAGCGCCAGAACCGGGTATGCTGGTGATTCAGGACTCTTTTTTCGGGATTCCATTTTGCCATGTCTTAAACTCCAAATCATAAAAGTCTCTCTGCAGAGACAGTTCTCCATGCACTTACATCCTAAAATATAAGAGGTTCTTATTGGATGTCAATCGTAATAATTCTAGACGATTTTGAGGGACAATTCCATCAGCTGTTCGATGCTCACCTTGGAAGGAGCGTCCGTCATCAGGCAGGTAGCCTTCTGGGTCTTGGGAAAGGCGATCACATCGCGAATGGATTCGGCACCCGTCATCATCATGATCAGCCGGTCCAGCCCGAAGGCGATCCCCCCGTGGGGCGGTGTCCCATACTCCAGGGCATCGAGGAGAAATCCGAATTTGGTGCGGACCTCTTCGCTCTGGAGGCCCAGAGCTTCAAAGATGAGAGACTGGACCCCTTTTCTGTGGATCCGGATGCTTCCTCCACCAACCTCGGAGCCATTGAGGACGAGATCGTAAGCCCGGGCCCGCACTCTGCCCGGGTTCTCCCGAAGCAGCGGAACATCCTCCGGTACCGGGGACGTGAAGGGGTGGTGGGTTGATACGTAGCGCTTTTCGGTATCGCTGAATTCCATGAGGGGAAACTCGGTGATCCAGACGAAGGCAAACTCGTCGGGTTCAATCAAATTGAGCTTTCTGGCAAGATGAGACCGCAGATTCCCGAGGGAATCGGTCACCACGGCAGGCGTATCGGCGACAAAAACCAGGGCGTCGCCTTCCGTGGCCTCCATTTTTGAATTGATCTTGGAAACTTCTTCCGCCGTCAGGTATTTGAAGATCGGCGACGTCCATCCTTCGGCGGTGATCCGAGCCCAGGCCAGCCCCCTGGCCCCGTAGATGGCGACAACATTCTGGAGATCATCAAGATCTTTCCGGGAAAGGCGCTTCCCGTCGGGGATGCGGATGGACTTGATGACGCCGCCGGCGGCGACGACATCACGGAATGCCGTAAATCCCGTGTTGGCCAGGATATCGGTGAGGTCCCGGAGTTCAAGGCCGAACCGGACATCGGGATTGTCCTTGCCGAAGCGGCTGATGGCTTCCGCATAGGAAAGGCGGGGGAAGGGCAGGGAGACCTGCCTGTTCAGGCAACGCAAAAAGAGGCGCGCCATCAGGCCTTCCATGATTTCGATGATGTCGTTCTCCGTTATGAAGGACATTTCCACGTCGATCTGCGTAAATTCCGGCTGGCGATCCGCCCGGAGGTCTTCGTCACGAAAGCATTTGACGATCTGGTAATACCGGTCAAAGCCGGACACCATAAGCAACTGCTTGAAGATCTGCGGCGACTGGGGAAGGGCGTAGAAGCTCCCCTTGTTGATCCGGCTGGGAACCAGGTAGTCCCGGGCGCCCTCCGGCGTGCTTTTGGTGAGAAAGGGGGTCTCGATTTCAATAAAGCCCTCTTCCTGGAAATATTGACGTGCTTCCGCCGCCACCCGGCTCCTAAGCATGATGTTTTTCTGCAGATGCGGTCGGCGCAGATCCAGGTAACGGTACTTGAGCCGGACGTTCTCCGAGATGTCGCTGTCCGTCTCGAGGCTGAAAGGCGGGGTCTGCGATTCGTTGAGGATTTCCAGCTCCTCGATCATCACCTCGATGGCTCCCGTCTTCATGTCGGGATTGATCATTCCTTCAGGGCGACCGTGAACCGTTCCCCGGACGGCCAGAACATATTCGCTGCGGATCTTGTGGGCCTCGCGGTGGGCATCGGGGCTGAATTCCGGGTTGAAGACGATCTGAACAAGGCCTTCACGGTCTCGAAAATCCACAAAAATGACCCCGCCGTGATCCCTGCGGCGGTGTACCCAACCCATGAGAATGACTTCCGAATCGAGTTGATCGGTGCCCAGATGTCCACAGTAATGCGTTCTCTTCATGGTCGTTAGAAAATCCGACAAAGGTCGTTACCTCTCTTTTATAAGATTCAGAATGTGTTGGTCCAGATCATCAAGGGAAACGGTCTGCTGCGTTCCGGTTTTCATGTTCCGCAGCTCAACCTTCCGTTCTTCGATTTCCCGCTCCCCAAGTATCAGCGTGTAAGAGCAGTTCAACCGATCCGCCTTTTTCATCTGGCTTTTAAGGCTTTTAGACGAAAATTCCTGCTCTGCGTAAATCCCTTTCAATCTCCATTGATTGCACAGGGTAAAGGCCAAATTCCGGGCCTGTTCCCCCAGGGAGGCCAGGAAGATGTCCGGTGGAGGTACGGAAGCGGACGCTGGCACCTCCAGGAGGGCAAGCAGCCGCTCAAACCCGACGGCAAATCCAATGCCGGGGATATCCGGACCGCCCAGTTCCTGGACAAGGCGGTCATAGCGGCCGCCGCCGACCACGGCATTCTGGGAGCCCAGATGCTCCGTCGTGACTTCGAAGGTCGTCTTGGTGTAGTAATCCAGCCCCCTGACCATGCCGGGATTCACCGTGTAGGGTATGGCGAATTCCTCCAGGGCGGAGGTCACCTTTCCGAAATGCTCCCGGCAGTCTCCGCAGAGAAAGTCGCCGAGGTGGGGCGCGCCGCGAATGATCTCCTGGCACTCCTTCGACTTGCAGTCGAAAACCCGGAGGGGATTGGTTCCCAGGCGCCGCTTGCAGTCGTCGCAGAGTCCCGCCTCCTTTCCCTGAAGAAATTCCGTAATGACGTTCCTGAACGCCGGACGGCAGGACGAACACCCCAGGGAATTCAGCTCCAGGCTGACCTTCTTCAGGCCGACTCGATCGAGAAAGTGCATGAGCATGAGGATGATTTCCGCATCGGCCCGGGGATCATCGAGGCCCAGCAGTTCCGCATCGATCTGGTGAAACTGCCGGAACCGGCCTTTCTGAGGCCGTTCTCGGCGGAACATGGGGCCGATGGTAAAAAGCCGCGTTACCGCCTGGGCATTGTGGAGCGAGTGCTCCAGGTAGGCCCGGATAACGGAGGCCGTCGCCTCCGGTCTCAGGGTCAGGTACTCGTCCCCCCGGTCCAGGAAGGTGTACATTTCCTTCTCAACGATGTCCGTGGATTCGCCGATTCCCCTCTTGAAAAGGTCGGTCTTTTCCAGGACGGGCAAGCGGATTTCCCTGAACCCGAAACGGGAAAAAATTTCCCTGGCGACGTTCTCCACGAAGCGCCACTTGTCCGTTTCCTCGGGCAGAATATCCTTGAACCCTTTAACTGCCGTAATGATTTCCATTTTTATAAACTCTACCCACCCTTGTTTTAAGGCCAAGATGCTTAACATAGAACGTATTGGATGACAATGAAATTATGTCATTTTGCCTCATGAACAACGGGGGGCTACTCCTTCCTGAACCCTTTCACCAGAAGTTTTTTCCCGTCCGTCGACACGGTGACCGCCCCCTGCTCGTCTGTGCGGAAGATTCCGGCCCCGATGCCCCGATATCTCGCCAGAACTTCCCCATGGGGAAAACTGAAGACATTGTCCGGACCGCAGCTGATCACGGCAATCTGCGGCTTGACTGCGTTCAGGAAGGGCATGCTGCTCGATGAGCGGCTCCCGTGATGAGGGACAAACAGGACCGCGCTGCGGAGATCCGATGAGCGGCTGAGAAGATGCTTCTCCTCTTCCGCCGATATGTCGCCGGCGAACAGCAGGTGCACTGTTCCGAAATTAAGCCTCACGACCAGGGACTTTTCGTTAAGATTTCCACCCGAGGGGCCCCTTATTCCCGGATTGTAAAGTTCAATCCCGACCTTTCCGACCTTCAGAAAGCTTCCCCTATCCCTTACAATCCGATGGCGTATGTTCCTGCGCCGGATGATTTCCACAAAACGGCGATACGCTTCCGAATCGTCGCCTTCCCCGTTGGACCACACTTCTGAAACGGAAAAATGTTCCAGGATAAAGGGAAGGCCACCGAGATGATCGATATGGGCGTGACTGAGCACAACGATGTCGATCTTTCGAATTCCCTCGTGCCAGAGAAAGGGGGCGACCACAGACCTGCCGACGTCAAACCCGTCACCGGGAACTCCTCCACCATCGAGAAGCATTGTTTTTCCGCCGGGAAAGCGGACGAGGGCAGAATTGCCCTGGTGGACATCGATGGCGGTTACCGTGAGTCCCCGGTCCTGAAAAGGCCGGAGATATTTCCAGGCGAAGGAAGCCGAAAGGGAAATCAGGATGAGGACGAAAAGAATCAGGAGCCGGCGCTTTACTTTGTCCTGACCGGGAACGCCCTGCCTCCTTTCCGTAGAGATCAGCGCGACGGCACAGAGAAGAAGGAGATAGAACAAACCCAACTGCCAGAGGGAAGGGGTGCAGACGTAAAAGGAGGCCCCGGGAAGGGAGGCGAAGAAGTCGACGAGGAAAAGGGAGACCTTGACCAGCCAGGCGGAGCTGTATATCAAGAGCCCGGCCAGGAGCTCTGAAAAGGGGCTGACGGCGATGACCAGCATGCTCAGCGGAAGGGCCAGCAGACCGAGGATTGGAACCAGGACCGCATTGGCGGGAATAACGAGAAGGGAAACACGGTTGAAATAGTAGGCAAGGATAGGCAATGTTCCCAAGGTGGCGCTCAGGGTGGTGACCAGAAACAGCCAGCCCTGGCCCTGAATTTTGTTGATCCAGAACACTGCCGGTGATGAGCGCGGCAACGGCTGGACCTTGGGGCGATTCCCGGAGAAAAGGGGGACCGTCAGGATGATAGCGGCAACGGCTGCGAAGGAGAGTTGGAAGGAGAGATCGAAGAGGGCTTCGGGGGAGACCGTCAGGATCAGAACAGCCGCTGCAGACAAGGTGTTGACCATATCCTGCCGGCGGTCCAGGAGCACGGCGATCATGAACACCATGGCCATGAGGGTTGCCCTCAGAACGGACATGCCGGTGCCGGCGACAAAGGCGTACAACAGGACCGGCAGGAATGCTGACACAAGGGACAGCTTGATGACGTTAAAGCGAAGAAGGAGATATTCGGATCTTTTGAGAATCCAACGCATCACCAGAATCGTCCACAAGGCGATCAGCCCGACATTGAAACCGGAAACGGCAAGGATGTGGGACGTTCCGGTCAGGTTGAACTTTTCCAGGATGGGCGGCGGGATTTCCCTCGAACTGCCGAGAATCATCGCGGCCAGAATCGTCCGCTCCGGATAGGGGGCATGCCTGTTGATCAGATCGCGTATGTAACTCCTGAAATTTTCGAGCGAGTATCTGATCGGATTTCCCTGACCATGCCGCAGCACAATCACCCGGGATGCGTCGTTGATGAAGCCGGCAGAGGAGATTCTTTCAAAGCGCAGGCGCCTTTCGTAATCAAAACCTCCGGGATTGTAGAAGTTATGAGGTTTGTGGAGGCGGGTGCCACAGCGGATGTAGTCTCCGTATTTCAGCGACTGCTGTCCCTTGACGGTCAACAGAACCCTTTCCGATACGGGCTTGTGGATGCCGCCCGCTGAGATGCCCGTTGCCTGCAGGACAAGACTGGTTTTATCCAGTGCGAATTCCGGTGGTTCGCAGATGATTCCCTCCAGGATCGTACTCTTTCCGTGTTCCTGCTGGGAAAGGATCGCGGAAGAGGGGAAGGAGGGCTCGAAGCGCAGCATGTTGAGGCTCCCCTGAAGAAAAAGGATGGCCGGTACAGCCAGAAGGATCAAAAAAGGTTTTTTCAGGCGGACGCCGGCAAGAAGGAGGACGAGAAGGAGGACCAGGCAGATCAGAAGATGGAATGCCGGTGGAGAAAAAATCTCTCCGGCGAGAATGCCGGAAATCAGGGCTGCCAGAAAGAAAAGGAAAGGCCTTTGCATGTGTCAGGGTTGTCTGCCCAATCGTTTGAATTTATCGGATCATGGCACTGTTAAGGAAGATAGACTCCCCCACGGGACCTTCGAATAGGAAAAACCCTGAAGCGCTCTGTTCCGTTGAGAAGAAAGGAGCCGCTTTTTATTGAATCCTGCAGAGAAACCGGCCTTGCAGAAGAAAAATATTCTCCACAGATTACACTGGCTGATTCTATCTCGGATCGTTGTCGCCACGATTCTCCTGGGAATCTTTGTTTTTTTTGATCTCAAGCAAACTTCATCCCACCCGGAAATCCGTTTTCAGCCGTTCTACAGCCTGATCCTCGTCACCTATCTCCTTTCTTTTGTCTACGTCTTTCTCATAAAAATCGTAAAATCCTGGTTGGTGTCCGCCTGTCTTCAGGTGGCATGCGACGTCCTGATGATCACAATCCTTGTTCACCTGACCGGCGGGGCCGGAAGCGTCTATTCCGTTCTTTATCCCATGGTCATTATTTACACGGTGATTTTTTCCGAGCGCCGGGGCGGCTTTCTCGCAGCCACCGCCTGCAGCCTTTTCTATGGATCCCTGCTGCTGCTTGAATTCAGCGGTTATCTTGAGCGCACCCCTTCGGAGCTGATGATGGAAACCCCATGGAATGCCGGCTACATGTACTCAAGGATCAGCATCCACGCCCTTTCCTTCTACATCATCGCCTTCCTGGCCAGCTTTGTCATCGAGCAGGAAAAAGCAGCCCGAAGCCTCCTGGCCGAAAAGGAGAGCGCCCTGGACAAGCTTGGCATGCTTCATCGAAGCATCATCGAGTCGATTGATACCGGCATCCTCACCGTCAACCTGGAGGGGCGCATCCAATCGTTCAACCAGGCGGCGGCCAGAATCACCGGACTGTCTGTGGAGAGCGTTCTAAACCGGGATGTTCAATCCGTATTTCCCGAGTTCAATGCTCTGACGGAACGCTCTTCCGGGATTCCGGCGGCCAACGGATCAACGAGGCGGATGGAGATGAGGATCAGGAAAGGGGAAAAGGAGGACCAGATTCTTGGCTGTTCTCTCTCGGTGCTCAAGGACAGCCTGGGAGAACACCTTGGGCACATCCTGATATTCCAGGACCTGACGGACATCAAAAAAATCGAGGCGGCCTACGAAAAGAGCAGGCGTCTCGCCTTCGTCGGCGAGATGGCTGCGGCCCTTGCGCATGAGATTCGCAATCCCCTTGCCGCCATCAGCGGCTCGATCCAGATGCTGAAGAAGGATTTGAAGCTGGATCCCATGGACGAGCGGCTGATGAAGATCGTGCTGCGCGGAAAAGATCAGCTCGAAAATGTCATGAAGGACTTTCTCCTCCTGGCCCGGCCGGCAGCGGGAAGCAGGGAATGGATGAACCTGGATGAACTGCTCGAGGAGATTCTGGAATCTCTCGTTTATCTTCCGGATTGGACGGAGAAAATCACGGTTGAGAAAAACCTGTCCGGAAGCTCCACGATTTGTGCAAACAGGACCGAAATGCAGCATGTGCTGTGGAACCTGATTGTCAACGCCCTGCAGGCCATGCCCTGCGGTGGCCGCCTGTCCGTCGGGACGGGCACAGCGACGGCCGATACGGGGGAGGATTTCGTGGAGGTGCGGATCGGTGACAGCGGAGAGGGCATCCCGAAGGAGATCATGGAGAAGATCTTTCAACCTTTCTTTACCACGAAGGAAAAGGGGACCGGTCTGGGGTTGGCGATTGTGGGCAGGATTATTGAAAACGGCTCGGGCACTCTAGCGGTGGAAAGCGAAAAAGGGAAGGGCGCTGTTTTCAGCGTCTTCCTGCCGAGGAACCGGGAAGTTCAGAACGCCCCCCTGCACCTTCTGGAAAACAGCCGGGCTGCCTGAGATTTCAAAGGGAGGAAACATGGCGACCATTCTTGTGGTGGATGATGACAAGGGAATGCGGGAGTTTCTCGACATCATGCTTACCCGTGAAGGATACGACGTCCGCTGTGCGTCGAATGCGGCGGAAGCGCTGACCTCGTGCAGGAAGCGCTCCTATGACCTGATCCTGACGGATCTGAAGATGCCCGGAATGGACGGCCTGGAGTTTCTCAAGGCGGTCAAGGAGATATCCCCGGAATCTCTGGTCATCCTGATTACGGCCTATGCCTCCGGTGAAACAGCCGTCCGGGCGATGAAGGAAGGCGCCTACGACTATATCGAGAAGAATTTCAACATCGAAGAATTCACGTCGACCATCCGCAACGCCCTGGAATCCAATGGCCGGATGCGCGATGACGCCAAGTTTATCCGGGATATGGAAAATGCCGCGTCCTTTGGGGAGATCATCGGCAAGAGCCGGGAGATGCGCAAGGTTTACACCCTGATCAAGAAGGTGGCTGAGACGACGGCCAATGTCCTCGTTCTCGGAGAAAGCGGAACAGGCAAAGAGCTCGTTGCCAAAGCCATTCATGCGCACAGCCCGCGGAAGGATAAGCCCTTTATCGCAATCAATTGCGGCGGCATACCGGAGACTCTGCTGGAGAGTGAATTGTTCGGCTACATGAAAGGTTCCTTCACCGGCGCCTATGCGGAAAAGGCCGGCCTCTTCGAGATTGCCAGGGGAGGGACGGTATTTCTCGATGAAGTAGGGGAGTTGCCCCCCGTTCTGCAGGTCAAACTTCTGCGGGTGGTCCAGGAGAAGACGTTTCTGAGAATAGGCGGAACGGAAAGCATCCGGGTGGATGTCCGGATTATTTCGGCAACGAACCGAAGCCTGGAAGAGATGATCCGGAAGGGAGAATTCCGGGAGGACCTCTATTACCGCCTGAACGTGATCCCGCTGCGCATTCCGCCCCTTCGGGAACGAAAGGAGGACATCGTGATCCTCACGCGGTATTTCATCGAAAAATATGCCCGGGAATTCGGGAAGGGCATCCGGAATATTTCCAACTATGGACTCGAACTCCTCATGGACTATTCCTTTCCGGGCAATGTCCGGGAGCTGGAGAACATCATTGAAAGAAGCGTGGCCCTGGAGCAGTCCAACATCATCCTTCCCGAAAACCTGGTGATTTCCGGGGGCCATTCGACGGAGCAGGGTGACGGTTACAGTAATCCGAGGCCGTTTCCGGATCAGGGAATCAACCTGAGCGCGGAGATGGCACGATTCGAACGGGACATGATCGAGAAAGCCCTGGAAAAATCCAACGGCTCAAAAACAAGGGCGGCGGAACTCCTGCAGGTAAGTTTTGATTCGCTGCGTTACCGCATCGAAAAGCTGGGGATGTGAACCTCAGTTTTCTCTGATCTTGATATCCTTCATCTTCAACTGAATGTCCGAGGAGCCGTTCCAGTAGTTGATCTGCGGCGTAAAGGCGATGTCGAAGAAGGAATCGTGAAGATCGCGGATAAAATGGCCCTGACTGAACCAGATCGAATTTCGGGACACACCGGATTGGGACACACGCATCCGGAGATGATTCTTCCCCACGATGGCCGGGGACAAGGCGTTGACATTCCTCACGCAGAGGACCGGCTCCGGGTTCCTGCTTCCGAAGGGGGCCAGCAGCTCCATCTGGGACAACAGCTCATGGGTGATGTCGTTCAAGTGGCACTGAGCGTCAATGACCGTTGCGGAGACGAAATCCGACTTCTGCACGTTTTCCCGGACAATTTGATCGAGAAGATTGGAGAATTGCGCAATATCCTCTTCAAGAATGGAAATGCCCGCCGCGTAACGGTGGCCGCCGTAGGAAATCAGGTAGTCTTCACATTCCTTTAATCCCTGAAAAATGTTGAAATTGGCGATGCTTCGCCCCGACCCTTTGCCGACGCCGTCCTTCAGGCTGATCAAAATCGCCGGACGGTCATAGCGGTCGGCGATTTTTGACGCCACAATTCCGATGACGCCGGGGTGCCATTTGTCCGATGCCATGACGAAGGACGTTCTGGTGCTGGAATCGATGGTGCTGTCGATATGTTCGACAATTTCGTCCAGGATGGTCTTTTCCAGGGCCCTCCGCTTCCGATTGTAGCTTTCCAGCTTCAAGGCCAGTTCCCTTGCCTCGGTTTCCGAGTCGCTCAAGAGCAGCTCAACGGCCTCTTCAGGCAATCCGACCCTGCCGGCGGCATTGATCCGGGGGATCAGGCAAAAGGAGGCCTTTTCGGAATCGACCGTCGAATCGTCAATTCCGCTGATTTCTTTCAGCGCACGGATTCCGGCTCTTTTGCCCTCTGTAAGGAGCTCAAGGCCCACCCGGGAAAATATTCGATTCTCATCAACCATAGGGCAGATGTCGCCGATTGTCCCTAGGGCGACGAGGTCGAGGTACTCCTTCAGATTCGGGTAGGGCTTGTCGCGCCAGAAGCCGTTTTTCCGGAGGCTCCCGCGAAGGGCGATGAGGAAATTGAAAACGATGCCCACGGCGGCAAGGTGCTTTAGGGGAAACGTGTCATCGGGCCTTTTGGGGTTGATCGAGGCGACGGCATTGGGCAGAGGCCCGGAAACTTCGTGATGGTCCAGGATGATGGTATCCAGCCCCAGGGAATCGGCATAGAGAACCTCGTCGCGGTCGGAAATGCCGCAATCGACGGTGACGATCAGTGAGGCACCGCTTTCCTTGATCCTGTCTATTGCCTTCCGGTTCAGGCCATATCCCTCCTCGATTCGATCGGGTATGTAATAGCCGGCGTCGGCCTGGAGCTCCCGGAGAAACTTGACCAGCACGGCGACGGAGGTTATCCCGTCGGCATCGTAATCGCCGTAAACGACCACCTTTTCTTTCCTGTAGACAGCCGAAATCATCCGATCAACTCCGCGGAGCATGTCCTTCATGAGAAAAGGGTTATGCAGGTCGTGGAGGGAAGGGTGCAGATATTTTCGGGCCTCGTCGGCGGTGAGAATGTGCCGTCCGGTCAGGATGGATGAGATAATCCAGTGGATTCCGAGTTCTCTGACAAGAAGATTCCGCTCTTCCTTTTTGCCGTCCGGCATAATCCAGTTTGTTGTCGGTAAACAGTTTCTAAACATGATCGGCTAATTGGAAAAGAGAGGGGTTATCGGGAAGACCACAATATAAACTGGCAAATAATAGACAGGTTTTTTCCGATGTCAAGGAAAAGGTTGCCTCGGATGGAGCGGACGCAGGAGGCGGGCCGCTTGAGCGCAGCGCATCCTGTCCAGGGATGTCAGCGCTTGACAACGAGGACCGGCTTTCTGGCTTTGCGGATGACCTGCTCGGATACGGATCCAAGAAGCATTTCCTTGACGTTGCTCATGCCGTGGGAGCCGATGACGATCATCGATACATCCTCTTCCTCCGCCGCTCGAAGGATCTCTCTGAAGGGGATGCCTTTTTCGATCCTGACACGGCTGTCGATCCCCAGCCCGTTGAGTTGTGCCGCTATTCTGTCCGCCTCTTCCCGTGCGGAGATTTCCTGCTTTTCGCCCAGCCGAGAAAGGTCCAGGAGGGAATAGACCTCGGGAATGTGGAGGCTTCTCGTGTCAACGACATGAACGATGACGACTTCCCTCACCCCGGCCTCTCTGAGGCGGAGGAGATATTCCAGGGCCTTTTTGGAAGTGTCTGAAAAATCCGTAGGATATAGAATCTTCTGAAACAACCTTATTCATCTCCTCTCCGGTATCATCCCGTCAAGAGGCCCAGGGTAAAGGGGGCTCGAATGGAACGGCATTCCTCCAGCATTGAACGATCTGCCTATTTCTCTCACATTCCAATCTGTTTGTCGAATTTTTTATCCGCCGATCCGGTTAGTGTGAGGCGCAAGGGTTGGAAATCACGCTTGAGTTGTATCCCGGCTCGACGGGTGACGGGGACTTAAGAGAGCATGGCACATGACTTGTATGATGCCTGACAATACGTTGCCTTCCCAGGTCCTGATTCGGTGGAAAACGAATAAATTCGATGCGTAATCGGCTCGCTTGACGCCCGGTGCTTGACGATCGGGGGGCGTGGACTATTTGATGAACGGTTGACATCCTCGCAAAATGGTGTATGAAAAGCCGGTAAACTATAAACTGACCGATGAAGTCAGTATTTCCCAGCAGAAAAAGGTTGACCTATGTTTGCATCCGTACTGAAAAA
>Ga0265295_1002110_pt1 | contig 32725 bp, 35 predicted proteins | sample Munlansysbiofilm_FD_192503 | JGI IMG/M metagenome (GOLD analysis project Ga0265295, IMG submission 192503) | Leachate microbial communities from a municipal landfill in Southern Ontario, Canada - Methane capture system biofilm | ecosystem: Engineered > Solid waste > Landfill > Unclassified ... | reverse complement strand
GTGCCCCACCTTGCCCGGGGGGATCATCTCCAGGATGTTTGCACGAACCTGGATTGCCTTCAGCTGCAGTTCCTTAATGAGTTCTTGAGAATACTTCATCGTCTCTCTCCTATGCATAACGTTCTATACTACCTCAGCAGCAGGTGACCCCGCCGTCCACCGGCAGGGAGATCCCGTTGATGAAGGAGGCCTCGTCACTGGCGAGGTACAATACCGAATTTGCCACGTCGCGCGCCGTGGCAAGGCGACCCAGGGGCACCTCGTCCAGGCGCTGCTGTTTCTTGATCGGGTCCTTGAACATCTCCTGCACCAGGGGCGTGTCCACCGTGCTCGGGTGGATCGAGTTGCACCGGATGTTCTCGCTCCCGTACCGGCTCGCGATCGCCTTCGTCAAAAGCGTCACCGCCCCCTTGGTCGTCGTGTACGCCTCGGGCGTGTAGCGGTGCCCGATCAGCCCGCACACGCTGCTGGTGTTGATGATGGCCCCGCCGCCCTGGCTGCGCATCACAGCAAGCACGCTCTTGGTGCCCAGGAACACGCTGCCCACGTTCACGTTCATCATCGTGCTGAACTCGCCCATGCTCATCTCCTCGATGGGCTTGCGGATGTTGATCCCAGCATTGTTCACCAATACGTCGATGCGTCCTTGCTCTGCAACTACCGTACCGACAACCTGTTTCCAAGCTTCTTCATTGGTGATGTCCATCTGCAGGAACTTCACCGGACCTGCAAGATTGGCGAGCTGGACCTCAGCACGCTTGCCGCTCTCCTCATTGAGGTCGAGCAGGTACACCTTTGCACCGCCATCGGCGAGCACTTGAGCCATTTCAAGACCCAGACCACCGGCGCCGCCGGTGATCAGGATCACTTTATCTTGTACATGCATCCTAGCTCTCCAGGATGACTTTCAGCATCTTGCCCTCGCGGTTGTTTTCCAGATCCTTGAAGGCCTGAACCCCATCCTCGAGCTTGTATATGTTGGTCATCAACGGCTTGGTGTTGATCTTGCCTTCCGAGAGAAGACGAAGACTATCGGCAAAACCGTCCAGATCGTAGACATAGTTGCCCTTGATCTTCAATTCCTTGGTTACGATCTTCTGCATCGGGACCTCAACCACCTTGGCGGCATTGCCGATCCAGATGGCAGTTCCCCCGATCTTAAGGCATTCCAGAGAGTTCTGGGCAGTCGGAGCAATACCCACTGCCTCAATGGAGATGTCACAGCCCTTACCATTGGTAATGCGATTGATACCATCCATGAATGCCTCGGCTCTGGGATTCAGAACCTCATCGGCTCCCATCTCCTTGGCAATACCAAGGCGGAAATCGGTGGCATCACTGATGATGACATGCTTTGCACCGCGGTACTTGAGCAGGGCAAGAGCAAGCAAGCCGATGGTACCAGCGCCAATGACGATGATATGCTCAGCTTCTTTCAGCTCTGCATCACTGATCTTGTAGACCGAGCGATAAGCAACTGCCAAAGGTTCGGTGAACGCAGCCTCGTTGTAGGAGATGCCGTCGAACGGAAGCAGATACTTCTCGTCGATAGCTACATACTCACACATCGAGCCGTTGGCATCGAGCACACCCATGCAAATCCCTTCGGGACAGAGATTGACCATACCCTTCTTGCAGAATTCGCACACGCCGCAGTACGGCTTCGGAAATACCACGACCTTCTGGCCAACAGCATAGCGACCACCCTGTGGGGCTTCAGCAACAATGCCGGAAAACTCGTGGCCCATGATCATGGGAGCAGTCCTGCGCCCGGTCTTCCCCATGTATCCCTCGAAGTCCGAACCGCAGATTCCATTCGATTTGACCTGGATGAGATACTGCCCAGCCTTCGCTTCCGGCTTGGGGATATCCCTCAGCTCCATGGCCTTATCAGCAACATAAAACAATGCTTTCATTTCACAATCCTTCTATCAAACAATCCTAGTAGATATAACCAAGCAAGCGTGGCAGGAAGAGAATCACCTCAGGCACAAACGTCATGATCAACAATGCCACGATTTCCATAAAGACAAACGGCAATACAGCCTTCGAAAGCTTTTCAAGACTGATTTTTGCAATCGGTGCAGCCACATACAGACAGGTTCCTACCGGTGGGGTGATCAGACCAAGGTTGAGGTTGACCAACATGACGATAGCAAAATGCAGCGGCTGGATTCCCAAGGTAAGTGCGATGGGCAGGAAGATCGGTGCAAGAATCAAGACGCTGGCACCCGGATCCATGATCATACCCATGAAGAGCAGGAAGACGTTGAGCAACAAGAGGAATACAAACTTGTTGCTGGTCAGACCCAGCATGAAGTTCGCAATCAGAGCAGGAATGCGCTCGATAGCCAACACCTGTCCGAAGAGGTTTGCCATGGCAATGACCAGCAAGGTCACCGAAGACCCTACTGCTGCGCTGACAAAGCTGTCGAAGACATCCTTGAGCGACATGGTCTTGAGCAGGAACAAGCCGGCGACGATTGCGTAGATGCAAGCGATGACTGCAGCTTCGGTGGGAGTGAACAACCCGCTGAAGATACCGACTACCAGTACGACCGGGCACATCATGCCGATTATCGATTCCTTGAGGGTGTAGATCACTTCCTTCATGGGAAGCTTGTTGACCCTTCTGGGATGGTTGTACTTCTTTGCATACACATACGAGAGAATCATCAGGACCAATGCAACCAACAGACCAGGCACATACCCGGCTGCAAAGAGTGCACCAACCGACTCACCGGTAGCCATGGAGTAGATGACCATGACAACACTGGGCGGAATGATGGGTCCGATGACCGAGGATGCTACGGTTACCGCTGCTGCATACTCGGGGGTATAACCTTCCTTCTCCATGGCAGGAATCAGGATGGAACCGAGAGCGGCAGTATCAGCAACACCACTACCGGTAATACCGGCAAAGAACACACTGGCAACGATGTTGATCTGTGCCAAGGCTCCGGGAATCCGACCGACCAAAATATTGGAGAAGTTGATCAAGGCATCGGTGATCTTGGAGCGGTTCATCAGCTCCCCTGCAAGGATGAAGAACGGGATGGCCAGCAGAATGTAGTTGTCGATGCCGCTGTACATCTTCTGCCCGATCATACTCAGGGGGATGTTACCAAGAAACAGGAAATAGTAGAGGGAGGAAGCTCCCAAAACGAAGGCGATGGGGATACCAACCACCATGGCGCCAATAAATACCACAAAAAGAATACCCATGGTTTACTCCCTTATACGCTGATAGTCTTGCCAGCAATTCCCTTGCTGGAAAGCAGATCGGCCAAGCCCGAAGCCAGATGGAAAAACATCATGCCAAAGCTGGTGGGGATGAGCAGTTTCACGTACTTCATGGAAATGGGAATAATGTCACCACGAATACGGGTTGCCTTGATGGCAGCCTCATAACTGTTGAGGAAGAAGTAGACAACAGAGAACATCAGCGCAAGGTACGCTATCACCCCTACAATCTTGCCGATTTTGGCAGGAAGGCTGTTGATGACAAGGTTGACTCCTGCGTGTTGTTTGTTGCGAAGTGCTGCGCTTGCTCCGACATAGGTGAGGCTTACCAAACCCCAGCGGGCAAACTCCTCAGTCCAGGAGAAACGCAGGCTGGTGAATCGGGCGACCACCCCGAGGGAGATGACCAGAAACACGCTGATGAGAATGATGGTTGCCATATAGGTGGCAATCTTTCCGAGGACCCAACTGATCCTATCCAATACCTTAACCACAGTGTACCTCATTATGGGGAGACGACCGCCAATGAGCTTGGCGGCCGTCCAATCTCAATGTGCTTACCAGCCGAACTTGGCTTCGGACTTCTTCACTTCTGCAAGGAAGCGATCGACGATCTCATCCCCGACTTCTCCACGGAGCCAGTCGTAGGTGGGCGCGGCAGCTTTCTTGAAGAGTTCGAGCTCCTCAGCATTCGGTACATAGACTTCCATGGTGTTTCTCACCGAGTCGAAGTCAAGTACGCGGGATGCCAAAGCTTCTGCAGCACGGTCAGCATTCTGTGCATGGTATGCAGCAATGGTGATGATGTGCTGGTAATTCTCAGGCAGGCTGTTCCAGAAATCGCTGTTCATCAATACGAAGTTCTCACTCCAGGTGTGACCATCAAGGGTGATGTACTTCTGTACTTCGTTCCACTTGTTGGCTGCAATGTTCCAGATCGGGTTCTCCTGTCCGTCAACAACGCCGGTCTGGCAAGCGGTGTAGATTTCACCGGAAGCGAGCGGGGTTGCACTTGCACCCATGGCCTCAACCATCTTGACGTAGATCGGGCTCTGCATGACGCGGAACTTGAGTCCCTTCATGTCTGCAGGAGTGCGGATCGGGCGTACGTTGTTGGTGAAGTGACGGGTACCGTTCTGACCAACGGAGATCATCTTCAAGCCGCTGATTTCCTCGAGCTCTGCAGTCATCTCTTTCCAGAGGTCGCTGGTGTCGAAGAAGTCCCAGGCGATCTCGTCGCTCTTGAAGACGTAGGGCAGGAAGATGACCTGGGTCTCAGGCATCAGGGAAGAGACGGTACCGGTGGTGTTCACCATCTCGATACCACCGCTCATTGCCATTTCCATGGTTGCCTTGGTGTCACCAAGGGCATTTCCGGGATAGAGCTCAACAGCAATCTTGCCGTTGGAGTTGGCTTCGACGATGCTCTTGAAGACCAATGCGTAGGCATGTTCCGGAAGGGGGGTCTTGGAAATATCGGGCCAGGTAGCGGCATCGTAATAAGCAAAGCGGATGGTGTAATCGGGCTTAACGGTGCGGACTTCCTGCTTCACAGAGACAGCAATCTTCTCCTGTGCAGTGGAGGGAGCGGGAGCGGCAGCAGCAGTAGCAGCGGGCATGGTGCCGGCAGTACTTGCAGCAGCGGTTGCTTTCTTCTCACAACCAAAGAACAGGAACGTGGCAGCAGCGACAAGCGCAAGAACGGCCAATGTTTTTTTCATAGCAGTACAATTCTCCTTTTTCGGATTCTAGCAATAAAGTCATCATACAAGTGAAAAATTGATCTGTAAAGGAAAATTTTTATAATTTTCATATAAAACTTCTATTTCTTTATAATATAATTATTTTATCTCATTATATATAGAAAAAAATATTCTTTTATCGATAGAAAAAGCTTGCATTAACCCCAGTTTACTTGTATTATAAGTTATGAAAAGGAGAAGAAAAACCATGGAAAATACAGACGAAAAACCCCAGTCTTTGAGGAGCCAAATCTTTCACAAGCTGAAGAATAGGATCGAAGCAGGCACCTGGGAAATCGGAGACAAGTTTCCCTCGGAGCATCAACTGTGCGAGGAGTACGGGGTAAGCAGGGTAACCATTCGTTCCGCCATCCAGCAGTTGGAAGCTGTGGGACTCATCCAGACGCACCAAGGCGGACGTACCCAAGTGGTCCGCAACCTAGTCAAGGGATCGGTAGCCTCGCTCAATCCCCTTACCGGGATCAATCTGCAGACCGATATTGTCAAGGTGCTTGAATATCGTCTTGTTGTGGAAAAAGGAACCATAGGGCTTGCCGTACAACATATTACCGACGACGATCTGACAGACTTGGAAGAGATCTTCAACCTGATGCTGATCCATCACGATAATGTGAAGAAGTTCAGCCAGGCTGACTATCTGTTCCACCGAAAGATCGCCGAGTCTTCAAAGAACCCCATCCTCATCCAAGCAAACCAGAGTATTGAGGAAGTGCTTGCAAACACCATGGACAGCATCGTCAGCCTGCTGGGTTGTGCCATCGGTATCCGGTATCACCGTCTTCTCCTCTCCTCGCTCAGGACACGCGACAAAAAAGCCTGCGAGCAACTCATGGAAGAGCACTTGCAGGCTACCATTGATGGAATCAAGAACTTTCTGGTGGTAAATCAGGAAACCTTGGCTTAGGAGGACTTGTCCTTCCTTTTCCCCAATACCAAGAGGACGAAGAAGATGACCAGGATGACGGTGAAGATACCCACCATACCCTGACCCATCAGCGTCAAGGATTTCATAAAGGTTGTTTGCATGATTGCCCTCCCCTACAGCAAGCCCGGGACAAGGCCCAGGATGACGCCGCCTGCAATGACCGAGGCGATTTGTCCGGCAACATTTGCCCCGACAGCATGCATCAGGAGGTGGTTCTGCGGATCGGCCTGCTGGCCCATGCGCTGAATCACCCGCGCCGACATCGGGAAGGCGGAAATGCCCGCTGCCCCGACCATAGGATTCACCTTCTGCTTCACAAAGAGGTTGAGGATCTTGGCGAACAGCACCCCGGCAATCGTATCAAACACAAATGCCGCCAACCCCAAGGCCATGATCATGATGGTCTGGACTGTCACAAAGGACTCAGCCTTCATCGTGGAGGCAATGGTAATGCCCAACAGCAGGGTGATAAGGTTGACCAACACAGTCTGTGCAGCAGTGGAAAGCGAATCAAGCACCGTGCATTCACGAATCAGGTTGCCGAACATCAGCATACCCACCAAGGAGACTGATGCAGGGGCGATGTAACCGGCCACAAGGGTGACAATGATCGGAAAGAGTATCTTCGCACGTTTGGAAACTGAACGAGGATTGTATGGCATCTTGATCATCCGCTCTTTCTTGGTCGTCACCAATTTGATGGCAAAGGGTTGGATGATCGGGACCAAAGCCATGTAGGAGTACGCTGCAATGGCAATCGGTCCGATGTACGTGCTCCCCAGCACTTGGCTGACCAGAATCGAGGTAGGTCCGTCAGCAGCCCCGATGATTCCGATCGAAGCGGCATCGACAAGACTGAACCCCAAGAGCGTTGCCAATGAGATGGTGGCAAAAATACCCCATTGTGCTGCAGCCCCGAACAGAATGAGCTTGGGATTGGCCAGCAGGGGACCAAAATCGATCATTGCCCCGATACCGATGAAGAGCAGAAGCGGCATCGCTTCTGCAGCCTCAATGCCGAAATGAAACAACCAGTCCAGGATTCCGGGCACCTCACCGATGCCAACCATCATCTGATTGATGGCTCCCGAAAAGGGAAGATTGACCAAGATGGCTCCGAAGCCCATCGGAAGCAAGAGAGAAGGCTCCAATTTTTTGGCAATTGCCAGATAGATGAGAAGAGAGCCAACACCAAACATAACCAACTGCTTCCAGGTGGTGTTGAGCAGTCCGTCCAACAAGAAGTCCATAGAGAACCTCCAGGGAGAAGAATAGGGGGAGAAGTTGACTTCGCACGATGGCTATGAAGCTCCCCCAACGCCATTCATGATAGAGGGTGGAAATCGTTTGGTCAAACAAATACCATGCAGAAACAGGAATTGAACGAGATTGAAGCTTGCCGTATAGTATCTGCATGTACAAACTATCCAATGTCGACATTCCGGCAGTTCTTGCGTATATCGAAGCAGAGAAAGAGGTCAATCTGTTCATTGAGGGAGACATCGAGCTCTATGGTCTGGAAAGCGAAGCGGTTGACCTCTTCGCCTTCGGTGATGACTGGGACAGCTTGGTGTTGCGCTATTACGAAAACTATGTGATTGCCAGCAACAAGGCTGATCCGGACCTTCAGCAGGTCGCCTCCTTCCTGAAGGGGCAAAACGTCCTCTGTCTCAGTGCCAAGGAAGAGTACCTTGTGCAAATCCATCACTGGTTTCCAGAAGTAACAGTACAGGGGACCTACCTGTGCAAACTCGACAAAGCTTCGTTCAGACCCAAATCAGGATCACATCAGGCACCGCTCAGGTTGGGAGGCGAGCATGCCGAAGCAATTGTGGGACTGTACAAGCAGATTGATGAGTTTGCAAAACCCTACCTTGAGCATGAACAAGAAAAAACCGACCAAACCCGGGACAATTACGAGAAAGGATGCATTGGATACGGTATCTTCGAGGATGGCAAACTGGTCTGCACCGCCAACATCACCGCCCGTTCGAAAAACGGAGCCATGATCATCGGGGTCGCCACACTCCCCACTTATCGCAAAAAAGGCTATGCCTCGAGCGTGATGAGCGCTCTCTGTTCGCAATGCTTTGCCGATGGCCTGACCTTTCTCTGCCTTTTCTATGACAATCCACTTGCAGGTGCTCTGTATCACTCCATGGGCTTTGAGACGATCGGACGCTGGGGCATGATGAGATTCTGACTCTTTCTAGAGATCCAGCAGCCCCTTATCGCCGTACACCTTCTGCCAATCATCCGCAAAATCCTGCACCGCCCGCTTGATCGAAGGCATGGCAAGACCGGTGGAAAGAAGCTCTGGCTTGACGGTGCAACACCCTGCCCCGCTGGCATAGGCGGTGGTTACTTCGGCAACATTGCGAAAACTTGCGGCCAACACTTGCGTTGAACTGGTGTTCGTCCAAAGCAAGCCCGCCAGTTCTCTGATGACACGGCTCGCATCGATGTCCAGATTGAGCATCCTGTCATAAAAAACTGCTATGTATCGTGCTCCAGAGAGCATCGCAAGGATTCCCTGCATCGTGGAGAAAACGGTGGAAGCAGTAACATGCAAGCCTTCTGAAGCGAGAATCTTGATCACCTTGAGCCCCTCTTCAGTCACCGGCACGGCAAGATATGTCTGGTCTCCCAACTTCTTGCAGAGGTGGTATGCTTCCTTTACCATTGTTGAGGCATCACCGGCGGTGAGTTGCACGTGCAAATCGCGCGTCTCCCCGATCAGAGCCCTGATGGAGCAGAGATGGTTCACCACCTCCATCTGGTGCAACGAGGCAAGCATCGAGGGGTTGGTGGTGACCCCTTTGATAGGATAGTACTCCAAGGCATGGCCGATTGCAGTCAGATCGGCACTATCAAGCAATATGTCCATGGCAGCTCCTCTCTTGTCTGAGTGCAGTGTGCCATACAACACGATGCGGGGCAATCATTGCCCCCCTGTCCTTGACAAACACTTTTTGATATAGAACCATGTCGGCATGAGCGAAACCATTCTTGACGAAAGTTCCTTCTTCTATGAACCTGCCATGCAGTTGAAAGTCATCAAACGGGATCCTGAACTCCCGTACCGGCTGCACAGCCATGAGTTTCATGAGCTGGTCTTCGTGGTGAGCGGACGGGGCGTCAACTTCACCAAAGACGATGAACTGATGCTGCGCGAGGGCTCGGTCTTCTTTGTGCCCCCTGGACTCGAACACGGCTACAAGCATGTGGAGAATCTGGTGCTCTACAACATCATTTATGGGCGCAACCTCGTCAGCCGCCATGCCCTGGACCTTACCGAGGTGCCAGGCTACTGCTCGATCTTCCTGCAGACCGATTCTATCCCCAGCCTCTCGCTCTCCCCTTCCCAGATTGCGGAGTTGCTTCCTCTCATCCAGTTGATGGAGAAGGAGGCAGATGACCAGAGTTATGGATCGGGTTCACGAACACTCGCCTATGCCTATCTTATTGAACTGCTCGTCTCGCTGGCGCGCATCTATGACCAAACGCCCAATGAGGCAAACCAAACCGCTCGCAGACTCTGGGAAGTCATCTCCTATATGGACAGCCATCTCGACCAGGCTCTCTCCACAGAAGAACTGAAGGATGTGGCCAACATGAGCACCAGCACCCTCAATCGATGCTTCAAACAGAGCACAGGCCTCTCCCCCATTGAGTTCCACATCCACAAGCGCATTGCCTATGCCTGCTCACTCATCCAGAAGCGAGGCCTCTCAATGGCTCAGGTCAGCGAAGCCAGCGGCTTCAACGATCCCAACTATTTTTCCAGGCAGTTCCGCAAGGTCATGGGCATGAGTCCCAAGCAGTACCAGAGGATCTTTACCAGCAGGTTTACCTAAGCGACTCAAGGGCGGTGACGGCACTACTGAAGAACTTATCCTCTCCTGCAAGGCTGACAAAATCAAGCCGCTTCATCAGGGTGAGGACAGGAGCCTGCACTCCACAAAACAGGACATCCACCTCACGCGTTCTGCACAGCAGTACGATTTCGGTGAACTCGTTTATCGAACTGTGATCTATCGTCGGCACACCGCGGAGGCTGAAAATGATCCGCTGCACTCCCTCTCCCAGCAGCTTCTCCACCACCTTGGTGAGCTGGTCCTGACTGCCGAAGAAGAGCGACCCGTCGACATACACAACCTTTGTGTGCTTGTCGTACTCGCCCAACTCACTGGTAACCGGATCAATCTCAATGGAGATGCGATGGCTGCGGACAATGAACATGACCATCGAGAAGATGATGCCGATGAGAATTGCAATGGTGAGATCGAACACCACCGTGGCTATCATGGTGATCAGATACTGGCTGATCGATGTCTTGATGTGCTTGGAAAAAATCTGGCGGATCGAATGCCACTCGTTCATTCTCCAGGAGGTTACCAGCAGCACCCCGGCAAGGGATGCGAGCGGGATTCTGCTCATGAAGGGAGAGAGCAGGAACATCGAAGCAAGCAAGCCAAGGGCATGGATGATGCTGGTCAGGCGGGTCTGCTGACCGCTCTTGATTGCAACCGAGGTGCGGGCAATTGCCGCGGTAGCAGGGATTCCCCCGAAGAAGGGGATGATGACGTTGCCGAGTCCCTGAGCATACAGCTCCTGGGTCGCATTGAGCTTCTCTCCCTTCATTTTCCCCCCTGAAGAACCGCACAACAGGCTCTCGACCATCCCCAAAGCTGCAATGGAAATTGCCGGAGAGAGATAGGGAAGCAAGGCAGGAAGGGAAAGCGAGCCGAAACGGAGCCTGTTCTCCCCAAAAAGAGAGCGGGGAATAGCGCCAACCTCTGCGACATCCAGACCAAGAATCATCTGCAGCACAAGGGTGACGATGATGCCCAAGAGACTTGCAGGGAAGCGAGCATTCCATTTCTTTGGCCAAAGCACCATCAGGAGGATGACCAACAAGCCGTAGAACAGGGTGGGCAACTGCACCGAGAACCCAAGCTCAGAATAGGAAATCAACTTCTCGATGGCGCTCTCCCCTGCACTGGTGGTACCGAAGAAGTTGTCGATTTGCCCGAGTGCAATGATGACGGCAATGCCACTGGTAAAACCGGTGACGACCGGGCTGGGAATATAGCTGACCAGAGCACCAACCTTCAATACTGCAGCGATGAGCAGGATGATTCCACTGAGAAAGCCTGCGATGAAGACCCCTTCCACGCCGTGGCGTACCGAAAGGGAGATGAGAATCGCCGCCATTGCACCGGTAGGACCGGAAATCTGGAAGGAAGCTCCTCCCAAGGCGCCGATGATAAGGCCAGCCAAGATGGCCGTAATCAGGCCGCTGGCGGCATCAAGACCCGAGCTCACCCCAAAAGCCAGGGCAAGCGGAAGCGCCACTGCCGTAACGGTCAGCCCTGCAAGCAGGTCCTTCGAAAAGGCATTGGCGTTGTAGCCGGAAAATTCACGTTTGATATCCCCAAGAAACCGAAGCTGTCCCATAATATGTCCCCACATCTCGCAAATCGAGCGAAGCATAGTCCTTTCGCACAGGAAGCTCAAGCTGTCAAGAGTACAAAAGAGCACTACTTTCTGATCGGGACAATCTCCAACCAGTAGCCATCGGGATCAGAGATGAAGTAGATACCCATCTGCTTGTTCTCATAGCAGATGCATCCCATCTCACGGTGCTTTTCGCGCGCCGCTTCCAGGTCGTCGGTCTGGAACGCAAGGTGGAACTCGTTGTCACCCAGGTTGTAGGTACCCTTCTCCCAGTTGCGCAGCCAAGTGAGCTCAAGCTGGTGCTTCGACTCCCCATCTCCAAGGAAGACCAGGATGAAGGAACCATCCGCCGCTTCCTTTCGCCTCACCTCAACCAAGCCGAGTGCTTCCTTGTAGAATGCAAGAGACTTGTCGAGATCCGTTACGTTGAAATTGTTATGGACAAACCGAAAATTCATACTATCCTCCATGTCTGCGGTTCAGTGTGCAAGACCGTGACCGCAGTCGTAATATCCAGTGCCCGCAACTCAGCTTCGAGCTTGGCGCAGAGCTCATATGCACCCCAGAGGTGCATCGGTACCAGTTGGGTTACCGAAACCCGCTTCACCAGATCCTTGGCACCCAGACTGTACGCATCCTCTAGCCGAGGATCGACAGGAACGAAGGCAACATCAAGGAAGCGGGGCAGCAAGCGAAGTTCCTGATGATAGTCTTCCTCCATCTGATGATTGTATTCCTCACTCTCCCCGTTCCAGTGCCAGTGGTTCAGGTCCCCGGCAAAGTAGACGGTCTTCCCATCCACCTCCACGATGAAGGCAACACCCTCATCGGTGGACTTGAGCGTCCTGATGCCTACCCCTTCAACCTCCGCCTCCTCATAGGGACCGAGCCACACCACATTGTCAACCTTGGTGGCATGGTGGGTGGCGATATCGGAAGAGAGGACAAAGGTTGTCCTTCCCGTTCGTTTCGCCAGAGCGAATATTCTGGGGTTGAAATGGTCGCCGTGTCGATGACTGGCAAACACCACCAGAGGTTTCTCCCCAGCAGGAAGCTTGAGGGACTCCTTGGTGTAATCAAACAGCAGATACGCATGCTCTGTTTCCAACAAAAAGGCACTATGACCCAGATACGTACAATCCATACCATAACCATGGACGAACAAACCCAACATGTCAAGCAGAGGAAAGCTGTGCTATAGTGAACAGTCTGGAGGATAGATATGCAGATCAGTGTGGTGAATCAGGAGAACAGAGTGGTGGCAACCAGCCAACCATGTGGATACGGAGTTGCTTTGGAGTACAAGCAAAGCTATCAGGCAGGGGATACCGTTGTCCTCACCACCGAGCAACCAGGGCTGTATGAGCTGCAAATCGACGAATGCCTGGGAAGATGCATCGTCTACCTCCAGCAGGAAGCCCGCTTCCAAATCCCCACCGAGGAGGCCAAACGAACCTGTTATCCTAAACTCGCCTTCACCGGTGATAGCCATCTCATGACTCTCTCACCCTTCTGCTCACCAGAGCGCAGAAACCTTGCCTTGAACGTCTATGACCACCACCATACGCAAGGTATCCACCCCCACGCGAGTGCCAATGTGGAAACCCGCGGAGAGATGGTCTTTGCCGCTCGCAATGCCATTGACGGGGTGTTTGCCAACCATAGCCATGGTGACTATCCCTATGCGAGCTGGGGCATCAACCGTGATCCCAACGCTGAGATGCGCCTGGAGTTCGGGCGAAGTGTACTGATAGATGAAATCCGGCTCACCCTGCGAGCCGACTGGCCGCACGACAGTTGGTGGACAGAAGCGGTGGTGACCGACAGCAACCAGAAGCGGTATGTCCTTCCTCTGACCAAGAGCCCGCTTCCCCAGATCTTTCCGATCAAGCCGACAACAATGACATCGCTCACCTTGGGAGAGCTGAAGAAGGCAGACGATGCGTCTCCCTTCCCTGCCCTCACCCAAATTGAAGTCTGGGGAACCGAAGCCTGATAGGTTACCTACCCAACGCCCTCAGGTTCTCATACTGCTGCTGGACCACCTGATAGGCGAGCTTGCGATGTCGCCTCCGTTCGTCCAGCAAGCCCTTGCGGTTGTACCCCATCTGATAGCGGTTCATTCGCCGGGGCGAACGGAAGTCGTACAGGATCCAGGCAAACGTACCTTGGATGCACCCAGCCCTGAGCAAGCGGGCAAACTGTCGTTGATACACGGAGGCTTGTTTCTCCTCGGAGAACAAGGCTTCTTTTGCATCATGGAAGCCTGACTTCGCCCCGGCCCCGAACTCGGTCACCAGTACCGGCTTGCCCTTGGCCGAATTGGCAAGCAGGGTTTCCAGTTTGGCCAAGTCCCCATCATACCAGCCGTAGTACTCGTTCAGCCCGATGACATCCAGCTTTGCTTCCAACCTATCCTCGATGCACAGCTTCGCCTCATTGACCAAGCAGGCCGCCCCCACCAGACGGGAAGGGTCGAGAGTGTGTGCAAGATCGGCCAACGTGGACATGAACGAGAGCCTTTCATCCGTATCAGGATTCTCATTGCCTACCGACCAAATGATCACACTGCCTCGGTTGCGGTCACGGACAATCAACTCGGAAAGCTGGTTTAGGGCACTCTCCAAGGTCTTTGGATTGGAAAAGGAGAGAGCCCAATATACGGGGATCTCTTCCCACAGCAACAGGCCCACCTCATCAGCGAGCTTGGCCATCAGGCGGTGATGCGGATAGTGTGAAAGCCGGATGCAGTTGCATCCCAAGCTTTTCGCCTCATCCAGACTGCGCCTGAGCAGATTCTCATTGACGAAGCGCCCGAAATCGGGATGGTCCTCATGCAGGCAGACACCCCGGAGGAACAGCTGCTTGCCATTGAGCAGAAGAGCAGTTCCCTCGGCCCTGACCATGCGCAGGCCTACCAGATCCTCAGAGCGATCCTCCCCTGCAACGAAGACAAACCGATACCGGACGGGGTCCTCCACACTCCATGCAGTACCCGTGAAGGGAACAAGCAGTGTGGCCTTCCCCTCCTCACAGGCCAGGGTCTCCCCAAGGCCCAATGCAGGGCAGCTTACCTGCACGGGCACAGAATCCGAACACTCCACCTCGATGGAGAGGGTGTGCTCATCAACGAGATGGACAAACCATCGTTTGATGAAGACAGCCGGCAGGGCAACGAGGGAGACCTCACGAAAGATGCCCCCATAGTTGAACCAATCGGTATGCTCCGAAGGCACCGAGGTGGCAAGCCGTTGGTTGTTCACCGACAGCAGCAGATGATTGGCAGGCTCGAGAAAATCGGTCACATCGACTGAGAAGGGAGTGGAAGACCCCTCATGGAAGCCCAGGTAATGGCCATTGAGAAAGAGATAGGCACGATTGGCGATCCCTTCAAAACAAAGCCAGTACCGCTTCTGCTCTTCCTTTTTGCAGGCAAACCTCCGCTGGTAGAGCATCGAGCCCTCATAGAACTCCCACTTGGGGGTGAGGGTATTCCAACAGGAAGGAACGGTAGTCTCCTGCCATCCCTCGAAGTCACAATCGATTGGGGAGGTATAGGGAGGCTTGTATTCGAACCATCGGGATCTGAGGCAGGTATCGTACTGGTCTGGACAGAGTTGCCACGTGCCGTCGAGGCTGAGTACCTCACGAGTACCCAGATCGATCAACGTCTCGCTGGTGATGCACTTCTGCTGATAGGATTTCAGATACTCCTGATTGTGCAAATGGTCGAGGTAGATGGTTTCCATACACAGAGAATACCATCACCTTTCGCGGTTTGCCATCCTAAGTCGCCTACATTCCCTCGATGCAAAGCAGGGCTTGGTCAAAAAGCCCCAGCTCATAATAGAGATCGAGCACGGTATAGCGGTTGCGGATCATCTGCGCCCCAACCATGGCACGCTTGAGGTCCTCCAGACTTGCATTGATCTCCCTGGGGTGCGTGGGACAACCCACCTGGGACATCGCATGTTTCAGCTCCTGGTAAGGAGGAAGCTGGTCGGTGATACGCTCCTTGAGCTGGGGCAGCAAGGAAATGAGCTCCTTTCTCCGACTCAGCAGTGCTTCCTTATCCAAGAACTTGCTCTTGGCTATGGCAAGGCTCTGTCTGGCTACTTTCTCATCGTGGAAGAATGCCATCAGAGAAGCTTCACGCTCCTCCCAGCTCTCGGTTGGGTTTCCATAGCAGTCAGAAATATCCAAACCAAGCAGATTCTCATACAGGAAGACCACAGCCAAGGTTCCCACGGCAACCTTGAAGCCGTGGCTGACCGGCAGCCCGTCCTTGCTCAGGTGCTCCATCTCCCAGATGTGGCTGATCAGATGCTCAGCACCGCTGGCAGGACGGCTGTCATGCATGATCTGCATGGCAAACCCGCTGGCGGACAGGGCATCGAAGAGCTGGCCTACGGCACGGCTCTCCCGTTTCGCAATGTTCGTATGCTGCTGGTATACCTGCCTCAAGGGCTTTTGCACCATCGTCCAGACATCGTCACGGATAGCTTGCACTCCCAAGAGGTCAGCAAGAATCCAATCCATACCGGCGGTAAACTTGGCCATGCAGTCACCAAACCCACTTGCTATCATCTCCAAGGGTGCTTCGCAGAGGATCTGGGTATCGGCAAGAACTACCAGGGGGGCGGCACAGGGAAGGGTCTGCTTGAACCCCCCGATCGACACGGCAGCCCCATAGGAGGTATAGCCATCCACACTGGGGGCGGTAGCCACCACCATATAGGGGCGGTCGAGCTCAGCGGAAGCACGCTTGGTGATATCATTGAGGGTCCCCGAGCCAAGGACTACAGCGATGCTGTTGTCGAGTTCAAGGCTCAGCCGGGCTTGGGCTATGGAGTGCTCATCGGCATACAGTTGGGGTGTGGCTGGAAAGACGAACTGACGCACTTCTATTCCAGATTGTTCCAGGCTTCGGGCAACGGCAAACCCTGCCACCCGTTGGGTGTTCCCATCTGCAATCAGGAGAGCCGGAGTATGGCCGAACGCCTCGACAAAAACTTGGCCAACCTTCTGGAGAGCCCCATTCTGTACCAGTGAGATCTTCGTATCCATCAGAACCTCCTCTGTGAGCATACCACGGACACTTGAGTGAGGAAAAGCACTACGCTACACTGCCTGCATGACAGCACCAACCTTTTCCATCCTTGCTGATTCCATCTCCACGTTCGCTGGGTTTGTCCCCGAGGAGAACGAGCTCTTCTACCCCCGTGATGGCGTCGATGTAACCCATGTCGAGCATACCTGGTGGCACCTTCTGATTCAGAGAACCGGCCTCAGGCTTCTGACCAACGAGTCCTATTCAGGCAGCAGAATCAGCCGGACCGGCATCCGTCCCCTCACCTCCTGCTTTCAGGATGAGAAACGCCAATGTCGGCTTGGTGGGGACTTGATCATCATCTTCGGCGGAACCAACGACTGGGGACAGGCCGACCAGCCGACAACAAAAGAGGTCTTTACCGAGGCCTATGAGAATTTGGTTGCTCAGATGCTCAAGCGCCATAGCACGAGCAAGCTACACTTCTGCACTCCGCTGCAGCGAACCGACCGCTCGCTGGATGAACCGAACATCCACGGATGGACACAGCTCGAGCTTGCCCAGATCATCCGCGATACGGTACAAGCCTACCCCCAAGCGAATCTGATCGACCTTGCCTGCAATCCCATTTCCCCCGGCGATGGTCTGCTTGCAGACAATCTCCACCCTACCAGAAAAGGGATGGAAGCGTTGAGCCACTGGATCCAGGAAGGCTTAGGGCTCTAGGAGGCGTGCTTCACTCTGCTGGTTGCTATGCCACTTCTGCAGCATGTTCGCACTCTTCATATTCTGCAAAATGGTTGAGACAAGGGTGAAGAGTTCCCCATCGTTTCGGTAATCTGCAAGCGCATAGAAATTGATCCGATTCTCATTCATCAGCTGTTTGCACGCAGTGAGCTTGTGAGGGGCGTGTACGGCGATTGACATACCCCCGTTCTCCTTGACCAGCTTCATGCACGGAACATCGGTAAGCCCGTCCCCGATGTAGATCATGTTCCTGAATGGCACGCTTCTATCCGATTCCTTGGTGTACGCATTCAATGCCTTGTCATCATAGACATCAAGTACCCCTTTGTTGATGCGAAAGAGGAATTGGGTCTTTGCCGTGTAGTTCACCGATAGCTTGGGCCAAACGGCTCTTCCCTCAGCATCATAGAGATACTCGCAGGCATAGATGCGCCTGAATGCCGACCCAATTGCCGATCCTTCGATGATCTCCTTGAGACCCGAGGAGATGATGTAGTGCTCGATGGAGAGGCCCAGCTCTTCTCCCACAGCATTGATGGAAGAGAACCACCCTTCCACCCCTGGATAGAACTGAAGATCCCGGCCCAGATCAACCAGGTCGCTGCGACGAATCGGTTGGTTGCATCGCTTGGCCTCGTCAAGCATGAGCTTGAGATAACTGAGGATGCTGTCCATCCCCTCCCCCCTGGCCTGGTCGTTCGCCTTCTTCCAGAACTCCTCACTGCTGAGTCCGAGCTTGGGAATGAAGGTATACTCCTGCATATCCTTGGTGGTAAGGGTTTTGTCAAAGTCATACATCATGGCGATGGTCGGTTGTGCTTGCATAGGGTGAGTATACCACACGGGAAAACCAACCAATTATTTTTATTAGTTGACATATCAACTAATTTACGCTATAGAGTATTCATGTACACCAGTCTTGCACGCCACCTGGCCATTCTGCATCGTCACAACCAACGCTACCTCAACCAAGTGCTCAAGCCATACAGCCTTACCAGCGGCGAGGTGGGCTTTCTGATGTCACTCTACCAAACCGAAGGGCAGACCCAGGAAGAGCTCTCCACCGCCCTGGTCATCGACAAGGCCGCAACCGCCCGGGCCCTGAAGGTGCTCATCGACAAGGGCTTCGTCACCAGAACCCAGGATGAGAAGGACAAGCGGTGCAACCGCATCCACCTCACAGCACATGCAAAAACATTGGAAGCAGAGCTTACCAACCTGGTACGCAGGTGGAACCTGAACCTGATCGAACGGTTTGGAAGGGATACATACGAACAGCTCTGCACACAACTGGGCACCATACAGAAGGAATTGAACTGACATGCAGCAAACCGCAGAACATACCAACCCCCTGGGGACCGAACCTATCTTCAAACTCTTGATGCGCTTCAGCATCCCGGCAATCGTTGGGATGATGGTAAACGCCCTCTACAACGTCGTCGACCGCATCTTCATCGGAAACAGCCCTTCCATTGGGGCAAACGGCATAGCCGGTATAACCATCGCCTTCCCCATCATGATCATTCTCATGGCACTGGGGGTGCTCTTCGGCATTGGCGGGGCTACGCTCTTCTCCATCCGGTTGGGACAGAAACGGAATGAGGAAGCCGAAGAAGCTCTCTTCACTTCCTTCCTGCTGCTCAGCGGAGGCGGTTTGGTCTTCCTGGCCCTCGGCCAGATCTTCATGCCTACCATCCTTACCCTCTTCGGGGCAAGTGAGCAGGTGCTTCCCTACGCCTCGAGCTACCTGAGGGTCATCCTGATGGGCTCGGTCTTCGCGGCAACCAGCATGGGGCTGAACCACTTCATCAGAGCAGATGGGAACCCCAAGGTTGCCATGCTTTCGATGTTCCTCGGTGCCGGTACGAACATCATCCTCGACCCGATCTTCATCTATGTGTTGGACTGGGGCATGGCAGGGGCTGCCTTGGCAACCATCATCAGCCAGAGCTTCTCCTTCATCTGGGTCATCTCCTATTTTCTGGGCAAGCGAAGCCGCATCAAGCTCAGGCTTACCAAACACCGTTTCCGCCTGTCGGTGGTACGCACCATCATGACGCTGGGCTTTCCCCCGTTCACCTTGCAGATCATGTCCAGTCTCTTGAATGTGATCCTCAACAAGACCCTCATCTTCCATGGCGGAGACCTCGGCATTGCTGCAATGGGCATAGTGCACAGCCTGCAGACCCTGCTCTTCATGCCGGTCATCGGTATCAACCAGGGGGTTCAGCCGCTTATCAGCTTCAACTTCGGGGCAAAACAGTACGACCGTGTCAAAGAGGCTGCCAAACTGGGCATTCTCAGCGCCACGGCCGTCATATTGGTAGGATATGTGATAACCCAACTTTTTCCCCGCACCATGGTAGGGATGTTCAACCAAGACCCAGCGTTGCTCAACCTTGGGGTATTCTCCCTCAGGCGTTGGTTCCTGCTCACCCCTCTGGTAGGGTATCAGGTGATCGCCGGCAACTTCTTCCAAGCAATCGGCAAAAGCAAGATTGCCCTGACCCTCACCTTGTCCCGGCAAGGGCTCTTTCTCATTCCGGCAATCCTGCTGTTTGCACACTTCTTCGGGATGCAAGGAATTCTCTGGTCGGCACCGGTTGCCGATGCCCTCTCCACGCTGGTGACCAGCGTCTTCTTCTTCCGAGGCATGCGTGACCTGGAGAAGAAAGCGGCTCATATCTAGCGAAGGCTCTGGGTTTTCTTGAAGACCTCAAGCAGCGGTTGCCACCACTCCTTGCCTCCAGACACCTCTCCGATGCCCCGGATCTTCTTGAGCCGGTAACGTACCAGATTGTCCAGCGGCTTGCTGCAGAGCACGTCCAAGTCACGGATGATGGTCTCCTTGATGGCCTGGGCAGTCTGCTCGGTGCTGCGCTCGGGGATGATGTCGTGGATGACGGAGAACTCCTTGAGGTGGTGGCTGGTCATCTTCATCGCCTCCGCTGCTTCCTTTGCCTTGCTTGGGTCGCGCAGGAGAATTGAGGCAAATCCCTCGGGGGTGATCACCGAGTACACGGCATGCTCGAGCATGTACAGCTTATCCCCCACCCCGATACCCAATGCGCCACCACTGCCACCTTCACCAATGATGAAACACAGGATGGGTGTCTTGAGGGTGGAGAAAACCTTCAGGTTCTCAGCGATTGCCTGCCCGATGCCCCGTTCTTCGGCCCCAAGTCCAGGATAGGCACCCGGGGTATCGATGAAACAGACAACAGGACGACCGAACTTCTCAGCCTGCTTGGCAAGACGCAAGGCTTTGCGGTATCCCTCTGGATTGCTCATGCCGTAGTTGCACAGCACATTCTCCTTGAAGTTAGCACCCTTGCGGTTACCGATGAAGGTGATGGCTCTTCCGCCCACCATTCCGATTCCTCCGATCATAGCCGGATCATCGCCATAGAGCCGGTCCCCATGCAACTCCATGAAGGAGTCGCAGATGAGATCAATGAAGGTCTTGGCTCCCGGCCTGCCCTGTTGACGGCTGCGCAGTACACAGTCCCAGCTGGAAGTACCTTCACAGGTGTAGGAGGTGGTGACCACCGTCTCGATGGTATCGAGTGATTGTTTGAGATCAGCCATCAACAGCCTCCTGTACCTTATGGGTCTTAATCAGAAACGAGAGGGTTTTCTTCAACTGGTCCCTGCTTACCAGGGCATCAACAAACCCCTTGGACTGCTGGAACTCCGAGCGCTGGAACCCTTCGGGAAGCTTCTCGCGGATGGTGCCCTCGATGACTCGGGGACCTGCAAAGCCGATGATCGCCCCAGGCTCGGCAAGGATGACATCCCCAAGCATTGCAAAGGAGGCAGTCACCCCACCGGTGGTCGGGTTGGTCAGCACCAAGAATAGCGGGGTCCTCGTCTCCTCAAGCAGTGCGGCGGCACTGGCGGTCTTCGCCATCTGCATGAGGGAGAAAATTCCCTCCTGCATCCTGGCTCCCCCACTTGCGGTGAATATGATCACCGGCCACCCACGCAAAGCTCCCTCGAGCATCGCCTGGGTGATCTTCTCTCCTACCACCGAGCCCATGCTTCCTCCCATGAAGGCGAAAGACATGATCGCAATGATGGCATTTTCCCCCTCTATCATGCAGCTCCCGATGGTAACTGCATCATTGAGGGAGGATTTTTTCTCGTTCTCCTTGAGCTTATCCTCATACCCGGCGAGCGAAATGGGATTGCGCGAGCGCATCTCAGCCGACATCTCGACAAAGGAGTCCTTGTCGACCGTCAGCTCCAAGCGCTGGGCAATGCTCAGGGGAAAGTAATGGTTGCAGGAGGGACAGATGCGGTAGGCATCCGTTTCCACCTCTTTCTGGCAATGAGGGCAGAGTTCAGGCATGTTTCTTCTCCTGATCACAAACCTTGGCATAGAGGTCGGTTCCAAAGCGTCCGCTGGTAAATGGACTGCTGGAAATCAGGAGCTTCTGCTCCTCGAGGTTTGTCTTCACCCCGACGATTTCCACCTCCGAGAGGGAACGCTGCATGATGGCGAGTCCTTGCTCCCGCGAAGGAGCATGGACAATGATCTTGGCGATCAATGAGTCGTAGTAAGGGCTGAGAACCGAACCAGCCTGGAGATAGGTATCGACACGAACATGGGGTCCTGAAGGCATGACGAATTTCTCAATCTTGCCAGCACTCAAGCCGTTGATGCGGCATTCAAGCGCATAGCCTGAGAGGTTCACATCCTTCTGGGAGCGCAAGAGGCTTTTGCCCTGGGCTATCTCAATCTGGGCATGAACCAGATCGAAGCCGCTGACCAGCTCACTGACCGGATGTTCAACTTGCAAACGGGCATTCACTTCCATGAAGTAGTAGGCGGAGCCTTCTACAAGATACTCGACGGTTCCTGCTCCACGATAGCCCAATTCCTGAAAGAGCCTTACAGAATCGTCACACATTGCCTTTCTCAGGCTTTCATTAAGGATTGAAGAGGGACTCTCTTCCAAAAGTTTCTGATGGTTTTTCTGCACCGAGCAGTCACGCTCCCCAAGGTGCAGCACTGTCCCTTTCCCGTCGCTGAGCAGCTGGATTTCCAGATGTCTCGGCTGTTCGAGAAAGCGCTCCATGTGCACCGAATCATCTCCGAAAAAGAGCAGGGCTTCCTTGCGGGCAAGGGCGAGTGCTGCTTCGAGCTCACTCTCCTTTCTCACAATGCGCATGCCCCTTCCCCCACCCCCGCTGGAGGCTTTGAGGATGATCGGGTAGCCAATCTGGCTTGCACTCATCTTGGCATCAGCAAGATCGATGATCGCTTCCTTGCTTCCAGGTGTGATGGGAAGACCAGCAGCCAAAGCAGCCTTGCGGGCTTCCACCTTGTTGCCCAGCAGGGCAATGGTCTCACTCTTCGGTCCAATGAAAATGAGTCCGGCATCCTCCACCGCTTTGGCAAAGGTTGCATTCTCGCTGAGAAATCCCACTCCGGGATGGATGGCATCGCAGCGGGAAAGACACGCTGCAACAATGATGTTCTTGCTGTTGAGATAGCTCTCCTGGGTAGGTGCAGGCCCGATGCAGACAGCTGCATCCGCCAGTTTCACCGCCAGAGTGTCTGCATCTGCTTGGGAGTAGGCAACTACCGACCTGATACCCAGGTCTCTGCAGGCCCGTACGATGCGCAGTGCTATTTCGCCACGGTTGGCAATGAGAATCGATCCGATCATATGCGTTTCACCTTGAAGAGCGGCTGGCCGAACTCCACCATGGTTTCCGGCTTAGCCAAGATTTCCACGATTTCGCAGGCAAAATCCGCTTCCAGCTGATTCATCAGCTTCATAGCTTCGATGGTGCACAGCACATCCTTTGCCTGGACTTTGCTGCCTACACCCACATACGGGGGAGCATCCGGTGCTGGGGTGAGGTAGAAGGTTCCGACAATGGGGCTGGTGATGATTTCCGATTTCTCATCCTTCTGCTCCGCCTTTGCAGGCATTTCTGCCGGCTTTGCGACCTGGGTCGTGGGGCGAATCTCAGCCTGCTCAAGACCGGCTCGTTTGAGTTTGATCGTATAGGTGGGGCAGGAAAGCTCCATTTCGCTGAGTGTACTGTTGTCAAATAGGGATAGGACCTGTTCAAGGTTCAAAGTGTCCATAGGTATTCCTCATACAATGGGGATGGGATGCAAATTCGTAGCATCCAAGTTGTTTTTAATAATAACAGTATGGTCTTTCCGTGTCAATATTGACAAATATTTCTAAATTGTAATAATAGTAGAACTATCTGAAGAACCCAAGGAGGGAGACTTTGAAGCCTCCACATTCCATACAGATCACCGCAGTGGGCTCCTATGCCCCATCCAAGGTGATCACCAATGACGAGCTGGCTGAACTTGTCGAAACCAGTGACGAGTGGATCAAGAGCCATACCGGCATTGCCGAGCGCCACATCGCAGAGAGGGGAGAGCTTACCAGCGACCTCGCCTACAAGGCCATCGAAGACCTTTTCAAAAGAAGCGGAAGAAATGCCACAGAGATCGACGGCATCGTCGTGGCTACCGCCACTCCCGATTTCCCGGGCTTCCCTTCCACCGCCTGCCTGCTGGCCGAACGGTTGGGAACCAAGGGGCCTGCACTTGATGTCAGTGCCGGCTGCACCGGTTTCATCTACGGCCTTGAGACTGCCCGTGCCTTGATCAGCGTCGGTACCATGAAGAATGCACTGGTCGTGGGGGCCGAGAAACTCAGCGATGTCATCAACTGGGAGGACCGCAATACCTGTGTCCTCTTCGGAGACGGAGCCGGGTGTGTCCTGCTGGAAGCACATGAACAAGGAGTTGGTATCCAGGACAGCCTGCTCAAGGCTGAGGCTGCAGGCTCTGCCTCCCTCACCATCGATCCCAAGGAACGACACATCACGATGGATGGCCGCTCCGTCTACTCCTTTGCCGTACGGACAATAGGAGAGACGATCATCACTCTGGCCGAGCGCAACAAGCTTGCGCTCACCGATCTTGACTGGATCGTCCCGCACCAGGCAAACCAGCGCATCATTGCAGCCTGTGCGAAGCGATATGACATTCCTCAAGAACGGTTTTACCTGAATATAGACCGGTATGCAAACACCTCAGCTGCATCCATACCGCTCGCTTTGTCGGAGATGCAGCACAAGGGCCTGCTCAAAGAGGGACAGAAAGTCCTGCTCGTCGGCTTCGGAGCTGGGCTCACCTATGGAGGAACATTGTTGACATGGCACCAATCCTAGCACTTTACCCCGGCCAAGGCTCACAGAGCCCTGGCATGGCTCTCGATTTCTATCAGGCAAGCACACAAGTGAAGGAACTCTTTGCTTTGGCAAGTGAGGCCGCCCATACCGACCTGTACCAGTTGCTCAGCACTGCAACTGAGCAGGAGCTGAAGCAAACACGCAATGCCCAGCTTGCCATCACCCTCTCCAGTCGCAGTACCTATCTCCGATTGAGAGAACAAGGATATGTATTCAAAGCTCACAGCGGTTTCAGCCTCGGTGAGCTTGCAGCCTATGCAGGAGCAGGGATTTTTGACGACCATACCCTCTTTACCATCATCGAGCGACGAGCTGCTTTGATGGACGAAATGGCAGATAAGGCTACGAAAAAACATGGAGAACTGGGTATGGCAGCTATCATTGGCCTCGGATTCGACCAAGTGGTTGAAGCTATTGCCGCCTCACAAATCCAAGGGATCTACCCCTCAAATGACAATGGACCGTCCCAGGTTGTGGTAGCGGGCCTTGCTTCTGCCATCACTCTTCTCAAGCCAATCCTGACAGAAAGAGGGGCCAAGCGAGTCATTCCGCTGAAGGTCAGCGGCCCCTTCCACACGCCGTTCATGGAGAAAGCAACAGAACCCTTTCTTGCCTTCCTTGAAACACAGACATTCTCCGACCCGAAGGAGCTGGTGATCAGCAGTGTGGATGGGAACGTAATCAAATCCAAAGAGGAAGCGCGTGAGCATCTTGCCCGCCAGCTTGCCTATCCGGTGCGTTGGACACGTGTGCTTTCCAAGGTGAAGGAACTTACAGAGTCAAGCAATCTCTCCATTGCAGAGGTTGGATATGGGACAGTCCTCTCTGGACTGTGCAAGAACAGTGGACTGGACCTGGTGTGCAACAGCCTGGGGACAGAATCAGCAATACAGGACTATGCAAAGGAATTATCGATATGAGTGAACGTATGCATGTATTGGTTACCGGAGGTTCGAGAGGAATCGGACTGGCGATCATCAAGGAGTTGCTTATGCAGGGGATGGAGGTCTGGTACCTCTCCCGAGGCAAAGCTGAGGAACTGGAAAGTAGTCTGGCTCACCACGTGAGCTGTGATATGGCTGACCGAACCCAGGTCGAAGCTGCATTGGAAGCGGTGATAGCGGAAGCGAAGCACATTGAGGTGCTGGTAAACAATGCCGGCATCACCCGCGATGGTTTGATCATGCGGATGAAGGATGAGGCATGGGACGAGGTGTTGGCGGTAAATCTTACCTCCGTGTTCCTCACCTGCCGCCGTCTCAGTCGCTTGATGGCAAACCAGAGAAAGGGATCCATCATCAACATCAGCAGTGTGGTAGGCATCATGGGCAACGGAGGGCAGACCAACTATTCGGCCAGCAAGGCCGGCATCATTGGCTTCTCCAAGAGCCTTGCCCGCGAACTTGCTTCGCGCTCAGTACGAGTGAACGTGGTTGCCCCCGGCTTCATCAGCACATCCATGACCGATGTCCTGGGGGAGCAGACCAAGGAGCAGATCAAGACCCAGATTCCCCTTGGCCGTATCGGCAACGCAGAAGAGGTAGCCAGAAGTGTGGCCTTCCTCGCATCAGAGAATGCTTCCTACATCACCGGTCAGGTTCTGGCTGTTGATGGCGGGATGTCCATGTAAGGGAGAGAGAGCGATGAGTGAACTTGAACGCGTAGTAGTGACTGGAATGGGGACAGTAAATCCCTTGGGAACCAGCGTTGAGCAGTTCTGGAGTCAAATCAAGGCTGGTGTTTCGGGAATCGGGCCCATCACCAAATTCGATACCACCGACTACCCAGCCAAGATTGCCGGGGAAGTGAGGGATTTCGACCCCTCCGATCTTCTGGACCGCAAAGAGACACGCGGTATGGCCGACTTCACCAAGTTTGCCGTGCATGCAGCCGTACAGGCCATGAATCAGGCAAACCTTCCAAACGGATCCTTCGATCCGTATCGCAGTGGTGTCTATATGGGCAACGGCATTGGAGGGTTCGAGGTAGTGGAGGAGAATCTCTACAAGCTCTATGAACGCGGTCCGCATGCTGTGGCTCCCCTTACCATCCCCAAACTCATCAGCAATGAGGCTGCTGGCAACATTGCCATCCACTTCGGGATGCAAGGTCCCTGCCACACCACCGTCACAGCTTGTGCTTCCGGTACCGACGCCATCGGGGATGCCTTCAATGCCATCCGTTTCGGCCTGGTCGATGTCGCCCTCAGCGGCGGTACAGAGGCAGCCATCACCAAGCTCAGTGTTGCAGGCTTCTGCCGCCTCCAGGCTCTTGCCACCCGCTACAATGAGACCCCCCAGATAGCCAGTCGTCCGTTTGACAAGGAACGCGATGGATTTGTGATGGGCGAAGGAGCGGGTATGCTGGTACTTGAGTCTCTCTCCCATGCCAAGAAGCGGGGGGCAACCATCCTTGGAGAGATTGTCGGCTACAGTATGACCTGTGATGCCTACCACCTCACTGCCCCGAATCCCGAGGGCGAGGGTGCGGCACGTGCCATGCAGGCAGCCCTTGCCATGGCAGGAGCCCAGCTTGATGAGGTTGACTACATCAATGCGCATGGCACCAGTACCGCAGCCAATGACTCGATGGAGACAAAGGCGATCAAGCAGGTGTTCGGAGAGCATGCCTACAAGCTGAAGGTCTCCTCCACAAAATCGATGACCAGCCACCTCATCGCAGCGGCTGGTGCTGTGGAAGCGATTGTGTGCCTGTTGGCAATCCGTGACCAGTACTTCCCCTGTACGCTCAACCTGACAAATCCAGACAGTGAGTGTGATCTTGACTATGTACCCAACCAGGGCAAGGAGGGTATAATTCGCTATGCCATGAGTAATTCCCTCGGCTTTGGGGGGCATAACGGTGTGCTTGTATTCAAAGCCTATAATCCAGCGTAAGGAGCGTTTCTGATGTTTGAAAAACCCTGTGAACTCATTCCCCACCGTGATCCGTTCCTCTTCCTCGACGAATTGCTTGAAGTTGACGACCAGCATACGGTTGCCAGCCGGGTCTTTACCCCTGATCATTTCTTCTTTGCCGGGCACTTTCCAAACTACCCGGTAGTTCCGGGTGTCATCCTGATCGAGACGATGGCACAGTGCGGAGGAGCTGGCTTGGTACAAGCTGGCATTCTGCCCCATGGTGCTTTCTTCGTACTGGCTACGGTTGAGAAGGCCAAGTTCAGGACCCAGGTACGACCTGGTGACACCGCACGCATTGAAGTGCACAATGTGAGGGTATCACAGACGATGGTTCGCCAGAGCGGTACCATTCTCGTTGATGGACAGAAGGCTGCCGAGGCTACCTGGATGTGCATCGTCAGTAACGATAAGAAAGAGGCCTAGTGTGATTATTACCAAAAAGGTGCTCCGCAATGTCTCCCTCACTGCCCATCCTGCAGGGTGCAGGCAGTATGTACAAGAACAGATTGATTGGGTGCAGAAGCATGCACAAGCCGATACGACTCCTGCATACCCTGCCACAAGCAATCTGAGTCTTCCCAAGCGTGTACTAGTTCTCGGTGGCAGCACAGGATATGGGCTTTCCTCACGTATCTTCTCGGCATTTGCAGCCAATGCTGCAACGATAAATGTCTCATTTGAGCGCGAACCGACGGAGAACAAGACGGCCACCCCCGGCTGGTACAACACGATGGCCTTCGAAAAGAAAGCCAAGGAAGCAGGACTGAAGGCCTTCTCCGTCTTCGGGGATGCGTTCAGCAATGAGATCAAGGAAAAGACAGCCGATCTCATCGCCAAGGAACTCGGCCAGGTGGATTTGGTTGTCTACAGTCTTGCCAGCCCGCTGCGCAACGACCCGGTGACAGGCCAGACGTACCGCTCGGTCCTCAAGCCGATCGGTCCCTCGTTCACTGCCCTCTCGGTGGATCTCGACAGTGATGTCGTCAAGACTGCCACGATCGAACCTGCAACAAATGAGCAAGTCGAAGAGACCGTGAAGGTGATGGGTGGTGAGGATTGGTCGTTGTGGATCGACTACCTTTTGGAGAAAAACCTACTGGCACCCAATGCAATGACGGTTGCCTACTCCTACATCGGGCCGAAGATCACTTACCCGGTCTACCGGGAAGGAACGATCGGCAAGGCGAAGGAAGACCTGGAACGAACTGCAGCAAACTTAACGCAAAAACTCGAATCCATCCAAGGCAAGGCCTTTGTGTCGGTGAACAAGGCGCTGGTCACCAGAGCCAGTGCAGTGATTCCTGTAGTACCCCTCTACATGGCTCTTCTCTATGAAGTCATGAAGGAACGGGGCCTGCACGAGCACTGTACCCAGCAGATCTACCGCCTCTTCACCACCCTGCTCTACGCCAACAACGAACAGATACTTACTGACGAACAAGGTAGGATCCGTGTGGATGACTGGGAGATGCTTGAAGAGGTCCAGAGCGAGGTAGAGAAGCGCTGGGCTCTCCAACGTGAGGGCGAAATCCTCAAGGGCGGAGACCTGGCCGGCGTCCAGGAGGAGTACGAGCAGATCCATGGTTTTGGGTTTGCTGATATCGACTACTCACAGGATGTTGATCCAAGGGTAATCTAGCCAGACAAGAAAGGGAGAGAGGTCAGAAGACTTCTCTCCTTTCTTTTTGTCATAAATTTATTCTACCCTTTCTTTACATTCCTTATTCGGTATCAATATGCAACTAATACCAGATAATCGTCCAAGGCAGCAAACACAATTGATTGGATGCCATCGTATGCAGCATACCTAGGCTTATGACTGCACCTTTGTTTTCCCAATGCTCTCATCCCAGCAATAGGATCTGGTGAGATCCTTGAAATAGGACCATCTACCGGTAAGATGGCGGTATCTGCCTGAGACAATCCCCGGGCTGATGGAGAGCTGTTTCGCTATCGACACAACTTCCTCTTTTGTACGTATCTGGGAAATTGCTTCATTCAATTCTTTCGGAATCAGAATCTGGGCAGCAAAGGCATCTGCTTTCTGCTCCTCTTCGTCACTGCTTCTCTCCTCGGCTATATAGAGTCGTTTCTTCTCTCCATGGAGTATGTGGTATGCCTCATGAAAGAATGAAAACCAGAAAATGTCTTCTGCTTTGCCCCGCAGGCTCACCAGAATCATTGCCTTGGAAGGGGATAACCACTTGGAGGCACCATTCCATGGCACGTTCTTGAATTCCGGAACCATGACGAGTGCAACGCCACACGAAGCACAGATACTTCGCATCTTCGGCAAAAACGAAGCAGGATCTCTGACGGTCAAGCGACGAATCTCCATCAATGCTACCTTGAAACGGCCAGCCTGATAGGGAGCGCACGCAATGTCTTGAGCCTGCACCTCCCCTAATCTGATCCATGCTGAAGCAGCGCCGATGTTCGTTTCAAAGCAATCTGAACGCCGCGCTGCTACGTTTGGAGCTTCCCAGACATCCTTCCACGCATCGACGTTGGCAACACCATAGAAACGCAAGGCTTCGCCAACCATGTCTGCCTTTGACTGCGAAGCGTCCAAAACTCCCCGCTTGATGAGGTCTTTGGTAGGAATACCATCCAACCAAGAAAGGCTCGCTTCATACGCTTGTTTCTGTTGAATCTTCCTGTTCTGCGTCTGGTATTGAAGTTCGAGCGCGTTCCACATGCTTGCTGGAACCCCTGTAACCATTTCCAGCCTATCAGCCGTTTCATAGCTGATCGGTTGATCTCCTTTGATGATCCGCACGATCGTCTGTTCAGTCAGGCCACAGCGTTTTGCACACTCTTTCTGTGTCATGGACAGGCTTTCAAGAACTTCAGCCAACGTTTCACCAGGAGCCACAGCATAGTCTGGGGTATAGGCGTACTTACGATCTGCATTCTTATTGCCGTTCATTGCATGCTTCTCCTTTGGTTATTCTTGACATACGAATTTCCTCGTACTGGTTACCAAGTATCTGCAATGAGTGTTTGTAACCTGTTTGATCGATGGAAAGAATCAAGATACTTTTTTAATGAACATACTATATTAATCTTTTTAATGCACGAGGCTAGAGAATGCAAGCTGATTTCAGTGAGACCGGCGATTTTTCTAAAGAAGCAATCTACAGTCGCTGTGTACCAACACGTGATGTGCAAAACAGTTTCATGAAACAAATATGGTATTGAAACACAACCAGATCACCACAGTTTGGCTTGCGTTATTCTCTATTCCATGGTTCATTGAAGATAAGGAGACCACCGCTATGCAACCAAACCGAATGCTCGCCTCTTTGATGGATGCCATGATTGCTTATGACGCCCCTGATGCACGAAGAATTGCCCATTTGGTCAAAGTACACGGCTATGCCCAGGCCATCGGCTTGCTGGAAGGCTTGGATGAGAAGACCCAATTCATCCTTGAGGCTGCAGCCATTGTGCATGACATCGGCATCAAGGTCTGTGAAGCAAAGTATGAGGGCAAGTGCTCAGGCGACTTGCAGGAAAAGGAAGGCCCTCCTGAAGCCAGGAAGATGCTCAAGCACCTTGGCTTCGAGGAAGAAGTCATTCAAAGAGTAGAATACCTGGTAGGACATCATCACACCTACTCAAACATCCAAGGACAGGATTACCAGATCCTGGTGGAGAGCGACTTCCTGGTCAACCTCCAAGAGAAGAGTGTGCCAAGAGAATCAATCCAGAACACCATGAACACCATCTTCAAGACAAGAACCGGCAAACGCTTCTGTACTGAGATGTTCGGCCTGAATCTTTATACATACCAGGAGTTTGGGTTCATCTAGGCAATGAGCATTCAAAATCATTAAACACACAATCATCTGCTGCAATCAGAACTCTGGTTGCAGTTCCTTTCTGCATAAATTATCCACAATTCTGCATACATTCAGAATATCGCTCAACAAAAACCTTGTTTTGTCCATAACCCTCCCCTAAGATGATACAACAAGCATATAAGACTTACCGTCAACAACACTTGGAGGATTTTATGAGAAAAACCCGCCTGTTAGTGCTACTCGGCACTCTCTTGGTACTTGGATTATTCTTGGTTGGGTGTGAGGAATCTGTGGAACATGTTCCTTTGGGCAGCATCCCAATACAGATATCAACCGACAATGACTCACATACATACAAAATATCATGGGTTAATAAGGCGGACCCAGAGGCTTTTGAAAACTTCATAGTAGCTACGGACCATGACGGTGATGACACTACACCAGAACAAACACTCAATACTGCCTATTTTTCCAGCAACAGCTGGAGATTTGTGCTGGAAACACTCAATATTGGAACTTACGATATAACCGTTACAGAATATACTCCACAAGACGGCGGTGATGATGTATCAACTCCCAGTACTATTTCTAGTGTAGTTATTGCAGAGGGCGAAAACCCCGCCATTACTTTCACTTTCACATAGTTTCCAATTGCTTCGTATCCCCGAAGGAGCCCCTGCTCCCCCAATTCTTATACATTTTCTTAAATCTGTTTAGTCCTTCTCTTGTTCAGGCCTCATTTCACCCCTATCATTCACACATAGGGCACTTTGAGACCGAGACGCTGTGGAGGACATCCATGAAGAGAATCAGTCTGTTTGGGCTTATCGGCATTATGCTGTTGCTGCTGGGAGTGTTCATTGGCTGTAAAGAGGACACCCCGCTCGAGGAAGGAACCATCACCTTCAGAATCACCGACATCGACTCCACAAAGGACTACTTCTTTACCGGAGACAGCAACTTGGATGCACACTTCCGGGCAGACAGTCGCCCTGGGAGTTTTCTCATTGTGCTTGGCACGATGGGCGAATTCACCTCCCCTGCTGTCCAGATAGGCACCTGGACCTGCCAAGTCTACGAGCTGAACACCTCTGCATCCTATGACGCCACCATCACCGAAGGAATGATTGTTCGGCGTGACACTGCTATCAGCGTCACCGTAACTGAGGATAACAACACACTCTACACGGTAGTTTGGGAGTAAAGTTCACCCCCGCAGCTCTTCCAACTGCTCCTCCGTAAGCTTCTGGATGGGAAGACCCCTTCCCAGATACCAGAGCTTTGCACTCTCCTCGAACTCCTCTGCGCTGTACACAGCCTCCTTGAGGGAGGACCCACAGACAATGAGCCCATGGTTCTGCATCAGATAGGTGGAAAAAGCTGATTTCTTGATGATATCCTCGGCAATGAGCGGAGAACCAGGCTTCCGGTAGGGAAGAATCCCCACCTTGTTCACCTTCATCACGAAATACGGCGTAAACGGCATGAACGGCTGGCCATCAACAAGGCCTTCACAACTGGCAAGCAAGGTTGCATAGGTGGAGTGCAGATGCACTACTGCCCTGCAATTTGGATGG
>Ga0265295_1002109_pt1 | contig 32727 bp, 29 predicted proteins | sample Munlansysbiofilm_FD_192503 | JGI IMG/M metagenome (GOLD analysis project Ga0265295, IMG submission 192503) | Leachate microbial communities from a municipal landfill in Southern Ontario, Canada - Methane capture system biofilm | ecosystem: Engineered > Solid waste > Landfill > Unclassified ... | reverse complement strand
AATAAACCCAGGCTGACGCTTTACTGCGCGTTGCGTTTTGAAATCGTTGAATTATCATAGAAAGTTTCAGTAGTTTATGTAAATTGCTCAATAAGTTCAATCGCCCGTAAAATATCAGACAAGAACTTTTGCTCTGTTCCGTCATAAATCAGAAAATTTTGGTAGAATCAATACTTTTTTACAAGTAAGGATTACGAATAGAGGATTCGATGAGCAAATCAACTTTTCGATGGAAGAAAATCTCAAAATTATCCCAAAATGAAATCAATTTTTCGCCTTTTCCCAGCGGATCTGTTGCTTCAATTTCCACCAATAAGTCAATATCGCTTTTCTCAGCGTCAAAGACCCCTCTAACCATCAGTCTGAATCTTGATTGCAAGAAGGTTGGAAGAATAAATAAGGTAAGAAGTGGAGGGTGTGGCTTTCTGGTTACTAAGGCCAAAAAGATATAATAAGGTTTTATGCGTTTACCCGTATGTTAGGGTGCACCTCAAAGTCGCGCACTGACTCCACAGCAAAAAGCGACTGCCCCCGGGGAAAGCGGGGAATGGATTTAAGTAAGTTTTGAACTTCATTTGGCGGATAGTGCTAAAATTTGAGCATTGTAGCATGCATTAAAATTTATAGCGATTTGATAGGTTGGTGTTTCAAAATGCCAAACGCCCCATATTCAAAACGTTCAGTATGACTAAAATATTTAAACGGGAGATTCTGAACCAAGTTCAGAATCTCCCGTTTCTGGAAATGCTTCAGTTTTCGATCAGCAACATTTTCCGGCTATAAACCTGATTTTCCATACGTAAAATGCAGATATATATCCCGGCATTCACTTTGCAGGCGTCTCCATCTGTTCCGTTCCAGATAATCCTCTTCTTTCCGGCGGACTGATACCCATCAACCAGGGTATTGATCTTTCTTCCCAAAACATCATAAATAACCAGAGAAACCTGAGTACCCTGGCTCAATTCATATTCAATTGAGGTTTCTGAAAGGAAAGGATTAGGATAATTTCCAAGCTTAAGTGAAGAAGGTGCGGTAAGTGTAGTGGCTTCGGTGGTGAGGTCTTCTACCCCAAAGAGCTGCACATCGTCAAGGTTCCAGCCACAGTACACCCAGCCCCCATCGGTGCTGCCCATGGTCCAGCGCAGGTAAACGCTTTCCTGGTTATCGGCTACGGTAGAAATGTCCAACACGGATTCCTCCCAGGCCCCTCCCATCATCTCGGTCTCGTTGGCCCATACTGTAGTCCAGTTCGAGCCATCACTGCTGACCCTTACATAGGCATGATCATAGTCAGGTGCCTCAACACCCAGCCAGCGCATGAATTTGAGCTGCACACCATAAAGATTGGCACAATTGATGGCCGAAGAAGTAAGGTGCTTCTCTGTCATGTTATTGGTATAATCTCCCGCGAGGTTATAACCATAAACGTTGTCCCCTGTAAAGGCGGAACCAGGATCAGGAGAGCCATGCTGTCCGCCACGTCCCTGAGGTTGACCAAAAGCCCAATTCGGGTCGGCAGTCCAGCCAGGGTCCTCATCAAAAGTCCATTCATATTTTAATTCGCCTGCACCGACAATCAGGACAACTTCCCTTTCCGTATCCCCAATATGTCCGGTGTTATTGATGATTTGTATGGTTGTCGGGTAGGCCCCTGCAGCAAGTAAATTCGCATTCTCATTGACTTTAAAAGTGATATCAACCGTTTCCCCGGCATTAAGCGTCCCCTGAAGGATTCCTGATAATCTTAACCAACCGGCAGCAGGTTCATTGATTACTTCATAATCTAAAGGAGCGCCTCCCTTATTTTCGAGCGTATAAACCTTGCTTTCAGGATCGAAGCCACCGCCCACGGCTCCCTGCGGATGGAAGGGCTCTGAAGGACTTACGCTCATCCCGGAAAAAGTAGTTAAAGCCTTCACGCAAAAATTTCCCGAATGCTGATACCCTGCGGGCTCATCATAATTGTAAAAATCCAGCCATTCATCATTCAGCTTGTAATAACTTTCATCTTCATTGGCTACCGACTCTACAATCGTCCTGTATCTGGCACCCAGCAATACCGGCACATCGGAGGTGCGGTCATAGGCATAGCCTCCATCGGAAAGAGAGAGATACACATAGAAATCATCTCCAGGAGTAATATCCACAAAACTGTCCAGATTAATCGTGTGGAAACCTCTTACTGTAATTACACCTTGTGCCAAAGTAAGTTCATTCTGCAACTGGCTCCCATCAAAATCATCATATACGGTAACCGAATAGGACACATTATCCAGTGCCGTAAAAAAGCTGACTGCCTTCAGGGTTTCATTTCCCTTGGCGATAAATTTGTTGAAGACAGCGGTAGCTGTGTTTAGTGTATCCCGGTAGCCGTGATAATCGTGGTAATAGACTTCGTCATATTGCATAGATTCCACATTGCGGAATGTAATCGCGCCCATCTCAGGATGGTGTCCGCTATGTTTATCATAATAAGAGATCCAGAAGAATCCAGCCTCGCCCCAGCCCGCACCCCAACTATTTTTAACCAGCCATGCACCCGGTTGAGGGGCCTGGGTAACTTTGTTATCATCCCAGCCAATGATTGATACTGCATGATTAGGGTCCATGTTTGAAGAAGGAGGCTGGTAGTGAATAGAGTTGGCTATAAAGGAGCCGTCATAGCACATACAGGTTCCCATCACCCCGTTTTCAATAATACTTTGTTTTACCGTGTTTATATTTTCCAGGTTATCCCCAACCGTAAGCCATTCTATATCCCTTGGGTAGTAATAATTGTACGTGTCCAGGTGTCTGGCTGGTGGAGTATCAAAGGATTGGCCGTCAATGTCCCTCACGGCGCCTTCACCCCTTGAAAGGTAGGCAGCGGTAACCATATAGTCGCCACCCTGGTGGACTTCCAGTCCACTCCCGGAGGGAGGATTAATATCATCATTGTTATGATCGTTAAAACCACACCACCAATCCAGGTGGTACTCTGCCAGGTTGGGTTCACCGGCTTCACCGGCGTTGGCCCACACCCCGGTCATCAGGAGGTTGCCTTCTATAGCGGCCATGGCACCGAATGTCCAGCAAGTACCGCCCTGCTGACTTTTTACGGAAGTTACATAATTAACACCATCTAAATCACGCAGATCATAAGTTGAAGGAATCTGGGCGAATACGCCTAAAGTAACGAGTAGGGCAGCGAATGCCAGAAGGGCCTTTTTCATTGGTTTGGTTTTTGACGTTTATAAGGCCCGAAGATATGAAAAATAAGAGGATAGTTAAAGATAATGACTGCTTATTATAAAATTATCTACTCCAATGTTATCCTAAATTAAAAGGAAAGGAGTAAAATGAAATTTCGGGGATGCATGTTTGGGAAGCGTCCCCATAAATGGGAATATCTTCCTTTTTTCAATGTTGAACCTTTCTATAATGGTTTCGCATTTCAAACCGTATCAAAAGTACTGGTAACTTGGCAAGAAAATACTTCGAAATGCCAAACGTTTCATATACTTAACCGCCGTCAAGCTGATATTCAATTTAGCGTAAGAATAAATGATAAACAAATGCAAATTGTATAAAAAGCCGAACACACAACATTCTGTAAATTTCATGGCAGGCTAGGTGCGATTTTGAGGCGTTTGGGTTACGGATTCGGCATTGGAGCTAGATATGATTATAATAACTATTTCTTTTACCTGAACCCAAAATATGAAAGACATTTATTCATGAGTGAAAGCTATGGATTAATGGAATTTGGAATTATGATGGGAATTGGAATTTCTTTTTGATTAATATACTCAGATACCAACCTACGTACAACAAATAAGACTTAAACGCCGCCGCCGGGGAAAAGTAAAAACCCTGCCCGCTATTTTCAGGCGGGGGAGCCGAGGACCTTCTGCGACTGCCCCCGAATAAAAACGGGGCAGGAATTCTAAGTAGGTGTTTTACTTTACCGACCAGGGCGTATGGTGATACAAATAAAGTTCGTACTTTTAACGAAGATTCTGGAGGCCGCGATGATGGAATTTTCAAAAATGCCTGACAACGCATAGCCAATTGTTAGCTGTTAGCTAAAGCAAGACATCCTTTCCGTCTTTTGGCAAGAGCAGTAATGGTGTGAAGAATAATAATGAAAAATTACGAGAAACACACATAATCAATTATAATTAATCACGACATTATTATGAAGAAACAATTAACCGCATTTTTGATATTCCTGACAATTTGTTCAACTGCGCTCGCCTTTCCCGGAGAAGTTATTAAATCTTTTAACACTTCCGGGAATTACCCGACTGGCCTTTGTTTTGATGGCAAAAATCTTTGGCTGGCGGATAGGGAAACGGATAAAATTTATTGCCTGGATACCGAAACAGGTGAAATTATCCGACAAATTGAATCGCCGGCATATTGGCCCATGGGACTGGCATGGGACGGGACTTATTTATGGAACGCCGATTACCGGGGAAGAACAGATAAATCGGAAGACTTAGACGGCATGATTTTCAAGATTGATCCTAAAGATGGTACCATTTTAAAAACACTTCAATCTCCCTCAAAAAGCCCAAAAGGTCTGACATGGGATGGTCAGTACTTATGGTGTGTCGATGATATTTCTGATAAAGTAATCCAATTTAGCACCACAGATGGAACAACTATTCAATCTTTCCCTTCTCCTTCAAAAGATCCAAAAGGCATAGCCTTCGATGGAAAATATTTATGGATTTCAGATATTTCAACTGACGAAATATATATGGTTGATCCAAATACGGGGCTGGTGATAATAATACTTGATGCGCCGGGTAAATACCCACATGGGTTAGCTATTCAGGGAAACACCTTATGGGTAGTTGATCAGGAAGATGACAAACTTTATCAGTTAAAAATAAATGATGACCAGAAATTTATACGTAAGGATAAAAAACTACATAAAGTAACCTTCAATCATAATGTTAGTTGCTATGGTCCCGGCAATATTCAAACCCTGGATGTAAATATCGCCTTACCGGAAAATAGAGATAACCAGATCATTTTGGGTGATTTTATTTATAGCGCTCAACCAACGGATATATTGACAGATAAATGGGGGCAAAGAACGGCTCATTTCAGCTATAAGAACATTAAGCCTGGAGAAAAAATCGAAATTCAGGTAACGGCTGATGTTGAAACTTACAACACCCGATATATCATTTATCCTGAGAAAGTAGGAACATTGAGTGATATACCAAAGGCAATAAAGCAAGAATACTTATCTGATGATGAAAAATACCAAATTAACAGTGAGATTATTCAAAGCACAATAAAAGAGGTTGTTGGAGATGAAAAAAATCCGTATTGGATAATGCGCAAATTGCATCAATACCTGATTGGACATTTGGAATATGTAATGGATGGAGCCTGGGATACCGCACCTACCGTACTCACCAACGGACACGGTTCCTGCTCTGAATATACTTTTGCTTTTATTGCACTTTGCAAAGCTGCCGGCCTTCCTGCCAAATACGTTGGCTCGGTGTGGAACCGACACGAACAAGTTTATATGGATGATGTATATCACCGATGGGTTGAGGTTTACTTGCCAAACTATGGATGGATTCCAACCGACCCAACCCATGGCGACAGAGTTTCACCACGCGATCAGGCGTTTCCAATTGGGTTGGTGCGAAACAGTGCTTTAATCACCACTCAATCAGGTGGAGGGTCAGAAACTATGGAATGGACCTATAACAGCAATATTATCTATACAACAGATCCTAAAACCAATCTGAACATAACTAATTATGCAGATTGGGATAAAAAGGAAAAGTGATATTGGCAAAAGGCCAATTGTTAATAAATAGTACTTCATGTGGTGCGTAGTGCCCAGCCCCGAAAAAACGGGGAAAGCATGAAATCTCGGTCTGCCCCGCAACTCAAAAATCGTCAACCAACAAAACTATGCGCCATCAGGCGCATGGTGGTATAAATAAAGTTTGTACTTTTATCCAAGATACTGGTAGCTGCAATGATGGGATTTTCAAAAATACCTTACAGCGTTTAGCCAAACCCTTTGTGAGTAATCGGAGGGCGTGATAAAAATGATTAATAATCTCAGGCTGTGGGGATAGCTAAAGATTCAGGAAAGTTTTTTCACCAAAGTCGTCGCTTGCAAGTGTATGAAGGCTTCACTTCAATCATGTGCCAGTTCCTGTTTATAAGCATGAAGTTGCACGTTTAATTCAAAAAGAGCTGGCTTCTGAAACTTGGCTGTAGCTGCTATTAATGGCTGAAACAGAATAGCTGTTTCTACAAGAATGCCTTTAGATTAAAGAACAGCTAAGTTTAATTGTGTTTTGGATACTAAATTCAACCCCATTTTTAAATCTTAATTAAAAATAATTCTATGGATACAGAAGATATAATTTTCAAATTGAATGAATTAAATAAGTCCAGTCAGGAACTTGATACGCAGGAATCCGAACGATTTGAAATGATTAAAAGTGTAACGGACTATGCCAATCAATTTATTTCAGGGCTTAATACCACTAAAGCTTTTAATGAGAAAGAAGCCACTTCATTAGAAATAACTAATCAAAAAAGAACACTGACTGAACTTCTTGAATTGTACCAAAAAGAGGTAGCTGAAACCGGAATTAATGCCGCTTCGGGAAAGCACCTGGGTTATATTCCCGGAGGCGGTGTTTTTACCGCAGCTCTTGCGGATTTTATTGCAGCAGTTACCAACCCGTTTGCCGGTGTTCATTATGCATCACCGGGCGCGGCCACCATCGAAAATGAAGTCATTAATTGGCTAAAATCAGTATTTTCTTTCCCTGATAATTCCGTTGGTTGTTTGTCTTCTGGTGGCTCTATATCAACACTTATTGCATTTACTGCTGCAAGAGACAAGCATAAAGTAAAAAATGAATTTATTTGTAAAAATGTTGTTTATTTAAGTGAGCAGGTACATCATTCCACCCAAAAGGCATTGAGGATTATTGGTTTGGAAGATGTCATTATCCGATATATTTCTTTAGATATTCATCATAGAATTAAAGCGGATGCTTTAGAGAAACTTATAGAAAAGGATATTTCAGCAGGGCTTCAGCCTTTTTTAGTAGTGGCAACCGCTGGAACTACTGATACAGGAGCTGTAGATCCTTTAGATACTATTGCAACCATAGCAAAAAGACATAAAATGTGGTTTCATATAGACGCTGCCTATGGAGGTTTTTTTATTATGACATCAAAAAAAGAACTTTTCAAAGGAATCGAAAAAGCTGATTCTATTATTGTTGATCCGCATAAAGGGCTGTTTCTTCCCTATGGAGTTGGAGCTGTATTGGTAAAAGACAGTGCTGCTGTTTTACATTCAAATTATTATACGGCCCATTATATGCAAGACGGAGCAAGTGAAGAAATGCTCAAAAGTCCTGCAAATGTTTCGCCGGAGCTAACCAAACATTTCAGAGGTTTGCGGGTATGGTTACCTTTGCAAATACATGGAATAGAGCCTTTTATAGCATGTCTTGAGGAAAAAATATTATTGGTTAAATACTTTAGAAACAAACTTGCTGAACTTGGTTTTTGTCTTGGACCAGAGCCGGATTTATCAGTTAGTTATTTTTGGTACCCTTTCGAGCCTGATACTGATAAAAAAAACAGCCAGCTAATGGATGAAATACACGCTGATGGTTCCGTTTTTTTAAGCTCTTCAATTATCAATAAACGTTTTGTAATCCGAATTGCAATTTTAGCATTTAGAACAAAAAAAGGAACAATTGATGAAGCAATAGAAATGATTAAGTACTGTTTAAAAAAAGTAAACCAGGAGGCTTGACGAAAACTAAATTAGCAGAATAAATTAATTTGATATTGAAACGAAATATACGAACTGATGATAAATAGTCTTTGCAAGAAAAGGCCAAATACTGCGTTACTCTCGTTTTTGAAACATTCATTTACCACAGTAAACTCCTTGGTTTCAAAAACTTCGAAAGCCTTGTCTTTAACCTTTTCTTATCAAAGCCTCAAAAAGAGGAGTTTTCTTTCTGACACTAAATAGGACTTCATCTTGCACGCTTTGCCTGGCCCCGAAAAAAACTGGGCAGGCATAAAGTCCAGGCCTGACCAGCGTTTTCAGGGGAGAGCAGGACTCTGGGAGCAATTAAGAAGCCCCATTTGTAAGTCAGGGTGCGACTCAAAGTCTCGGGCTGACTTCGCAACACAGCGCAAAACCAGGAAAGTTGTGGCAAATGCTGAAAGAGCGCCCAACAGATTAGTAAACCTTACCTGAAATATTATTATCTTTGCGTTAGCATGAATATATTGAATCAACATATCGACCAAATAAAGCGCCTTTGTGAATTGAACAATGTTAGTTCGCTGTTTGCCTTTGGTTCAGTAACTACGGACAAATTTAGAGATGATAGCGACATTGATTTGGTTGTAGAAATTGATGACAATGACCCGATATCCTACGCTGACAAATATTTTAATTTAAAATTTCAACTTGAAAAAATACTGAAAAGGCAGATTGACCTTCTCGAACAGAAATCGATTAGAAATAGGTTTTTGAAAAGTGAAATTGACCGAACCCAAGTTGAAATTTATGAAAAAAGAAGTCCAACCCTGGCTTGAAGACATTAAGTAGGCAATTGATGAAATTGAGTCGTTTCTTCCAGAGCGAAGGGTCTTTTTAGAGTTTAAAAAGGATTTGAAGAATAGAAAAGCCGTCGAACGGAATATAGAAATTATTGGTGAAGCGGTTAATAGAATTCTAAATGTGAGCCCGGAAATAAAGATTACCCAGGCAAGAAAAATAATTGATACCCGGAATAGAATAATTCACGGTTACGACACAGTTTCCAAGGATATCATTTGGGCCATAGTATCAAGGGACTTGATAAAATTAAGGCAGGAAATTATAAATCTACTCGACGAATAAAATGCACTTGCTATAATATATACGACTTCATATACCCAGCACTGCATAAAAAGCAAGACATGCCTTAAAAAAACGGGATAAAAACGAAGACCCGGCCTGCTCTGCCAATTTCCGCGTGGGTCGCAACAACGCACCCTCTTAAAGGCCACAACAAATGGTCGGGTTTTTAAACCCTACATATTCTCCGTCAGCTTCTTTACCACCCGCATTTCGCTGAAAAACTCCCTTAAAAACACCCTGAACACGGTATAGGCGGGCACGGCAAGTATCATACCCAGAATACCAAATAAGCTGCCGGCCATAATGATTACCAGGAAAATTTCGATGGGATGCGCTCTTACGCTGGTGGAATAGATGATGGGTTGAAGCAGTATGTTGTCAACAAGATTGGACACCGCAAATACGCCGGCAATGGTCAAGCTAATGGGAAGAATGTCGCTATATACTCCCATTGACAGGCTTCCGATAATTCCGATAAGAATGCCAATGGAACCACCAATGATGGGACCAAGGTAGGGGATAATATTAAAGAGACCTCCGATAAATCCAATCAGCAAAGCATTTTCAACACCAAACAGAGAAAGCCCTATGGTAAGGAGTGTGATCATGGAGGTAACTTCAATACATAAACCTACAAAATAGCGGGTAAGCAAATGTTTAACTTCTTTCATAACCCGTGTAGCAGAGGGAATATACTTTTCAGGAACGAGCAGCATAAAACCTTCATAAAAGAGCCCGTCATCTTTCAAAAAGAAAAATGCGATAAAGAGGATAGAGAAAACGCCCATGAGCATGGAGCCCATAAATGCGAATATCTGGTTAAGGGCAATGGCGAAGGTACTCATACTCAGTATCGTTTTTAATCTTAACACCACTATGTCGCTGACGCCCTGACCCTGGTCAAGATAGCCGGTTTCATGCAGAAAGTGATTAATTTTACCCAAAGGTAGCTCTAGCATATTTGAAAGCGAAAGGGTGTCTATCTGGGCAATGGCTCTGGCCTGTTGCGCCACAAGAGGAATAAGTAACATCACAAAAGCCAGAAACAGACTTAACATTATCAGCAGTGAAAGCAAGGCGCTAAGTGCGTGGGGGACTTTATAACGTCGCACCCGCAGACTGTCAAACATATGAACCAGCGGGCGGCCCACAACAGAGATAACCGCTGCCGCAAGGATGTAAAAAACAATATTGGAGAAATACCATAAAAACAACAATAGCAAAAATATGCCGGCAATGGTAAGTATGGTTTTTAGGGTTTTATTCATCAGCTTGAAATTTGATACTAAAATACTTCGGATTTCTCAATTATAAAATGAAAAAGCACTTTCCAATGCATTAATCATTTGCCAACGTTACGATCAGTTATTAATTTTATAGTTCAGCGTCAGACGAAACATAAAATTCTTTGAAATGGTGCTATTGCTATAAGCCCCGGCTCTGTATAAGATGCCACAACCTATGCCTGAAACAGAGGAACTCAGGATATTGTCCACCAATAGCCCCGCCTCGGTATAGCCCCTTTCCATGGTTTTAAATGCTGACAAATAATGTAAATCCGGCTGCTTCAGCCCGCCTATACCAAAATTAAATACCACTGAAGGTTCAGGTTGGAAATTCGGATTTTGATAGAAGATTTTACCGAAGCTGTGGGTGAAAAAAATACCCACGAAGCGATCATTAAGAAATTCACCCGGCATCATAGTGCTGAAACTGCCGGGAGCATATAACGAGAATCCGTTCCCTGCACTTCCGTATCCATTGATCATCTCACTTTGTGGTACGGCCTTGTCCATCCATGAAGCCCTCAGCCAAAGTGTGGTTTTACCTAAAAAACGGTAGTTAACGGAATATTTAGTCTTAAAATCCAGACGATGATACGTAAAATCACCGTTCAAAAAATCTTTTCCGCTAAAAGTGTATTGTAACCAGCTTTCCGGGTTTGGCTTCCGGGCCTGAATGCGGTCGTATTGGTCACGGATAAATTTTTCGCCGGGTGCAAACCTTAATCCGGCCATAAATTTACCAAATGTATGCTTCCGCGACAAGACCACCATGTATTCAGCACTTTTTTGTTGAAATCCATAAGGATACAAAGCCTCTTTAACAGATTGCTCTATCCCAAGGTGAAAATCAATATGAGGAATGGGAATAAAAGACCAGGCAAAGCGGGTGGATTGCACCCTGTCCATCAGTTCAATGTAGAAGTTACGGAATTCCCAGGCATTGAGCGCAGATTTTTCATCGCCCAAAAACTCCGTTTGCGCAGTTTCGGCAAGATCATCTGAATAACTAAAGCTGAATCGGGATTGGGCCAATTTTCTGAGCCGAACAGCAACGTCAGCACCCCATTTTAACTTTTCATCCCGGAATCCATAGCCCAGGTAGCCTCCCGTTTTGAGCACTTGCGAAAAGCGATCGCTCGTATGCATACCCAGGCCCAGATAAACGCCTTCGTGTTTATTATATCTGAAAAGCCGGTTTAGATCGAGTTCGAGCATTCCCATGGGCAACCTCCCGGAGCTTAAGGCAGACAATCCGCGACCCATTCGGTCGAAATGATGCGCCTGCCCCAGGCTGTCAATGATTCGATACGTATTTAAATCTTTCCGGCTTAGGCTGTCGGTGCGGTATTGGTTCCAGTATTCTTCGCTTCGGTACGCTGCATCAGGCAAAACCTGGGTAACGATGTCGGTAGGCCAGTTACGTTTGGCATCAGCATTTAACCGGATATTCTGGCGATAGCTCTTTCCCATTCCCACCAGGCGGGCTTTGCCAAGGTCAAGGCTGTTCATGGTGATTTCAGTGTTGAGCTGAACCGGGAACCATTGCCCGTTTTCGAGGCGCTGATACATCTGCTGAATATTCACCAGCAACTTTTCATCCTGCCGGGCAGGCTCGGCAATAACGTTACTAATGGCCCAACCCTGATTGCTGATATAAAGCAGTCCGCGCAATCCGTCAAAATTCTTATTGGGACGCGGTTTATATGAAATCACGAAAGTGGTATCATCCGTCTGTTCCCCAAAAAGGGTATCACGAAGGGCAAAGAAATAATATTTTTCGGCACCCCGACTTACAGGATTAACATATTGGTTTCCTGCAATATTGATGGTTTCATCATAAAAAGAGGTGGATTGAAGTTGCGATATAAGAAAGACGAACAAGGGGTCTTTGAAACCCGATACCCGTGTAGCGATAATACTGTCGTGAGGATGCCCCGGATAGCGGTAATGGTGAGTTGCCACAGATTCCATCAAAAAAAGGTGCTGATTGTCAATAACATTCAACAACTTAGCCGTATTTTCTTCCAGGCTGTCTTGTCGTGTCAATGAATCTGCCACAAGCGTGAAAGCCATTTTATCGTAAGAAGTAAAGGCATACGCGGGAATGTAAAACGGATCGTTGTCCTTTCGGTGCAAAACCACCTGTCTGATGATGCGGTGGGCCGGATTTTCCCCGGCTATAATGGTCACTTCGGGCAGTTCAATTTCACGCTTCACAAGCTTCACTGTCAACCACCCGCCTTTAACTTCAACTACCAGAGGATCATAACCGACATAACTTAACGAGAGTGTCCGGATGACCTCAGTGCTGCTCAGGTTGAAACGTCCGTCAATATCGGTCATACCACCAGATTTTCCCTGATTGATGATGATGTTGACAAAGGGCAAAACCTCACCCGAAGCAGAGTCACTCACTTTCCCGGAAACGGAAAATGGTTGCGCCAACGCCGATGAGATGTAGAATATTAGGAGGGTAAAGAGTAATAAAAACCGGGCCATGGTGTGATTTCAAAGAAATGCCTGCGAAGTTAGGAGTATATGATCATATGAAGCAAATATTTCTTTGTTTTTAAGCAACACTCTGAATTTTAACCTTAGGCTCCCAAAGGGCAACAAAAAAAAGATTTCTACCGCTAATTTCCCCAAAAAAACGGGGTAAACGCTAATTTCCGCGAATAATTATGGATATTAACAACTAAATCAGCCTTTTATCCACCTCATCCCCTCCCTTCTCCTGAAGGAGAAGGGCGATAAATTTTACTAAAACTCAGGTTCAGACAATAACTTCTACCTGCGTATGCCCGGCACACAGCCAACTTAACGGCTCATGTCCGCCTTAGGTGGGCGGACAGGCAACAAAAAGAGTGCGGTTTTTTTACCCCCTCTAACTCCCCCTACGAATTGGGGGAGGACTTAATCGGTTCAAATAATGCAATATTGCTTTTTATGAAGCAGCATCCACTCCCTCTCTATTCATAGGGAGGGTTGGGGAGGGTAAATTGGATTCACCGCTTATTTTCGACTCCCGGCTGAGGCGGACACGCAACAAATTAACGAATCAACAATCCTTAAGCGTAGCGTTTCAGGAAGCAAGTCAACAAATCCGATCATCCTACCCAAGAAAACCTAACAGGTTGGAAGAAAACCTGTTAGGTTGCCTACTCTTAACGAATCAACGAATCAACGAATCAACGAATCAACAATCCTTAAGCGTAGCGTTTCGGGAAGCAAGTTAACAAATCCGATCATCCTACCCCAGAAAACCTAACAGGTTGGCCTTCGACAAAAAGCTCAGGCACCAGAAGAAAACCTGTTAGGTTGCCTACCCTTAACGACTCAACGACTCAACGACTCAACAATCCTTGAGCGTAGCGTTTCGGGACCAACACATCAACCAACGCTAAATAATTTTCTTATCTTTGTAACTCAAACCCATATGAAATGAAAACCATCAAATATATTATTTTTAAGGAGGGAAGTCATTACGTTTCTCAATGCCTGAATGTTGAAGTTTCAAGTTTCGGCGAAACCATAGAGGAGGCCACAGACAATCTCAAGGAAGCGCTAAATCTGTATTTTGAGGATATCCCGGCAAGAAAGAATTATATTGAAATCAACGAAAGCCTTTTGGGTGAATTAAGAATAAATTTTTGATGACAAAACTCCCCTCTTCTGAGAAGGTTTTGCGCGTTCTGCTAGACCACGGGTTTCTTTTGAAAAGCCAGAAAGGCAGTCATCAAAAATATACCAATGGATCACGTATTGTGATTCTTCCGGCACAACGAAAAGAAATCCCTGTTGGCACTTTAAAGTCAATAAGCCGACAATCGGGAATTGATTACAATGAATTTCTAAATCTTTAATCCCGCTTATCTTGACATTGTATTAGCCTCACAAATTCTTCATATACAACAACAAACTTTACCCTGAGTTTTGGTTGGTGAGCCAGTTGGTGAGCTTTTTGTCAAACCCGTCGAACCAGTCGAAAGGCAACAAATCCAATCATTACAGATAACTGATTACCTCTCATCAAAGCCTGTCCGCCTGAGGCGGACAGGCTTGAGCGTAGCGTTTCGGGAAGCAAGTCAACAAATCCGATCATCCTACCCAAGAAAACCTAACAGGTTGGCCTTCGACAAAAAGCTCAGGCACCAGAAGAAAACCTGTTAGGTTGACTACCCTTAACGACTCAACGAATCAACGAATCAACGACTCAACGAATCAACGAATCAACGAATCAACGAATCAACAATCCTTAAGCGTAGCGATTCGGGAAGCAAGTCAACGAATCCGATCATCCTACCCCAGAAAACCTAACAGGTTGGCCTTCGACAAAAAGCTCAGGCACCAGAAGAAAACCTGTTAGGTTGCCTACCCTCAACGACTCAACGAATCAACGAATCAACGAATCAACAATCCTTAAGCGTAGAGATTCGGGAAGCAAGTCCCCCCATCAACGAGTCAGCTTAGGGTTATTCAGATGCCGGGTGGCATCGCGGGAGGATTTCTTTTGCAGATTTCTATGAAGCGCCTCGGTGAGGTCTATCCCGGTTTGATTGGCCAGACAGATCAATACAAACAGCACATCAGCCATTTCATCGGCCAGGTCAGCATTTTTGTCTGATTCTTTTTCACTTTGCTCACCATAACGACGGGCCATGATGCGAGCGACCTCTCCCACCTCTTCCATGAGTATGGCGGTATTGGTCAGCTCATTAAAATAGCGAACACCTTTTTCTTTGATCCAGACATCAATCAAATGCTGGGCATCAGCAAGGGTGATTTTCTTATGCATTATTCTATTACTTCGAGTTTAAATCCCGATCCATGAATATTCTGAATGCTTACGGTTGGCTCTTCTTTTAAATATTTGCGCAGTCGGGCAATAAACACATCCATGCTGCGACCTATAAAATAATCATTTCCGCCCCAAATTTCCTGCAATGCCTGATCGCGCGGCAAAAGATTATTTTTATTGAGGCATAGTAAACGCAAAAGTGCCGCTTCTTTAGGGGTAAGCTGATGTTCTTTATTGTTTGTAAACAACAACAGGTTTCCTGAATCAAAACGGGCATTGCCCAGATAATACACCTCCCCTTTCCCCTCCGGCTTCAAATTCATACATCTTTTAAGTATAGCCTGGATCCGCAGGTTGAGTTCCTCACTGCTGAATGGTTTGGTAATGTAATCATCACATCCGGACTTGAATCCATATATGCGGTCATCGTCTCTGTTTCGGGCAGTAAGGAAAATCAGGGGAATATTTTGACTCAACTGTCTGATTTCAGTTGCAAGCGTAAATCCGTCTTTACGGGGCAGCATCACATCAAGTACACACAAATCAAAGGTATCATTCATATAATGGCTCTTCCCTTTAACTCCATCACTGGCATGCACCACAGTGTGACCTTTCGATTCAAGAAATTCACAGAGTAATGAGCTCAGATTGAGGTCATCTTCAACCAATAATATTTTTGCTTTCGGATTCATCAGAGATTATATTTAATGTTTTATCTGTGCCCATAGGCATACTGAGTGTGAAAATGCTGCCCAACCCGGGCTCACTCTTTACAGATACCGATCCGCCATGGGCTTCGGCAATACTTTTTACATAAAACAATCCTAAACCGAAACCTTTTACATCGTGCTTGTCACCCGTGTGTACACGATAAAGTTTGCGAAAAATATATTTTAAATTGGCAGTTTCAATGCCAATGCCTTTGTCATGTATTTCAACGATAAATAGGTGTTTAAGTTCATTATTGCGCGAAATTACCATCACTTCGGGATAAACACGTGAATATTTGATGGCGTTATCCAACAAATTGTTAATCATATTGGTAAAGTGGAGCCGATCGGCTTCAATCCAAACCTTTTGAGCCTGTGGCTTATAGGTGATGAAGCCTCCCTGGTTCAAAATGGTAAGCTGAAGGCTGCGAACACACTCTTTTATAAGCTGCTGAGCATCAAACCTGCTAAAGGATAACCTATATTCTCCTTTTTCAAGCACCGCAATCTGAAGCACCTGATCCACCTGTTCCTTCAAACGGAGATTTTCCTGATAAATAATATTTGCATACCGCTTAATACGTTGAGGTGTTTGGTTTTCAGTGGTGTTGAGCATCATCTCCGCCGCCAGTGAAATGGTGGATAACGGCGTCTTAAACTCGTGGGTCATGTTATTTACAAAGTCATTCTTCATTTCCGACAATCTCTTTTGTCGGAATATCGCCACTATGGTGAATAGAAAGGCGGATATTACAATAACTATCAACAAAAGCGCAAGCAACATCAGTGGCAATATACGTTGTAGATGTGTTTGCTGTTCAGCGGGGAACCAGATTCCCAGCATAAGTTTTTCCTGGTCATACAGACAGGAGAGCGAAATCCGATGGGTGGAACCCAGGATTTTATCCGCATAATTTCCGGTATCTCCAACATAAACATATTGATTTGAGGTATTGAAGATTCCCCAGTAATAACTTCCTTCGTCTTTTCCAAATTCAAGCTGTAACAGGGAGTCAAGTTGTCGGGTATTTATGGCAGCCAGTATTGGTGCAGTAGAATGATTGCATTGTTCTCCACAGGAATCGGGAGAAAAGGGATACGTTCGGCTTGCAAACAAACGGTTAACCACACTCTGCATCTTTACTTCAATCCCTTTATAGAATTGCTCTTCCTCCTTAAGAATGGCGCTCTTTACCCAGGCAAACTGAATGATAATTATACCTGCCAACGCAAGCGTAGTAATGATGATTAGCCAGATGATGGTACGTTTTTTCATAACAGGTATTCACTACAAAATTAATCCAATATAAATGTGAAAGTCACTTTGTCGGGATTGAAGTGTAAAATTAACAAATTTAAATCGCTATCGTTCTATGACTCAGGGTAAGTTAAACTTACAAAATATAAAGCTGCCAGATAATTATTGCCTCTCAAAGATAGAAATACCCAAACCGTAATGCATTTACTTTAGGGCAATCAGACAATATAAACCTCCCCGAAAGTAGAAGAGTTGCCGGTATTCCGCTTATCTTTGCACAAATCTCAGTTTATTTATGGAAACCTCAACACTTGAATATCTTGGTGATCTTCAGCTTAAGGCTACGCACGTAAAATCAGGGCAATCGTTTGTTACGGATGCACCGGTTGATAATAAAGGAAAGGGTTCAGCCTTTTCTCCCACCGATCTTATGGCCACTTCACTGGGTTTATGTATGATTACCATTATGGGTATTGCAGCCAACAATTCTGGATTTTCAATTGATGGTACCAAAGCGAGGGTTACAAAAATAATGGCTACCGATCCGCGCAGAGTTGGCGAAGTCATTGTGGAACTCGATTTTCCGGCCATTGGTTATTCCGAGAAAGAAAAACAAATCATCCGCCAATGCGCCAAAATTTGTCCGGTATCGCAAAGTCTGCACCCCAATCTTAAACAAACTGTAATTTTTAACTTTTAACCCCAGCATGGAATTTAACCTAACCCCGGACACTCAGGGCCGGCAAACCCAGATTGTTTCGTCAACCGACACCTCTATACATTTTGGTTCCGGCCTCATTGAAGTATTTGCCACTCCGGCCATGATTGCACTCATGGAAAAAACAGCACAATTGAGTATTCAATCGCAACTACCCGAGGGATTTATCAGTCTGGGGACTGAAATCAGCGTATCACACGTAAAGGCTACACTGGTTGGTAAAATCGTGCGCTGTGAATCGGTTTTGAAATCAGCGGAAGGGAAAAAATTGCTTTTCAGCGTAAAAGTGTGGGATGAAAAAGAACTGATTGGCGAAGGCATACATCGTAGGTATATTGTGAATGCACTGGAATTTATGGATAAACTGGTTGGGGAAAGGGATGAGTGAGAAGTTACATCGTAGATTGTTCCTGGTTCCTGGTTCCTGGTTCATGGTTCATGGTTCCTGGTTCATGGTTTCTGGTTCATGGTTCATGGTTCATGGTTCATGGTTCCTGGTTCATGGTTTCTGGTTCATGGTTCCTGGTTCATGGTTCATGGTTCCTGGTTCATGGTTTCTGGTTCATGGTTCCTGGTTCGGGGTTCGGGGTTCGGGGTTCCTGCGCATAACCTGAAAACCCGACCCCAATAGTTATTGAGGATGAAAACTAACACTTGAATCTGTTTAACCTGAAATCTTAAAGTCTGTTTATATGTCTGCTTATACTTCCGCTCTCCACTCCTATCTGGCCAAATGTCCTGCCAGCCTCGAACCATTACTGGCAAAAGAACTGGAGACTTTGGGCGCCACCGACATTGAACTGTTGCATCGTGCGATATCTTTTAAAGGGGATAAGCGTTTGCTTTATGCTGCCAACTATCAATGCCGGACTGCTTTGAGAATTTTGGTGCCCATGGCAAATTTTACGGCGGAAACCCAACAGGATTTTTACGATAAGGTTAAGAATATCCGCTGGGAAGAATACTTTAGCTCGCAGGAAACCTTTGCCATCAATACCACCCTGTCCGGATTGCTTTTTACCCATTCGCATTTCGTTTCTCAGCGCACTAAGGATGCTATTGCCGACCGCTTTCGCGAAAAAACCGGTGAGCGGCCTTCGGTGGACATCAGCAATCCTGATTTCCGTATAAACGTTCACCTTTTCAACAACGAGGTAACGGTCTCCTTTGATTCGTCTGGTGACTCGCTTCACAAAAGGGGTTACCACATATCAAATGCCGAAGCTCCACTCAATGAAGTGCTGGCTGCCGGCATGATACTGCTGAGCGGCTGGGACGGAAATTCAAACTTTGTTGACCCCATGTGTGGATCGGGCACCCTGTTGATCGAAGCAGCCATGATTGGCATGAACCTGCCCGCCGGACACTTCAGAGAAACCTATGGCTTTATGAAATGGAAAGACTTTGATGCAAGCCTGTGGGAAGAAGTTAAACAGGAGGCACTGCATCAGCAACGCGCTATCGGTTTTGAAATTATTGGCTCAGACATTTCCGCCACCAATTTGCGATCGGCAGCAGCCAACCTGAAACAGGCCGGGCTGCATAAAGACATTGAATTAAGGACCGGTCCCTTCCAGGAATTTACCCCTCCACCGGCACCGGGCATCATGATTACCAATCCACCTTATGGCGAGCGTATTCAGGTAGATGACATCATAGAACTTTACCGTGACCTGGGCAATGCACTCAAACACAATTTCGCAGGATATAAAGCCTGGGTCATCAGTGCTGATTTAAGGGCGTTAAAAATGATTGGCTTACGGCCAATGAAAAAAATACCCCTCTACAACGGGCCCCTCGAATGCCGCTATGCCGGTTATGATTTATACGAGGGCAGTAAAAAAGCATCTAAACAAACTGAATAGGGATTAAAGCCAAAAAAAACATAAATTTTTGTTGCCTCTAACCGGGATATGCACGATTCAATACTTTTTATCCGTTATTCCGGCGAACCTGTCGCATTTTTTAATAAACTTGCAAATGCTTGCAAAAATCAGGTTGAATTTGCAATAAATTAATCTTTAACGGTTTATCCACAGCAATCCTAATGTTTGAATTCTGCCGGCAGCATTTCAGACCTTGAAACTAAAGAATATGCTCAACGAGAAAAAAATCACCTCAGCGCTAGTTTCCGTTTTTAACAAGGAAGGGCTTGCTCCTATCGTTCACCTACTTCATCAGTTGGGTGTCCGGCTATATTCAACCGGAGGCACAGAGCAGTTCATTCGTTCGCTTGGAATGGAGGTGCAAACGGTGGAATCGCTCACCGATTATCCTTCCATACTCGATGGACGCGTAAAGACACTTCACCCAAAAGTATTTGGCGGCATCCTGGCAAGGCGGCAGGATCAGACACATCAGGCAGAACTAAAGCAGTATAACATCCCGCCCATTGATTTGGTGATTGTTGACCTGTATCCATTTGAAAAAACATTGGCTTCGGGGGCCTCTGAAGGTGAGATTATTGAGAAAATCGACATTGGAGGCATCTCTCTGATTCGTGCCGGGGCTAAAAATTTTGAAGATGTACTGATTGTTCCCGCTTCAAGGCATTATGATGAGCTTGCTGAAATGCTAAACCGAAACGACGGCATTACCCTATTGTCTGAGCGGCAGCGCTTTGCTGCTTATGCCTTCGCGGAGTCCTCACGCTATGATGCAGCCATATTTAACTGGTTCTCCTCCCGCTCAGGATATGCTGAATTCCGCTATGCAAAGTCCGGTGCCACTCCTTTACGCTATGGCGAAAATCCACACCAGTCAGGCGTTTTTTATGGAGCGATGGATAAATTATTCACCCAGCTTCACGGGAAGGAGCTTTCATATAACAACCTGCTCGATGTGGAGGCCGCGCTGGCATTGATTGCTGATTTCGATGAAACCACTTTTGCCATCATCAAACACAATAATGCCTGTGGTCTCGCCTCACGCCCGGCACTCATTGATGCCTGGACAGATGCCCTGGCGGGGGATCCCTTGTCCGCTTTCGGAGGTGTGCTTATTACCAATACCACAGTTGATGAAAATACCGCCAAAGAAATTAATAAATTATTTTTCGAAATTATCCTTGCACCCGGGTATGAAAAAAATACACTTGAAGTGCTTGGCACAAAGAAAAATAGAATAATTTTGCAGGTTAACTCGTTTGATTTTCAAGGCAAACAGTTTCGAAGCCTGCTCAATGGCGTATTGCAGCAAGATAAAGACACCGTAAGTGAAACGCCTGAACAGCTCAGGGTTGTCACAGACATCGCGCCAGCAGAGGGGGTTATAGATGACTTGCTGTTTGCCAACAAAATTGTGAAGCACAGTAAATCCAATGCCATAGTCCTTGCCCGGGGAAAACAATTGCTGGGCAGCGGTATGGGTCAGACTTCAAGGGTGGATGCGTTGAAACAGGGCATTGCCAAGGCGAATCAGTTCGGCCTGAGCTTAAAAGATGGGGTAATGGCTTCAGATGCCTTTTTCCCGTTTGCCGATTCGGTGGAAATGGCCCAAAAGGCGGGGATTACCGCGGTAATTCAACCCGGAGGTTCATTGCGTGATGCCGAATCAGTGGATTACTGCAATAAAAATGGAATGAGTATGGTGTTTACAGGCATCAGACACTTTAAACACTAAAAATACTGTTCAAAAAAATAATGATACTAAGAAGCTAAGCTATATCTGATGGGACTTTTTTCATTCATGACCAAGGAGATCGCTATGGATCTCGGCACTGCCAACACCATTATCATTTTTAACGATAAGGTGGTGGTAGATGAGCCTTCAATCATCGCCATTGAGCGCAATACGGGTAAGATTATTGCCGTAGGTAAGCGCGCCATGATGATGCATGGCAAAACCCACGAAAACATCAAGACCATTCGTCCCCTGCGCGATGGTGTAATTGCCGACTTCCAATCGGCTGAATATATGATTAGGGAACTGATTAAAATGACCGGCCCCACACGCAGTCTTTTCCCACCCGCCCTCAAAATGGTTATCTGTATCCCATCAGGTATCACCGAAGTAGAGGAAAGGGCCGTAAAAGATTCAGCGGAGCAAGCCGGAGCCAAAGAGGTACGTCTGATACATGAGCCCATGGCTGCTGCTATTGGTATCGGGATTGATGTGCTGGAACCCACCGGTAATATGATTATTGATATAGGAGGTGGTACCAGCGAAATTGCGGTAATTGCCCTTGGCGGGATTGTGAATAACAAATCCATACGCATTGGAGGCGATGATTTTAATGCTGACATTGAAGAATATATGCGTAAGCAGCACAACATAAACATTGGGGAACGTACTGCCGAAGCCATTAAGATTAATGTAGGAGCTGCCATGACCGAAATTGACTCACCCCCTGACGATTATCCGGTGCACGGTCGTGACATGCTTACCGGAATCCCCAAAGAGATTTATGTAAATTATTCAGAAATAGCCCATTGCCTGGATAAATCTATTTCCAAGATTGAAGCCGCTGTGCTTAATGCTTTGGAGATGACTCCGCCCGAACTTTCTGCTGACATCTATCGCACCGGTATTTATCTGGCAGGGGGTGGTTCCATGCTGCGCGGTTTGGATAAACGTATGCATCTGAAAACCAAATTACCCGTTCATGTGGCCGAAGACCCGCTGCGGGCAGTGGCCCGGGGAACGGGTATTGCGCTTAAGAATTTTAATAAATTCACCTTCCTCATCAAATAAAGGCTGGCAGCAGCCCAAAAAAGTGTTTTGTTGATTGCCTATGCGACATATCCTGGCCTTTATCTGGAAGTACAACTTTTTCTTCCTCTTTCTTGTGCTGGAGGTGGCAGCGCTTATCCTGATTGCCAATAAAAGCTATTATCAGGCAGCAGTGCTTAACCGTGCTACCTATGGTGTAAGTGGCAATATTTTGAATACCTGGTCGGGAGTTATCTCCTATTTCAGGCTGCGTGATGAGAACCTGCAACTGGCCGGGGACAATATCCGGTTGCGTCAGCAGCTCACCCGCAATCAATCGGCCACAGATACTTTGTCCATTGCGGTAATGGATACCTCCGGCGGAATACAATACCGTTATACCCTGGCAAAGGTAATCAGCAATTCTACCAACAGACGTGACAACTACATCATGTTAAACAAAGGCCGTAAACAGGGCATAAGCCGGGATATGGCCGTAATCAATGCCAATGGGGTGGTGGGAACCATAGTAAGCACATCAGATAACTTTAGCTGGGTAATGTCGGTACTCAACAAGCATTCTAAAATCAGTGGCCGCATCAACCGTCTAAATCAGATGGGCACTGTGGTTTGGCAGGGAGGAAGCCCCATGACCGGAACCCTCACTGATCTGCCTGCCCACGTAAAGGTTAAAATAGGCGATACTATTACTACCAGCGGCTTCAGCCACATCTTCCCCGATAATATCCCCATAGGTACTGTGAGGCATATTGAACTGAATAAAGGCGACCATTTTTATACCATACATTTTAAATTTGCAGCCGACCTCAACAGTCTTGGGATGGTATATATAGTTAAAAACCTTTATCAGCATGAACAACAGGAACTCAGTAAACAGGTGATTGATGAAAAATAATTACGGTAAAGATATACTGCGTTTTATACTGCTGGTAACCATTCAGGTACTGGTACTCAATCAGATTGATTTTGGTGGATATATCGATCCTACACTCTATCTGCTTTTTATCCTGCTTTTGCCTTTTGAAGTGCCTGGCTGGCTGCTTCTTATCTCCTCCTTTTTCCTCGGATTTAGTGTGGATATTTTCAGCCATTCCACCGGTTTACATGCAGCCGCCTCGGTGTTTGCTGCTTTTGTCCGGCCGGGGGTTATAAACCTGGTTGGCAGGCCGGCTGAATATGAGGCCAACCTTAAGCCGGGCATTGCCGATATGGGCTTCCGGTGGTTTTTTATATACGCCCTGCTCATCGTACTTGCCCACCATTTTATATTGTTCAGTCTTGAAGCTTTCAGATTCGAAGAAATCTTATACGTATTGCTCAGAATGATTGGTAGCACCGCATTTACCCTCTTGTTTCTCCTTACAATCGAATACATTTTCATGCGAAAACGGCATTAACCGTACCCGCAATTGAGCCTAATTCCTAACTTTTGGTTAGCGAATAGCTTGTTTTTATTAATTTTGGAAACTCAAAAAACAAACTCCTATGAAAAAACTGATCCTGCCCCTGATGATATTACTTTCAATAGCCGCTTGTAAATCCACCGATAAAAATGCCTTTAAAATTAAAGGCCAAATAGAAGGAGAGCAGGTGAGTGAAGTGTATCTTCAAAAAAATAATGACGGTAAATTTGAAATTATTGATACTGCTTCGGTTGACAATGGCCAGTTTACCTTTACAGGGAAAATAGAAATTCCCGAAATCTATTACATTGGACTTGGCGACAATCGTTTTGTATCATTTTTTGCAGAACCGGCCGATATCAACATCCGCTTTCATACTGACAGTGTTCAATCACCCAAAGTGAATGGCTCCCTGTCTGATGTGACTTTCCGCGAATACCTCTCCTTACTCGATAAGCAGCGTACGGCAGAAATTGGTTATTATTCAGAATATAATGAGGCCAGTCGTACCAATGATACTGCAAGGATGGAAGAACTAGGTAAAGAAATAGAAGTTTTTGAACAGCGTCAAAAAGATGAAATCATCCAGTTTGCCAAAGATCATCCCGATTCTTACGTGGCTCCCTATGTCATTATGCGCCATTCTTATATGATGGATATAGATGAATTGATAGCTGCCCGCGCGGCTTTCCATAGTAAAGTAACGAAAGGATCTTTTGCCAAAGACCTGGATGAACGCATCACCCTGCTGACCAATGTACAGGAAGGTAAGCCCGCACCTGATTTCACCATGAATGATACCCAGGGGAACCCGGTTTCCCTATCACAATTCAAGGGACAGGTGGTACTAGTAGATTTTTGGGCAGCCTGGTGTGGCCCCTGTCGCCGCGAAAACCCCAATGTAGTAGCCGCCTACAAACAATTTAAAGATCAAGGCTTTACGGTTTTGGGAGTTTCTCTGGACAAAGAAAAAGATGCCTGGCTAAAGGCCATCAGCGATGACAACCTCACCTGGACCCATGTTTCTGACCTGCAGTACTGGAACAACAGTGCAGCTAAACTTTATGGCGTAATGAGTATTCCTTCCAATGTTCTGATTGATAAGGACGGCATCATCATTGGGAAGAACCTGACCGGGAAAAAGCTTATTGATAAGCTTTCTGAGGCACTTGCACCGGTATAAATGACTATCCAGCCTAACCGGAATAAAATAAAAAAGGCTATTTGGTGGATTAAATGAAATAATTACTAAATTTGCACCCCCTTATAAAGGGAAACTGTAAACAAAACAAATCAAACACATGTACGCAATCGTAGAAATCGCCGGCCAGCAACACAAAGTGGTGAAAGACCAGGTGATCTTCGTGCATCGTCTTGAGGGTGAAGAAGGCGCAACCATTGAGTTGAACAACGTTATGTTGATCGACAACGATGGAGACGTTACCCTTGGACTGCCGTTGGTTACCGGCGCTGTAGTTTCGGCTAAAATCCTGTCGCATTTGCGGGGCGACAAGGTAATCGTCTTCAAAAAGAAGCGCAGAAAAGGGTATCAGAAATCAAACGGCCACAGGCAGTATCTTACCCGGCTTCAAATTGCTGACATCACCGCCTAAGCGGGCTGAACGCAAAATTATTGTTTCACCGACAAAAACGAAAAAGAAATGGCTCACAAGAAAGGTGCCGGTAGTTCGAGTAACGGTAGAGAATCGCACAGCAAACGTCTTGGCGTAAAGATATATGGTGGACAGGCTGCACAAGCCGGCAACATTATTATTCGCCAGCGTGGTACAGTACACAATCCCGGATTGAATGTAGGAATGGGAAAAGACCACACCCTGTTTGCGCTTACAGATGGTATTGTTGAATTCCGCCGCCGGAAAAACGACAAATCCTATGTATCGGTTATGCCCGTTGAAGTAGAAACTGAATAGTTAATTCACTTCCGGCTAAATTAAAAAGCTAAGCTTCTGCCCCCACGGCAGGAGCTTTTTTTGCATTAGTAATTACAACATAAAAGCCGCTATAAGAGAAAGAACTAAACTTGCAATTAAAACAATTTTCATGAAAAACAGGGAAGATGCAGAAGATTTTAACTTTCTGATAGTAACGTAATTGACTGCAGCATTCACTTCAGCGCCAAAAACTTCAACAACTTCATTCTTGAATGATTTTTCTTCATCATTGCCATGCTGCTTTATAAAAGAGGAGATTCTTTCTTTTGTTTCATTGTGTAGTTGATCTTCTTTGGGAAGGATTTCAGCCAACTGAAATAGGGGATCAAGATAAAATTTTAAATAAGTTAGGTTTCTCATAGGTTTTCTATTTTTGTCCAATCAAAGCCAGTATTAACTTAGAATCTCTTTTATAATGCTGATAATCAGCTATTACATTCCGAAGCCAAAAAACTTCTCTAAAATATCAAAAATAAGAAAATTAACTCGCTTTTGATACTATAATTGTGCGTCACTAATATTCAAATCTTTTCTATATTCAGCAATACGAGAATGTCTTTAAAGAAAAGCCCTCAACAATCAGTTCAACGACCTGAATAATTTTGTTCTTTTTGTAATTCATCCTTTTAACAATGGGTTGCAACCCCTTGAGCAAGCCATTTGAAAATTTCTAATTTAAAAATTACCTCTCAAATCCTCAATCCGCCTGAGGCGGAGAAACGACGATTCGGGGTCAAATCCTCGTCCGCCTTAGGCAAACAGGCAGGCTCAAACCTTCAAATCGACTCACCACTCTCCGAAGACCTAACAGGTTGGAAGAAAACCTGTTAAGGTACCTATTCTAAACAAATCAACAACTCAACAAATCAACAAATCAACAAATCAACAAATCTTTGATGTGGATTTGCCAAAGATCGCCTAAAACCGCATTGATCATTATGTCTTTACTGTTTCAGCACCCTTTCCACACAAATTACCTGCCCGTGTGCATCAGTAATTCGCACCAGAAACAATCCACTGCGAAGACTACTCAACTCAATTTTTACATTTCCCTGAAAGGATACTTTCTCCAACTGCCTTCCTTCCGAGCTATAAATTTCCAGCCAATATTGAGAGGCAACCGCTTGCTGAAGTTCAACATTCAAGGTGAATTTGAACGGATTGGGATAAATTTTAAAGCCTTGCCGGGGGTTCGCTCCGGTTGCAGTGGGTAACACAACTACAATATCTTCATAAATCATATCCGTCAGCGCGTTTAACTCAAGGTTTTTGGCCTGTATTATGCAGGGAAATGCACCGGTTTGCGAAGGGGTTCCGGAGAGCAATCCGGTTGAAGTATCAAAACTAAAACCTTCGGGTATAACCTCTCCAATCAATTCTATTGAAGCGGCATCACCTGTGTCAACCAACACCTGAAACTCGTAGTATGTATCGAGATATGCCGTATCATACGTATTTTGGATAATCTGCGGATAAAATGTATCGTAATAACATTTGTTGAACATTGAATCCATATAAATGGTATTTCCATTTTGATTACAGCAAAGCATACTAACGGTACCACCCGCCCCACCTAAGGCTCCAAAACCACTTTGCAAAATTCCGAAATTACTGCCGACACCTTCAATCCAGATTTCATCAGGATAATACGAATTCCTTTCAGATGATGATGTATTAAACAAGTAAAATCTCTTTTTCATTTCACCATTGATGTTCACCTGATCAATGCTATCACATACAAGTGGTTCAACGTCATGGTTTAGGTAAAGATTTTCAACTTGTACAGTATCTCCTGTTTCCAGACTAAAGTCATAAATTAAACCTTCATCCGCACTCCATCCGAAGAAAACCTGTTTGGTGAGGGTATCTTCTCTGATAAATCCTCTATGATTCCATGATTGCATTAAAGAATCCTGACATTCAAGCACATCGAGGTAGTGATCACCGGGAGAATATTGATCAGTTAACCGGGTAGTTGTTGTGCCGCCACAATTCCAGACCATCCAGGAAGCCCAACCATAATGGATGGTATTCCAGGTCTTTGTTGTATCGGCAATCTGATAGCCTCCTTGTCCGAAAGTTAGTGTGCTTAAAAATAAGAAAGCGGATGCAAGCAGTGGTTTCACAATGAAATTGTTTAACAAAAAGCTTATCAAATATAGAGTAATATTTGATTCAAAAGAAGGTTCGTCGTAAATAAAAATAAACCTTAAACCCTTTTCACCAACCGGAGCAGGTTATACGCCAGCTCAACGCCCTTATAAGCCCGGGGATGATTTATCCGCATCCAGCGGCCATAATTTACCCATTCACCGCCGAATCGTGCCTTGAAATCCCTCACGCCATAAGATCTTCCTGGAATCCCCATTCCCATAAAATCAAAATGATGGCAACCTTGCTCCATACCTGCTTCCATAGCTGCCCAGGTAAGGGCTACCGTGGGATATACCTTCTCCTGCTTCAGGTGCTTGTCCAGTCCACACACATACCATTCAAAAATAGTGTCACCTGGTGTGAAAGGCGCGATAATTCCGCCCACTATCCGGCCTTTGTATTCCGCCACCAACACTGCTCCTGAACTACCCCCGGCCGACTGATTAAAAAACCCATGCAATACCGCTTTCGCAATCAGTGGTTTTCGCACCTTTTTACGATATAATTTGCGGAGCAGGTCATAAACTTCGTCCACTTCTGAAATACTGGCAGCCCTGCGCACCATCAGACCATTAGTGTGGCTCAGTTTTAATTGTCTGCGTCTGGAGGGGCTCATTTCCATAAGCGCAGTTTCGCGGTTAGCAATGGTTTTAATCAGGTTAAGTCTTTCAGAAAACATAAATCCATGCCGGATAAAGATATCAGCAAACGCCGCAGTTTCATAAAAATTTCTGAACTGAATGTAAAGTGATTTGGGCTTTGTTGCCTTAATCAGGTCTCCCAAAGCGATGTCCATGGCCGCTTCTTTATCTGCAATGCTAAGCCCTGGTAGAAACACCGGTCCTCCATAAACCACAGCCCGGGTGGTAGCATAGGGAAGTATGAATTTCCTTTCACACATCAGCACCCAGGCAAGCGTAGCTATCCATTTGCCATCAGCGCGCGTGACCACCAGCCATTGATGTTGATAGTGATTGCTTTTCGAAAAGACTTGTGCAAAGGAAGGGTGTTGAAAATAATGCACGTCAGCATTGCCGGATAACCAGAGGCTCCATTGATTCAAATCTGCCCCGGTGGGATGTTGAAAAAAGTGTACCTGCATTCGCTGAGTGAAACCTTTGATGAGCAGGCCGTTTTACAAGGGCACTGAACACCTGATGATGTCTGCAAAGATAGAAAAATGCCGACAGTTATGCCGGCGACATTTTGATTATATCTGTAGTCTTTAGCTGTTATTTTTAACCTCTTTTGGTGATTGATCATTTTTTGTAACGTGTGATTTTAAAAAAATCTGCTTATCTTTACCTCCCTTCATATTAAAAATATTTAAATTAGCCTCATGGAATATACAATTTTAAAGACAAGAAGAGAAGGCAACATCATGGTGGTTGTCATCAGCCGCCCCGCTGCCATGAATGCTCTTAACACCCGGTTTTTTGAAGAAATGGGTGTGCTTATTACTGAACTCTCCACCGACGCCACGTTAAGGGCGCTGATCATTACCGGTGAAGGCAAGGCCTTTGTTGCCGGTGCTGACATAGCCGAAATGGTAAATATGACGCCCGACGAGGCCCGGCTGTTTTCCGAAACCGGCCAAACCGTTTTTAGCAAACTGGGACAGTTGCCTTTTCCGGTAATTGCCGCCATCAATGGCTTTGCGCTGGGCGGCGGCATGGAGCTGGCCATGGCCTGCGATTTCAGGATTGCTGCCGATACCGTTAAAATGGGACAGCCCGAAGTTGGATTGGGTTTGATTCCGGGGTATGCTGCCACCCAGCGATTGCCCCGCCTCACCAACCTGGGCGATGCTCTTTATCTGCTCACTACCGGCGAAGCCATTGATGCCCAAACGGCACTGAAAATGCGGCTGGTTCAAAAACTGACCTCGCCCGAAGGACTTATGGATGAAGCCATGCGGCTGGCCAAAGCCATTGAGGCAAAAGGTCCCAGAGCCGTTCAACTAGTTAAGGAGGTAACCCGCAAAGGTCTTGAAATGCCCTATATTGATGGTGAAAAGCTGGAACGCATTCACTTTGGCGATCCCTTCGGTCAGGAAGGAGCTCAGGGAATGGTTGCTTTTCTTGATAAACGCAAACCCAACTGGGGCGGACCAGAAGCAGTAAAGTAGCCTCATTTTTACGTAGATAAACCAACCGAAAACCAAAATTCTATGGATTATACTGAAAGATTAACCAATGTAACCGTGCTGGGAGCTGCCGGCAAAATGGGTAGTGGCATTTTGCTGCTTGTTGCTATGGAAATGGCTGACCTTAAGCTAAAACCAGGCGGTGAAAACCGCAACTTCGTGCTGAATGCCATGGATATCAGCTCTGAGGCATTGCCCGGATTGATGAAGTATCTTCGCAGCCAGGTGCTGAAAGCCGCTGAGAAAAAAACTGTACTGTTACGACAGCTATACATGAATCGCCGGGATTTGATTGAAAACAGCGAAGTGATTGAGGCCTACGTGAATGAGGTACTTGATCTGGTTCGCCCGGTTACCCGCCTGGAAGCCGCTTATGACAGTCACCTTATTTTTGAGGCGGTGGCCGAAAATCCGGAACTTAAAACCAAAATTTTCAGTCAGATTGATGCTCATAATCCGCATAAGCCCTGGTTCTTTACTAATACTTCATCCGTACCCATTGGTGGATTAAACGAAGATGCAAAGCTTGGAGGCCGCATACTGGGCTTTCACTTTTACAATCCACCGGCTGTGCAAAAGCTGGTTGAGCTCATCACCATTCCTAAAAACAGCGAAGAAATGGTAAAATTTGCGGAGCAACTGGCTTCAAACCTGCGTAAAATCGTCGTTAAATCAAATGATGTGGCGGGATTTATCGGCAACGGGCACTTTATGCGCGACGCCTTATATGGTATTGCCGAAGCAGAGCGACTCAGTAAGGATATGCCACTGCACCAGGCCATTTATGCCATCAACAAAATTGGGCAGGATTACCTGATGCGTCCCATGGGCATCTTTCAGTTGATTGATTATGTAGGGGTGGACGTTGTCCGCTTTATCATGATGGTGATGAATCCATATATGGAAGAAGAAGATTTACACAGCGAACTGCTCGACAAGCTCTTCGATAAGGGCATAAAAGGTGGTCAAAACGCCGATGGCAGCCAAAAAAATGGCATACTGCAGTATGAAAGAGGTCGTGCCGTAGGGGTGTATTCATTGGAAAAAGGGGATTACGTTCCCTTTACTGAGTTTGCTGCAAAAACGGATGAGTGGCTGGGATTGCTTCCTTCGGTAGTGATGCCCTGGAAGAACCTGGTTCGGTCCACCAATAAGAATGTGGTGGTTGAAACTGTGTTTGCCGCCTATAAAAAGTGTGACGATCCGGGCTGTAAGCTGGCCCTGGATTATGCCCGCCATTCCCGTGAGATTGGCCGTCAATTGCTTGAAACGCATGTAGCCACATCCTCCGATGATGTGAATACCGTGCTGATGACCGGCTTTTTTCATGCCTATGGCCCCATCAATGAATTTGTCATCTAACCTGAAATCCCAAGTTCTATGAAACCACATAAAAAAATATATATGGTCGCCGGATACAATACCATCTCAATGGGTACCGGACGCAAAGAATTCAATCCTAAAAAAGAGCGTCCCGGCCTGGAGCATTACATTAAAGAAGCCGGACAGGCCACCCTGAAACAAATTGGCGGTGCCAAAAAGGTGGACGAAGGGGTAATCGGTAACTTTATGGCTGCCCGCTTTAACCGTCAGGCACATTTGGGGGCATTTATGACGACCATTGATCCTGATTTACGGTTTAAACCTTCGCTTCGGGTGGAAGGTGCCTGTGCATCCGGCGGCTTGGCGCTGGTTACCGGTATAAAATCTATATTGTCGGGTTCGGCCGAAGTGGTACTAGCCCTGGGTGTGGAAGTCCAGAATACCGTTAAGGCCATTTATGGCGCCGATTTGCTTGCATTGGCAGGATGGTTCCAAAAGCGCAAGGATGGACCGGCTTATTTCTTCCCCGGACAGTTCAGCACCCGGGCCGGCGCTTATCATGAGAAATATGGCAGGGTAAAAACCCGTCAGGCGCAAGCCAGATGGTTCCGCAATGCCATTGAAAATGCCCGCCTCTGCCCTACTGCCCAGGAACATGAAAATAAGGTGGAAGACCTGGATGCCCTCGGCCTCACCGAACCCAATCCCAGGGCATTTACCGACCACCTGAATGTATTCGATTGCTCCAAAGTTTCAGACGGAGCATCGGCCATAGCCATTGTAAGTGAAGAAGGACTCAAACGCCTCGGTATTCCTTTGAAAGATGCCGTGGAAGTAATTGGCATAGGTCATGCCACCGACGACCTTACTGCTGAGCCGGAAGATCTTACCCGCCTCACCACCATTGAGCATGCCGCCAAAGAAGCCCTGAAATCAGCAGGCATCACACCCGAACAACTGGCTACCGTTGAAACCCACGATTGCTTTACCATTGCAGGCATTATTGGCATGGAAGCTATTGGGCTTGCACCGCAGGGTAAGGGCGCCGACTTCGTGCTGGAAGGCCATACCGCCCGCAACGGTAAAATCCCCGTAAATACAACCGGCGGTCTGATTGGTTGGGGCCATCCCACCGGTGCTACCGGCGTTCATCAAGCCGTTACATTGTGGGAGCAGCTTACCGGAAGAGCCGGTGAAGCGCAAATCAATATCCCCGCAGATCGACCTTACGCACTAAGTGTAAATATGGGCGGTGACGACCGAACTGTGGTGGCTATTGTGTATCGCAAAACAACTTAAAACGTTGGTGCCCTGAGTTGCACGCGTTGGGAAACGCACACGAACACGGAGTTGCACGCGTTGGGAAACGCGCACAAACACGGAGTGGC
>Ga0265295_1002108_pt1 | contig 32729 bp, 18 predicted proteins | sample Munlansysbiofilm_FD_192503 | JGI IMG/M metagenome (GOLD analysis project Ga0265295, IMG submission 192503) | Leachate microbial communities from a municipal landfill in Southern Ontario, Canada - Methane capture system biofilm | ecosystem: Engineered > Solid waste > Landfill > Unclassified ... | reverse complement strand
AGCTTATTTTACAAAAAAAGCAAGGATTAAGATATTTAAAGTGAAAAACGAAGAGGCGAGGGTTCACTTCATCCCCACCCTAAAGGATGGGGTATTCGTGACCCTCTGCGCTCCCTTAGTAATAATTGTCTGAAGAAAGACATCAGATAACATTTATTCGGTGTACTATGTCGAATCTCATCGAAAAAAGAGATGATATGAGGACGAAAATAACATCCTCATAATCAGAATAAAATCAGAAATTTTATTACCTATTAAGAGAAACGAAAGGACTTAGAGAAGCTGCTTTCCAGCTCCATCGCCGGATTTGCACTCGTAAACTTCCGTGATCTTCATGATGGCAAGGGCTTTTGCAGGGAACCTCTCTCCCATTTTCTTGACAGTCTTATACATATTCTCATATTCTTCCCCGTCAGTTTTAATCTCGAAATCCCCTTTTATCTGATAGCAGCCCTTGATCTCGGGACCCCATACATAGATTGCTCCCCTTGGATTTTCTTCAAGGTTGTGGCGAGTCTTATGGAAGTAGTTATCCGCAATCCATATTGTCTCTCGATCTTCCTGAAGCTTACAAAAGCCAATTGGTATGACATTCGGATCTCCATTTCTGGAAGCAGTTGCAAAGGGAAAGATCTTCATTTTTGCAAAGTCTTCTACCATTTCGTTGCTTAATTTTACCATTTAATTCACCCCTTCATTAGATCTATATTTACCAGAATAAATTTTTACACATTACACTATCACACTATCACCCTATCACTTATTTAATAATTTAGAGGGTTGATGGTGTTTTGAATTATAACTAACTAAAGAGCGACAAATATATAAAAAATTGGTTATCAGGGATTGGAGCAAAGAAGAATACTGTTCTAAAATTCGTAAAATTAAAGTCAATTGAAGCATCTTGAAAAAAATCCATCTTAAAGGTCTAAAGTCACTGAACTTACTGCCCCCCAGGAGCCTCTTTAAATCTTATGCTCACACAAGCATTTAATTTTAAGAAATATCAGTGACTTCAGACCTTTTATAATGGTAGTACTTGCTTTTGTGGGTTTACTGTACTGGTTTGTTACAAGTTTGGGTATGTTTGTGGTAGAGTTAAGTGGTCTTACTTCTTAACCCGAACTATAATGGATAATCATTATATATCAACTTATTTATATAAAATTTTTCAGTGTATTAAAAGTTATGTTTGAGTAAAAAGTTTCAAAGTAAAGAAAAAAACTTCAAACACATATTAAGGTTGATAACACCATTTTTGTTAAACAGCATTAGTTCAAAAAGAAAATAATGTTTATCACTCTTTCGTCACCACCATTAACTCCATTAAACAGACTTTCTTTAATAGTTCAGACCAGGACAGATTTAGCTCAGGTTTAAGGGAGTTTATCCTGTCAGTCTGAGGCCCTTTTGAACTCCTATTGCTGAAAACCATTTGAATTTTATCCAGTAGCTCTTTCCATGAAAGCTTTAAATCCGATCTGAGAGCATTTATTTTTCAAGTTCGTGGTCGGAAAGCCCTACTGTCATATCCATTGCATATAGTCCCGCACCATGTTTAACCGGTTCTTCAGTCATCCCTATTCCTCCTGTTCCCTTTCTATGTCTTCCAGTTCTTCCTTAATATAAAATGTATTTACTCTTCTTAAAAACACCTGATAATTAGATAATTCGTAGGATAGTTACTAATTAATAATTATCAATACCTTTTTATACAATTATACTTATGGTAATCCCCGACAGGTCGATTGTTCCATTCAGACACAAAAACTTCCTCCTTAATCATTTGTTGTCACAAGACCCCTACTAAACTCCCGGTTATCGACCTGTCATTTCCTCTGTTTTTAGAAAAAGTTTATTCTGTAAAAAGTTCGAATACTACAACTTGCACCAAATTATGGGGATATATAATAACAAAAAAGTATAGGCTGTATTGTAGAGATTGTGCACAAAAGTTTTTTCAAAAATTATCCTGATAAATGTATAATGCTCTCTTTTTAAGAATCATTCAAATTAATATAAGGAAATCAGTTTTCTAATTGTTCGGATATCTAAGTAAATCTATTTTTATTTATTTTTCTTTAATCTCCGTTATTGCATGTATTAAAACAGATATTAAATTCTGTCCCTTGATCTCTTCCAATTTTTATTTTACCGTCTAACTGATCGACAAGGGTACTTACAAGTTGCAGACCGAGTGTGTCTGTGTTTTCTAAATTAATATTGTCTGGGATGCCAATTCCGTTATCTGAGACTGTAAGGGTGTATTTTGTGTTTTTTCTTTTAAGCTCGTCTTTACTATTCGACTCATTTATAACCCCTTCACTGAAGAGCTTAATTCTAATTGTACCTTTATCCCGCCCCTGGAATGCATATTTGAGGGAGTTTGAAATAAGTTCGTTAACAATCATTCCTAAAGGAACTGCAATATCTGTATCAAAGAACACATTATCCTCAAGATCCAGATCTAAACTAATACCGGAATGTCCAACACTATAAGTCTGGAAAAGGTTTTCAGCAAGCTTCTCAAGATATAACGAGAAATTCAGCTTTTCAAGCCCTTCACCTTCATGCAGTTCCTTATGGATATACGCGATAGACATTACTCTGTTCTGGCTTTCCCTGAAGGCTTCAAGAACTTCGTAGCTATCTAAATGGTTTTTATTTCTGAATTTTTCAGCTGCAAGGTCCAGAAGAGAGGAGATAACCTGTAGATTATTCTTAATCCTGTGATGAATTTCCTTATTACGGGCAGTCTCAATTTTTGCAAGGGCTTCTTGAGCCACTTTTTTCTCAGTAATATCCCTGAATGTTACTGCAAATTGACCTTTTTCAATCCTATCGATTTGAATAGTAAACCATTTGCCTGGCATGTTGCCAAAATTCTCAAACTGAATAGATTCGCCTGTCTGGTCAACTTTTTGATAAGCTTCAAACCAGTAATCTTCAACATCAGGCCATATTTCACGCATGGTTTTACCAATTTGTGCTTCCCGCTCACAACCTGAAAGTCTTGCTCCAGCAGGGTTTATATCCAAAATTAATAAGTCACAGAGTGTACCATGCTCATTATAGATTGCTTTGCAATTTGCAAAGCCTTCACTGATAGAATTGAATAAAGTTTGATACTGTTCTTTACTCTTGCGTAGGGCTTCCTCTGCTTTTTTACTTCTGGTTATGTCTTTGACAATAGCCGAGATAGCAGTCAGTTTTCCAGTGACATCGAAAACTGGGGAAAGAGAGAGTGAGACATTTATTATTATACCATCTTTTCTTAATCGCAAAGTCTCATAATGCTCAACTTTTTCTCCCTTTTTAATTCTCTCAATTAATGCTTCCATTTCGTGATCTGATGGGAATGGCACCAGAGTAGTCATATTCTTTCCGAGAATTTCTTCGGCTGTATAGCCGTATATCTGCTCTGCTCCTTTGTTCCAGCTTGTGATAATACCATCAAGGGACTTAGTTATGATAGCATCATTTGATGATTCTACGATATTCGCTAGATACCGAATTTTTTCTTCTGCCTGCTTGCGTTCGGTGATATCTGTAGTGATGCCCATTAGTTGACGGATTCCTGAATGCAGTTCGATTACCGAACCTTTTGAGCTCAGCCAGTGGATACTGCCATCCGGCAAGAATATGCGGTACTCCTGATCGTAGAAGTCTTTACATTCAATCGCTTTATTCCAGGCTTGTGCAACCCGCTCCTGATCCTCGGGATGGATCATAGAAATAAATTCCTCGTACTTTATGGGTGAGCTTTCGGATCTACCAAGCAGAGCATTCATTTGAGGCGTTATTTTCCAGTTCGCCCGAAGATCCCACATCCACATTCCAGCTTTTGAACCCTCCAATGTTAACCGCAGATGCTCTTCGCTTTCCTTTAAAGAATCATAAGCCTTCTCAAGCTCTTCTGTACGTTGTTTAACGAGCTCTTCTAAATTGTCGAGGGTTTCTTTTAGTTTAGCTTCTGCTTTTTTTCTTTGAGTGATATCCATAAATGCGGCAACACCGCCACGCACATTACCTTCGGCATCATGTAATGGACTGGCTGATCCCAGAAGGGCCCTCCATTCCCCACCTGGCAGCAGTACATCTATCTCTTCGTTGCGCACGTCGATGCCTTTAAAAGCAGCTTTTTGCATGGGTAATTCGTCTGTAGCCAATTCATGGCTTTTATGGAAGTAACGCCGTACAGGTACGATATTAGCTGATACGTTTTCTCCAGTTTTAACTCCATAGAACTCGTTTGCCATCTTGTTGCCGGTTATATTATCGCATTGAGGGTCGTGACTAATCAAGATGGCAATAGGCGCAACTTCCATAACTGTCTCTATTTCTTCGGCCCGCTGATGAGTTTTCTCTTCAATCTGCTTTCGTTCGGTAATATCTATAAAAATTATAGCAATCTTTCCTTTCTCAGGACTGAATACGTAAACATCAAGGTATTTACACATTTTCTGGCTAAAAACTTCAAAATGCTTTGCTTTGTCTGTGAACGCTATTTCTAAATACTTTTCAACTCGCTTGCGGTCTACATGAGGGAACACTTCCAGTACAGTTCTGCCTAATATTTGTTCCCTCTTCATCCCTGTATGGAGTTCAAAAGCAGGATTTACCTCAAGGTAACGATAGTCATAGGGCTTACCTTCTTTGTTACAGATAATTTCTGCAAGGAGGAAACCATCTGTCATATTCATAAAGAGTGTGCGATATCGCTCCTCACTTTTTCGCAACTCCTCTTCTGCATGCCTGAGTTCTTCATCTTCCGTTAAGCGCGTTCTCAGGCTATTTAATTCTTTTTTCAAGGAATTATTCTCATATAAGAGTGCCTGATATGATATAGGCTCTTGGCTATCTGTTCTTTTAAAAACCATATATAGCCTCAAATTTAGATTTCCTGATTATTTAGCATCAGACTCAAAGATACAGGTTTACCTTTGAATGATTTTAAATTCAAAGTTTGTTAATTTTCCAGTCTTTCTTAGAGAACAATACATCCATCAAATTACCTGTATCTAACCCAAATTTGACAGAAGCACATATTTTGTAATGTCTAAATAGGCTTCATGCTTCTGTTTTCTTTATACAATTCAATGTTTTGTCTTGCATCTTATGATTTTTGACATTTTTCATTTTGTCAAAATATAATGTGTCAATGCAATGTGTTTTGTGTAATAAAATACTATATTAATTAGTAGATTCTGTCAAATTAGGGATCTAACAGAATAGCAGAATCTATTATTTATCCCCCAACTTTATATATAAAATCACTTATATATAATTTCTACAAATCTAATCGTTTATTATTCAGAGTCTGTAGTATATATTTTTTTGTTTCAAAAAAGATTTTTAACTTAATAGAAGTGTATCGTCTTAAAAAATTAATTGATTATCCTGACTCCCCTGAATAAGTTATCCCGATCCTTAACCCTCTTCAATTCTGAACCATTTAACTGAATTTTACTAAACTATGTAACTAATTTTTCAATCCTTTTACTGCTTCTTCTTAGGCTATTTTTACTATTTTTCTGTATAATTTACATATTTACATATTGTACGTGAATACATACGCATTTTCATATTTCACAGTAAAAACTATACATACGTTCACTGTTAATCTGAAACCAATGCTCCCATTTATTTTCCGTAAACAGCCAAAAAAATACCTGGATTTTTTACCTCTAATATCTTTATGGTACTTATCTCTAGGTGTTTTTCCCTTTAGATATCCCATAATGCAATTACAGGGAAAGAAATAATACGATAGTTGAATATTTAAGAGTCATCAACTATCGTTTTGCTTCTTGTTCAAGACCCTTCGGGTTCGGACAGAATGTCCAAGTTCTGTCATGGAGGTTATTATTTTTAATTATTGGGGTTCGATAACATTTTTTACCGTTTTTTCGGGTCTATCTTAGGACATCTTTTAGGCTAAATGAATTCTTGCCATTTTTGAATCAATCCGTTTTTAGAATGTGCCGTTTTTAGATTGTTCCGTTTTTAGGGTGTGCCATTTTAAATTGCGCCATTTTTAATGTTTTCTACATATCCTACTTATTAACTCCCTGACTCTCTAGAATCTGCCTTCCAGTATCTAGAGAACTTTGGTGGTGTGTTTAAACTACTCTATTTTATGGTATGACTGCCATATGTGCCGAAATAAAGTCTCCCTCTTTTAGCCTAAAATTATGTTAGAAGTATTTTTCTCCTGACATCGCCCTCTTGTATATATCTGATAATATATAGCCTAAACCATGATGTTTCTTCAGTTAACTATGGATGGAGAAAGGGACTCTGGATATTACCATTTTTATGAGTTTTTCCAATAAATTGAAAACAATGAAATTAAAATTTTCTCAGGCTTTAAAATTTCAGATATAGATTCAAAAGAAGATATAAATTCATAGAACCGACCTTCCGCAGATGTCTTCAAAAAAATAACATTTTTACTGTTATCGTTTTTGAAGAATTATTCTAAAATCTGCAGTTAATTTCTCGAATGAAGTTTCGAAAAATAGGTGCCGGAAGTATTCAATGAAGGCAAAAAATCGAAAATAATGGGATATTTCAAAAACACATATTGAGCAGCCAAGAAATTTTTTATAAAAAAACGACAGCAGCAAAAATTGTAAAAATTGAAGGGACATCTGCGGAAAGTGGGATAGAATAGACGACTCAGTTCCAAAATCTAGTGATTTTTGCATTTTTTGATTGAAACGTTGAATTTCCAAAAAGAATTCAGTCTTCAATCTAATTCAATATTCGAGCTCTACCGGCATCAATTAAAAGGTAATATTCAAAAGTTGCGACAATTTTCAAAATCTAGTGATTTTTAATATTAAGTTCATCACTAGATTTTAGCATTGTGTCGAATAGACCAAAAATAATAAAACTAAATACATTTTAAAGTAAAATCTATAACATTTTATTTTTGGCTTGAAACTAACGCGTCCCACTGATTCACTCATTCCAAAAAATGGCTTTTAAGGGTAAAAGGTTTATCAGACTTGGTATTTTGTTTCGTATAATACAAAGTCCTTTTAGAAAACCTTAGCATCTTCCAACCAACATAAAAAATATTGAGAATCTTTTGCCTTATGTCATAAGAATCAATTTTCTCAATTTCATATTCAGGTCGTGTCCACAAGTTATTGATCAATTCAAAAAAAGCAAGTATATCCTCTCTATTTGAGAGAAATTTAAAGATATTCATATGGATGTGATTTTCAATAACTCATGCCCATTACAGGAGATTGTTGAAACGAAAATATTCTCAGTTGACGAGCGTATAACAATAATTAGTAGAATTATCACAATTATTGGAAAAAAAGAAGGAGAGAGTACGTGATGAGTTTTCTCATCACGTATTTTCATGCCAAACGCAAATAAATTGGGTAGGTTTCGGAAAAAAACCCATGAACCTGATCCATACTGTAATTCTAGCAGTTCAAAACTTTATCCAGGAAATACTGGTGAATTCTAAGGTCATCGGTTAATTCCGGATGGAATGCAAGTGCCAGCACATTTCCCTGCTCTGCAGCAACGATCATGCCTTCAAGCCTGGAAAGCACCTTCACGCCCGGCCCGCAGCTCACGATTCCCGGAGCCCGGATAAACACGCCCGTAAATGGAGAGTCAAGGATAAACACCTCAAGTTCTGCCTCAAAAGAATCCCTCTGCCTCCCAAAGGCGTTCCTGTTGACCCTGGTATCCATAATCCCGAGCAGTTCCTGACCTGTCTTTTCTACCTGCCGGTCTCCTTCCTTTGCAATGACAATCAGCCCTGCACAGGTCCCGAGGATAGGAACTCCCTTTGCAGCCGCTTCTTTTATCTCCTCTGCAATTCCCTCGCGGGCAAGCAGCCTGCAAAGCGTTGTACTCTCCCCGCCAGGAATCACAATTCCGCTGCACTCCGGCACAATTCCTTTGTGCTTTATCTCAACTACCTCAGCCTCAACCCCTCTCTCTTTAAGGGCTCTCCTTAAAGCATCAACATGCTCAGAAACCGCTCCCTGAATAGCGATTACACCTATTTTCATTAAAAACACCATTTTCCAGAATTAATCCGGCTTATAGAATCGAAAAATATAAAGATTAAACTGGTTTATTCTTACAAACCTGCAAGAATAAATCTGTTTTTAAAAATTGAATTTTAGCCTCTTGAAAGAGACTCGTTTTATATCTGGTAATTAGTCCGTTTCAGCTAAGCTCAGTAGAACCCGTAAATTAGTCCCCTTGAGTTTATCTCACCGAAATAACTTATAAATTAGTCCTCTTGAGCGAAGCGAAGCGAGCGAAAAGGACACCGTCCTCCCGAGACGGGACTCGGGCGAGACGGAAATCGGGTTGGTTTTACCAGCCGCGTTCCTGAAGGGCTTCCTGCACAGGGATCATGTCTGCGCTGATGCCTTTCATTCCTGCACCCACGCCTTTTGAGATTTCTGCAAGTTTTGCAGGGTTATCGTAGTTATTGACGGCTTCAACAACTGCTTTTGCCATCTTTTCCGGATTTTCGGCTTTGAAAATACCTGAACCGACAAAGACTCCGTCTGCACCAAGGCGCATCATGAGAGCTGCGTCGGCAGGGGTTGCAACTCCACCGGCTGCAAAGTTCACCACAGGCAGGCGCTGCATTTTTGCGGTTTCGACCACGAGTTCGATAGGAGCTTCAATCTCTCTTGCGACCATTATAAGCTCTTCTTTGGTCTTGCCTGCAAGGGCGCGGATTTCTCCCTGGATCTGCTTCATGTGCTTTACTGCCTGGCTGACGTCGCCTGTTCCGGCTTCTCCTTTGGTCCGGATCATGGCTGCACCTTCGTTAATCCTGCGGAGGGCTTCTCCAAGGTTTCTTGCCCCGCAGACAAAAGGCACTGTAAACTGTGTTTTGTCTATGTGGTAGAAGGGGTCGGCAGGAGTAAGGACTTCGGACTCATCTACCATGTCAACGCCAAGTGCCTCTAAAATTTCGGCTTCTACAAAGTGCCCGATCCTTGCCTTTGCCATAACAGGAATGGTAACCGTATCAATAATCTGCTGGACAATTTCGGGGTCTGCCATACGTGCAACCCCTCCTGCTTTTCTGAGATCTGCAGGGACGGCCTGAAGGGCCATAACAGCAACTGCTCCGGCTTCTTCTGCGATCCTGGCCTGTTCGGGGGTTGTAACGTCCATGATCACACCCCCTTTCTGCATCCGTGCAAAGCCCCGCTTGATAAGTTCGGTTCCATGTCTCAATTTTTCAAATTCCATGAATGTCATCCTCGTTGTTTTGATCAGGTATATATGATATATAAGTTATACTGCCGTGAGAAATATGTTCCACAGGTGAAACGGCCGCAAAGTCCTTTCCACCAGTTACAACCAGCAGGTTGCGGTTTTCAGTTTGATGTTTCTCAAGTGAATTGTGAATACGCTCAATAGTAAAAAGCATTATTTAAGCTATTCCTTAATTGTAGATTACAGATTAAATTAACTTACGATGATTTAAAATTTGTTGTTTTTTATACTGGAAGTCAACATTAAACTGTCTTTTGTATCAACAGGGTCTGGTTATCTACGAAATAATATTATTTTAACCTTCTCAATATAATAGTGCATTTAACACCGGGTAAGGGGCTTTATCCTCGACCCCCTTATATCTTTTCTTTACTCAATCTGCTCCGTGGAGGCTATATTATACAGGCCCAGCTTTATACAGATACTGACAGAAATCCAGATGGTAAATGCAGGGATGAATGATTTTAAAAATTCAATAAGTGTATCGTCAGGGTAACCTGCAATGCCGATAATACCAAACCCCGCGTCAAGAACGAGAGCTGATAACCCGAACATCATCAGTGTAATAAATACCCTGAGAGCCCTCTGCCCGGTACTTCCTTCATCTTCCGGGAGCCCCTTTCTGATTATAAGAAGATATGCCGTGTTTGTCCCAAGGAAAAAACCCGCTACTTCCCCGCTTATAAGTGACAGGGATACAAAAACTACAGGGACGGCAAACATAGCCGAATAAAAAAAGAGGTTCTTTTGCCTGAAAGCGAGTTTAAAATTCTCTTTTTCAAAAAAATCGTCCTTTAGTGGGCTTTTTAAGAAGTATGTGAAGACAACCAGAAGAGTTAAACCCAGGGCAGCCCCGCCGATCACGTCCCCTAAAAAATGCCTTCCAAGGTACATCCTTGAAAAAGCCATGAGCAACACCACCATGGGAGCCAGTCTGCCAGCTGTCCTGCTATTGAAGACACGGGAAGCCCCTCCCCAGAGGGCAGTGGTAAGTGCAACATGCCCTGAAGGAAAACCGAAAGGGGAATCAGGAAATACTTTCTGGAGGCGAAACGACTCCAGAATCTCCCTGTCCGGAAGTTTAAAAAAGCCTGATTCGCCGTTTCCATTAAAAGGAGATGTATTTTCTATACCATCTTCCAAGTTAAGTACCCGGCTGTCCACAAAATCCGGCCTCGGGAAAGCGATCAGTGCTTTAATGGTCTCGGTTAGAAGAGCAGTCCAGAGCAGCAGCTGGAACAGAAGAAAACCCTTTTTAAAATCAATCCCGAGGGTGGCAATGATTATTATGCCTGCAAAAAAAGCAGAAGACCCCATTGAAGTTATTATAATCATGAGAAAAGTGAACCATTCGGTTCCAAGGGACTGGAGGTAAAGTATAGGCTCGGTCTGGAACAAGAAAATAACTCCTGATTTAATATTTCTCGGCAGAAATCTATCCGACTTTACCAAAAAGCCGGGAACCTGTAAAAAGTTTGTGCTGACAATATAATATTTGGTTTATAAAAAGATTGGACCGGGTAATTGTCCGATTAAAAAAATTGAAGAAAAGGAAAAAATAAAGAACTGAAAAAAGAAAAAAATAAGGGAAGGAAAAGGAAAGAAAATCAGTGAAGGTCATTGCGGACTTCTTTCCAGCTCTTTCCTGCACAGATATTTTTTGCAATTTTTACTGCGTCAAGCGGGGTTTTTCCATACACTGAGTTACAGAAGGTCTCAACAAAGCGTCTGTCTACGGCAGCCCCTCCACAGGCTACAGGGACATCTTCGGATTCCAGAACCTCTGCAAGAACTTTGAGTCCCTCTTTTGTTGTACTCATGAGGGTTGTTCCCACAACAAGGTCGGCATTTGCTGCTTTTACGGCTTTGACGGCTGCTTCCACTGTTATGTCGTTTCCGAGGTCAACCACTTCGAAACCGTTTGCCCTGAGGATAGCTGCTACAATGTTCTTGCCTATATCGTGAAGGTCTCCTTCAATAACAAGGGATACCACTTTTCCCTCGTAACGGATCTCTCCGATCCTTTCCTGACAGAGTTTTACCCCTCCTATGAGAGCCTCATTTGCCAGCAGGATCTCAGGCATATAACTCTCTCCGATATCGTAAAGCTCACAAACGGTCTGAATTCCCGGCATAAGGGCATTTAAGACAAGGTCCGTAGGGTCTTTTCCTTTTTCAAGCAGGGCAACTGTGAGTCTTACAGTTTCCTCGCTATCTCCTTCAATCACTGCCTCTGTTACGGCTGCATAATCGGGGTCTTTCGGCCTGCTCTGCTCCTTAATGTGCCCTGCAGTGTACTCTTCCCGGCTCCTGTCTCCAAGGTCCACTCCGAGGCCGATCATGATCCCTTCATCAATAAGTTTTTTGAATTTCGCAGGTTCTTTTTCTTTCATCTCGAAAATCTTCTGGACTGCGATGTCAATATGCCTGATCATTCCTGCATCCCTCCCAGAACGTTTTCTTTCATGTTTCGCCCGATGCCGACTCCAATCTGCCTGATAAGATCTTCAACGTCATCATATCTTGGGATTGGAGTCTCTTTGCAGGCCCTGACATATGCTCTGAGATTTTCAAGCGGGGTCCCGTATGATACACCACATGCAGTCCCTACAATATCTGTCCCCTGCAGTATGCATTCCCGGGTCCTGTTATAAACCTGTTCTGGGGTTCCGTTTGGCATCAGGTCTATGACGTCCAGGCTTCCGAGTATGGACATATCGTTGCCAATTACCTGACGGCAGTACCAGACCGGGACGGTATCAAAGGAGAAGCAGTCGATTCCGCTCTGCTTGATATAAGGCAGCAGTTTACTGGAATCTCCGCAGATATGCAGGATCTGGGGGCAGCTTATTTCCTTTGCCAGTCTTCTGTGGGCAGGGAGTACAAATTCCCGGTATGTTTCCGCAGAAATCAGGCTGCTGGAAGCCGAAGGATCTGCAAGGAAGAGGATATGCGCCCCGTAAGCAGCCTGCAGCTTTCCGTAAGCTACAACAAAATCTGTTGCTGCATCAATGAAGGCATGGGCTTTTTCAGGATCGGTTTTTGTCCACCGGGCCATATTTTCAACGCCTGCTATGTGACCTGCTACCGTAAAGGGGGCGGTCAGTAAGGGGATGATAGGGAGCATCCCGTCGTAACGTTTCCTGAGTTCATCAATTGCTCCAAGAACTACCGGAATCCTTCCGGTTTCTTCCAGTTTGTCGGGCCAGGTCACATCTTCAGGGTTCGTATAAGCTGGTCCTGTTACCGGAGGCCTGTCTGGCTTATCCCAGTCAAGTTTACACCCCAGAACTTCAGCTTCAAGAGAGATGTCAAACTGGGGTCGCGCAGCCTCAATGCCACAAACTTCGTAAGAAGCGGCTGCAAGATCTGCCATCATTTTGCTGTCAAAATGGGCTTTTGGCCAGGAAGCATTGCAGATTGCCATTAATTCTGTTGTGGTCTGAGCCAGGGGGTTTGCAGGGGGTACATAATCGACCCTGCCTCCGAGCACTGCTGCCAGAGCTCGGCGGGTTGGAGTCATCTCGCTTACCATATTTTGGGTCTCCTTTTTTAATTCACACTTTTACATAAGATAGAATATTTAATAATATATTAAAGAGAATATATTTTACATTCAGATTACAGATTGAGGGTTTCGTTCTTTGAATGAAAATCGGGCTAAAGGAGTACTGGCCTGCTGCCAGGCAGGAGCCTGAAAAGCTCCGTTTTTGCTAACCCCTTTACCATCTCCTTTTCTATATTATGCAAGAAAATGCAAAATAAAATCGCGATTTTATAAAAGTCCACAGTTTTACTGTTTACTATTATTAGTATGTTTATCAAAATATTTAAACCGGATATATTTTGATAAAGTAGAAAAAATCATATAGATCTAAAATTTACGTTGAAAATTAATCAGTTTGGGAAGTTAAGTTTCAAATCGGCAGGCTTCAAGAGCCCTTTTCCTTATCCCTCCATAATAACATAGCACAAACAATTTTACTTGATATCTTCATGTAAGACCTTAAAATGATTTATCTTATTTTATGCTGAATCAGTTAAACAATTAGCTTAATCAGTTAGGCAATGACAGAAATAGACAATGACAGAAATTTCGGTTCTTATCTTTCAGGAATATTTCTCTTTAAAAATTATAACTATTGAGATATAAATCGTGCATACTTATATTATGACCAATAAAATTGAATGTAATTGCAGAATGGGAAGTGTTGTGTTCCAGGTTCAAAGTAGATTCGGAACATCATGAGAGCGTGACACCTTCCGGTAAAAAGATTACATGAGGGGGTTATATGAGTCGAACCAGATTACTAATCGTGATTATGCTTCTGTTGAGTTTTTTAAGCGCTTCAGGCTGCACCGGGACTTCTGATACTGATGATGCACCTGAACAGCCTGATTCGCCGGAACCTATCCCGGAAGGGCCGGAGGCTGAAGAGGAAGTGGAAAAAGGAACCGGAGGCAATGCCCTTGCTTCTGAGCCTGAGACAGTGAATTCTGAAACTACAGGTCAGATCCAGACCCTAACTGTTAATATCACAGCTGAAGATCAGGAATATCCTGCATATATTTCTGCTCCGGCTGAAGATGGAGAGTATCCGGCTGTAGTGCTGATACATTCATTTAACGGCCTTGAGCAGGGTTATCAGGACATGGCAGACAGGCTGGCAGCAGATGGGTTTGTCGTGGTTGCTCCTCAATGGCAGACCTATTCCCGCTCTCCTTCGGATTCCGGAGTTGAAGCTCTTGTCAGGAGCAGCATCAATTATCTGAAAAACAGGGATGATGTTGACCCGGAAAAGCTGGGCTTAACAGGTTTTTGTGCAGGCGGCAGGTATACCATGCTTTTTCTGCCCCAGGTGGAGGAATTTAAATCCGGGGTTGCATGGTACGGTTTTCCTTACTCGGGCGGAACTGAAGTACAGCCTGACGAGCCTGCAAGCATGATTGACCAGCTTGAAGACCCGATGCTTATCATACACGGGACAAGAGACGAGCCAAGTAATATCTCAGAAATTTACAGGTATGCAGGCGAACTGGATGCAGCTGACAAATATTTTGAGCTGAAAGTCTACCAGGGCGAACCTCACGGCTTCATGATTAAAGAAGGAGAACTTTCAGAAAGTTTTGTGGCACAGGACGCGTACGATGAGATGGTTGATTTCTTTAACAGGACTCTGAGCAACCCGGCACCGGGGAATTCTTCCCGGTGAGATTTACTTTCAGAAGTCTTCTAGAAAGCATAACCCGGAATATGAGGATTGTCTCTGAAAGCGGGCAGGAAGATATATCTGAAACCGGGGATGCGACCATTCTATCAGTAAATTTTATTTTTTTAAAATTTTAATCCGTTCAGTTCTGCAAAATTTTACTTTTTTCAGGGAAAACAGAGATATATTTATCACTTTCAAGAAGATTTTTCTTAAAAAATTAATTTTTATCGTATAATTATTATAGATTATTAAATACAACTTTGCAACTCCCAAACACGATTTTTCAAAAAGCAAATATAGCTTTAATTAATATAATTAAATAAAAACGCTTTTTTTCCAGGAACACAGTCCATGGTAAACTCAATATCTCACCTGGGAGTGGGTATTCTTATTGGCCTGGCTCTGGGCCTGAGAGGGAAGAAGCTGAAAATAGTAGCTTTTCTGTCCGTTCTCCCTGATCTGGATGTTATTCCATACTCGGTATTTATTTCTGTTAGCAATAGCCTTACCCATGACATAAGAACCCAGTTTTTTTATCTTTTTGGCCACAGGGAGTTCATGCATTCAATTCTTTTTATCGCCCTGGTTACATTTTTAATCTGGATTAAGACAAGAGACCCGATATTTACCTTTGGAGGGTTTCAGTCCATTTCATCCCATGTTTACCTGGATTATATAACGACCTGGAAAATGAGACCCTTCTATCCGTTCAGTACAGACGCATCCATAATTGGAGCTGTCTATTTTTATGACCCATTCATAAATCTTCTTCCGGTCCTGCCCCTCTTAATCATGATTGTGATAGGTTTAAAGCAAAGAGGGATGCTGAATGGCAGGTTAAATAACTTTTATAATTTTATTAATAAGATTGATGACAAACTTTATGCCTCCCTGATTCTCGTTTTCCTGCTCTGGCTTGTTTTTATGCCGGTTTCAAAAGCCTTTCTTATCAACCATATATCAGGGACAGAAGAAGCTCAGATAAGTTACCAGAATACCTACCCCGAATCCACAAATAAATTCCTGACTGCATACTCTTATAATTCAACCCATTACAAAATTATGAAGATCAGCTACCTTTCAGGAATCGAAAAGTGCGAGTACATTGAAAAAGTCTCGATAAACGGAAATATCCCTGATGCTCCGACCTATATTGAAAGAGCCAGTAACCTCTACAGTTCCGCTGTCCCCCAGGAAATTGACTATCCGGTTTATGAAGTCTCCAAAGACGGCGGCTTTGTAACCGTGACTCTGAGTGATGCAAGAAACCCTTATGTCGAAAACTGGGCTTATTTTAAATCTGTTTACAGATTTATTTTTAATGAAGAAAATGGAGAATACCAGGTTTATGCGAGTGTCCAGGGGGGAAGTGAAGAAAAACTGGGTGAAAACTGGTTCAGGTAAAACTTTTGGAATAATAATTTAACAGGCAAAACATAATTTAACAGGTCAAATATAATTTAAAGGGTCAAATATAAATTAAAAGGTCAAACTTTTCCTTTCATAATATTTTAGATATTTTCACACTGAGATAGGAATTATCCATTTATTTATATAATATAAAGTAAATATAAGCGGAGAGTTATATGTAAGAATTAAAGGTATCAGACCTTCTCTGCTTGCATTAATTTCCATTAAAATTTTAATACTGGATTCACCAGAATGACAACTATTAAGCGCGTTATAATAGCACGGAATATAAATTCATGGTAGATATATGGTAAACACGTTATCCCATATTGGAATTGGTCTGCTTCTTGCCCACGCCCTCGGTCTTAAGGGGAGGAAAAGGCTTGGCCTTGTCCTTCTCTCCATAGTCCCTGACATCGATTATTTTAGCTATTCGTTATTTACGCTTATCAGCGGCAGCGTAAGCCACGAAGCGAGAAACCAGCTATTTTACCTGCTCGGGCACAGGGAGTTGACACATTCTGTTTTTTTTGCAGTTATTCTTGCAGTTCTTATCTGGATAAAAACCAGAGACAGAACTTATACATTCGGAGGTTTTCTGGCTGTCTTCCTTCACAGCTTCCTGGACTATACAACAAGCGCAAAAATGCGCCCATTTTACCCTTTCAGCTTAAACGAGTCCGCTCTCAGAGCAATCTATCCTTTCGACCCCGTGGTAAATGTCATTCCCCTTCTGCCTCTCTTTATTGTAGCTGCGGAATACATTAAGAGCCGTGGCGTAAGAAAATATAAAAAGAAGCATGCCTGGAATATCAAAGATTTGTATCCGTGGGATTTGAAAATCAGGGGAAAATGGAGTGTTCGGGACAGAGATGTCTGGGACCGGAGATTAAAAAGGCTGAATATTTTCCACAGCTTTGTGAACAGAAACGAAGACAAATTCTATGCCTCTTTCATCATAGTCCTGCTGATATGGACCACAATGTTTCCGGTGGCAAAAATCTTCCTTATAGACCGCATCTCAAGGACCGAAGGTACAGAAATAAGTTACAATGATACCTACCCTATATCTACCGGAAAATTCCTGGCAGCGTATCCCGCCGATGATTCCCGCTATAAACTCCTTGAAATAAGCTACTGGGCAGGAGTAGAAAAGAGCTTTTATGTAGACAGGGTTACCGTTGAAGGAGATGTCCCGGACGCTTCCAGATATGCAGAAAGAGCCGGTAATTTATACAGTAACTCAGTGCCTCAGGCTATCGATTACCCTGTATATTCAGTATCCGAAAAGGACGGCGCGGTAACCGTAATTTTGAGCGATGCAAGAAATCCTTATGTTAAAAAGTGGCCTTATTTCGACACGGTTTACAGGTTTGTGTTTGACAGGGAAAGTAGAGATTACGAGGTGTACGAAAGCCACTACGGTAGACCGGAAAAAAAGCTTGATAAAAATTATTTTGAGTGATTTCGGAAGCTCATGGGCATTACAGGGAATTTTTATTAATAATTTACAGAGAATTTTTATTAATAATTTACAGAGAATTTTTATTAATAATTTACAGAGAATTTTTATTAATAAAAATCAATTCATGTTGTAGTTTCCGGCAAAATAAGAGAAAAATAAAAAGACTGAAACCGAAAATAAAAAAACTGCAACCGGGATCAACGCCTCGCTGGCAATGAAATAAAAAATATTTCCCTGGTTAACCTGTCAGGGAAGTTCCCGGTACTGCAGCCGTACTATTTTATTGAGGATATGGAATTATTCCATTTTCATGCTTTGAAGTTTCTTGAAATACCTGTCGATTTCTTCCCAGTTAATTATATTCCAGAACCCTTCTATGAATTTGCCCCTATCATTCTTGTAGTCAATATAGTAAGCATGTTCCCATACGTCCAGAACCATAAGGATCGGATAATCAGGGACTACGTTCACGTTGTGCTTTTCTATCTGCATTATCCCGAGCCTTTTGGTGTCGTTGCAGTATGTTACTGCTGCCCAGCCCGAACCTTCCACGCCTGACGCAATCTGGGTAAATTCTTTTTTAAACCTTTCAAAGCTTCCGAAATCCTCTTTGATAACGTCAGCCAGGTCGCCGACAGGCTCTTTGCTGGCATTGCTTGCAGGAGTCATCTCCCACCAGAAATAGTCATGAAGGACATGCCCTCCCAGATTAAAAGCCAGAGCTTTTGCAGTTGCCTTATAATCAAAGTCTGTTCCGTCTTTCCTGGCTTTGTCCATCATTTCCATCAGTGAGTTGGTGTTGTTCACATAACCCTGATGGTGCTTGTCATGGTGTATGCGCAGCTGTTCTTCGGAAATGTAAGGTTCGAGGTCTGCATATCCGTATTTTAACGGTGGTAATTTGTATAACTCTTTAGCCATGTTATTCAACCCTCTTTAAAATATCAACTGGCTTGCAAAATGTGATAGGGAACCTCTGCAGGGCTGTATCCGTACTCCAGGCGTATATGCATTGTTGCCTTTATTTCCACGCCTGTGTACGTCCGGCTCCAGAAATCCCATTCTCAAACTCTGCTAACCAATCTTCCCCTTAACTGCTTAACAGAAATCCGTCTTTCAAACCTGTCTGCACGTATCTCCTCAAATACACGTCAAATCGCCGCCAGGCAATTTTATGTGTTAAATACAGATGCAGAGCTTAAATTAAACCAGATGCACGTTTAATGCAGAATATAATTATACATCGAACCTATTTAAAGGTAAAAGATAAAACTTATGTTATATTTTTGTAAAAGCAAACCTGAGAATCCGGCAAACGCTTATAATGCAAAGTATTTGAAAGTAGCATAAATGAAACAAATTGAATAGGAAATAAATTTAACAAGAAGCAGATTGAATAAGAATCTAATTTAACAAGAAACAAATTGAGTAAGAAACAAATTGAATAAGAATCTAATTTAGCAGGAAACTAATTAAACAGGAAACGAATTTGCCCGGGAATATAAAAAGTAAAAATAATAGGAAAAAGAAAGTAAAGAGTGAGAATAAAAGCAAAAGAAAACTCGGGATAAAAGTAAATGGTAAATACACTCTCCCATCTTGGAGTCGGTCTCCTGATCGCTCTTGCTCTCGGATTCAAAGGAAAAAAACGAAATGTTGTGGCATTCCTGTCAATCCTCCCTGACCTCGATTTTATCCCATACACCCTTTTTTTCCTTCTCAGCAGCAGCGTGAGCCACGAGACAAGAACCCATCTCTTTTACTTCCTGGGCCACAGGGAGTTCATGCATTCCATCCTGTTTATCTTTCTTGTCACGCTTTTCATCTGGCTCAGGACTAAAGACCGCCTGTTCACAGCCGCGGGGTTTGCAGCCATTCTGTCCCACAGCTACCTTGATTATGCCACAAGCTGGAAAATGCGCCCCCTTTTCCCGTTCAGCACAGAATCATCTATCATGGGAGCAGTCTATTTTTTCGACCCCATTGCAAACCTACTGCCCCTGCTGCCCATTTTTATTGTGCTTGTGGGATATCAGAAAAACCGGGGCAGATGGAACGGCAAATTCAACAGGTTCTGTACTTTCGTAACCAATAACCGGCGCAGCCTTTACAGGACACTTGCAGTTGTGCTTCTGGTCTGGATTATAGTCCTTCCGGTAGCCAAGTTTTTCCTTGTCAACCAGATTTCCGAAGCAGAAGGAACGAGAATAAGCTACCAGGGGACCTACCCAGTTTCTCCTGGAAAATTCCTGGCTGCATACGAATATAACAACACACATTTCAAGATTATGGAAATCAGCTACCTTTCAGGTATCGGAAGAAGTGATTTTATCGAAAAAATTAACTCAACCGGCAGCGTTCCCGATGCGTCCGCCTACGCTCAAAGAGCAGGAAAACTCTACAGCACAGCCGTTCCTCAGGAAATCGATTATCCTGTTTATTCGGTTTCCGAAAATGAAGATAATGGTTCGGTAACTGTCCTGCTGAGCGATGCAAGGAATTCTTACGTTGAAAGGTGGGCGTATTTCAGGATGGTTTACAGGTTTGTTTTTGATAAGGAAAGCGGGGAGTATGAAGCTTATGCGAGTGAGCAGGAAGGGAGGGAAAGGAAGCTGGAGGGGAATTATTTTGAGTGAAATTTCACCTCTCAAAATCAGTTAATTCATAATTCCAGAACCAAGGGAGATCATCCAATGAAAAACCAATAAAGTCTTCGTCATGAGAAATAGCTCCTATGTTTTGGGCTTCTCTCCAATATTCCTCTATCGCTTCGTAAAATTCCTTAAATATTTGCGGATTATATTTTAGAACCCCAACTAGTACATAATTAATATTGGCACTTTCCTTGCATCTATGGTTCCGTTTAAAAGAGGGGGAATCAACTCTCTCCAACAAATGCTGTAAGCATTTCTCAACTTGGTACACTAATAATTTCAATGCTTCTGAAGAAATTTCATCTTGTGGTTTATTGTAATTAAGAAGTTTCGCAAATAATGGGTGACTAGCATTATAAATGACATCGTTAAACGTATAAGGATCATCTTGCCAATCATCAATAACTGGTGGGTGAACAAAAAGTGGTGCTTTTTCTATTGAATCATTATGCATTTGGTACGTGAAGCTCCTATTATAACAGAGAGAAAAAGTACCTTCATTTATTTGATCATTGAATGATATAATTACTAATCCAGGAATGGAGGTAATATAAATATTAGAAAAATTTCCTAATATTTTATCTAAGAAGTAATATCTTGGGAAACTACTTTTTTCTTCATCCATTAAAAGAACTGTCTCTTCACCAATAAGACGTCTAGCCTCTTTTAATATAATTGCATCAGATATTTTCTCTTCCCAATCATTGATACCAACAATTGCTAGATTCGCCTTATTCAAATCTTTCATCATTTTATATGTTCTTTGTCCATCGTCAGAAATTGTCAATAAAGGCGCATAATTCAGAAAAAGGTACTCAACAAACTTTAGAACTTCTTTCTTTTTGTAGACAAAGCCGCCACCAATCCGGCGTTTATCAGGAAAACTATGAATATTCACTTCCAATAACTTATTAACTATTTCAGCATATTCAATAGTTGGGACTGAATCCCTAAGTGTTATTAGATACTTTTCATATGCTTGCATAATTCCTGATTGGATAATATCAATTAATTTTTCATACCTTTCATCATTCACTATATCCAATCTGTTTGGTGATAATGACAACTTAGATTGGCCTGAAATGTTAATTGATGCTTGAATGTTATAAAACAAGTTTTCAGGTAAGAGTTTATCGCAAGGAATTGAAAACCCATTTTGAGCAAAAACACTATATTCTGATTTGCCGAAGATTGTATTAGAATTATCTATAGATCCAAAAATTCGCAATTTTCCTTCAATGCCTTTTATTTTATCATTGAATACAATTTCAAAATATTCTTTTGTATCCTTTACATCATGTATCTTCTCACCAGGTAAATAAGGCTTATATGTCTCGGTTTTCTCACTCGTCTCAATAACTATTGGGTACTCTATAAAAGGCGCAATTTCTGAGATTTTCTCAACTAATGAAATAGAAGAGAAAGGATGATTAGATTTCAAAGATAAAGTTATTTTAGTTCCAATTTCAACGCGGGAAGAAGGTCTTCTTACAAAGTAATCATAAGCAGTTGGAATTTCGACATTTATAGGCTCAGATGGATGCAGTGGATCAATTGGTTTTCTCCTGCTTTCCACTCTAAAGTTGGAAGCTACCATAAAAATAGAGAGAATACCTATTCCGAACTCACTTACTGGATCAATTTCTATGCCTCTTGAACGGCATTCTGAACTGTTATAATAGCTTTTTCCGATCTGCAAAAAGTAATTCTCGAAAATATACTCATCCATTCCTATTCCATTATCTTCAATAATAAGCTCCTCATCTTTCAAAGTAACTTTTATAAATGGAACGTATGGATTTCCTTCATTCTTTTCCATCGCCTCCCGATAACGAACAGCGTCTACGGAATTCTGCAAAAGTTCACGGAGAGTTAAAGTCGGATCTCCATATAATCTCTCTCCCATCAAAAGATCAATAACTCGATGAAAATCAAGTTTGAAATGGAAATCTGAATAGATATATTCTTCATTAGATCTAATGTTCTCTTTTGTAACTGGTTTTAATAGATCTAACCTATATTTTTCTGCTAAGTCATCTTTATATCGTGACGTTAAAAGGACGCTTTCCTTACGTTCGGTTTCTATTTCATCGATAAATTCCCGAAGTGCACGTTCATAGATTGGATGTTCGCATTCCGCTTCGATATTGATTTCTTGTGGAGAGATTTCACATCCTATAATTGAGAGATGCTTCTTCCATTCCTTGATGCTTATTTCATCCTTTGGATTAATAAAATCAAGTAAACATCTAGGTGTACGTTCTGGATCAAGATCCAGAATGTCAGCTAATCGAAGAATTATAGATAAATACTGCACATTGATTCTCTTGCTACCTAACAGAAAATTGCGACGCCAGCGTTTTGTATCGTAAAGATCTCTGACAGGCAAACCGTGGCTATCACATACTGATTGTACCAATTTATAGTATGGAATTCCCTTCCAAGATATGGGTGTTCTTTCCGACCCGTATTTTACTTCGATAAACTTATTCGAACGTTCAACATGTTTTCTTCGAAGAAATTCAGTAAAAAGTTTATCTTCAATAAATGTCGCTAAACGATGATCCTCATTCTGTTTGGCTTCATCAAGTTTGAGACTTAATTCTTCATAAGAAATAAGAAGCTTAGAGAACTCAGGATCATTCTTAATGATTTCTTCTCTTTCTTCCCGTGAGGCGGTCATCCCTATATCATGTAGATATGCAGAGTAGATGAGTATTGACAGTTCAATAATATTTAAGTATTTGAGAGTGTTTGAAGGTATTATTTTACCCATTAGTTCGACGACTTTTACGCTATGATTAGCATTATGTAAAGTGAATTCAGGCATGTTTTCAGGAATTCTTTCTAGCAAAGGAGCTATTTCTCGAACGACTAAGATTATATTTTCTGAAACTTCGTGTTCTCCAGATGAATTTTCTTTTTCGAGAAGTTTCTCAAACAGTGCTGTTTGCTTTAATCTTAAAATTGCATCTTCAGACATTTATTTGCTCCTTTGTTGCCTTCGAAGCTTTTTGACATACAACATGATTAATTTTTTGTTTTTATTTTGCGCATAGCTAGATTCATCTTTTCACAACTATCCGCCTGCTTCGCAGTCGTATGGCTGCCCTGTTTTAAGAAACATCGAAACTCAAACCTGCGACCAGCCTGTTCAAAAATTTATTAAAAACTCTCCGAAAAAAAAACAGGTCACAGAATAGCAATTACTGAAAAAGAGTAAGCAGCAGTATTCAGTGAATTTAGTTAAAAAGTAAATCAAATGATTAGTATTAAGTAAAATATATTCCAGGTAGTATATATAATTAGAAGCAATATACTAATTATATTCATTGAAGTTGAGATACGGGCATCCGATCTCAACATGAAAATGAGTATGCTAAATAGGAAAACCAGGGGAAGGTAGCTTATAATGAATTATAAGCGGTAACAGAAGTGTCGTTTAATTGGATTTAAACATTAACTATCTTCGCTGCTGCAAAATTGAAAATAATCTGCCTTCCACCTCCCTTCAATACTGAGACAAGAGCCGGGAACCAATCCCCAATAGGTTAATTCCGGCAAAATGGAAGTCGAGTGAAGGAGATAATCCTTCACTCATTTCTGTAATTTAATACTCTTATTCCTCTCTTAATACTCCTCTTCCTTTTCTTCCTCTTCTTCCTCTTCTTCCTCTTCTTCCTCTTCAGCTTCATCCTCTTCTTCGGATTCTGAGTCTTCGGATTCTGAGTCTTCAAATTCTTCCTCTTCCGGTTCTTCCCCGAACTCGTCTGAGCCTTCGAATTCTTCGAGGTCTTCAGATTCATCCTCTTCGGATTCTGCTTCAGGTACCTTTTCTTTTGCTGCTTTTTTAGCAAGGGCGGTCAGTTTCAGCTTCTCGTCTTCTTTTCCGTTTTTGATCCTTGCCATGCCGCCGACTTTGTCTCCGGACTTAATGTTCATAACCCGTACACCCTGGGTGTTTCTGCCCTGGATGGAGATGTCTTTTGCGGGGATCCGGATAATGATTCCTTCTGCGCTCGTAAACATGAGTTCATCGTCTTCAGCAACTGATTTGACGTTGGAGACAAATCCGTTCCTGAGGTTTGTGACGATCGTGATCACGCCTTTTCCACCGCGGCGGTGCACAGGGTACTGCGAGTATTCCGTCCTTTTCCCGAAGCCGTTATCGGTGACTGTAAGGAGGGTTGTGGTCTCGTCCACCAGGTCAAGGCTGACAACCTCGTCATCCGGTCCTTCAAGGGTCATACCCCGGACTCCTCTTGCAGTCCTGCCCATCGGGCGGACATCTTCTTCTGAGAAGCGGATGGCTTTGCCTTTTTTCGAGACCATCATGATTTCCTGCTTTCCGTCGGTAAGGAGGACTTTAACAAGCTCGTCACCTTCGTCCAGGCTGACCGCAATGATGCCTGCTCTTCTCGGGTTCCTGAACTCGGACAGTGGAGTCTTCTTAACCGTTCCTGCCCTTGTTGCCATAAAGAGGTATTTGTCTTCGGCAAATTCTTCAACGGAAATCATGGCATTGACCATTTCGCCTTCCTGGAGCTCAAGGAGGTTTACTATGGCTTTGCCTCTCGACTGCCGGGAGCCCTCGGGGATCTCATAGACCTTCTGCCAGTAGAGCCTGCCCCTGTTTGTGAAGAAAAGGATATAGTTATGGGTTGACGAAATGAAGAGGTTTTCAACAAAATCTTCCTCCTTCATTTCCATGCCGATAATCCCTCTGCCTCCACGGCGCTGCATGGTATAGGTGTCAAGAGGAATGCGCTTTATGTAGCCGCTGTTTGTGATCGTAACTACAACATCTTCTTCAGGGATAAGGTCTTCATCAGTCACATTTTCCGTGTTATGCACAATCCTTGTCCTGCGGATGTCCCCGTATTTATCCTTGAGCTCAGAAAGTTCCGTCCTGATAATTTCGTACTTCAGTTCATCACTTGCCAGGATCTTCCTCAGTTCTTCAATCTGTTTTACGAGAGCCTCAAGTTCATCAAGGATCTTCCGGGTTTCAAGACCGGTAAGCCTCTGGAGGCGCATCTCAAGGATAGCTTTTGCCTGGACCTCGTCAAGAGCAAAGTTGTCTATTAAGCCCTGCTTTGCCTGATCGGCGTTTGCAGAACCCTTAATAAGGGCAACAACTGCATCTATATTGTCAAGGGCAATCCTTAACCCTTCCAGGATGTGAGCCCTTTCTTCGCTCTTCCTCAGATCATAGAGTGTCCTCTTCTGGATAATTTCCATCCTGTATTCCAGGTAGATCTCGAGAAGCTGTTTCAGGTTCAGCTCTTTGGGCTTTCCGTCAACAAGGGCGAGGTTGATAACACCAAAAGTGGTTGCCATCTGAGTGTGTTTATAAAGCTGGTTCAGGACGACGTTGGGGTTTACACCTCTTGAAAGCTCGACTACAACCCTGATCCCTTCCCTGTCAGACTCATCACGCAGGTCGGAAATTCCGTTAATCACCTTTTCCCTTACAAGCTGGGCGATGTTTTCAATCAACTTTGCCTTGTTTACCTGATAAGGGAGTTCGGTTACTATAATCTGCTGCCTGTCTTTTTTAAGCTCCTGAATTTCGGCAACTGCCCTCATCCTTATAGGGCCTCTGCCTGTCATGTATGCAGACCTTATACCCGCTGTCCCGAGTATGTGTGCGCCTGTGGGGAAGTCAGGACCCTTGATAACGGTCATCAGTTCCGAAATCTGTGTTTCGGGGTTTTCGATAAGCATCAGAATTCCGTCGATAACCTCGCTGATATTGTGAGGAGGCATGTTTGTTGCCATTCCGACAGCAATGCCGGTTGAACCATTTATAAGGAGGTTTGGAAGCCTCGCTGGAAGGACTTCCGGCTCTTTCAGGGACCCGTCATAGTTAGGAATGAAAGGAACGGTTTCTTTCTCAATATCAACCAGCATCTCTTCCGCGATCCTGTCCATACGGACTTCAGTGTAACGCATCGCAGCAGCCGAGTCTCCGTCAATTGACCCGAAGTTACCCTGCCCGTCGATCAGAGGGTACCTGAGAGAGAAGTCCTGGACCATGCGCACAATAGTGTCATAAACTGCAGAATCCCCATGAGGGTGGTACTTACCAAGAACGTCTCCCACAATACGTGCGGATTTTTTGTAAGGCTTGTCATGAGTGATCCCTGACTCATTCATGGAGAAAAGGATCCTGCGGTGGACAGGCTTTAAGCCGTCACGGGCATCCGGGAGAGCCCTTCCGACAATTACGCTCATCGCATAATTGATGTAAGAGCGTTTCATCTCGTCGTCAATAAGGATGGGAGTAACTCCTGCTCTTACAGGCTCCTCATCTTCAGGCTCTTCAGGACCGGTGTCCATTTCGGTTTCATCTTCTAATTCAGAATCTTCAGTGGTATTTTCTACTGGATCTTCAGTGGTATTTTCTACTGGACTTTCAGGAATAAGAGTTGCCTGGTATGATTTCTTCATTTCTGCTTCTGATTTGTTTTTGTCTTCATTTTCTGCCATTTTTCACCACCTCAGATATCCAGGTCCACAACCTCTTTTGCATGTGTTTCGATGAAGTTTCTGCGAGGTTCGACCTCATCTCCCATAAGTACACGGAAGATTTCGTCAGCTCGGATTGCATCTTCCAGAGTAACCTGCAAAAGGGTCCGGCTCTCAGGGTCCATGGTGGTTTCCCAGAGCTGCCCAGGGTTCATTTCTCCAAGACCTTTGTAACGCTGGATGGCAACGCCTTTCTCCCCGAGTTCTTTTAACTTATCTGCCAGCTCTTTATCCGAATACGCATAGTAATCCATTTTTCCTTTCTTTATCTTGTAAAGAGGCGGCTGGGCAATGTATACGTACCCTGCATCTATCAGATGCCTCATATAACGGAAGAACAGGGTCAGAAGAAGGGTTCGGATATGAGCGCCGTCCACATCGGCATCGGTCATAATAATGATTTTGTGGTAGCGTGCGTTTTCAAGATCAAAGTCTTCACTTACTCCTGTCCCTATGGCTGTAATAAGTGAAATGACCTCGTTGTTTTTCAGGATCTTTGCAAGCCTGGACTTTTCTACATTAAGGATCTTGCCCCTGAGAGGCAGAATTGCCTGGAAGCTTCGGTCTCTGCCCTGCTTTGCAGAACCGCCTGCAGAGTCTCCTTCAACAATATAGATCTCACATTCTGCAGGGTTCTTATTAGAACAGTCTGCAAGTTTTCCCGGCAGGGTGCTGACCTCAAGCGCACTCTTTCTCCGCGTAAGTTCCCTTGCCTTCTTTGCAGCCTCTCTAGCTCTCTGGGCAAGAAGGGCTTTGTCAAGGATAATATTGGCAACTTTGGGGTTTTCTTCAAAGTACTCTGCAAGCCCGTCAGTTACAAGGGAGTCAACTATCCCTTTGACCTCACTGTTTCCGAGCTTTGTCTTGGTCTGCCCTTCAAACTGGGGCTCCATTAGCTTGACACTGATAATCGCAGTCAGACCTTCCCTTACATCGTCTCCTGTCAGCTTTTCGTCTTCCTTGGAGAGCTTATTGGCCTTTATGTAATCGTTGGCTACCCTTGTAAGGGCAGTCTTAAAACCGATAATATGGGTCCCGCCTTCGTGGGTGTTAATGTTGTTTGCAAAAGAGTACACGTTTTCAGTGTAACCGTTTGTGTACTGCATTGCAATTTCCACTACCATATCATCTCTCTGTCTTTCGAAATAGATCGGTTTTTCATGGAGGGGCTGTTTTTTCTTATTAAGATATTCCACAAACTCAATTATCCCTCCGCTATAGTTGAAAGTCTCTGCCTGACCTTCGGGGCTTCTTAAATCCTTCAGATTGATTATAAGGCCGCGGTTCAGAAAAGCAAGTTCCCTGAGCCTATTTAACAGGATATCATACTGGAAGTCAGTTGTCTCAAAGATTTTTGTGTCCGGTTTGAAAGTGGTTTTTGTGCCTGTGGTATCCGAAGTTCCTATTTCCCGGACATCGGATTCAGGTTTTCCGCGGATATAACGCTGGAAGTACTTCTTTCCATCTCTGCTTACTTCCACTTCGGTCCATTCCGAAAGGGCATTTACTACCGAGACCCCCACCCCGTGCAGGCCCCCGGAGACCTTGTAAGTATTCTTGTCAAATTTTCCTCCCGCGTGCAAAATCGTCATCACGACCTCAAGTGCCGATTTCTTATGCACCGGGTGCGGATCGATAGGGATACCCCTTCCATTGTCAATTACAGTCACGCTTCCATTGGGATTGATCGTGACATCGATCTCTGAACAGAAGCCTGCAAGAGCTTCATCAATACTGTTGTCTACAACCTCATAGACTAGGTGGTGGAGCCCGCGCCCATCTGTGCTCCCTATATACATGCTCGGGCGTTTTCGGACAGCCTCCAGGCCTTCAAGAACCTGGATGTGCGAAGCGTCATAAACCTGTTTATCACTCATCGTGGTTTATTCTCCATAAAAATCTGGTAAAGTTATTTATTTTAAATATCGTAACATATTATACATTTTTTAAAACTCGCAGGGAAACTCGGTTCGAAATCGAACTTTAGAAATCGTATCAATTCTCGGAGTCTTCACTTTTTATTAGGTTATTTTTATATATAATATTTATCATTCTGCTGTAAGCCAGATTCAATATGCGCTCATACATTTTAAGCCTTTAGATCAGCCTTATATTTAGCCTGATTTTTCTGTCCTTAATCCCTCAAAAAAGGTGATTTTCAGTATAATTTTACGCCCAAAAATGCCCTTTTCAAACTAATTCTTCAATATGTTTTTAGTTAAAATAAATATTTGCTGTTTCACAGAGAAAATTTTGCTTATCTTAGAGCAGTCAGGGCATGACTCGCGGCATTTTGGGAGTTACTGGAAGTCTTTTATAGGACAGGTTCAGGATTATTTTCTCTGGACATGTCGATATCTAATAAACTGCTTTCAGGAAAAATAGCCATTAAAATATATACAACGCAGGAAATACGGAAATGAGCAACTCATGAATGCCTTCGCAGATTACCTGCGTAAATAACCTGTGTAAATTACCTGCATAAATAACACCAATTTACTGGCATGGAGATACCACATTCAGCTATCCATTCAAACAGGCTGCTTGAGAGGTAAACTGCTGGCAGAGATTCAAAATTTCAACTTACATTTACTGCCAGCAATTTTTAATATTAACCGGATTATCAGGTGACCGGTCTTTTATCCATCAGTTATCCATCAGTTATCTATCAGGTATCCATCAGGTATCTACAGTTACCCTTCAGGTATTCATCGGGTATCCATCAGTTTTGTCATTACTGGTTTACCGTAATTTTATTTCAGTCTGAGACATCAAATCATGCCCATCTCTTTCAGTCTGTTCGGAAGATAAACCTCGGTTACGAAGTCAAGCCCTTTTCCTGCAAAAGCCTGCTGTTCAGCCTTCTTCCCTATATCGAGCTGGAGCTGGATCTGTTCTTTCCAGTAATCGGACTCAAAACGCGGGTCGGAAAGCTCACTCCGGAGAGCGCTTACGTCCTGCTCTGTGAGCTTATCGGTTGAAAGTTCGTATTCCACGATATCAGAAGGCTGAAGCCCCAGGAATTTGGCTGCCGGTGTTGCCATGAATTCCGAAAGGTGAGCACTTTTTATGGCTCCGTAAGCAACAGAGGCATAGATCCTGTAAGACCAAGGGTCACCGTCAGTAAAAACTGCCACGGGAATCCCGAGTTCTTCGTTCATGCGCTTGATTATCCTGCGGGTTGACCGTGCAGGCTGACCTTTCAGGTGGACAAGGATTGCGTTATAAGCCTCATCAAACCCGTTTTCCATTAAACGCGCATACATACCACCGGTTTCTATGGCAATAATCATGCTCGCATCGTGCTTTTGAAACTCTATGTTTTCCACATTGAAAGGGATCTGGTACCCACCTTCTCCCACATCCTTCTGGCAGTGGATATTCCGCTCTCCGCGCTTTGTCTGTTCCGTAATCTCAATCGGCCCGAACATCGTGGCTCCGTCTTCTTCAGGGCGCATATGGAAATACTCTCTCTGGAGGCTGGTCAGGATTTCCAGGTCCTCTATCAGGCGGTCGCTTTCACCCTGTTCTTTGAATTTGGCATAGTCCCAGCCTTCGGAAATATAATAAAGTTCTCGAAGTGTTGAGCCACGGTTACGGGCAAGATGCTCGTTTATAAGAAAATCAGTTGCATATGTAGTCTTCAGGAGCTGGAATGCACCTTTTACGGTTTTTGCGCTTCTTTCGCTTTCCCTGTCTCCGTAGACCCAGACATCGCTCTCGTCGGAATATTCCAGGTTTGCTTTTGTCCGGCTTGGAAGGCTGACACTCGGGACAACCTCCTCTTCAAACTGGTTATAGATCTTTTCTGCAATCTCAAGGAGTTTTTCCCTGGCAAGGGCGTCTCCCTTTCTTGTTTTGCTGCCTTTTTCTCCTTCCATTTCAAACACCCTTGAAAGCTTTTGCCCCGGTTACCAGTTCTTCTTCAATCCCTTCTACAATCAATTGAGGAAGCTTCTGGAGTTCTTCTTCGCTTGCAGATTCTATTTTATAGCTCAGTACTTTGGAAGACCCTGCAGACGCTGAGATGTCCCAGACATAATCGTAATCATTGCCCATGGTCACAACCTTTGGCTCTGGCTTTGCCCCGCTAACTTTACAGGGGAGCATTTCGTGTACCCTGAAAGAATAAGCAGAAGTCCCGAAGTTCTTGACCTTAATTGCCACATCTACAGTCCCGTCTCCGTTGTTTTTAATTACCCTGTGCACAAGCAGGTTTCCCATGATCTTTGCAACAACGGGATTTATGTCAGGGACGTCTTTTTCCAGAACATGTGCAACCTTTGCTGCTAATTTCGGAAGAACCTTTGTAATGATGATCTCTTTTTCCCGGCGCTTCTTGAGGTTGCTCTGCTTGCTCAGGTAGTGCTTGAGTTTCCTTGCAACTTCTTTGATTGCAAGGTCGATTTCCTCTTTAATCACAGGAATATCTGCAATCGCGTCCTTTGATTCCGAAGTAAAGGGCACGTTAATGGAAGCAACGTGGATAAGGAGGATAACAGGACCAACAGGAATTCCCCCTCCTGGCTGGTTTAAGCCGTACTGCTTCCACTTAATGTCCTCCACAGCATGTGTGGTCACACAGCCACCCTGCTGGTAAAGTAGAGGCACACGGTTTGCAAAACGCATGATGCTTATTTTTTCTTCTTTCGGAAGGTTGCCCCCGTAAGCCATCCCGACTTCCACCACAAAGGGATTTCCCGAATACACAGCCGGTTTCCTTGTGCTTGTAGCAATGAAATCAACAGTAGTCTCTTTCTCAAGCCCCCGATAGATAAGGTCTTCACCGATAGGAGAAAGACAGTCCGTCGGAGGAGCCATGATCTTTACCTTCTCAAAAGCCTCGATCAGCTTTCTTGCCTCATGGCGGCCCAGTGCATGAGGGTCGATTTCCGGGTCAAGCCCTGCGGCTTTACAGATTTCCTCCGCAGTAAGCAGCCCTATTTTACAAAAAGAGTAACGCAGGAACGGAGCAAGTTTCTGGCGCTCAGTGTAGTGGAGCATTTTCATGAGGGTTCCGAGCTCAATGCCTTCAGGATGGGGCAGGATTTCTTCCGCAGGCTCAGGCATTTTATCCGTAGCCCTTTCAAAAACTTCTTCGTTGCCATCAGGGTCGATAAGAGTTATCCTGGCATGGGGGTTTACAATTGCAGTTGCTTTAAGGTATTCGTAAATGGACTGCCTTCTCCCTTTTACATATGCAGCCCTCATCTCAAGCTCAATCTGCGTCCCATGCGGGCGGAACCAGTCCCTGACCTCGTCTACAAGGATATCAGGTTCATTTGTGCTGGTGTTGATCATGAGCTCATAATAATGTGCAGGAGCAGTCGGGCTGGTTTTTGAGAGAATTTTAGTGTGCCTGCCTGCTGTCATCTGGGCATAGAGGACAGCTGCCGAGATTCCTATCCCCTGCTGCCCCCTGCTCTGTTTGAGGGCATGGAACCTTGAGCCGTAGAGCAGTTTTGCAAAGACTTTGGGGATCTGCTCTCTTACAATTCCCGGACCGTTGTCTTCGATAATAACAGTTACATAGTCCGGTCCTGTCCTCTCGACCTGGACAAGGATATCAGGCAGAATTCCTGCTTCCTCACAGGCATCGAGAGCATTGTCCACTGCTTCTTTTACGGTTGTTATAAGGCTTCGAGGCGCAGAATCAAAACCCAGGATCTGCCTGTTCTTTTCAAAAAATTCTGCTACACTTATCGATTTTTGTTTTTTGGCGAGTTCTTCTGCAATGGGGGTTTCCATGAACTTTTACCTCAGGGCTGAAAAATTGATCCGATGTTTAGAATGAATTTGATATAAAAATAAATCTAATGTTTGAAACAAGTCTAATATTTGAAACAGATGCGGTACTGAATGGATGATAATACTTTTGTGGAGACTTTTATATCTGGAATATCCGGAATATTTAGAATATCCGGAATACTTAGAATATTCGGAATATATGGAATATATGGAACTGTCCTATCATGAGAGATTTTATATTAATGTTTAAAGCGAAATATACTGATAAAGCAAGTTAGCAGGCTAAAGCGAAATTTGCTGCCTGAAGCAGGCATTCTTCCTTAATAAAAGTGTGAGGTAATAAATATTTATGCCTGCTAAAAAAGATATCGATTCTTCCAGATCTTTTCCGGAGTAATATTGTACTTTCAATTGTACTTTCAGGCA
>Ga0265295_1002107_pt1 | contig 32748 bp, 26 predicted proteins | sample Munlansysbiofilm_FD_192503 | JGI IMG/M metagenome (GOLD analysis project Ga0265295, IMG submission 192503) | Leachate microbial communities from a municipal landfill in Southern Ontario, Canada - Methane capture system biofilm | ecosystem: Engineered > Solid waste > Landfill > Unclassified ... | reverse complement strand
AGGTGTGAAAGTGATGTAGTTGTTATTTCCATGCAGTTGGTTCATCCCCTCAAATGATCTTACTGATGAAATGGAAGAAGTATGTTAAAAAGGTTTAGATTTAAGATGTACCTGCGGAAAGTGAGCTGAATTGAAGGATATGGACTTCTGGAAAGAAAACACATACATGCAGATGGTATTTTTTACATTAGTAAAGAAGCCAACAACATTGATGAAGAAGACTTAGAGCTTCAGAGAGCTCAGACATTCATTGATGAGGAATGTATAAAGCAAAAGATACTGGCTCTGTTTCCTAAAGAAGCAAGGGAATATGGAATTAAACATGGAAGTACGCTTAAAAGAATGAAGGATAGGATTGAGAGTGGTAAGAAATTCAATTTCTGGACAAAGGAGGTGAAAAAACTAATTTTTGTTTAGCATAAAGGTATAATGATCAATTTCTTTTTTTTCATTGAGGCAGCATTTTTTAAATTTTAAACCGGATTCACATGGACACAACTCATTTCGACCAATTTTTGAGTATTTAGAAACTAGTTTCTTCGATATTTTGTAATCCCATAGCTCCCAGGGAGATGAAAATTTTTTTATCAAGTATTTCAAAAGTTCATGGTTATGCTTTTCAGCATTTATAACAGAATATTTCTGGACAGGGTTATCAACAATTGAAACTTCTAATATATTCATATCAGTAACAATTTTTGAACACATTTCTCCATCATATATTTCCCCGTTTTCATGCTCACAACAGTTTCGAGGCGTAATCATTTCATTGCAAATAGAACATCGACGTTTTCCAGTGAATCCAGGACTTATAAATGTTTTATACGGAAATAACGATTGAAGTTTTTCTACATAATTTCGGATATAATCTATGCCAAATTCATCTTTTTCATCGTGAAAATGGTCATCTAAAAATGATATTTGAGTTTCACATTTTTCTAGTGAACACCATGAATCATAAAAATCACCTTCTTTAAGTTGGTTGTATGATCTTATATATTCATCATGAATATGACCAATCGTTTCAAAACACCAAGAGACTTTTGAAATTGAATGTTCAGAATTTTTCACAGCTGTTTTTTTTATTTCCAAAAGTTTTTTCCAATACTCTTCAGGTAAAAGTTGATTCTGTCTCATTTTAAACTGCATTACAGTTTCTCTAGAATTTGAAAATTGAGAAGCATTGTATATTAAATTTTCAACTTTATTCATTTCTGAACCACTCATAATTAAATAAATTACTTAAAAATTTTAGACATTGTTAATTCATATTGGTCTGCAGGTCCTTCATATTTAAACGATTTATTATTTCCGTTTGAGTCAGAAACAATTATTTCACTTTTTATAGTCGTTTTTTCAACTTTAAGCGAATCATAAATATAATTTGTGATCAGACCTACAACTATTGGTGAAACAATAGTTGAAACAATTATAGTGGGAAGGTTTACTAAATCACTATGCTGTGCTAACTCTAGATAATCTTCGTCTTTTGTAGCTATATCTAACTTGATTTCTTCTGGGGCTTTTTGTTTCAAGTAACGAAATAATTCTGATGTACTAACAGGAAATATATTTTTGTTTGCGAATTTAAATTTATCATCAGTATCTATGGGGATATCATAAGGTGCAACTAGAATATTTGCTAGTGCGATCTCATCTTTAAATGAGGAATCTTCAGTGCAACTGTTGATGACAGAGCTAAAACTAGTATCTGTCAGTTCTTCCGTAAAATTTATTTCAGCTGTCTCCATGATATGCAATCCTTTGACTCATTACCTACTTCAAATTATAATTATTACTATTTTATCCTATGTTCTCGATATTATTGTGGATTTTTAAATAAAGTTGTTTTTTAAAAATATAAAAAGCAAATATCAACATAATCATAAAACCGTTGCGTTTTTTGGTTATTACTATTACCCAATAACGCAGTTCTGGCATTCAGATTCGAACCAAATCAGTAATATATTTCAGAACAATTTGTCAAGGAAATACTGATGAACTCTTGTATCAACGGTCAATTCTGGATGAAAAGCCAGTGCCAGAACGTTTCCCTGTTCTGCAGCTACAACCATGTCATCGATCTTTGCCAGGACTGTAACATCCTCTCCAGAGTCAATAATCCCAGGTGCTCTAATAAACACCGCGTTATATGGTGTATCCAGAAACGGAAGTTCAAGCTCGATCTCAAAAGAATCACGTTGCCTTCCAAAAGCATTTCTGTTGACCCTGATGTCCATAAGACCAAGAAGGTGTTGATGTGTTTTTATAACCTGTTCATCGCCTGCGGTTGCAAGCAAGATGAGACCTGCACATGTGCCCATTATTGGTTTGCCAGCTACATTCATTTCTTGTATCTCATCTGCGATACCTTCACGTATCAGCAGTTTTCCAAGGGTCGTGCTTTCGCCACCTGGAAGAACAAGTGCATCACATTCAGGAACAATGCCCTTATGTTTGATCGTAACGATCCCGGCTTCTTCACCACGCTGTGCTAACGCTCTTTCAAGAGCTTCAACGTGTTCAGAAACATCTCCCTGAATAGCAATAACACCAATTAACATAAAAATCCCGTATTAAAAAAGTGGGATGGAATTACCATCCACGATTCTGCAAAATATCTGCTTCGCAAATGGAATCAACACTGATACCTTTCATACCTGTGCCAAGACCCTTTGATACCTTTGCAAGCACTTCAGGATTGTCGTAGTTGTTAACAGCCTCAACAATAGCCTTTGCCATGAGTTCAGGATTCTCTGACTTAAAGATTCCAGAGCCTACAAACACACCATCTGCACCCATGCGCATCATAAGAGCTGCATCTGCTGGTGTTGCAATACCACCTGCTGCAAAGTTTACAACAGGAATGCGCTGCATTTCTGCTGTTTCAATTACAAGTTCAATTGGAGCTTCAATGTCTCGAGCAACAGCAATGAGTTCTTCCTTGCTCATGCCTTTTAACATACGAATCTCGCCAAGTATCTGCTTCATGTGCTTTACGGCTTCACTGACATCACCGGTTCCAGCTTCACCTTTTGTGCGTATCATTGCAGCACCTTCGTTAATTCTGCGAAGTGCCTCACCAAGGTTTCTTGCACCACAAACAAATGGCACAGTGAACTGGGTCTTGTCAATATGATAGCTATTGTCAGCAGGTGTGAGCACTTCTGACTCATCAACCATGTCAACACCAAGAACCTCTAATATTTCAGCTTCTACAAAGTGGCCAATACGTGCTTTTCCCATAACAGGAATAGTTACAGTAGAAATTATATCTGCAACTATCTGAGGATCTGCCATTCTGGCAACTCCGCCTTCCTTTCTGATATCTGCAGGCACTGTCTGAAGTGCCATAACAGCAACAGCCCCAGCATCTTCTGCTATCTTTGCCTGCTCAGGGTTTGTGACATCCATGATCACACCGCCTTTTGCCATCTTTGCGAAGCCGCGTTTAATAAGCTCTGTACCGTGTCTTAATTTTTCAAGTTCCATATTATCATCCTGAATTAGTTATACAAATTTTATGCCTAGCTATTCAGATTACTAGATAAAGTTAATGCTTAAAAGCATTAGCATCTAGTCTTCTTCAGCTTTTAATCTTGCCACTCCAACAACTGTATCGCTGGCTCGAACATCCATTATCTTAACTCCTTGTGTGTTTCTTCCCTGAACACGAACACTTTTCACTGGAATACGGATGATGATGCCTTCGGAACTCGTCAGGATTATGTCGTCATCTTCGTGGACTGCTTTGACATTGATTACCGGTCCGTTGCGCAGACTTGTAACAATGGTTATAACACCACGGCCGCCCCTGTGCATTGACCTGTATTCCCCAAATTTCGTTCTCTTACCAAAACCATTCTCGGTTACTGTGAGAAGTGAGGCGCTTTCATCAACAATATCAAGGCTGACCACCACATCACCAGCTTCCAGATTCATCCCCCGGACACCTCTGGCACTGCGACCCATTACACGTACTTCGTCTTCAGAGAATCGTATCGCTTTGCCATGTCTTGAAACCATAACCATATCTTTTAAGCCGTCAGTAAGAGCCACATTCACAAGTTCATCATCTTTAAGAAGACTTATAGCAATTATACCCTTTTTGCGTGGGTTGCTGAAATCGGATAAGCGGCTCTTCTTGACCGTACCCATACGTGTAGCCATGAAGAGATAAGCATCCTCTTTGAACTCACTTACAGGTATCATGGCTGTTATAAATTCACCGTCACCAAGTTCAAGCAGGTTAACAATGGCCTTGCCACGAGCCTGTCTGCTGCCTTCCGGTATTTCATACACCTTGCGCCAGTGTACCCGTCCATGATTAGTGAAGAACATGATATAATCATGCGTTGAGGCAACGAAGATGTCAACCACGAAATCCTCATCCTTGGTATCCATACCGATAACACCTTTTCCACCTCTGTGCTGCTGGGAATATGTATCCACAGGAAGTCTCTTGATATAACCACTGTTAGTAATGGTCACTACCATATCCTCTACAGGAATCAGATCCTCATTTTCCAATTCCTCTTCAGATGCTTTAATAGCGGTCCTACGTCCATCACCAAAGCGCTCCTTCAGGTCTTCCAGCTCTTCCCTGATAATGCCATACTTCTTTTCATCACTTTCAATGATATGTTTTAATTCAGCAATTCGCTTGATAAGTTCATCATACTCATCATCGATTTTTTGCCTTTCAAGACCAGTGAGCTTCTGCAGGCGCATATCCAGAATAGCCTTTGCCTGTATCTCATCAAGGCCAAATCTGGAAATGAGTCCTGCCTTTGCATCTTCCACAGCTTTGGAAGAGCGTATAAGTGATATGACCTCATCCAGATGATCCAGAGCAATCTTCAAACCTTTCAGTATATGTGCTCTGTCCTCTGCTTTTTTTAGTAGGAACTGTGTGCGCCTCAGAATAACGTCAATGCGGTGTTCCAGATAGATCTCCAGCATTTCTTTTAAGTTAAGCTCCCGTGGCACATCATCCACAAGTGCAAGATTGATAATACCAAAGGTTGTCTGCATCTGGGTATGCTTGTAGAGCTGGTTCAGTACTACGTTTGCATTGGTACCACGGCTCAGTTCCACAACAACACGTATTCCGTCACGATCAGATTCATCACGCAGGTCTGTTACACCAATGACCCTCTTTTCCCTGACCAAGGACGCTATATCCTCAATGAGTTTTGCCTTGTTGACCTGATAAGGGAGCTCTGTGACAATTATACGGTACTTGTCCTTTTTCATCTCATCTATTTCAGCAACAGCTCTAATCCGTACTTTTCCACGACCTGTCTCATAGGCTGACTTTATTCCCTGGGTACCCATTATGATACCGGCAGTAGGGAAATCCGGGCCTTTGATCACAGTCATCAGCTGAGGGATTGTCACTTCGGAATCATCAATAAGCATTAAAGTTGCGTTGATAACCTCAGTAAGATTGTGAGGTGCCATATTGGTGGCCATGCCCACAGCAATACCAGTGGAACCATTGATGAGGAGATTTGGAAGTTTCGCCGGAAGTACGACAGGCTCCTGAAGAGAACCATCATAGTTAGGGCGTGTGGAAACTGTTTCCTTATCAATATCCTGAAGCATCTCATCGCATATCCTGTCCATGCGAACCTCAGTGTAACGCATGGCAGCAGCAGAATCACCGTCAATTGAACCGAAGTTACCCTGTCCATCTATGAATGGATATCTTAATGAGAATTCCTGAACCATTCTGACAAGGGAATCGTAAACTGCAGTATCACCATGTGGGTGGTACTTACCAAGAACGTCTCCCACTACACGGGCGGACTTCTTGTAAGCTTTGTCATGGGTGATACCTGCCTCTTTCATGGCATAGAGTATCCTGCGGTGAACCGGCTTCAGGCCATCCTTTGCATCAGGTATTGCACGACTCACAATTACACTCATTGCATAATCCATGAATGATTTTTTCATTTCATCTTCAATGAGAATAGGGATTATCTTTTCACCTGTATCCGTTGGCTGGATATCAAAGAGAGCCTCATCTTCGGATGTATTTGATGGATCATCATCCCGAACATTTTCATTATCAATATTATCTGCCATTTATTCTCACCTCATACATCCAGATTAGCAACACCTTTTGCATGTGCCGTGATAAACTGCTTACGTGGAGCTACCTCATCCCCCATCAGGACTGTGAATATCTCATCTGCAGCTACCGCATCTTCCATTGTGACCTGTAACAGTGTCCTTGTATCAGGGTTCATTGTCGTTTCCCATAGTTGTTCAGGATTCATTTCTCCAAGACCCTTGTAACGCTGAAGAGTTACATTCTTTTCACCGATCTCTTCTAACTTTAATTCAAGCTCGCGGTCAGAATAGACATAATAGTCTGCTTTACCTTTCTTCACACGATAGAGAGGAGGTTGTGCAATGTAGACATAACCGGCATCTATCATGGGTTTCATGTATCTGAAAAGTAATGTAAGTATAAGTGTTCTGATATGTGCTCCATCAACATCAGCATCCGTCATAATGATGACTTTGTGATAACGTGCCTTCTCAATGTCATAATCATCACCAATACCAGTTCCCATAGCTGTGATAAATGAAATGATCTCAATGTTCTTGAGTATCTTTGCCAGACGGGATTTCTCAACGTTGAGGATCTTACCTTTGAGTGGAAGAATAGCCTGATATTTTCGGTCCCTTCCCTGTTTAGCTGAACCTCCTGCAGAGTCTCCTTCCACAAGATATAGTTCACTGAGTGATGGATCCTTTTCGGAACAATCTGCAAGTTTTCCAGGAAGTGTACCTACATCAAGGGCACTCTTTCTCCTTGTGAGTTCCCTTGCTTTCTTTGCAGCTTCCCTGGCACGTTGTGCATCCAGTGCTTTTTGCAGTATGATATTGGCAACTTTAGGGTTTTCTTCCATATATTCTGAAAGTCCCTCTGAAACCATGGAGTCTACAATTCCTTTGACCTCGCTGTTACCCAGCTTCGTCTTGGTCTGTCCTTCGAATTGTGGCTCTGTTAATTTAACACTTATAATGGCGGTCAATCCTTCACGAATATCTTCACCTGAGAGTTTCAGGTCACCTTTAGCAAGGTTGTTCTTTTTGATATAATCATTAGCAACCCTTGTAAGTGCTGATTTGAAACCAACAAGGTGAGTACCACCTTCTTGGGTATTTATATTATTAACAAAAGAGTAAACATGCTCGGCATAGCTATCCGTGTACTGCATTGATATTTCGACAATAGTATCATCTTTTGTCCGCTCAAAGTATATAGGGGAATCATGAAGCACATTCCTATTGCTGTTCAGGTGTTCGACAAAAGAAACAATACCGCCTTGGTACTCAAATATTTCTCCTACTGGCTCCTCTTCCATATTATTTGCTATATTTATCTTTAAACCTCGGTTAAGAAATGCAAGTTCACGCATTCTTGTTGCCAGGGTATCATAAGTAAATGTGATAGTTTCAAATATTGTAGTGTCCGGCATGAAAGTGGTTTTTGTTCCTGTGCTATTGGTCTCACCAATCTCCAGTACGTCCTCTACAGGCTTTCCACGTTCATAACGCTGGTAATACACTTTACCATCACGCTGGACCTCAACTTCCATCCATTCAGAGAGTGCATTTACAACTGATACACCAACTCCGTGAAGACCACCAGATACTTTGTAAGTATCCTTGTCGAACTTACCACCTGCATGCAGAACAGTCATAACGACTTCAAGTGCAGATTTTTTGTACTTAGAGTGTATTTCTACGGGAATACCTCTTCCATTGTCCTGAACGGTGATAGTTCCATCATGATTTATCGATACATCTATCTGTGTACAGAATCCGGCAAGTGCCTCATCAATACTGTTGTCCACTACCTCATATACAAGATGGTGAAGGCCCCTGCCATCAATACTTCCAATGTACATGCTCGGCCGTTTACGAACTGCTTCAAGTCCTTCAAGTATCTGAATGTTACTTGCATCATAAGCCTGTTTTTCACTCATTTAAATACAGCTCCGTGAAAAATTCATAATTACCACATAACAAATTTAATCAAATATGCCTAAAACGTATGCTCAGTCTACCATCAAAAATACAGTCTAAGAAATATTTATTTTGAATCTCTAGGTTCTTATTTTTATCTTTGACATCTGGCATTCCATTATGCATTCATGCTTATTAAATGTTTATATAAATTTGTTTAAAAAAGTGGAAGAATAAAACTTTTGCAGTCTTTTGAGGGTAAAAAATATCCATATTTGATGTTGAATTATTTTTTAAAAACCTTGTTTAATTATTAAAAACAAAGGTAACGTTGAATCAAATATTATTGCGATACGAGATTGCAAATTCAATAAAAAAATAAATGGACAGTTACGTCCTTTATTGTTTTCTTGCTGCATAATATATATTGCCAACCGGTATGCAAGTGGCAACTATATAGACAAGTGTTCCTATGACAGGTATCGCACTCACCAGCAGCAGGACAAACATTCCCAGTGCCACCTCGATCCATGGTTTTGATTTCTTATCCATTTTCATGAACAAATACTTTCCAAGCCATATACCAGTGAATATCCTTGCAATGTAGAGGCCTGCAAATATCAATGCCATGAGTATCAGTCCAAGAGGTATGCCTATCACCGTGATAAGTAACATGAATGCGATTATCATGGATGCTATAAACATTGCAAGACCGGTGAGAAATGTTTTTCCTGGTATTTCAGGAGTCTTAGAAGCTATATTCTGAATATATTCCGGGCAGATCTTTATTCCCAGAAGGCCTATCAGTACAAGTGAAAGATATCCTATGAACCATGAAAGAATGGAAAATTTGCTATTACCCTTTTCATTATATTCCACCTGAAGGAAGGAAGTCTCTTTTCCTACTGCTCCTGCAGGAACACCTGCACTTTGAGGGCTTCGGTATTTAAGGTTACCAGTGATGTATGCATCTGGCAGTACTATAAGTTGTCCTGTACTCAGGTCAACATTTCCACCAACTGCAGCACCTAATGTAACTTCACCACCTGAACCTGTGACATTTCCACCCACATCTCCAAGAAGGTTTAACTGACCTGATGCAGATACAAGGTCACCACCAATGGAGCCGGTATTGGACAGTATGGTGTCACCTGAAAGTGATATAAGGTCATCCTGGATTGTTCCATCAATTATCAGTGTTCCGGCTGCAACCCTGACATCATCACCAACGTTGCCTGTTATGCTAACGTCCCCGGCTACAACTATCAGATCCTGTGTTATATTCCCCTGGACAACTACCATGCCACCGGCTGCTATAACGTCCCCAATAACTGTTCCCTTGATTATGATATTGCTGCCAGCGACATACACATCGTCTTCTATAACATCGTCTATGATTATTGTACCCGCACCTTCAATTATCGTGAAAGCTGATGCAGGATAACTAAGTACAAAGAAAATTACAAGTAGTCCTAACAAAATCCTAAACTGTGTTCTTATATTAAACTCCCCTTTCAATTGTTCTGCCCCAATATGCATTGTATCTAATGGATTAAATGACTTATGAGGATTGATTATAGGAGTCTTTGTTGATGGCTATAATTGTGGATGTAAGCAGATAAAACCGTGAGAAAGAATCAATAATTGCAGGAATAATAAATTCTATACTACCCAGGACCTTTCCTAAAATAAACACTTATGTACTTTCACTCAAGATTAGTCCTGAACAGGATGAACAGATCAGAACTCCTAAGTGAGCTTAAAAAAGAAGCTCGATACATCTCTAATGAGGATTTGAGCCTTGCCAGGACTGCTGTCATGGAAGCTGCAAAACACGTTCCCAAACCGTACAAGAAGATCTATTCATCAGATTATTTCACTTTCCTTTACGAGAGCTTTCTCAGGTTGAAAAGACATGGAGAGGTTCTGGACGATGAAGAAATTAATGTAATGGACTACAATTCCCTTCTGGATAGCATAAAGGATAAAAGTACTTCCCCAGACAGAAAAAGAGAGGCTTTTACAAGACTGAGCAGTCTTGTGCTTCCATATCTTGTATTCATCGTGAGAGAGCCACTGCATCCTGTAGGAATGCTTTTCCCGGGAGGTGCGAAGATAATACAGAAAGATTCGCATTATTATTGTCCAGTCAAGGATAAGCAAGCAGAGACAAATATCTCATTCTGTGAGTTCTGTATCTGTAAGGACAGTTCTGAACTGGAATGAATGACAGAATGATTATATGGAAAAAAGGTTGCAGATTGTCAATTTTATGAGAAACATCACGGCTTTTAATTATCGATATGAAGAAAAAAAGTTTAGCACCTTATTCTTTTTTATCTTTTCGGACCGTGCCGGCTTCGCCGGAGCCCTCCAGGATGTTCTTAGCTATTCATGCCTTCTGATCAGTAAAGCTTGTTGTTTCCTTGTCTTGTGTTTCTGATAGTCCTACAAAAGGTCATTGACAAAAAACAGTACAAGCACCCGCCGCAGGCGGAACGTTCCTCCACTACTATCTTGAAGACTATTGAAATATGCAGTTATTGAAAAATGCTGAGTTCAAAGTTACAATTAGAAGGATTCTACAGAGCTGTTTACTAAAAATGAAAAATAGAAAATATTGCCTGAAATTTTAGTTCAGGCTTCAAATGAAAGTGCATTTGTGGGACATGCTGTAATACATCTTCCGCACTTGATACAATCAGGTTTCTTGCTGTTGTTATGGACTTCAAGCTGCATTGGGCAACTCTTATCGCACTTCTTACAGCTGATACACTTTGATTCATCGAGCTTCAACTCGTACTTATGACCACCGATGAGGTTCTGGACTGTTCCCATGGGACAGAATGTACACCATGTACGAGGGCTGATACGTACCCCAATGACCAGTGCAATGCTGCTTGTTATGATGCAACTCATGACAAGGACCATACCTATCTGGTTGACAAGTCCCTGTGTAATGAGCAATCTATATCCCATAAACCCCATCATAATAAGGAAAAACGGGACTCTGACCCAAAAGCTTCTAAGAATTGCAGGTATCTTTTTATTGCGTGTTATTTTGCCAACCAGAAAATCGTTGAAACTTCCCCTGGGACAGAGATTTCCGCAGAACCATCTTCCCCTGAAGTAGCCTGATATCAGTAGTGTTGCAAATACCAGTAGCAGGAAATATCCGAGCAACGGGAACCACAGTCCTGCAATAGATACGATAATGACAAGTATTCCGAGATATGGTGTAATTTTTAGCACTTTTTCACCCTTTATAATGATGTTTTTAAATTTGATCAGTTGAAATTAGTATGCGAAACCGTTAGTTTCACTGGTTCTCATCTGCCCAGGACTGGAGTTCACTGTCAACTCGTTTGACCCAGCTGTTCACAATTTCCATAACAAGTTCATGGATCTCCTTTTTGCTACGTACCTTGTAAACAAAGAAGTATCCTCCGCCGTCCATGTTGTTCTGGGACCGAATGAGTATCTTCCTTTCATAGAGTTTCTTTACACTTCTCTGGACAGTTGACAGGTTAAGTTCGAGTTCTTCAGCTATGCTCTCTGTCGTAAGCCAGGTCTGGCCATACTGAAGAAAATATTTCAATATATGAAGTTCAGCTTTTGTAAGGTTCAGGCCACATTTGATGACAGCTTCGATCTCAAACTTTTTGCAGGCAAAATCAATCATGCAATACCTCTATAATTTGGCAGTACTGTAATAAGGTGTCAGTTGTATATAAAGGGTTGTAAGTACTGCTCATAACTGTAAAAAAATAGAAGTACTAAAAAAAGTTGAATGGAAAATTATCTGTATCCACCTATGAGTCTGTTGATCTCTTCACTACCAATGATTCCAATTATCTTATTCCCATTGTCAACTACCGGAAGGGCGGAAATTTTATTATGTTCCATCTTCTTTGCAGCACTTTCAATATCCTCGTTCTCTTTTGCTGTGAGGACGTTCTTTGTCATTATTTCACTGAGTATCTTGCATTTCAATGCCACTGCTTTGGATATGTCCCATGAGGTAACAATACCCATCAGCTCATTAGTTTCATTAACCACAGGCAGGTGGGTTATTCCTTTTTCAAACATCACCCTTGCAGTTTCCTCAATGCTGATGCCCTGTCTTATTGATATAATGTCCGTTTTCATCAGATCAGAAACAATGCTGTGTGAAAGGAAATTACCTATCAGGTAACCTAATTGTCCAGATTCCAGCAGAAATGCATCGTGTCCAAAGCTAGACTCAATTTCCCTGTACATCACATCCAGATCATTTGCACTCAATGCAGAAACTATCTCTCTGGATTGGTATGGCGGATACAGCCAGTCAGAACTGACAGCAACAACAAGAAATTTTGCTTTTGCAGCCTTCATTCCCTCTATCAGGGAGCCCTTTTTGGACAGGTCGAAATAATCCAGTGCCTTGGAAATGTAGAGATAGGAATTTGCATCAAAGCGTCTTGTAAATGACTGCCCCTGGTAATGCAGGTAACTCTCAACCTCAAAATCAAAACCAAGCTTGTAATCATATTCTTCCTTATCCTGTAGTTTCCTTCCGAATTTCTGATGCATGGCGGCGTCACTGAGGTATGTTATGTGCCCTATCATCCTTGCCAGCGCTAATCCGTGTGTGGGTGCAGGTCCGCCGTAGTAGTCACCGTTATTCCAGTTCGGATCGGATATTATAGCTATCCTTGCAACCTCGTTGAATGCTATCTGTTGAGGCGATGAACGGGCTGTGGTTGCAATGGCTATTGCTTTTGTCACGTAGTCAGGATATGAGACTGCCCATTGTAGTACCTGCACTCCTCCCATTGATCCGCCAATAACTGCGAAGAGCTTTTGTATTCCAAGATGGTCCACAAGCTCTTTCTGTGCTTTCACCATGTCGTTAATAGTGATGAAAGGAAAATCTTTTCCGTACTGTTTACTGGTTTCTGCATTTATGGATGAAGGACCTGTTGAGCCCTTACACCCTCCAAGCACATTGGAACAGATAACGAAATACCGATCTGTATCAATGGTCTTGCCCGGTCCGATGAGTATATCCCACCATCCTGATTTGCTATCTCCTTTATGCAATCCTGCAGCATGTGCATCTCCTGTGAGTGCATGGCAGATGAGAATAGCATTGCTTTTATCGGGATTCAGTTTTCCATAGGTTTCATAGGCCAGATTTACATCCCGGAGTTTTTCACCATTTTCCAGTACAAGTTCATCAGGCAAGTTGAAAACCTGAGTTTCAACAATGCCTATGTTCTTTTTTTTCATAGTTTCTGCGACCTTTCCAATGCCTGGCTGATGTCCTCTATTATATCTTCAACGTCTTCAAGTCCCACTGAGATTCTGATGAAATCATCGCTCACACCAGTGGACTTTCTCTCATCTGCTGTCAATTGCTGATGTGTAGTTGAAGCCGGATGGATCACCAGTGTCTTTGCATCACCTATGTTTGCCAGATGTGATAGCAGTTCAACACTGTCAATGAACTTTTTTCCGGCTTCCAGGCCGCCTTTTATTCCAAAGCCAAGTATTGCCCCGTATTTTCCGTTAAGGTATTTTGTGGCCAGTTCATGGCTGGGGTGGTCCTTAAGTCCTGGATAGTTCACCCATTTAACGTCAGGATGCTCATTAAGGAATTCTGCTACCTTCAGTGCGTTGCTACTGTGCCTTTCAACCCTCAGTGGCAGTGTTTCCATTCCCTGCAGGAAGAGGAATGAATTGAACGGACTCAGTGCAGGTCCGAGATCACGAAGAAGATGTACCCTCATTTTGGTAATGAAAGCAATGTTCCCAAGTTCTGGGAAATCACCAAATCTTTCCCAGTATTTCAAACCATGGTAACCCGGATCAGGTTCTGTTAATCCGGGGAATTTCCCGTTGTCCCAGTTAAAATTACCGGAATCCACGATCAAACCACCAATTGAAGTACCATGTCCTCCAAGGAATTTGGTTGCCGAAAGTACAACGATGTCAGCACCAAAATCAATAGGTCTGGTGATACCAATGCCTACTGTATTGTCAACTATGAGCGGTATGCCGGCATCATGTGCTATCTTTGCTATCTCTTCAAGGTCTGGTACGTCAAGCTTCGGATTTCCAATTATTTCAGCGTAGATTGCTTTTGTTTTTGGAGTGATGGCCTTTTTGAATTCTTCCGGTTTTGTGGAGTCCACAAAATGTACTTTTCTTCCAAGTCCCGGAAAAGTATTATTGAATAACTGATATGTTCCACCGTAGAGATTGTTGGCTGCAACGATCTCATCTCCCAGTCCGGTAACTCCAAGTGTTGCAAGAGTAATAGCAGACATCCCAGAAGAAACAGCAAGTGCACCAGTGCCTCCTTCAATTGCAGCGACCCTTTTCTCAAGGACATCGCTTGTAGGGTTCATGAGTCTGGTATAAATATTGCCAAATTCTTTCAGCCCAAAAAGGTTGGCTGCATGTTCTGCATCCTTGAACGTATACGATGCTGTCTGGTAGATTGGTACGGCACGTGACCCTGTTGCAGGATCTACTTCCTGTCCTGCATGCAAAGCCAATGTGTTGAATCCAAATTTCTTCTTGTCCATGTTGTTTCCTCTTGTATTATCTCATGCACAACGTTGTTGTGATATTACCTAATGGATGTCGTTTTATATAAAATATTGTATAAACGATATAGATATTATAACCTCGGGTTATTAAGATACGAGTTTTGTTTTTTAGTATTCCTTATAAAAAAGAAATCCGCACTTCTAAATTGAATAAAGAATAAAAACAGCCAGAAGCCATGAATTAAAATAATGTTTTGAATACTCCAAAAGCTATTTGCTTTTAGCTCAAATCCAGTTGAATTCTTCCTGTAGTAACAGTAACCTTGAAATTCAGGTATTTTGCGAGATCAAGGATCATTGTTGTCTTACTGCTATCTGTTGCTACATAGCAGTAGTTCTTTCCTTGGGATAAATGGGTATTCTAAAAATAAATTTGCTGCCCTTTCCCGGTTCGCCTTCCACCCATATATTTCCACTTTGCAGTTTCAGATATTCTTTGACAAGTACGAGTCCAAGACCGGAACCTCCGTATCTCCTGGTATTGGAACCATCGACCTGTACAAAGGGATTGAAGATCCGTTCTTTATCTGCATCTGCAATTCCTATGCCTGTATCCTCTACAAAAACCTCAAGATCCTCATCTTTTATCTTAATATATATGCTAACAGTTCCATTTTCAGGTGTGAATTTATAGGCATTTTCCAGAAGATTGTAGACTATTTCTTTGAACTTGCCAGCATCCGCAGTTACCTCAGTGACATTTTCATCAATGTTGGTATTTACAGTGATCTTCTTTTCAAGAGCCAGCTTTCTTGTAGCTCTGACAACTTCTTCAACGCACTCAACCGGATCAAAGGCTGAAAAAATGAGCTTCATGCCATTTGATTCTATCTGTGCCATATCAAGTACGTTATTTATGAGGACCAGAAGTTTGTATCCTGCGTCGTTGATCCTTTGCAAATATTTCCTTTGTTCAGCATTAAGTTCTCCGACATCCTGGTCCATCATAACATCCGAATAACCTATTATAGAATTAAGTGGGGTCCTTAATTCATGATTCATGTTTGCCAACAATTCATTTTTACAGCGGTTTGCCTCCTCAGCAGCTATCCTTGCCAGCAGCATCTGTTCCTCTGTTTTCTTCCTTTCAGTTATATCTGCAAAAGTGCCAATTGCTCTTTTAGTTCCTTTTTTCTCATTGAATGTAGCTCCTTTTGCCAATACCCATCTCCATTTTCCCGATTTTGAAAGCATTCTTATCTCAGAAGAGAAGGACTTCCCTTCTTTTACAGATTTTACGATCTCTGGAAGTACGTCCTTGCGGTCTGCTGGATGTATTAGTTTTTCCCATACACCAGGAGAAATTGAAAACTCCCTGTCCTGATATCCAAGCATCGTATATGAGTTGGGACTAAAGTAAAATTCATCCTGCACCAAGCCCCAGTCCCAAAAACCCTGTTCTGAAGCCATCATTGCAAGTTTGAGCCTTTCCTCACTTTCTTTGAGTGTCTCTTCTGCGATAATTCTCTTGGTAATGTCCCTTGTGGTTCCGTTGATCGCAACAGGTAATCCATCATCTCCACGCACTATTTTTGCCAGAATCTCAACAGGTATTTTATCTCCGTTTTTTTTCATCATTTCAGCCTGGAAGACAACTCCTGGATTGCCGGCAGTTCTTTCAAGTCCTGCCTTTATGTAATTCGTCATCATTGTGAAATTCTTTTCATCACAATGGTCACTTAATTTTGAGCCGATCCATTCTTCCGGTAAATAACCGAACATGGAATAAATTGAGGGATTAACATATATAAAAACTAGATTCATATCCATTAACCATACACAATCCAGGGTGTTTTCAGCAAGGAGTCTGTACTTTTTTTCGCTTTCCATTAGTGCGTCTTCGGTTTTTCTTTTCTCGGTAACATCCACAATAGAACCCATGAAAGCAACCGGTTTACCTGAATGGTCTTTAATGATAGTCGTAGATATCCAGGCAGGGAATACAGTACCATCTTTTCTAAGAGCCCGACGTTCACTCTTAAATCCCAGATCTTTCATTATTTCTAATATTTCAGTTCTATCATACTGAGTATCAAAGAATTCCTCAACATTTCTTCCAATTACCTCTTCCTTGCTCTTATATCTCCACATTTTTAAAGCAGCGTTGTTTACATACCGCAGTCTCCCATCAAGTTCCATAAGTGCCATACCATCTATATTAGCTTCTATGGCCTGGTCTTTTATTTGAAGTTCCTCTTCTGCTTTTATTGTTTTAGTTATATCAAGAGTATGTCCCACCATTTGCACGGCCTGACCGGTTATATCTTCAATTACCCAAAGAGATAAAGAGCCGATAAGTGATTCTCCGTTTTTGCGTTTCAAACGGACCTGTTTTTGCAGATACTTTTTCGAAAGAAGAGGCTCAATAATATCCTTATTCAGAATTTCAAGGTCATCATTATGATAAATTATGGATATATGCTTCCCTACTGTTTCCTCATGGGTAAATCCAAAGATCCTTTCAGCACCCTTGTTCCAGCTTGTTATAATTCCTTCCATGTCAGTCGAAATAATTGAATAAGGGGATTGCTCAATTATCTTTGACATAAATTCCAGAGATTCAGCTGCATGCTTATTTTCAAGGAGCACGTCTTTTTTCTTTATGGCTTCTTTTATTGCAATGGGTAATCTGTTGATATGCTCTTTTAGTACGTAATCTGTTGCTCCTGCTTTTATGGTAGCGACGGCAATTTCTTCATTTATAAATCCCGTTAGAATTATAAAGGGAACAGTGTTATCATATGTAAGCGAGTATTCAAGTGCCCGCATCCCATCAAATTCAGGAAGAAAATAATCAGAGATTATGATGTCCGGTTTGAATTCATATAAATCTTGTAAGAATTCATTTTCATTTCGTGCTAAGCATATCTCAAATCGGATTCCACAATCCTTTATTTTCCTCTTAGCTAATTCCAGGTCTTCAGGTACATCTTCAACAAACAATATTTTTAAAACCTGATCATCTTTCATTTGATTCCCCATTTTCAACCAAATATTTTAGAAAATACAAAGTCAAAACCCCTTAAAGTCACCACTTTAAATTTGCAGTTGACAGCAATCTCAAATTACTAAATTACTGATTAATATATTCTGTAATTGTTACTCACAATAATATTTGAGTTAATAGTTAATAAGTATAGGCATTAATAATTATAAATTCAACATAAAAAAACAAAAATTCTGCGACTATATCAAGATCAGCCCTTTAATGAGGGGGGTCAACTTGTAGTATGACCTCCCATTTCAATATAAATACACAAGCTCATGCATCACTTTCCTGTTGTTGGAGTTTCTTCATTTCCTTTATCTCTTTTATTCTTCTCAATATAACCTCTCCAAGGAAAATAATAAGAGCTGCCAGCAGGAAGTATATCTTCTGGCTCACATTATCACGCACAAGTTTTTCCGATTTACCCTGTGCTTCTTCGAAGAGATTAGCCCTTGCTTCATTTGGAGTAAAGGTATTGCCTCCATGTGCTTTGATAAGTGCGGGAAGGTTCTCGTTTAGTCCTACATCACGATATTCAAGAGCATAGTTAACTGCCACCGGATATCCAGAAAGATCATGAAGACCAATTGGGCTGGGGTCGATAACGGCTTCATATACGTTATTCCCGGTGAGTGAGAGGTCAAGTTCATCCCCGTCAAGTCTCAGTGTGGGTATGCCTTCATCATACATTGTCAGCTCGATCGTAACTGGGGTACCATACCATGTGTCCGGTGCATCCACAACAGCCCCGGTCTCTTCCCTTGGATTACCGATCGCCCAGTTCACGGTTGAGGATATAAGCTTTGAATTGTTATCCGAGTACAACTGTGTGGCCCACATTTTGTCTCCACCCTGTCCGTTATCGGTTGAAAGGGCAGCAACTCTTCCAAGCCCGTATCTCCATGTGGTCAGTACCGGTTTTCCGGTACTTGTAATAATAAGCCTGTCAGCTCCGGCTTTTGGAGTGACATCATTATACCCTGTGATACTGCCATTTATTTCGATGTTTCTGGTGATAAAATGTTTTGTGTTGAGCTCAATAAGGGGATATGTTCCAATATCGGCAGTATCTTCATCCTGAGTTTCCTGAAGGTCTTCAAATTCTATATTTGCTCTTTCACCTTGATCGATATGGAAGTAAGTTCCCCCTACTTCATCCATCAGCTCTTCGGCAAATATGTTACCGTAGACATCCCTCTGGGAAGGTGCACTTGATCTGATATGCACATAATAAAGATTCACACCATTACCAACTATATCTTCTGCGATTACCAGACTTTCATCGTATGCCTGCTCAATACCACCATCAGAAATGATTATGATCTCAAGTTCTCCAACTTCGTTTTCCAGCCATTGCTGAGCAATTGCAAGTCCTTCGTTAAGTGATGTATCACTTGTACTTGCTGGTGTGAGTATTTTCATCTCAGATTCCAGAAATTCCAGATTTGAAGCTGTTCCAAGGAACCTTAGTCCGCCGGATACATCCACACCTTCACTGCCAAAAGCAATGACTCCAAGGTGTGCATCTCTCAGGTTTTCATTGTGGAGTATATTGATGGCGTTTCCCAGAATGTCTGCAATTGTTCCGTGGGCTGCTGTACTCTGGGATATATCCAGTACCAATACAATATTTCTTCCACCGCTCCAATCTGTCGGTTTTGAGAGCACTGGTAGTATCTCTTCTATAGGTGAATCGAGATAATCTCCATAATTATAGGAGCCATCTCCTCCCACAACAACAATACCTCTGCCCTGGTTAAGGTATTCTTTAAGTTCTTTTACTTCGATTTCGGAAAAGGATCTTGCATGAGTGTTGTCAATAACTATTGCTTTCTTATTATCGATATTATCAAGTTCTCCGGAACTTGAAACATCGTAGAGATTTAATAATATGTCTGAAAGTGGGGAGTTTGTCTCAAGACCGATGGCGCGAACAGTAGGTTTCGGGACAACATATACAGATTTATAATATTGATTGTTGATGGGGTCAACGTCAGAGCCGGAAGGTATGATAATAGCTTTTAATGTGTGCGCTCCCAGTTTGGAAAATGTCACCTGTGTTACAGGTATACTTTTCTCACGCTCGGTTTGTGTAACTCTGCCACTTCTTATCAGAGTATCGCCGCTATAGAGCTCATAACTGTATGATATTTCCTGTTCCATTGCCTGGGAGACCACGATATTAAACTGGTTCTTGTTATTTAGAATTATAGTCTTATCGCCTTCTATCTGCACGGTCAGGTCATTTTCTTCCAGTTCTGGCTTGACATAGTAAACAGTAGTGCCAGTTTCCTTTGCAAATTGCAGAGCATCCACCAGTTCTTCGCCTGTGTTGCTGTTACCGTCAGTGACCAGTACTATCTGGTTATCTCCGGTGGAATACTGCATAATAGCATCTCCAAGTGCAGTATTGTCCCCTGTGAGTCGAATGATTGATGTAGATGTTCTGGCGCTCAAGGCTTCATACAGCTCATCTGCTGTACCACTTTTGAATAAATCCATGCTGGCAGTTTCATCTGAAATTATCACAAGGTCCGGATTATCATCTGTCGTTACTCTTGGTACAAGTTCAAAAGGTGATGCAAGAGCCACGATGAGCAAAATAACAACAACTATACGTGAGATAATAAGTCCTTTCTTTGTTCCTTTTTTCAGGAGATAGAAACCTGCAATAAGGGCAGGGACAATCAGCCAGAGCAGCTCTGGATCCTCGAGTCTGACCATCAGAGCTCACCTCTCTTTCTTATTACGAGTAGTTCAAGTACAACAAGAATAAAAACAATTATTATCATATAAATGTCCAGATATTTCTTTGCAGTATATGAGCTGGCACGCACTATTTTAGGTCCATCCTGTGCCTGTGAGCGTTCTATAACGTCTTCTTTAATAGTGGTGTCAGATTCCCTGTCATTATAGAGGTTCACAGCAATTTCCTTTCCAGCCACCTGATAGACACCAGTCTCATCATAAAGAACACGGTTAACAGTCTGGGTACCACTTGGGGTCTTAATATCCTGTTCTTTGGCCAGTGCTGAGATGCTTCCTGTCTTTAGATTATATTCTTGTACACTGCCGGTTCCTCCAAGCCATCCTGCCAGCTTGAACCAGAACACCGGATACTCCGGTTTATTATGGAAATTATTCCAGGCGGCTTCGCCTGTGATGTCACTAATGCCAAGATACACAACAGTCCCATCACCCACAGGAGCGTATGCTAGTATAGGGATATCATCTTCAGTAGCTACAAGAGTTGTGGAATCCCTCCTTGAACTGACATTAAGGAAGCGATACATAGCAACTTCCTCGTATCTCATATCCTCGCTAAGTCGCGTTTCCTGAACAACTTCAAGAGCTACACCATAATCTGCATCTTCTATGGAGCCAGGTTTAACCGGAAGGATTTCTTGCAATTCGATTTTAGCATTTTGAGATGAAAGTGTTTCACTTGCAATGAAAACAACTCTTCCTCCCCCATTAAGGAACTTGTCAAGAGTTGTTATTTCATTACTTGCAAGTGGCCTTTCCTTGTTGGCAATAATTATCATGCTGTTTTTGGAGAGGTCTTCAGGCACGCCTTCGATCTGGTTGAGCTTAATGTTCGGTATCAACGAGAGTGCTACCTGTGAGGGGAGATTATCAACATCTGTTACAAAGAGCAGCTGCCTGTCAGATATCCTTGGTATGGATATGTAGGCAGTGTTATCAACCATAAGGCTGTCATCATCTGTTATTGTCACTTCAGTTATTCCTGTTCCAAGATTAGTTAACTTGAATTGTTTTGTGGAGTGTGCAGGGATATTAAGTGAAACATCATTGCTTTTGCTATTGTCAAGATTCTTTATATCAAGGTCAACGACCTGTCTGCTGTTCATATAATTCTTGACAACCCCGGTATAGTCATATTTGCCATCTACAACCTCTATGTTACCCTGAATGAACCCTACATTGTCAGTTTTTCTGCCAACAGAGACAAACTGCACAGTAAGCCCGTATGACTCTGCCAGATTCATGGCATTGACCGGATCATCACCGTTCCAGTTAGTAAAATCGGACACTACCACAATATTGCCTCCCCCATCAGAGAGCAATCTCATGCCAGTTGAAATAGCACTTGAAAGGTCTGCAACAGTTGCTTTTGCTTTAAGCGTGTCAAGCGTGTCATAGGTTGCCTGTGAACTTTCACTTTCAAGTATTGTAACAGGAGTGCTCTGTGCAAGTATAATGCTGTTCTTCTTACTCACATAATCTTCAGCTTTTGCTATTGCCTCGCCAAACCTGTTGTCAGTCTGCATACTTGCAGATGCATCTATGATAAGTACTGTGTGTTCACCGCTAAATGCCTCCTGTGTTTCAAAAAAAGGCGATGCTGCGGCCAATGCAAGAAGTATTAGTACAAGTAATTGTATAAGGAAAAGTGGATCCTTTATGAATTTTGTAATTGATGTGTAGAAACGTTTTTTCTCTTCCTTTATATCCATGAGGAACATAAGGGATGGGATCTGGACCTGAAGTGGTTTTGGCCTGAGAAGATAAAGAAGGATCAGTGGTATAACACTTACAAGTGCTCCCAAAGCAAGAGGATTATCAAAAGGCATTACAATCTTCTCCTGCTTATGGTATGGAAGAATGCCTCAAATATCGGTATGTCAGTTGTGAAAGTGTAGAATTCGGCACCAACCTTACTACATGTGTCTCTTATCTGGTTTATGTGTTTTGTGAGTTTTTCCTGGTACTCTGTTTTCAGATCTTCACTTATATATGTTTCAAGCTTAACCCCGGATTCGAGGTCTATGAGCCGACTGTGACCATGAATGTTAAGGGCACTCTCTGTTCTGTCAAGCACCTGGACAAGCATCAGGTCATGATCTGAAAAACGATAAATTGCAGATTCGATCTCTTTAGGATCCTGGAGAAAATCAGAGATAATAATCACAAGTGAGCGCGAATGGATTGCTCTCCCGTACTGGATAGTACATTCATCAATGGCCGTTTTTCCACCAGCTTTAACTGTTTCCAGCCGATCGATAGCACGTAACAGGTATTTTCTTCCTCTTCTGGGTTTTGTAATGTCCACATTTTCTGCAAATGTCGATATCGCAAACTTATCGTTGTCCTTGGTAACCAGGTAAGCAAAGCCTGCTGCAAGCATTGTAGCATACTCGAACTTGCTTGGAGAATCTCCGGCAGTATAGTCCATACTTTTACTGGAGTCCAGCAAGATGTGTGTTGTCAGGGATTTATCTTCCTCGAACTGGCGTATGTAGAGTTTCTCAAATCTGGCATAAGCTTTCCAGTCTACAGCTCTAAGCTCATCACCTCGATTGTACTCCCTGTAGCCAACGGTATCCAGACCTCTTCCGCTATGTATTGAGCGTCTGTTTCCTGCATACGCAGTTGACACTCTTTTTCTTACCATGAAGGTAAAACGGTCAAGCTGTCTGAAAAAATCAACATCTATGGTATGTCTCTTTTTGTTCATAGCCAGTTCTCTGCCTGGGTTTTCTGTCAAAGTTATCTTACTTTATTTTCTCAAGCAAGCTTTTGATAACCTGATCAGTACTTATATCCCTTCTTTCAGCTTCAAAGGTAAGAATGATCCTGTGCCTGAGTATTGGGTATGCCATGGCATCAATATCATCTGCACTGACATAGTTGCGTCCCTGTAACAAAGCCCTTGCTTTTGCTGCAAGTATAATTCCTATTGAAGCCCTGGGGGATGCACCATATTCAATGAACTCACTTTTAATGCGTGTCGATATGACGATCTTAATGGCCCTGTTCTTTATATCATCTGCAATTGGTACATCTCTTGTCAGTTTCTGAAGGTCAATAAGTGTGTTCTTATTAAGCACCTTATTAACGGTAGGCATAATCGATTTTGTGTAGCGATTAACGATCTCTATCTCATCTTCGTAGTTCGGATAATCCATAAGAATCTTAAGTAGGAATCGGTCAAGCTGTGCTTCCGGTAGAGGGAAGGTACCTTCCATTTCAATTGGGTTTTGGGTTGCCAGGATGAAAAAAGGCTTTTCAAGAATGAATGTGTCATTACCAACAGTTATTTGCTTCTCCTGCATTGCCTCAAGCAATGCGGACTGTGTCTTTGGGGATGCACGGTTGATTTCATCGGCCAGTACGATATTGGCAAAGATTGGTCCTGGCTCAAACTTGAATTCTTTGCGTCCATCTCTTTCTTCAATGATATGCGTTCCAGTGATGTCAGCAGGCATCAGGTCTGGTGTACACTGTATTCTGCTGAAATTCAAATCCATTGATTGTGAAATGGTTGAAATTGTCAGTGTTTTTCCAAGACCTGGGTTACTTTCCACCAGTGCATGCCCGTTGCATAATATTGCAATTATGATCTGTTCCACTGTAGCATGCTGGCCGACAATTACCTTTCCAACCTCGTTGAAAAGCTTTGCAAACATATCGCCGGCCATTTTGTATGTTTGCGACAGGTCCCTTGAGTTCAGGTCCCTTGAGTTCAGGTCGCTTGCCATTTATTATCTCCTTTGTCTTTGTCCTATGAATGTAAATTATAAATGTAATTTTCAGGTCTTTGCCATCTTTTCAAAATACGATTTGATAACACTCTCATATCCTTCAGGAAGCTCTTCATAATATGCCTGGGATGAAATGATACTTATTTCGTAGGGTGATGACTGGTCAAAGTCCTCATCAGCTTCTTCCGCTTCTTCCGGGTTCCAAAAACCTGCGCCTGTTCCCGGCGGAAGTGTCAGATCGACTTCAGTTCCCTCTACAACAATGATTGCAGTCTCTCCGGTCAGATCCTCATTGTCCGAATCACCATTTTCACTGCTATCGCCATCGATTTCATAAAGGTCATCAGGTTTGTTGTCGTCATCATTTGTAAATGTAATTTTGTCTATCACATCTTTAATATCCTCAGCACCAATAAAATTTGAACGAATATCGTTCTCAACAACATAAACGGTCGTTGGACTTGCAAGCAATATAATTACTACGCCAAAAACCAGTTTTTCTTTTATGATCAATGCCGAAGAAGTAACTTTTGGTGTGATTGATAACACTGTACTCAATAGATCAGACACAATTAAATTATCAAGATTATTATGATTATCATATGCTGTGCGCAATCTTTCATTCAATTCTGGATACTGTTTTTCTATTAGGGTAATTGCTTTTGCTTTGTTATTACGCAAATGTCTGAGGAATGTTATTATAACCGAAACAAAAGCTGCTATGAGTGCCAAAGAAACTGTTTCAAAAGCAATGCTCATTCCCAGCATATCATATGATGTTCCTGCTTTTACTTCGAAACTGTCTAATAAGGGAAAAACTTTGTCTGCATTAAAATAAAAAAGCAGAATATACAGAATAAGTGTTGTGCCCACAAAATCCAGAAGCTTGTATATCCTTCGATATAGTTTAAGTGCAGCTTCCTGTTTATTTACGAAATCCCTGATATCCATGGTGGCACCGTTAATTTTATTCAGTAGATAATAATTATTTATCCATCTAATTTGATTTACAATAAGAATCAAATTTAGGATATGAGCCAAGTATTTTTAACATTGATACGTTGGACTTTATATTAAACATTGCATGTTTTATAATTGTATCGTTTATATTTCCTTCAAAATCGATATAGAAAACATAGTCACCAAGTACTTTTTTAGAAGGTCTCGATTCAATCCTTGTCAGATTGATATCGTTCCTGGCAAATTCACCCAGTATGGCATAAAGAGCACCAGGGCGGTCATGGTCAAGATAGACTATTATAGATGTTTTATACAGGCCATCTTGCTTTTGTTCATCTGAATATTTTTTAACACTTTCAGGAACATTGCTTCTCGTGATTATTACAAAACGGGTATGATTATGCTTCCTGTCCTGGATATTTGGCATGACAATATTTAGGTCATACATGCCAGCAGTTTCGGGTGAAGCAATAGCTGCCATTTCTTCAAACTCTGTGGCAAGTTTTGCTGCATGGGATGTACTTCCTGTGCTTCTCAGCTCAACGGCAGGAAATTTGTCTTTCAAAAATTGGCGACATTGTCCCAGGCCCTGTGGATGTGAAAGTATAATCCTGATATCTTCTTTTTTACCTCTGGATAGCAAGCAGTGTTCTATGATGACTACCGCCTCACCAATAATATTTACATCATGCTCAAGAAGCAGGTCCAGTGTAACTCCTACGGAACCTTCAATAGAATTTTCCAGGGGCACTACTCCGAGATCACATGCTTCGCTTTCAAGAAGAATGAATACATCCTGTATATCTGCACAATATTCCATAATATGCCCTTCATTGCCACTGTTTTCTTCTATCCACAGTTTTGCAGCTTCTTCGGTGTAGGTTCCTTTAGGACCAAGTACGCCAATTATCATTATGTTCCCCAATGGTAATAACATAGAAAAATCTTATTATTGCTGTTTTTTTAGTATGTTCTCGATCATTGTTTCAATATTGCTGTAAAGGTTGGCAAGTTCAACTACCTCTTTTTCCGTATTTAGCATATCTTCCTCGTTCACAACCTTATTTTCATCACTCATGGCAGTGATGTCCGGAAGGGATTTTAGCTCCTGTACAAGAGGCTTGATGTCTTCTTCTTTTAGAGCCAACAGAGCAAGTTGCTCTTTTACATCATTCCTGGCGTTCTCATTCTCAATTTGCTTGAGTTTTTCTTCCATGTCCTTTCTGCGTGGAGCCAGATCTTCTGAAGCACTGTATATTCTGTCAAGCATCTGCGCTGTGATGGCCTTATCAAATATTATTTCTTCTGTTTTGACCTCTGGCTCGATTTCAACTGTTTTAGTCTTCGTTTCCTTCGGTGGCAGGCACACGTAGTCTTCACTGAATACTCTCTGGTTCATGTAAGTAGGGGACACTATCTCTATTTCAGAATCATGTAGTGTATCCAGAACGTTCTTTTTAAAATCAGACTTTGCTGTAATAACACCTTCGATATTTTTAAGTAGTCCTCCAACTTTATATGTTATTGAAAAATCCCCAAGCTTTTCAATATGAACAAATGAATTTTCAAGGCCGGTTATCTCAGCTGCTTTTAACAGTTCCTTTTCGATTTTCTTTCGGGATATGTCGTATCCCAGTGATACGATGGTAGTTATAATGGTCCCTGATGACCTGATGGTTTTCAGAGAGTTAGAAACCAGTTTTGTGTTTGGAATCGTTATCAGGTCCCTATCCATGGACTGAATCTGCGTGTGCAGGAAGTACATTTCAGTCACCCTTCCAAACGTAGCATCAATTTTTATGTAATCTCCAACTCTGAAGGGATGTATAAGCCTAAGCATGATGCCGGCCATGGCGTTTGTCACAAAAGTGGTGGATGAAAATGTGATGATGGCACCGATAATCAGACCTACGAAGGTAAGGATCAGGTTCTTGTCTTCAACAGTAATAGGAAGAGTGAAAATTATAAACAGTATTCCGATAAAGAGAATTACGATAAAAATGATTTGCTGTATCATCTTTTCTCTTGAAAATAACTTCCTTTTCCTGAACAGAAAATCAAATAGCAGGATAAGTGAAATTGTTACAATAAGCGAAATGATACTTGGTATGAATTGCTCTATATCCACCTTTACCCTCCCAGCTGATAATTTTCACTTCTGACTAACTAATGATATCTCTTCATATATATAGAGTCAATGAGATTTATAATTAATTTAAATTTAAATCGAAATCCGAATCAAAGTCTAAATTTAAATTTAGGCAAATTCAGATCAGTAAGTCTGTTTATCGTCCTTTTCAGACCACTGCCTGAGTAACTTAAGAGCTTCATCCCTTTCTATATTTATTAATTTCAATTCAGTGTCCTGACTTTCTCCCCGAATATACTCATAAAAAAGATTGTCATCAAAACCAACAAGGGCAACATCATCTTTATCGGAGCCGTAGTACACGGTCTTTATGCGTGCCCAGTAAATTGCTGCAAGACACATGGGACATGGCTGCGAACTTGTATATATCTCACAGTCCGAAAGGTCAAATCTTTCCAGAACAGCAGATGCCTGCCTTATGGCAAGTATCTCTGCATGAGCAGTAGGGTCATTACTGCTCAATACTTCATTATGGGTCCTGGACAATACCTTTCCATTCTTCACGATAATTGCCCCGAAGGGTCCTCCGTGATTGTGCTCCATACCGTGACGTGCTTCTTCAATTGCCATTTGCATAAAGGCGTTCATGAGGCAGTATCATAATTTATGGGCTTTAAGTGCAGCGGTAGATTGGGGACTGTACTTTAATGACTGCGGTATTAGTGACAAGCGTACTGAAAGTATAGCAAGGTAAACAAGTCAAAAACAAGTCTTTAAACCCTTTTTAGAGTAACAATAATTAATATATACCAACAAAAGAGTTTACTTATATATTTTCATTCTATAGAATGTGATTTTATGCGAATATTAATCGATACAAATATTATTATTTATAGGGAAGATTATGCTATTGTTTCTGACAATTTACAACAATTAATTGTAGCTTTGCAAAAAAAAGATGTAAAAATACTTGTTCATCCAGAGTCAGCTGTTGATTTAAAAAGGGATAAAGATAAGTCTCGACGTGATATTTCAATTTCAAAACTTGAGACATACCTGAAGCTTGAATCTCCTCCAAATTACGAAAAAGACTCTTCATTTTTGAGTATTGTTGGAGCTTCATCGAAAATCAATGATAAAATAGACAATTCCATTCTTTATTCAGTTTATCGCAATGCGGTTTCTTTTTTAGTTACTGAAGATAAGGGCATTCATCGAAAAGCAATTCCATTGGGAATTAAAGATCAAATATTATCAATTGATGAGGCACTTGACATATTTGATGAAAACGAAAGTACAGTCACTTATCTTCCAGCTTTAAAAGATGGTTTCTTACACTCTTTAGATATCAATGATTCTTTTTTTAAGTCTTTAAAAAATGATTATGGAGAAGCTGCGTTTAATAAGTGGTTCAGAGAAAAATGTGAAGAGGGTAGAAAATGTTTTGTTCATCACAAGCCAGATGGTTCAATTGGAGCATTGCTAGTTTATAAGGATGAAAATGAATTTATGGATTCCACTCCTATTTTTTCAAAATCAAGGCGCCTGAAATTGTGTACCTTTAAAGTATCTTATGTTGGAAACAAAATAGGAGAGTTATTCCTTAAACTGGCTACTAATTTTTGTATTGAAAATGATATCAATCAAATGTACCTAACCTACATCAAAAAAGAAGATGATTACGACTACTTGATTAAATTGATTGAAGAATACGGATTTGAAGATGTAGGCTACCTGAACAAAACGGGTGAAAGAATTTTCATGAAAAACCTAGTTGCAACTTCAAATGAAGCAGGTTTGTTAAGTCCAATTGAAATTTCCAAAAAATTATATCCTACTTTTTATGATGGGAAAGAGGTAAACAAATTTGTTGTTCCGATTCAACCAGTATGGCATCAAAAATTGTTCACTGATTATAAAAGCGAATCAGTTCGATCTCGTCAATCAACTTTGTTTGAGTTTAGTGGTAACTTTATTGTTGAAGGAAACACTATCAAAAAAGCATATTTGTCGTATTCTCGGATAACAATTATTTCACCGGGGGATTTAGTATTATTTTACCGATCTCAAGATGAGCAAAAAATAACTTCCGTTGGAGTTGTTAAAGAAATTCATTCTCGATTAACAGATGAAGAAGAAATAATTCGTATTGTTGGTAAGAGAACTGTGTACTCTGCTCAAGATATACGATTAATGTTATCTAAGCCACTAACCGTGGTTATATTTACTTGGCATTGTCATTTAGCAAATCCTTTGGATTTAGATGATTTAATAAGTGAAAAGGTACTAAGAGGGGCACCACAAACAGCCATGAGTATTTCCCATGAACAGTATTTAAAGATAAAAAATCACGGTGCTATAAATGAACGTTTTACTATCAATTAAACCGAAATTTGCAAATAAAATACTTGAGGGAGAAAAAACATATGAGTTTAGGAAAACAAAATTCAATCCAAAAAAGAATATAAATAAAATATACATATATTCCAGCAGCCCGATTAAAAGAATTGTTGGGAGCTTTCGAATCGAAAAAGTGTTTGAGGACACTCCTTCGAACCTCTGGGATAGCTTTAATGAATTTGGTTCTATTGGGAAACAAGACTTTTTTGAATATTATAAACAAAAGGATACAGGAGTTGCTTTTAAGATAAAAGATTTGGAGGTTTTTGAGAATCACATCGATCCAAATGAAATTTTTGAAAATTTTGTAGCACCCCAAAGTTATCGTTATTTGAACGATGAAGATACATCTAAAATACAGAAAGATTCAATCCGTTCAAAAATCAGTGACTTTAATACAGCTTCTTTAGCGAATGATAAAGTAATAACTAGACTTTTGTCAGAATCCGAAATTGATGAATTGGACCGGTTACTAGTGCCTTATCTAAGCAAAAAATATCCGAACTTTGAATTTTGGCTCCAAAAAGCAAAGGATGGTATCAAAGAAGGGAATAGAATTGCTTTTGGGGAATGGGAATATGGCAAACTAGTTTCTACAATTATCTTAAAACCAACTATTAGTGGGACTGTAGAGTTAAAAAGTTTATTTGTTGATCCAGATTTCCAAGGGATTGGACGTGGTACTCAAATTTATGATATTGCTGAAAAGCAATGCTTAAAAATGAACTTTAAAAAGATAGTGGTAGATACCTTCTGTCACGACAATGACATTGTTCATTTTTTAATTGGGAATGGTTACAAAATATATGGTAAAGAAGATTTGTATGGTAATGGCAATGAGTCATATCTTTTTTCAAAAACATTAAAGCCGAAATATGTGGGTGATCCTTATGATTGGGAAGCAATAACTGAATGGTTAATTGAAAATCATTTTGGATTTGAAGTTGTGGAAGTTCATCCTATTATCAAAAGTAGAGCACTTGATTTCAGCATAAAAAAGAAAATAAACTCCAAATTTGAAATCAAAGGTCTGATTGAAGTAAAAGATACTCTAGTTGATCAAGACCCGGTTTTGATGCTTTATCAAAAAGCACTAGATGGTGGATACCACGTTCCAATTTTTATTGGCAGAAAATTCAAATCCCGAGCAATTGATTTTGCAAAAAATAAAGGAGTCATCTTAATTGATGAAGACGGAATTAAAGAGATATCAGGACTAAGGCCTCCTGAGATGAGCAAAAAAGATATTAGAGGCATTTTGCTACCAATTAAACCTGAGTTTTATCAAAATATTGTTCTTCAAAAATTGAAAGAGTTTGTGTACTTTAAAGGTGCTCCTTTTGGTAAGTTTCTCAAACCAGGAGATTCCATCATTTTTTATGTGGAAAGCCCCAGAAAAGAAATTTCAGCACAAGGTCTTGTAAAATCGATTTCTATTGATAAGCCAGAAATTCAATGGGAATCTTATGGAAAAAGAAGTGTATTTGATCAAAAAGATTTCTTTAGATTTGCAAAATCGAAGAGGGAAATTTTGGCAATTGAAATTAACGATTTCAAGGAAATAGAACCAATCGTTCATAATGAAATTATTCAAAGAGTACCTGAAAAGCTATTAAGTGGTGGATATATTGATAAAGAGACGTTAGATACATTGATATAAATATCAGTCTTCCATTTTTATTTTTGACAAATAAATGCTATTCAAGGCATTTTAATAGGAATTTGTTCTATTTAATCCATCTTCAAGAATCCATCTATATTGCCCAAACTTATTATTTTGATTTGAAATTTTGTGTTTTTCATAAGTTCTGGTGGTCACGTCAGTCAGCTTTCAATCTATTAAGCCAATAATTTTTAAGATTTGTATTAAGGAAAGTGGAAATAATAATAAGAAGAAGAAAAAGAAGAATTAAATCAAAATGGCAAAACAGAAAATACAAGATATCAGTCTTTCAATTGACAAAAAATATCTTGAGATGCACATAGGAAAAAAACCATTTGAAAGTGAACCTCAAAATGGTTCAGCATTCACGTTTGAATTACCGTTATATCAGTAACTTTATTTTTTAATTGTTCCAACTACTGAGTAATTATCCAGTGCATCAGTCTCATGAGGGGCTTCCGTTTCCAGAGATTCAGTAAGATCATCTCCTGCCTCATGCAAACCCATATGTTCTCCATCGTTCCAGAAGTCACTATCACTTACATCATAGACTTTACCGTCATAGATAACATATGCTTTTTCTCCATCTTTACCATTGTACTTTGCAACTTCTTCTAATGTGAATTCCTGCATATTATCACCACTTATACATTTAATTTTAAACTTATATTCTTATGGGTCTTATTTCATTTTCCATTGATTTTAAAAAACGACAAGTTGTTTAATGATTTATAACACATCCCCCATCAGTACCCATTTTTTCAAAATATTGTTGATGGTATTCCTCTGCACGATAAAATAGTCCTGCAGGTAGTATCTGGGTTACTATCTCCCCATTATATTCTCTGGACTTTTCCAGATGCATCTTGGATGCTATAGCAATATCCCTCTGTTCAGCATTATGATAAAATATAGCAGAACGATATTGTGTACCAACATCAGGCCCCTGTCTGTTAAGAGTGGTGGGATCATGGAGCGCCCAGAAAAGTTCCAATAGCTTTTCGTAAGAAACAACAGAAGGATTAAAAACAACTTCTACAGCTTCAGCATGACCAGTTGTTCCTGTACATACTCTTTTGTAAGTTGGATTTTCTGTAGTTCCACCGGTGTAACCCACCTGAGTAAAGCCCACACCCTTTACTTTTCTAAATGTCGATTCCACACCCCAGAAACAACCTGCTGCAAACGTCGCTGTTTCGTAGCCTTCATTGAGTAATTCTTCCTTTGATTCCATCACATCACCTATAGAACTGGCAGGCACTATCTTTGCTAAGTCACATGATATGCCTGCGTGAACAAAAGTCAGTAAAAACAATATTAATATAGCTCTGGTTCTTACATCTTGCATTAGCGATAAAGGCCTGTCCCTGTTAAAAACAGGGATTCTATGCAGTATAAATCTTCTGCTACAGAATAACTCACTAAAAATTAGGGCATTGTTAATTAAACATATCTATCTCTTTATTCCTGTACTTCATTAAGAGAAGAACAGAATATTTTAACATTTCAAGACTTTTGGAATAGCACTTTGTCTTTCTTCTTAACCTTGCCAGAAACTG
>Ga0265295_1002106_pt1 | contig 32749 bp, 32 predicted proteins | sample Munlansysbiofilm_FD_192503 | JGI IMG/M metagenome (GOLD analysis project Ga0265295, IMG submission 192503) | Leachate microbial communities from a municipal landfill in Southern Ontario, Canada - Methane capture system biofilm | ecosystem: Engineered > Solid waste > Landfill > Unclassified ... | reverse complement strand
AGCAATTGGTAATGTCGTTTGATTGAACCGCCCGGTACCGAACGGTATGCCGTTGGTGGTGTGGGAGGTTGGGGCCGTGAGGCCCCTGCCTACCCGATTTGGGGACAGTGGTTGGAAAAACGTACAGTTGAAAATCAGAACGGTATATATTTTTCCGATAGACTCTCAAGCGGATAGAAGCAATAAGTAAAAACCAGCATATTGGTAAAAAAAAAGTGGGGTTGCTTCCAACTCCACTTTTTTTGTCTCTATGAGAGGATGATGCTACTCGATGATCGCCAGGATGTCCTTCATGCTGAGAATCAGGTACTCCTCTCCATCAGCCTTGACTGATGTTCCGGCATACTTGTCGTGCATGACCTTGTCGCCGACCTTTACAGTCATCTTTACCTTGTCGGTCCCTTCACCTACTGCAAGAACGCTCCCGATCTGGGTCTTTTCCTGTGCAGTCTGGGGAATGTAGATTCCGCTGGCGGTCTTCTCTTGGACCTCTTCGATTTTCACTAATACCCTGTCTGCCAATGGCTTGATTTTCATGTGTATCTTCCTCCAAACAATGATTGCGGTATGTTGCGCGAAGCAATGCCTTCGCCTGTGATAATATAGTGAATAACATCCCAAGTGGCAAGGACCTTTGTGCGATTACCTGTTTCATGGAAAAATTTGCCTTTTTCTCCGGTTGTGAGTAAGGTTGTCACGCTTGCTGTGCAAAGTGTGCGCAGTGTGCAATATTCTGTTTTGGGCACTTGCCGCTACGCAAAGCCATGACTATATTTAGACCGGATGAACGAGGCATCCTACTATGGATAGTGCAAAAGAAAACAAGACTGAGCTGATGAAGCCGACTCCTCCAAAATTCCTCCCTGAGAACCCTACACTGGAAGAGCTCTGGCAGTACTTTTATGAGATGGCATACCTGTTTGCACGGTCAAAGAACCTGGTCAGTTCCTTGGGCTGCTACACTGATGCATTTCTCATCAGGGGCAAGGCTGCGCACTCTGCCGACAAGGACTGGCTGGATTTCTTCAGGCGCCAGTTCGCCATCTACCTGATGGGCAAAAAGAGGATCAGCTGCACCTTGTGCGAAGGGGACATGATCCATGATTTTCTCAAGGAGGAGTATGAAGCTATCAGAGAGGCCCTTGAAGCGAGCGAGCTGCCTTTCCATACGGAGAACCTTGCCTCCTGGTTTGCTTCCCTTGAGTTCGATTTTCCCTGGTGCATGGACGAAGATGAGTCGGATTGCGCCTTTGGATAAGGGATAGTGGTCGAGTTGGGTCATATTGTCTCGATATTCTTGTGAATTGTTTTCTGTGGGTCGTTTTGATACTAAAAGGGGCGTTTTCTTTGAAATACTAGGATGAAATCGAGAATTATGAGGATTATTGTTTAATCATAATATATTAAAGCATTCTAACACAACATAATACCTATTTATTGTCTCAAGTTGGCACGCTATGTGCAGTTACCTATACATAACCCATGGAGGCAACTGCACATGAAAACAAATAAGACTATGTTGAATAATAAAAGAGATATCTATGACGATGCTAACATCCTTACCCTCTACCTGAAGGATATTAATAAAATCCCCTTGCTTACCAAGGAAGAGGAGTTCAGCCTAGCAAAACGTGTTGTTGAGGGTGATGAGTTTGCCCGCAAGAGGATGATTGAAGCTAACCTTCGTTTTGTGGTGAACGTTGCTAAGAAATACCAGAACCAGGGCTTGCCCCTTATCGACCTTATCAATGAAGGGAACATCGGTCTGATGACCGCCCTGGAGAAATTTGACCCGGACAAGGGATACCACTTCATCAGCTATGCTGTGTGGTGGATAAGACAGTCAGTGATGAAGGCGATCAACGAGAAGAGCAGGGCAGTGCGCTTGCCCCTGAACAGGACCAACGAGCTCTTGCAGATTCAGAAGGCGCAACGCTCACTGATGAGTGACAACAGCACCGAAGATCCCACTGCAGAGGACATAGGTGCCCTTACAGGCTTCGATGCAGAGCATGTGAACAACCTGTTGAGCATCAGTCGCGAGCTGGTCAGCCTTGATGCCCCTGTCTTCAACGACACCGGCAGCAGCAGTATCGGAGATTTCATCGAGGATGACTCGCGTTCTCCAGAAGACTCCCTTATGGAAGTCGCCCTGAAGGAGGACATCAGTGCCCTGTTGTCTACCCTCAGCGACAAGGAGAGGGAGATCATCGAACTCAGGTTCGGCCTCGAAGGAAAGATCCCCATGTCCCTCAAGGAGATCGGGGAGATCTACAACCTTACCAAGGAAAGAATCCGCCAGATAGAGAAAAAGGCCCTGGAGAGATTGAGAGTCCCTCAGATGAGCCAGATGCTTGAGAGCTACATTGCGTAACTAACACCCCTCGTGGTGTGATTAAGATATATGAGAAGAGGCCGGTCAGCGAAAGTTGTCCGGCCTTCCTTAGTTAGTCCCCAAAGGCAATCTTTCCCCCCATTCTCATTTCCTCTCAGCCCTGTAGAGCCAGGGCTCTAGTACAATCAACTGAATTCCATAGAGAGCAGAATCCCCATTGTTTGCCACTAGAAAAAACTATTCAGTCATGGCCGTATCCTTGTTGCCAAATCCTTTCTTTCGAGCGGGATGCCAAACAGGGCAAAGATCGCCCTCTGAGCCTTGGTCGGTACCGAATGGAGATCTTCATGGATGCCCTCACCATGGAACTTGGCATAGGAGGCTACCTGCTTCAAGATCAGGGTGTGGTTCACAGGACCTCTCTCCTGTGCTGGCATTGTGGCTATGAAACGCTTCATCTCGTAGGTCACAACCAAGGTCAGAACGTGTAGGAAGAGCCTTCGCTCCATCCTATCCTCTGCATGGACTCCTAAGAGGGAGCAATCCATGGGATTCTTCAGATCATTGAAATGGAGTTCAGCTTCGCCGTGCCAGTGAAGATGGGAGAGCGCCTTGGGTACATCCATCTCACCGGTGGAGATGATCACCCGATAGCCACAGCACCCACTGATATAAGCCCCCTTCCGCTGTGGATTCAAAAAACTGGTTGTACAACCCCACACGACTTGTGAGGGGTTTCCCATGATCTAGATCATCCTGGCATTGTTTCAGGGTTCTCATCAGGTGCCCTATCTCCCTCTCCTTTTTCAGTGCATGATACGAGAGATGGACCCATTTCTTTTCCTATTGGATGGTCAGGGCGTAGATGATGGAAGCTTTGCCCTCGGGTGCGATCAGGTTGGCAGGGCGCTGCAGATCCCCCCGGTGGGTTTCAATGAATGCCTTTTGTCCTGGGATGTTGGAAGGTCTTCCATGGTGTAGGTATGGTTTGCATCGGTAAGGAGCTGCAAGGCCACTTCGCTATAGTCCCTGCTGTCCAAAAGGAGATGGGCATCCTTGACCTGTAGCCCCTCAAGTTCTTCTTGGATAGATTCCAGGACAACCTGGTCGGTTACGCTTGCCGGCAGCTCCGCACACCAGAGCGGTGTATAGGTTTCATCACTGCACAGCAGTACGATGTGGGTCAGCTTCTGACCTTGGTATAGGTAGGGATTGTCCTTGGCATAGGAAGAAATGCTGGAGATGCCGAGCAGAAGTCTCTTGGTTTTCTCCTGCTTCCTTGCTATCCATGCCTTGTAGAAGGTATCTTGCACCTCCTTGTCCAAAGAGGTGAGTAGGTCCGTGATCCTCTCTGCACTGAGGGAAAAGCCGCTGGGGTGCCGCTCAGCAAGCCACTGCGGGGCATAGCAGAGGGGCCCCCCTTCACAGACAGATGTCCTCATAGAGGTAGGTTGTCTTGGCTTTCTTGTTATATATCTGGATGATCTTAGGTTTCTGCTCTGATTCATGCATGAGTACTTAGTCACTGTGCTTGGGGCAAAAGTCAACCGAACTCTTTTGCACTCTCCACCATCACTGAACTTTTTTTACTCTCTGGCATCACTCATTCTGTTCTCCAAGCTGATAGCTGTTGAAAAGAACACAACTCTAAAGAACACTATATTCTAGTAAGAGAAACGGTGGGCTATGAGAAGATAGGGGAGGTTACACAAGTGAATACAGGGTAGGGGTGACACCAATCAAAGTTTTCCAGTAAAAAACGTTACAGAACATTGCAAAATAAGTAAGCAATAACAAAGAGAACAAGTCACCGATAGAGCGTATCGGTGACTTTTTCTCTTTGTTCGTATGTTTGCCTAGGACTACAGGCGCGTCGAGCTGCCGATATATCCCATATTGTAGGAGATGTTGGCTGTGCACTTCATCACCAGAGGCGCCATGATCTCAGGTCTCATCTCTGGGTGCTGGGCAAGTATCCATGAGGTGCTTACTGCAGCTATCACCTGGCCGCGATAGTCATAGACAGGGGCGGCCACACAGTTGATGGCTGGCTCTGCTTCCTGGTCATCCAAGGACCAGCCTCTCCGCCTGCACTCCCGGATATCCTGCAGGAGGCTCTCTATGTTGGTGATGGTGTTGGGCCCTTTCCTTTCGAAGGTCTCATTTTTCAGCAACAGCCTGATCTCGTCATCACTGAGGCCCATAAGCAGGGATTTGCCCAAGGATGTGCAGTACAGCGGCTTGGACTGGCCGATGATCGCATACTTGCGCAGGCTGTTGATCTGCTCCTTGTTGTCGATATATACCATTTTGTCCCCCTGCCTGATGGCAAGGAAGACCACGTTGCCTGTGTTGACCGACAACTCCTCCATAAAGGGGGAGCTCTCTGTCTTCAGCTCAAGGCCGTTGAGATAGTGGCTGCACAGGGCTATGAAGCCCGGCCCGAGACGATATCTGTTGTTATCAGGGTTCTTGCGAACAAATTCCCTCTGAATCAGTACGCCCAGTAGGCGATGAGCTGTGCTTTTGGGAAGGTCGAGCTTCTCCGTAATCTGTGCAAGCGTTGCTCCGTTCTGTTCTGCTGAAAGGAATTCTAAAATATCAAAGGTCCGATCGACGGACTGTACTTTCAAGACTGATGACACCTTGATGCCTCCTCTGGTTAATATATTCTATTTAAAAGGTATTGACAACTCCTAAATGAGCCGTATAATGAAATAGTGTTCCATGATATGGGATTTATGTATGATATATGACTAAAAATGCATATATCCCCTGAAAAAACTCATGGAAATGATATGGAGTTCCATAATGTGGGACAAATTCAGGAGGAATCGATGAAAAAACTGGTATTGTTAGCACTCTGCGTGCTGCTGCTCACCCCATTTTTGTTCTCAGCTGGTCAGGCTGAAGCAAAAGCCGACAAAGTGTATACCCTCAAAGTAGGGCATGCCTCGACAACCGCTGCAACAAGGCACAAGGCTTTGTTGACCTTCAAGGAGTATGTTGAAAAGGAATCTGCCGGCAGACTGAAAATTGAAATCTACCCCGCAGCAACCCTTGGCAATGAGAACGACATGATCGAGGCCATGAAGCTTGGCACCCTTGAGATGTTTGTCGGTGGCGTATTCGCTTCCCAGACTCCCATGTTGGAAATTTATCTCATGCCCTTCTTCTTCCCCACCCAGGCTGACCTGATGAAGGTCTCCCGCAGTGACCTTGGAAAGAGGATCATGGCCTCTGCCGAGCAGTATGGCATCAAGATGCTCGCAGTCGGTGATGGTGGATCCCGCCAGTTCACCAACAACTCGCGCCCCATCAGGACACCTGCCGACATGAAGGGCCTGAAGCTCAGGACTCCTCCCATCGAATCGATCATCAAGAGCATGGAAGCCTTGGGTGCAAACCCTGTCTCCATTCCCTATGGTGATACGTACATGGCCCTGAAGACCAACGTAGCTGATGGCCAGGAGAACCCCCTTGCCAACATCGGCGACATGAAGTTCTTTGAAGTCCAGAAGTATATGACCATGATCGACTACCAGTTCCATCCCGAGCCCATCGACATCGGCCTGGACATCTGGAACAAGCTTCCTGCCGACCTGCAGAAGATTGTGCAGGATGGTGCATGGATCTTCACCGAAGAGCAGAACAGGCATAGAAGGGAGCTCAATGACTACTACTACGACATGATCGTAAAGGGTGGCATGCAGGTCTACAAACCAACAGCTGCCGAAGTTGATCTGTTCAAGAAGGCTTGTGAGCCCGTATATGACTATTTCGTAAAGAAGGGTGTCTTCTCCCAGGCTGACCTGGATGAGATGCGTGCGATTGTAAGCAAGTAACTGTATGGATGGCCCGCCCTTTCATAGAGGCGGGCCTCTATCTGGTCTGAGTGAAAGAGTGGTTTAATACGCATGAAAAAGAGTGGTTCGTATGAATAAATGTATATTGGGTATCGACAAGTTTCTGTCGATTTTAGGCAAAGCTCTCGTTGGAATTCTTGCTGTTGGAGTCATCGTATCGGTTATCTTACGCTACGTATTCTCCATTGCATTCGTTTCGTCAGAAGAGTTGCTGACTATGGTCTTTGTCGCAACGACCTTCTTTGGCGCCGCCTTGGGACTGCGTGAAGGTGAGCACATTGCTGTGAATAACTTTACCGCCATGATGCCTGACAAGCTCAAGAAGCTATGCAGCATACTCACAGAAGTTTTTATCATCATAGTATCTGCTGTCATGATCTATTTCAGCATTCGCATGATCCAGAAAGTAGGCTCTGTCGTCTCTCCTGCAACCGGGATTGCACGGGGGTATTACTACAGTCTCATGCCTGTCTCGTTTGTGATCACCATCTTCTACGCCGTCGTCAATATCCTGAAACTCTACATGCATATCGAAGAGCCGGTCAAAGGGTATAAGGAAGATTTTGAGCTTGGCATGGAAGTCATGGAAGGAGATGCGTAATGGAACTATCGATGATGTTTTTCGGTCTTATAGTCTTGCTTGTCATTGGAGTTCCCATCGGGTATGCCATCGGCAGCTCCGGACTTCTCTACATGCTCCTGACCAATCCAGGTTTTCTGATGACATTCCCCCAACGCGTCTGGTCGGGTACGGAGAGTTTCATCATTATCGCAATGCCCCTGTTCATGTTGACCGGGGAACTGATGAATCATAGCGGTCTTACCCGCAGGCTCATAGACTTCTCCATGTTGCTTGTCCGTCCCTTCGGCGGTGGCCTTGGTGAGGTGAACGTTGTTTCATCCATGATCTTCGGAGGCATCTCCGGCTCCTCCGTAGCCGATACCTCGGCATTGGGAAGCATCCTTATTCCTGATATGGTCAAACAGGGGTACCCTAAGAAATTTGCTGCAGGCATTACCGTAGCATCCTCCACCATCGGCATGATCATACCCCCGAGCGTCCCCATGCTCATGTACGCCATGGTCAGCGGAGCATCTGTCGGAAAGCTCTTCCTTGCCGGTCTCATTCCCGGAATTCTGGTCGGTGTCACCCAGCTTATCCTCACCTATGGCATATCCCGTAAGAAGGGCTACCATCCTAAGAAAGAAAAGATAGATGTCGCAAGTGTCCTCAAGATCACCAAGGATGGCTCTCTTGCATTGATGATGCCGGTCCTCATCATTGTTACTGTTACCTTTGGCATTGCGACAGCGAGTGAATCGGCTGGAATAGCAGTTCTGTATGCAGCTATCCTGGGATTTTTCGTCTACAGGGAGTTGAAGTGGAAGGAGGTGGGCAACGCCCTCAAGAAGACCTTCATGATGAGCAGCTCCATCATGATCATCGGTGGCTTCACCATGATCTTCACCTGGATCCTTGCTGTTGAGCAGGTTCCTGTGGCAATTGGAACCTTCCTGATCAACTCGAACATTCCTACATGGATGGTGTTCCTCTTCTTGGATATCATCATCCTCCTGTTGGGGACTTTCCTTGATGTCACCCCCTGTATCCTGCTTATCAGCCCGATACTGCTTCCGGTGATGCAGCAGTTCGGCATGAGCGACCTGCAGTTCGGGGCGATTATCATCGTAGGCCTCGCCATTGGGCTGGTCACCCCTCCTGTAGGTATGTGCCTCAACGTGGCGAGCAAGATTTGCAATATGGAGATTGTTGAGATATTCAAGGGAGCACTTCCCTTTATCATCTGTAACATCATCGTATTGCTTTTGATTACATTTATTCCTGGCTTGAGCACATGGTTGCCATCCTTGATGGGATGACAGGGGAGTTCTATATGACACTGCGCGAACGAATGAAAAATGGCCCGGTATTTGGCATCACCTGCTTTACAGCAGCTGCCTGTGCCGTCGAAGCAATAGGAGCCTGGGGGTATGACTTTGTCTATCTCGATCTTGAGCACTGTCCTCTTGATGGCCCCAACAATATGGAGAAGCTCATCATGGCGGCCAGGCTTGCCAACATCCCTTCGGTGGTCAGGGTCACCGGTACCGATGAGGTGGAGATTCGCAAGGTCCTTGAGATGGGTGCCGAAGGTATCGTAGTGCCTCATACCCGGACAAAGAGCGATGCAGAAGATATGGTCAGAGCTGCCAAGTTCCCCCCCATGGGAAGACGTGGTGGTGAGTCCAATGTTCGTAGCGCAGGCTTTGGCGGCCCTGGCTTCTCATGGTCCGACTATGTGGCAAAGAGCAATTTAGAGACAATGATCATCCCCATGGACGAGGATTTTGAGTTTACCGACAACCTTGATGAAATCCTTGATGTGCCTGGCGTCGATGCAATTAACTTCGGGCCCATCGACTACTCGCTCTCCATCGGAGCGAAGGTAGGCTATGCAACTGAGGACCCCCGGGTCGCTGATGCGTACAAGAAATTGGCCGAGGGTTGTAAGAGGCGAGGCATTGGCGTCATGTGCCCTGTTGTTCCTGGAACAAAGGAGAACATTGAAGCGGCGATTGGAAGAGGCATCAACATGTTGATACTCGGAAATGATATGTACCACCTGCAACAGGCATTGAAGACTATGAAGCAAGATGCCATTGATCCTATCAGGGGTAAAAACTACAATCAATAACTAAGGAGTTATACACATGGATATTCGTTATTCAACCGGAAAAGAAGCATTCAAGAGAATGACCACAGAAGAGATTCGCAATGAATTTCTCATCACCGACATCTTCAAGGAAGATGATGTGACCGGAGTCTATTCTCACATCGACCGTATCGTCACCATGGGTGCAATGCCTGTACAGAAGAAACTCGACCTTGAGATGAACATCAATGCAATGGCTGACTTTGGAGTTGACTTCTACTTGCAGAGGCGCGAGCTTGGCATCATAAACATCGGCGGCGACGGCATCGTCGAAGCTGACGGCGTTTCCTATGATATTGTTAACCTCGACGGACTCTACCTGCCTATGGGAACCAAGAAAGTCTTGTTCTCCAGCAAGGATTCCTCAAAGCCCGCCAAGTTCTATATGAACTCAACGCCTGCCCACCACGCTTTCCCCGCCAAGCACATCGTGTTTGCCGATGCAAAGCATGTGCCAGCAGGTTCTGCAGAGATGAGCAACGCGCGCGTGATCAACCAGTACATTCACCCGGACGTACTGGATACCTGCCAACTCTCCATGGGCCTTACCCAGCTTGAGAAGGGCAGCGTATGGAACACCATGCCAGCTCACTCCCATGAGCGCAGGATGGAAGTCTACTTCTACTTTGACATCCCCAGTGACCAGACCCTGTTCCACTTCATGGGCGAGCCTCAGCAGACAAGACACGTCGCAGTGCACAATGAGCAGGCTGTCATCAACCCATCATGGTCGATCCATAGTGGTGCAGGGACGAGCAACTATACCTTCATCTGGTCAATGTGTGGTGAGAACCGCACCTACACCGATATGGATGCCATCAAGACAGAAGATTTGAGGTAGGAGCGTCATATGGATCACAAAGATATGTTATCCCTCAAGGGAAAGGTAGCCTGGGTAACCGGCGCTTCCTATGGAATCGGTTTTGCCATTGCCAGTGCCTATGCACAGGCAGGGGCAAAGATCGCCTTCAACGACATCAACCAGGACCTGGTCGACAAGGGCCTGGCTTCCTACAAGGAGGCCGGCATCGAGGCAAAGGGCTATGTGTGTGACGTCACCGACGAGAGCGCCGTCATCAGGACAAACGAGCAGATCACAGCCGACCTGGGGTCAGTGGACATCCTGGTGAACAACGCCGGAATCATCCGCCGCACCCCCATGCACGAGATGAAGGTCTCTGACTGGCGCCTGGTCATCGACATCGACCTTACCGCTCCCTTCATCGTGGCGAAGGCTGTCCTTCCTGCCATGATGGAGAAGAAGAGCGGCAAGATCATCAACATCTGTTCGATGATGAGCGAGCTCGGACGGGAGACCGTCAGTGCCTATGCAGCTGCCAAGGGTGGGCTGAAGATGCTTACACGCAACATCTGCAGTGAGTACGGCAGGCACAACATCCAGTGCAACGGCCTTGGACCTGGGTATATCGCCACACCTCAGACCGCACCTTTGCGTGAGAAGCAGGCCGACGGCTCACGTCATCCCTTTGACAGTTTCATCATCGCCAAGACTCCCGCCGAGAGATGGGGAACCCCTGAGGACCTCACCGGCCCGGCTCTGTTCCTGGCTTCCGGTGCCTCTGATTTTGTCAACGGACATGTCCTGTATGTTGATGGTGGCATCCTCGCCTACATCGGCAAACAGCCCTAAGTACAGGCTTTTGCCCTTGCAGCCTCCCTTTTTTCGAGTGAATCGAACAAAAGGGAGGCTTTTTCTTGTTTTGCTTCTATATATAATTACAGGAAACTGTTGTGGTATACCTCTGTTCAGATAAGAAAAATTTCACTTTTCTTAAGATTATTCGGCAATACAGAGGGAAACCTATACAACCAAGCAAAGAAGGGTTTGCCTTCTTGGTGACTTGCGAAAATTGAAATATTGTTTCAAATTCAAAATAGTCAAATATTTATCTAATAAGCAATTGGAACTCATAAATTACTATTTGGCCAAGATTTTCATTGACACTTGCCCTGCTAACAGCTAGGATTTTAACGTCTATACGAAGAAAAAGAAAAGAGGAGTCAATTATGGCTAAGAAGAAACCCAAGTATGTCTATTTTTTTGGCTCCGGAGATGTAGATGGAACCTCCCAGATGAAGGATATTCTCGGTGGCAAGGGCGCTAACCTTGCAGAGATGACCAGCATCGGGCTTCCAGTACCTCCGGGCTTTACCATCAGTACCGAAGCGTGTGCGTATTACAGCGCAAACAATGAGACGTATCCCGAAGGGATGAAAGAAGAGGTGCTTGAAAACCTGGCAAAGCTGGAAAAAAAGATGGGTGCCAAACTTGGGGATGCGAAGAATCCCTTGCTTGTATCGGTTCGCAGTGGGGCCGCCTCATCCATGCCGGGCATGATGGATACCATCCTCAACCTCGGCCTTACCCCCACCTCCGTGCAAGCCCTGATAGCAAAGACAAACAACGCCCGTTTTGCATGGGACAGCTACCGCCGGTTCATCCAGATGTTCGGTGATGTCGTCATGGGGGTCCCCCACCATGAGTTTGAGACAACGCTCCATGACATGAAGGAAGCCAAGGGTGTAACCCTTGATACCGACCTTGACAGCGCCGATCTGCAGGACCTGATCGCCCGGTATGAAGTGATCTACAAGCGGTATACCGGGGAGTCTTTCCCTACCGATCCCCTTGACCAGCTCTTCAAGTCGGTCAATGCCGTATTCCACTCATGGAACAACGAAAGAGCTAAGAAGTACCGCCAGATGAATGACATCCGCGGCCTCTTGGGAACAGCTGTAAACATCCAGAGCATGGTATATGGAAACATGGGCGATACCAGTGGTACTGGAGTTGCTTTTACGCGTGACCCCTCCACCGGTGATAACAAGTTCTACGGTGAGTACCTCATGAACGCCCAGGGTGAGGACGTTGTGGCCGGCATCCGGACACCAAAGACGATTGATACCCTCAAGGACGTCAACCCTGGTGTCTATCAGCAGCTGGTTGATATCCGTTCCAAGCTGGAAAAACACTACCATGACATGCAGGACGTAGAGTTCACCATCCAGGAAGGGACGTTGTACATGCTGCAGACCCGTAATGGCAAGCGCACTGTGTTCAGCTGGCTTCGCACCCAGGTGGATATGGTCAATGAAGGGCTCATCACAAAGGAGACGGCGGTAAGCCGGGTCCCTTCAAGTGAGTTCGGCAAGCTTTTTGCCCCAGTCCTTGATATCAAGAGCATCCGAGACCAGGGTCTTACTGAGATAGCAAGCGGCCTGAACGCCTCCCCCGGCGGAGCTTCCGGTCAGATCTACTTCACTGCTGCCAAAGCGGAGCAGATGGCTGCAGAGGGTAAGGATGTCATCCTGGTCCGCTCTGAGACCAGTCCTGAGGACATTGGCGGTATGGCCATCTCCAAGGGTATTGTCACCAGCCGGGGCGGTATGACCAGCCATGCAGCGGTCGTAGCGAGAGGGATGGGATGCCCTTGTGTCTCCGGAGCCGGCGACCTTCGCATCAACGAGGCTAAGAAGTTTGTCGAGGTGAACGGCATGAGGCTCAACGAAGGGGACTACATGTCCATCGACGGCTTCACCGGAGCCATCTACGCTTCCAAGATTCCTGTAAAGGCCTCTGAGATTGTGCAAGTGCTCAATGGAAACATGAAAGAGTCTGAGTCCACAATTTTCCAGGACTACAAGACGTTCATGGGCTACGTGAATGAGTTGAAGACCCTTGGGGTCTATGCAAATGCCGATTCTCCCACAGATACCAAGATGGCTGTCGCACTCGGTGCCGAAGGTATCGGGCTTTGTAGGACTGAGCATATGTTCTTTGGTGGAAACCGCGTCATGTTGATTCGTAAGATGATCCTGGCCAACAACGTTGTGGAACGGGAGAGGGCACTTGCTGAGCTGCTTCCCATGCAGCGCAAGGACTTTGAGGAGATCTTCACCGAGTTGCACGGCAGACCTGCCACCGTTCGCCTGCTCGATCCTCCCTTGCATGAGTTCCTCCCCAATGACCACACCAGCCGCCACGAACTGGCTTTGCAGATGGGTATCACTGTCGAGGAAGTTGCACAGAAGACTGCCTCCCTGCACGAGTTCAACCCGATGCTCGGATTCCGTGGTTGCCGTCTGGCCATCATCTATCCTGAGATCCTGAGGATGCAGGTAAGGGCTATCATCGAAGCTGCCATCAATGTGAAGCGCAAGGGCTTTGTGGTGCACCCTGAGATCATGATCCCCCTGGTAGGTCACTACAAGGAGTTCGTATTCTGCAAGAAGGTCGCCCTTGAGGTTATCGAGAACATCTTTGATGAGCAGGGAATGAAGATCGAGTACAAGATCGGTACCATGATCGAAGTTCCCCGTGCTGCAATCACTGCAGATGAGATCGCCGTCGAAGCTGAGTTCTTCAGTTTCGGTACCAACGACCTTACCCAGATGGCCTGTGGCTTCAGCCGTGATGATGCCGCCTCGTTCCTCGGTCCCTATGTCAATGACACTGACAAGCAGTTCTATGACTACGACCCGTTTGCCACCATTGATTTCGATGGGGTTGGCAAGCTGATCCAGATGGCCGCTAAGCTTGGAAGGAAGGCTAATCCTGAGATCAAGCTGGGTATCTGTGGCGAGCATGGAGGAGACCCCAAGAGTATCGCATTCTGTAACACTGTAGGCTTGGACTATGTCTCATGCTCTCCTTTCCGTGTTCCCATCGCTCGCCTCGCTGCAGCACAGGCTGCCATCATTGCAAAGAACAAGAAAAAGAACTAGCAATGAAGCAATGCAAGTAAGCAAAATGGCACGTGCATTGTAAAGTAGAAGTAGTGAGCAACCCCCGGACTGAGGTCTGGGGGTTGCTGTATGGGAGCTGTAGCAACCATTTCACTAATGGGGAGTGGACGATCAACAAGAGCAAGTTTCTGATGGGAAATATGTTCCCGTTCGGGAATGTCTATGCAAAAATACAGATGCATTATTAACCTATTCCCGAGCGGGAATATTACATTAACAGTATGAAACGTATTGAAAACAGTAATCATATTGGCACTCTTGTTCTTGCTCGGCGAAAGGAGCTTGGACTCACACAGAAAGAAGCAGCCGGCCTCTGTGGTGTCGGAAATCGTTTTTGGTCAGAACTTGAAAATGGTAAAGAGACCCTTCAGCTGGGCAAAGTCCTATCTATTCTCTCTCGTTTGGGCATATACCTTACAGCAGAGCTGCGATCATGAACCTTGTTGTCCTAGAAGACGGAACGAGGGTAGGCCTCCTTGCGGGCAGTGCTGATAGGGGAGTACTTTTCAGCTGTGATAGGGAGTATCTCTCTAGTAATGATGCTAGACCCTTATCCTTGTCTCTTCCACTTCGACCTGAAGAGTTCCCTTCCTTTTTTACAGGGCTTCTCCCTGATGGCAATCTGAAGAGGAAGATTTCAGAATTCTTGCATGTAGCAGAGTCGAGTACCCTCAAGCTCCTCGATATATTGGGAGTGGAGTGTGCTGGTTCTGTATCCCTCATCAATGAGGATGCATACAGTTCCCTTGCAGTGGATCCCAAAGACTCATCCTTCGAAAGCCGATACCGAAGGATAGAAGAATCAGAGCTGTCTGCCATGGTTGACCGGATAATTGACGTCCGTTTCTCATCGGTGTGTGCGTGGTAACATAGTTTTACAGGATCACTGTATGATTTTCTTTCCCACACCAATGATTTTTTCAGTAGCACGGTAATGATGTTTTTCTCAAGCTGACAAAACTAAGCCGTCCCCTAGTATAGTGAAAAGTAGCAACACTTTATCGCTAAAAGGAGACAGCCGATGTCAACTATACCACAGCAGGCAGCAAAAGTGAACAAGAGTATCGGGTTGATATTATACGTGAGCCTCATAGCCCTTAAGGTTGATGCTTGGCTTGATTGCTTCAAATTGTCGTGAATGATGGTAAGGGTAGAAAAACCTCTGAAGGTTGAAGATAAAAAAGGTTGAATAGCTGCCAAACAATGAAAACAGTTGGTTTCAATTCATTGGTGGTCATCATATAAGCCAAAAAAGGGATTCGAACCCTTGACCTGCTCATTACGAGTGAGCTGCTCTACCCCTGAGCTATTTTGGCAGTAAAATCCTACAAAGAATATCTCAAATAGGCTGAAAGGGCAAGGTATCCCAATGAAAAGGTCACTTCCATTCACCAGATTCTCAGAGTTCTTTCTGTTTGGATACCCTTATAAGCTAGTATCAGCTTGTTTTGAAGAGGGTCGGTGGTGTGTAAAAGCATCTTCCTACGTTTTGGAGTGAAAAACAGGTTCAAACCAGTACAATCCTATGCTATCATGAGCGGGCATCTGTAAGGAGCCGCTGATGATTTCATTTCCCATCCTTTTCATTAATCTACTTTCCGTTGTGATGATGCTCACTGTCACCATCACCATTTGGAATATTCGTGATAAGAATGGGGCGAAGCAGCTCTTTTTCGCTTCCCTGTGCATGCTCTTCTGGTCAGTCGGGTCTTTTGCCGATCTTATCTCCCCTGATATGAGGGCAAAGCTACTGTGGAGGAACTTTACCCAGATAGGGGTGTTCTTTACCCCGGTTGCATCACTTTTGTTCGCAATCGTCTATACAGGGATCGGCAATTCGAGGCGAAAGCTCCTGGCTTTTGTTGCCTACACCTTCCAAACCATCGGCATCCTGTTGGTCTGGAGTGATGGGTACCACCACCTCATACGCGAGAGCATCACGGTCCTGAAGACCCCTCTTTCAGAAACCCTTGTCATAGTGCCTACGCTTTTGGCAAAGTTCCTGATCTCAATGAACCTGCTGTTTTCGATCTTTGCTTTGGTGATACTGGGCATTTATGCCCTGAGCACCACCACCGTATCCCGAAAGCAGAGCATGACTGTCTTTGGCGGGATGCTGGTTGCCTCCCTCTACTCTTTGCTCAAGGTGATCATGGGCGAAAGGTTTGCCCAATTGGTTCCCATCTCCGGCATATTTGCCATCTCTGCCCTGTTCATGCTCCTGGGCATCTACCGCTACGACCTGCTTAAGATTGCCCCCCTTGCACGCGAGCAGGTCTTTCACTTCCTAGGCGACGGCATAGTCATAGCCTCTGCGCAAGGCAAGCTCCTTGAGGCCAACCAGGCGGCCCTGACCATGATGGGCCCGACACTTGAGGCCTTGGGCTCCAACCTTGTTGGGGAGGTACCCCTGTGGCATGAGTTTCTCCTCCAAGGCAGGGAAGGGGAGTTCTCCTTTTATCGCGCAGATACCTTCTATAATTGCAGTGTCTATGCGATAAAGGCCGGCAGCGGATCCATTATCGGGACGATCTCCCTGCTTAAGGACAATACAGAACAGAAACGCAAGAATGACCTCTTGCAGATCCGTGCCGAACGTGACGGCCTTACGGGTATCTACAACAGGCAGACCTTTATCGAGAAGGTGGAGAAACGCCTGGAGGGCCCCAAGCAGGAAAAAGCCCTTGTGTATTTTGATATTGATCACTTCAAGCGGATCAATGACAAGTATGGGCATACGGCAGGAGACCAGATGCTGCAGTCTGTAGTTGCCTGTGTATACAGCACCTTGGCTGCTTCTGATATCATGGGAAGGATGGGTGGTGAGGAATTTGCCATCTTCCACCCTTCAGGGAGCATGGAGAAGACCCTTCTCTGGGCGGAGGAGATACGTAGGCAGGTAGAGGAGACCACCCTTCATTTTGACGGCATGTCTGTGTCCTGCACGATTAGCCTTGGGTTGAGCTTTTCAGATAGTGCAGATTTTGACCAGTTGTACCGAAATGCCGATACCCAGCTCTACAATGCCAAACATGCGGGAAGAAACTGTATCCGCCATATACACCTTGATGGAAGAACCCAGTAAGCTTCCTGCGGTGATGCTTTTGCAGGGATATATATATCGGTTGACCTTGTTCTGTATTGTCAGTACGCTATGGAGGAAGAGGGTATATTTTGAAAATAAAAGGTTTATTCAGCCACGCAGTGACCCAGGATGTTGTGATGCTGCTGAACACTCATAGAAGCAAGGTCCCGACACGGGTGGGGGAGAGCTGGCAGCCGGATGTTGCACAGTTTCTTCTTGATATGTTTCCGGACGCACTTGAGTATGGCATGGAACTTAGTGATTTGGCAGAGATGGTCTCTGAAGATGAGTTTGACTTTGATTTCGAGCCTTTTGAAATTTCTGACTTTGATGATGATGAAGAGTACTATGACGATGAGGATGACGACGTATGAACGTCCTAGGCATTGAGACCTCCTGTGATGAGTGCTCTGCTGCCATTGTACGCGATGGCTCTGAGATTCTGAGCAATGTGGTCGCAACCCAGATAGAGCTGCACAAACCCTATGAGGGTGTGGTGCCCGAACTCGCCTCGCGCCTTCATACCGAGTGGATAGCCCAGGTGGTGAACTCTGCCATAGAAAGGGGTGGCATCGGCATTGGGGACATTGATGCTGTTGCCGTGACCAGCCGGCCGGGCCTGCTGGGATCGCTGCTTGTCGGTCTGAACTTTGCCAAGGGCTTTGCAGCTACCCTGGGGGTGCCCTTCATCACCGTGGACCATATACGTGCCCACCTGTATGCATCACAGGTGGAGAAGCCTCTGGCCTACCCCTATCTGGGCATCCTTGTATCAGGGGGGCACACCGTCATCTGCAAGGTCAACGGCTATGATGAGATAGAGGTTCTAGGCACAACCATCGACGATGCGATAGGCGAGGCCTTTGACAAGGTGGCCAAGCACTACGATATGGGCTATCCCGGGGGTGTGGTCATCGACCGCCTCTCCAAGGGCGGCAATCCCCTGGCCTTCCTTTTTCCGGGCAACGCCCTCTCCAAGGGCGACCATCCCTATGACATCTCCTATAGCGGCCTGAAGAGCGCGGTGATAAACCAGCTTGACCAGTTTTGGGATGGAAAGAGTGAGAAGAGTGCTGAGAACATCGCAGCCTCCTTTCAGAGGGTTGCCATAGGAACCCTGATGCGCCGCGTTCGTCTTGCCCTTGCTGATACAGGCCTTACGCGTATCAGCGCAGGAGGTGGCGTTGCCGCCAACTCCCTGCTGCGCAGCGAGCTCACTGCAATGGAGAAAGGCGGCTATGAGGTTGCCTTCCCCTCCCTGAAGCTTTGTACGGACAACGGGGCCATGATCGCCGCCCTTGCACATAGGTATTTGGAAGATGGGGTGCGCTCGGATTTCAGCGAATCAGCGAGTGCCCGAGTTAGTGCATTCAAGAAAAGTTACCCTTAACGAGAGGCTTATGGACACACAGTATGATTTGGACAACGTGATTCGAAAGGTACCCGATTTTCCGAAACCGGGTGTTCTCTACTATGACATTACCGGCATCCTTGCGGTTCCTGCTGCCTTTACCTATTGTATCGATAGGCTTGAAGCCCTGTGCAAGGGCAAGAGCATCGATTGCATAGCCGGCATAGAGGCCCGCGGATTCATCTTTGCAGCCCCCCTAGCCGAACGCCTTGGCGTTCCTTTGGTCTTGGTGCGCAAGCTGGGCAAGCTTCCGGGAAAGGCCTACAAAAAAAGCTTTGAGCTCGAGTATGGCTGTGACGTTGTCTGTGTCCAGGAAGTGGACGTTGTACCTGACTCCCACGTCCTGCTTGTCGATGACCTCATCGCGACAGGAGGTACTTTGGAAGCCGCCGCCGCCATCTTTGAAGAGAATGGGGCGAAGGTTGAAGGGGTCCTTGGGGTGATAGGCTTGCCTTTTCTGAACTATGAGAAGGTGCTCCACAAGTATCCTGTCGATGTTTTGGTGGAATATGATGCTGAATAGTGGGGATTTCTCAAACCCCACTTGACAAAACCTACCCATTTCCGTATCCTACCACAGGATTTGAAATTGGGATGTAGTGTAACGGTAACACTGCAGATTCTGGTTCTGCCTTTGGGGGTTCGAGTCCCTCCATCCCAGGTCATGGTTCCTTCGTCTAATGGTTAGGACAGGAGATTCTCAGTCTCTAAATAGGGGTTCGATTCCCCTAGGAACTAAAATGTAAGAAGGGGCAGCCTTGAAGGTTGCTCTTTTTTTTCGCTATACTACCCAAAAGGAAACATAGAGATGATTACCGCTTCAAACATAGGCCTTTCATACGGAACTCAGGTTCTGTTCAAGGAAGTCAACATAAAATTCAACGCAGGCAACTGCTATGGCATCATTGGGGCCAATGGTGCCGGCAAGTCTACGTTCCTGAAAATCCTTTCCGGTGAGATCGAGCCCGATACCGGGGACGTCATCATCACCCCAGGAGAGCGCATGGCTGTCCTCAGGCAGGATCACTTTGGCTTTAACGACTATACCGTACTTGAGACCGTGATCATGGGCTATGACCAGCTCTACGCTGTCATGCAGGAGCGCGACCTCATCTATGCAAAGGAAGACTTCACCGAGGAGGACGGCCTTCGTGCCGCTGAACTTGAAGGTGACTTTGCCGACATGGGAGGTTGGGAGTCCGAATCACAGGCAGCTCAGATGCTCGATGGCCTGGGCATCGCCACTGAACTGCAGGAAAAGAAGATGCGCGACGTTGAGGACAACATCAAGGTGCGTGTCCTCCTGGCCCAGGCCTTGTTCGGCAACCCCGACATTCTCCTTCTGGATGAACCGACCAACCACCTTGACCTTGAGTCCATCCACTGGCTTGAGGATTTCCTTGCCAACTTTGACAATACTGTCATTGTAGTAAGCCACGACCGTCACTTCCTCAATACCGTCTGTACCCATATTGCCGACATTGACTTTGGCAAGATTCAGCTCTTCGTAGGAAACTATGACTTCTGGTACCTTTCCAGCCAGCTGGCAGGAAAGCAGAGCAAGGACGACAAGAAGCGCCGCGAGGAGAAGATCGCCGAACTGAAGGAGTTTATCCAGCGCTTCTCATCCAATGCATCAAAGGCCAGGCAGGCTACCAGCAGAAAGAAGCTCATAGACAAGCTGACCATTGACGACATCAAGCCCTCCTTGAGGCGCTTTCCCTACATTGCCTTCAAGCCCCTTCGCGAACCAGGAAAGAACATCCTTGAGGTGAAGGGCCTGACCAAGGTCGTGGACGGGGTCAAGGTTCTGGACAATTACTCCCTGGTCCTCAATGGTGGGGATAAGGTCGCCTTTGTAGGCCCTGACCACTTTGCCAAGACACTGCTGTTTGATATCCTGGCCGGACGCATTGAACCGGATGAAGGCACCTATACCTGGGGCGTCACCACCAGCCTCTCCTATTTCCCCAAGAACAACAGCCACCTGTTTTCCGAGCATATCCCCATCACCGACTGGCTCAGGGAGTACAGTGAGGAGAAGGACGATACCTACATCCGTTCGTTCCTGGGCAGGATGCTCTTCAGCGGCGATGAGGCGCTGAAGGACTGTACGGTCCTCTCCGGTGGGGAGAAGGTGAGGTGTCTGCTTTCACGCATGATGCTGGAGCAGTCCAACGTCCTGATGTTCGACGAGCCGACCAGTCACCTTGACCTTGAGGCCATCAGCGCATTGAACGACGGGCTCATTGATTTCAAGGGAATCTTGCTGTTCAACAGCCATGACCACCAGTTTGTCGCCACCATCGCCAACCGCATCATTGAATTGACGCCGAATGGGGTCATTGACAGGGTGATGTCGTTTGAGGAGTATTATCAGGACCCGACCATCAAGGCCCTTCGCAACGAACTGTATGCAGATTCTTCCCATACTGTAGCACTGTAGGAGGCTCTATGCTCATTGCTGTAGACATTGGAAACTCAAATATTGTGATAGCTGTCCATGACGATGAGAAATGGGTGGAGTCATTCCGTATCTATAGTGACCTGAAGAAAACCAGTGATGAGTATTTTGTCGTCTTGGAGAGCCTGTTGACCCATGCGGGCATACGCAAGCAGGATATCAACCGATCGGTGATCAGTTCGGTTGTTCCCAACCTTACCCGATCGGTCCAGAAGAACATCATCCGCTTGTTTGATGTGCAGCCCCTCATGGTGGACAGGTTCATCAACACGGGGCTCAGAAATGATACGATTCCTGTGGAGCTGGGCTCCGACCTGCTGTGCAACCTTGCCCAGGCCCACCACATGCATCCTCACTCACCTGTGATGGTAGTTGACTTCGGCACCGCCCTTACCTTCAGCATGGTGGGATCTGACGGATCGGTGCTCGGTGCCTCCATCGCCCCTGGCCTTGTGACGGCGGTAAACGCCCTCTATGGGAACACAGCACAGCTTCCCCAGGTCGAACTGAGGATTCCTGAAAGGGTCATCGGCAGGAACAGCCAGGACTCCATACGCAGCGGTATCATGTTCGGCTATGCAGGGATGGTCACCTCCCTGATCGAACGAAGTGAGCAGGAGCTCGGCAGCGAGCTCTACGTCATAGCTACAGGGGGCCTCAGCACCACCATAGCCCCCCTCATTGGTCGCATCAACCAGGTCGCTCCCATGCACACCCTTGAAGGGCTGCGCCTCATCGCCACCCTGAACTAGAAGGTAAACAGACCCATCTTCATTATCTGGACGTCCATACCCTCACGCGTGCGTGCGGTTATGGACATTTCCTTTGACCCGACCATGAAGTCAACATGCATCAGGGAAGTGTTGCACCCCGCCTTGTTCAGGCTCTCCTCAGTGGTCAGGCTCGATCCATGGGAGAGGCAGGTGGGGTAGCCGTCCCCGAGCGCTATGTGGCAGGATGCATTCTCGTCTATGAGGATCGAGTCAAAGACAAGCCCGCTTTGGGCGATGGGACTTGACTCATCAACAAGGGCACACTCTCCAATGCGCTTCGTCCCCTCATCGATGGCGAAGAAGGCATCCAGGATCTCTTTGCCCACCTTTGCCGAATACTCCACGACTTTGCCATCCTTGAAGACCAGTCGCACCTCCTCGGTTCTGCTGTTGAGCACCGATACAGGGCGTGTGGTGGTGATGTATCCGTTTGCCCTCATCCTGTCAGGTGTGGTGAATATCTCCTCTGTAGGGAGGTTTGGGAAGAAGGGCGTGCCGTCAGGCAGCGTCTCGCTGCCCCCAAGAAAACGTGCCTGCTCAGTAAAGCCTATGGTGAAGTCAGTTACCGGGCTCTTGAAGTGCAGGCTCTCTATATGCATGGCATCGAGCCTATCCCGCCTCTTTTTCAGCATAAGGCCGTGCTCGTCCCAGGCTGCACAAGGATCCTCGTGGTCAAGGCGCAGGATGGGCTTCAACACCTCAAGCAGGTCAGCTGTAGTCGCATGTTCGCCAAGGACCTGGCGTGCCCACCGGGGGCCTGGGGCCGCGACCACACACCAGGGCAGCTCATGGCGCATGGTCTTCTTCAGTCGGGTAAGGGAGAACTCGCGCTTGGCCGTACCGTAGATCTGGTTCTTCTCCTGGTGCAGTGGCTTATGGTCCAGGCGGTCCTCTGTACTGTCTATCCGTATATATGACCAACCCTCAGCGCACATCTCGTAGTCGAGGCTACGGATGAAGGCGGGTGTGTGTTCAAGTTGCTCTTCATTTTGGGATTCCAAGCGAGTAGCAAGCACATCAAGGTCATCCAGGAGCACCTGCACATAAAGGGCCCCATGACGATAGGCAGCCTTGGAAAGGGCTCTGGCAAAATAGTAGGTGCCAGGTCCTGTCATGATGGCTACACTTTTGTTTTTCTTCAGGTGTATTCCCTTGAGGATAACCAGGTCTGCATAGGTGTCCAGTACGGTCTCATTCATTGCTCGCTCCTATAGTTCACATACTCCGTCATCCATGAGTGAGGTCTGTCTTCCCGCTTCATCGGTGCCCAGTATGGATAGTGAATCGCTTCCTATGGGGATCGCCAGTCGCACAAGCGAACGCGCCAGATGTGAGGCGTCGATCTCTTCGTCACTGCTTTGGTCTGTCAGGGTGCTCAGGGAGAAGCCTCCCAGGATCAGGGCCGTGGTGATCTCGGTGTTGAAATGAGGATGTATCGCCCATCTCAGGTATCTGCTCTCGATGGTGTCGTTATCTGCAAGCGAGATGCCCGAAACCATGCCGGCTCCCTCATCAATGGCAAGGAACGCATCCAGTGCCTCCTCTCCCTTGTGTGCGCTGTAGGAGACTACCTTTCCCTTTTCAATGACGAAGGTTGCCCCTTCCACCACTTTGCCCAACAGGAGGAAGGGCCTCGTTGCGCTTAGCTCCCCTTCGGTTGTGCAGGTGTCAAGCGATGTATGGACATGTTGCATAGGGAGGTTTGGCAGGAAGGTGCGCCCGCTGGATACCGAAGAGCTTCCTCCTGTCCATGTGGTCCTGTCCGCTGTGGTGGTCTGCAGGGAGCACCCATCCCCTTCGATGGCGAGCCCGAGCTTGCCCCTTTTGTTGAGCATCTGCTTGCGGTACTGCAGCAAATTGGCCTGGTCGTGCCAGAACTTCAGGCCGTGGTCATCCTCAAGCCTGTAGATTTTGGAAAAAAGTTGCCACATGTCCTCTTCGGAAGCTGCCTTCCCCAACAGCTGCATAGCCCAAAGGGGACCTGGCAAGGGGATGTTGGCCCAAGGCACTGCAATGCGCCGGTCAAGGAAGACAGGGTCGCTGAGCAGACCGTAGGTGCCGAGCTTGGCAACCTCCTGTGCAAGGGACGATACCCCTTCCTCGGTTACGTAGGGGCAGTTGTCCAGGTCCACGAGGTGGCACATCACGTACCCGGTAACAGGAGGCCTCTTGATCCTGTGTTCAACAGGGTCGAACTCCACAACCTGGGCTATCTTGCCATGGTTGGTCTCCACAATGTTGACGGTCTGCATGGTGGATTCGCACGCCTGGGTAGCCAACATCCTGGCAAAAGCCATGGTGCTGCTTTCAGTGTTTATGGAGAGGGCATCGCCTCTTTGTAGTTTCAGCTGTATTTCTATGATGAGACGGGCGTACCGTCTGAGTGTTTCTTGCATCGTTCCTCCAATTCACCAGTATAGCAAAGAAAACGACATTTGACAGTAATAGTACACAGGAAGAGAGATAAAGTGCAAAAGAATATGCATGCCCGATCTGTATTGATTTCCCTCTAGGGGCTCATGTCAGCTATACTGATATGTAAAATGACTTGATAGGAGTGACTATGCTCACACATGCACAGATGCTGAAACTCAAACGATGGAATACTCCCACCATCTACAACGGCTGGGAGGCAATTACCAAGGCTGAAAGGCTCTCCCTGAGATGCAACAAGGACGAGACCAGGGATTTCATGCCCCAGATGGGTCCTATGATAGGGTATGCGGTCACTGTGAAATGCCAGCCGGGGAACAAGGATCACTACCATGATAGAGCTGCCAAATGGTCTGAGTACCGCCACTACGTCGCTTCACTGCCAGGACCCAAGATTGTGGTGCTGCAGGACCTTGATTCACCGAAGAGCATCATCGGGTCCTTTTGGGGTGAGGTCAATGCAAACACGCATCGAGCCCTAGGATGCATTGGAACTATAACAGAAGGTGCTATACGTGATGTCGATGAGATGACCAATGCAGGGTTCAAGGCCCTGGCTAGAAGGCTCTGTGTAGGCCATGCCTACTCAGTGCCTGTCTCCTGGGCAGAGAGTGTCACTGTCTTCGGTTGTGAAGTAAAGTCTGGAGACCTCATCCATGCTGACAAGCACGGCTTTTTGGTCATCCCTGAAGAGGATCAGGAGCATATTGTTGAGGCTGTCGCTTTCATGGATGAGAACGAATGCCTCACTACCATAGGGGCAGCAAGGCAGAGTGTAGGTAAGAGCTATGCAGAGATCCTTGCCGACCTTGATAGGGCCAGCGTCGAGTTTGGCAGGAATGTAGAGGGGATGAAGAAGAAGTTGGGGCTTTGATACATTGGAAGCAACAATAGTAAAAGTCTGTAATATAACTCTTTTTAGAGACGAATAATATACTATAGTTGTGAGAGTAAGCTCATGCCGTAATCTGTCTTAAGATGAAGAAAGAAGCGGTAGTGGGCACTAGAAATTCTGCAAACATTGCGCAGTCTCAAAAGATTGACAGGTTACAAATAGTTTACATTTCCAAACATTAGAAAGTTAGATTCTCACCATAGAGAAAGTAGATGCTAAAAATATCTAAAGCTGTCCAAATACATAAACCAAAAGTAGGCAATCAGTTTAGTTTTGAACTGAATTCTCAAGGAATGCTAAATTCAGTTTATTTTGTACAACCATTATGATTGCCAATAGGTTTTTGATGTAAAAACACTAGTATATAATGGTCCAACTGTATAGAAATAACATCAAATGGGTATTATATGTTTTATATCCATTAAATCAGATTTAAAAAAAAAATAAAATAATGGATTTAAATATAATTAATATATATAAATAAATAAAAAATATATTTCTTGACATATTCAATATATTATAATAATCTGATATAAACAATAAAGGCGGATGTAAACATTTAGCCAAAAGGAGACCTGTATGAAAAAGCTCGTTTTATTGCTCGTTCTCATTTCATTGCTCTTTGGGATCTACGCCAGTGGTGCGAAAGAATCAACGCAAACAGGAAAACAAACCGTTGTCTTTTGGAATGGGTATACAGGACCGGATAGGCCTGTGTTAGAAGAGCTTGTTAAACAATACAATGCTTCACAAGCTAGTATTGAGATAAAGATGGAGATTATGCCGTGGGATACTCTATTCCAAAAGTTGATGCCTGCGATGATAGCTGGGAATGCTCCTGACCTAATTGCAATGTCTGTTGGCCGTTATGCCGAGTATGCTGAAGCTGGAAAACTTGCAAGTCTCGATGAATATATTGCAAACACAAAAACCCTTGATATTAACAAGCTGGTTCCTGGGATGATTGCAGCTGGCAATTTCAAAGGAAAGCAATATGCTATGCCAATGGCATTTGCTGCTTTGGTAATGTACTACAACAAGACCATGTTTGCCGAAGCTGGTCTTGACCCCAACAACCCGCCTGCCACTCTTGAAGAACTCCAGAAAGCATGGGGGAAGTTGATAAAGAAGGATGCTGCCGGCAATGTTACACAATATGCACAAGCGATTGGTGTGAAAGCTACAGTTCCTATGATACCAGTTTTCATGTGGATGTATGGTGCTGATTATATCATTGATGGAAAAAGTGTGCTCAATTCTTCAGACGCCGTCGCCGCCATGAATTTGTTGCAAAAGGCGTTTGCTCAGGGGGTCTCTCCTGTTGGCCTTACTGGCCAGGAGTCAGACAATCTGTTTGCAGCCGGAAAAGCTGCTATTGAATTCAACGGGCCATGGGCTATCAATGGATTTAGAGGTGCTGGCATTGATCTTGGTATTGCAGAGGTTCCATCTGGTCCAAAAGGGCACAAGACTTGGGGCGGAGATACAGTATTGACTATCACAAAAGATTCCAAAGTTAAGGATGCTGCATGGGAATTCATAGAATTTTGGAACTCCACTGAAACTCAGCGTACGTGGGCTCTCAAAGTTGGATTCCCTCCAACTAGAACTGATATGGCTGGTGACACCGCTTTGACCAACGGAAATCCAGACATCATCTACTTCCTTAAATCAGCTCCTTATTCTGAACTGTTTATGGCTGATGAGCCAAAAGCTGGAAGAATTGATAATGAAGTTTTAGTTCCCCTGTATGAATCTGTAACCCGTGGGACTAAGATTCCAGAAGTTGCACTCAAAGAGGCTCACACAAAACTTACTGCATTGCTTTCTGAGTAACTAATTCTCCATCATGTCCTTGTAGTCGAGGGCATGATGGATATAAATAATGTTCGTTAAGACATTATTCACACTTAACTTTTACTGTCAAATTATAATTAAGGGGTATTTTGAATTTTGAATTACGTTGGAAATCGTTTGATATTTTAAAAGAGTATAGAAGAAATACTAATTGTAAGGGTAGGGATAGTGTGCGAAAGAAAACAATTGAAAAGACCATAGCATTGGCAGGAATTCGAATGGTAGCACCATCAATGATAATTATCGGGGTATTTATTCTCTTTCCGATTGTTCAATCTTTTTGGATGAGTCTGCATGATTGGAATATCTTGCGTAACACGAAGGTGTTTCTAGGATGTAAAAATTATGTGAAAGCTTTTGCTGATGAACGATTCCTTAATGCAATGAAAAACACCATTGTATATACAGTTTCGTATGTTCCAATTCTCATCTTTACGGCTCTCTTTGTTGCAGTATTTATAAACTACAAGTTTTCTGGTGCTGGGTTTTTCAAGAGCCTGCTTTTTATGCCTGCAATAACCTCTATGGCTATAATCGCAATTATTTTCCGTTTTTTATTGGATGGTGATATTGGACTTATCAGCATATGGGTGAAAGCGCTTGGGTTACCAGCTAAAGACTTTCTCAGGAATCCGGATACAGCAATGGGTTCGGTAGTTCTCACTGGGGTCTGGAGATGGATGGGTTTCAATATGGTCATCATTCTCTCGGGGTTAAATGCAATCCCGGATAGTCTTTATGAAGCTGCAGAAATTGATGGAGCAGGGAAGGTACGCCAATTCTTTTCTATCTCACTTCCTTTGCTGATGCCAACCATGACTTTTGTCCTCATCACTAATCTCATTAGTTCTTTCCAGGTCTTTGATCAAATTTATGTAATGACCAAAGGTGGTCCTGTCTTTAGTACCGAAGTCCTCGTCTATTATATTTATTACCGTGGGTTCAATGTTTTTGACATGGGGTATGCATCTGCTATGGCATTCATATTGTTCTGTATAATTCTCATTATGACCCTTGTACAACTTAAAGGATTCAGAGAATCAGAGAAAAATGGAGTAAATGCCTGATGAAACTATCAAGAACTGCTAATCTTATTATCCTCATGGTATCCATACTTATCGGAGGGATTTTTTTGCTACCTTTTTTGTGGATGACCTTGTCTTCCATAAAACCGGAATCTCTTATCATGGGGCATCCAGAACAATTCTTTCCGACAGAACTTTCACTGGAGAATTATACAATTCTGTTTAGCCAAATTCCTTTTTTTAGGTTTCTTCTCAATTCATGTATCTTTGCTGGAGGAGTAACCCTATGTTCATTATTGTTTGACTCTTTAGCAGGCTATGCTTTTGCTAAGTTACCGTTCAAAGGTTCCACAGTACTGTTTATCCTCGTATTAATGACCATGATGGTACCTTTCCAGATTACCATGATTCCATTGTATCTGATCATGAATAAATTTCATATTTTAAACACATATGCAGGGCTGATGCTCCCGCGATTAACCAATGCTTTTGGAATTTATTTCATGCGGCAGTCTTTTCTTTCTGTTCCCAATGAACTAATGGATGCAGGAAGAATCGATGGAGTGAGTGAAACGGGTATTTTTTTCAGGATTATGATACCTGTTGCAGTAGCGTCCCTTTCAACGCTAGGAGTATTTCATTTCATGTACAATTGGAATGATTTCCTCTGGCCTATGCTCATGACCAATACATTGGAGATGCAAACCTTGCCTGTAGGTCTTGCCTTGTTCCAAGGTGAACATGTGATGAAACATGGTCCTATGTTTGCAGGTGCCGTTTTGTCCATTATTCCAATTCTTATTATTTTCTTGGCTGCACAAAAAACTTTTATAAAGGGAATTGCCTTAAGTGGTATCAAGGGTTGATAAATGAAAAACAATGAATTTCTTTGGTGTTGTGGAATCGAGGACACGTTTATCTCAGATCCCCATCCGATAACTGGGAAAACACTTGATGAATATGAGTTGACCGGTCACTATGACCTTTGGCGACAGGATTTCGATAAAGTCAAAAGCTTAGGTGTTGATGCTCTTCGTTGGGGAATACCTTGGTACCGTGTACAACCCAAGAAAAACACATGGGATTGGTCATGGACTGATAAAGCAATTTCCTATTTGGTCGAAGACTTAAAGGTGGATCTTAATCTGGATCTTATGCATTATGGTACTCCTGGTTGGCTTGAGGGAGCATTTGTACATCCTGATTATCCTCAAGCTGTTGAAGAATATACCGCCCAAGTTATTGAACGCTATGGGCATTTGCTTCATATGGCGACACCTTTCAATGAGCCACATACAGCGGCTGAATTTGCTGGGCGTAGAGGAGAATGGCCGCCCTATTTGCATGGTTATACAGGATATTTATCAGTCTACAAAAACATAATGAAAGGTACATTGCGCCAAACAAAGCTCTTGCAAAACGCAAATATTACTTGTATTCAAGTTGAATGCTCTGGAGGATCATTTACTAAAATACCTGCGTTGCAAAAAATGGCTTCAGTAGAGACAGTTGTACAGTCGATGTTTTTTGACTTCTTGACGGGAGATCTTTCGGGATTGGAACCTTTCTTTCCTTTTTTAGAGGAACATGGTTTCACGGAACAGGATTTTTCCTATTTTTCACAACAAGGGACAGGAATTGATGTTATGGGAGTAAACTTCTACCCACAATTTTCTTTTCAGAATCTCTCTTATGACAAAAAGGGGGATATTCAGCGAGATAACATCCACCTTTGGACTGAAGATCTAATACGAATCCTCCATTCCAGATATGAAAAATATCAATGTCCAATGATCGTTACAGAAACAAGTGTCCGTGATGATGTTGCAATGAAAAGCAGATGGTTGGAAGAAGCTTCAAAAGCGGTTTATTCAGAATTTATTTCGGGTTTACCTGTGTTTGGGTTTACATGGTTCCCTATCATTGATATGTATGATTGGGATTACAGGGTCAACGTAGGGGATAAAAGTAAATTCAAGGCTTGTTTTGGGTTTTGGAACCAAGAGAGAGAAGAATATTGTTGCGCCCAACAGTACAGAAGTATTATTAAGAGTGCCAAGGAGTTGAATCGATGAACCCCATCCCCCGACCAGAGTATCCTCGCCCTGATTTCCAACGGTCCTGTTGGTTAAATTTAAATGGTATTTGGAACTTTGCCTTTGATGATGAAGATTGTGGAAGAAGCAAGCAGTGGTATTTGCAGGGTACATTTGATAGGTCCATACTTGTCCCCTTTGTTTATCAAAGCAAATCATCGGGTATCCATGATACTTCATATCACCCCATACAGTGGTATTCCCGGAAATTCCGTACTGCTGTTTTGGATCCAGAATCTAGGCAGTATCTCTGTTTTGGAGCAGTTGACTTTCGAGCTGACATTTGGATTAATGGACAATATATTGGGCATCATAGTGGTGGATATACGCCATTCTCATTTGATTTCACTGATGTTCTTATTTTTGGTGAAGATAATTTACTTGTCGTCCGTTCAGAGGATAGAGTTGATTGCAGTCAACCACGGGGAAAGCAGTATTGGAAAGAGTCTAATGACCGTTGCTGGTACACTCCGAGTTCTGGGATTTGGCAGACAGTATGGCTTGAAGTTCGTCCTGTTGTCCATGTAACATCTTTACACATTACTCCTGACATCGATACTTCCTCAGCTAGGATTAACATTTCATTGAGTAGGCAACCAAGGGTGCACGCAGAATGTATTATTGAAATAATCAAAGAAAAGCAACTGATCCAGAAGATAGATTTCTTAATGCAAGCACAATCACAAGAACTAATAATTCCAATTCCTGAAGATGATTATATTGATGAAACTCATTATTGGTCACCAGAAAGCCCAACCCTTTATGACATAGGAATCTCGATTCTTCATGATAAGAGCACCGATCATGTTATATCATACTTTGGAATGCGGAAAATCTCGATTCAAAACGGAATTATTATGTTGAACAATAAACCCTTGTATCAGAGATTGGTGCTTGATCAAGCCTATTGGGAGGACACGCTGCTTACTGCTCCAACTGATGAAGCTTATATCAAAGATATCGAACTCATAAAGGCTATGGGCTTCAATGGAGTAAGATTGCATCAGAAAATTGAGGATCCAAGATTTTATTATTGGACTGACAAACTTGGTTTATTGGTTTGGGCTGAAATGCCAAGCACTTATTGTTTCAACTCTGGAGCTTCATGGAACATAATCAATGAGTTACGCTTTTTCATTGAACGAGATAGAAATCATCCTTCAATTATATGTTGGGTTCCTCTCAATGAGTCATGGGGAGTACGAAATATTTATGCCAATGCTGATCAACAAAAGTTTGCTGTAGCTGTATATTACCTAATTAAAATGCTTGATTCTTCACGACTGGTTAATACTAACGATGGTTGGGAACAAGTTACAAGTGATTTGTGTGGTATACATGACTATATCCGAGATGGTGAGCGCTTTACTCATATTTGGAAAGATTTGGATACTATGCTTACTGGAACCACTCAAGGACGAATGATCTATGCATCGAACTTTTCTTATGAAAATCAACCTATTCTAGTAACAGAATTTGGAGGAATTGCTTTTTCTTCTGACATTGGAGGGGATAATTGGGGGTATTCAGACAGTGTGGATGATGAATCGCAATTCATTAATCGTTTGAAAAGTTTGATTTGTGCAATTCGGGAGAAACGCGAAATTCAAGGCTTTTGCTATACTCAATTTACAGATATTATGCAGGAAGTTAATGGATTGTTGAGTATTGAGAGAAAACCAAAATGTGCACTTGAAAAAATAAAGGACATAATTCAATTATAGAAAGCATAGATTGGCTGTCATGTTGGTATGACAGCCTGTTTTTTAGCTGAGTTGGATACATAATTTTAAATCTTGTGCATGATTGCCAAATTTCGAACCAAAAATATTAATACCTCCACGATTTGTGGCAGAATCTTTCACTCCAATACGGATAGTAAATGAATTCGAAGCGTTGATATTCAATGAATCTACCGTTATATCCGATATCTTTTTCCCATCCATCCATGAACCTGTGTTAGTTACAATCCAATTCTTCAAGAAACCCGACTGACTGTCATTGGTATTCCACCAGGAGGGGGTAAGCAAGCCCCTAACTTCGCCCATGTCACCAGGAGAAGTCCATGTTCCAATTTCCTTGTCATTTATCCACAAGGTGATATCAGAAGGCCAATCATTATTGTGTCCAGGGTATTCAGAACAAATCTCGGTACTAAAGGTAATACTTTCAATTTTTGAGGAAGGGGAAAAGTTTTTTGGGAATTTATATTCTAGGTATCCATAACTAAACCAAATGAGGCTTGCACTTGCTCGGGCAGGATCAAGAAAAGAGGATGTAGAATCATAATAACCGATGACACCAGTATCAGAAAGCATTCCACAAGGAGCCATTACATAATAATCGGAAAATAAGCCTATGGGCATTTCAGTTTCAATTTTGTTTGAATTATTGTTAAAAGAAGGATTGATGAGCGTGAGCATGATTTTTTCATACTTGAGGGAACAAAGTTTTTGTACACCCCTAGATTCTGCTGGCAATTGTTTTGTCTCAATAATATTCGCTTTTTCAAGCAATTGAATATTTGCAGTGCATGTCGACTGAGGAATATTTAAGGCTGCTGAAAGCTGTTTTATATTCAAACTTGAATTTTGGAGAAGTTGAATAATCTGGCAACGAAGATCAGAGCTTAAAGCTCGAGAGATTGCTTGTATATCATCTGGGCCTGCAAAAAGAATTTTCTGACTCATGAGAGTGAGTGTATTACAAATATCAGATATAAACTACTAGTTGCTTGAAAATTGCATGCTGGTTTTTGATTGTTTATATTTGTATTTAGTTTTAGATCTAAAACAACTTGAAGAATTCGAATTAGCGATTTTGGTAAGAAGTTAGAATAAGTCACTACTGTCCGGTTAACCTTTTTTAACAAGCTAATAACTAACTTACGTATATAGAGTTAATCACTGTTTATCGGCTTTTCGCTGAATCGTGTGGGTAAGGCTACATGATGGTAGCTTTTGGAATCTCCAACTCCCCACAAACGAAATAGATCATTGCCATGAAATTGTCCATATTCTTGAACCCT
>Ga0265295_1002104_pt1 | contig 32783 bp, 30 predicted proteins | sample Munlansysbiofilm_FD_192503 | JGI IMG/M metagenome (GOLD analysis project Ga0265295, IMG submission 192503) | Leachate microbial communities from a municipal landfill in Southern Ontario, Canada - Methane capture system biofilm | ecosystem: Engineered > Solid waste > Landfill > Unclassified ... | reverse complement strand
CGAGACAGGCATCGACTTTAGGCACCATCCCGCCGTGGATCGTTCCGTCTGCTTTGAGTGCATCCACCTGCGCTTTTGTCAAAGAGCTTAGAAGTTCTTTCTCTTTATTGAGTACCCCTGCGGTGTCAGTGAGGAAAATAATTTTATTCGCCCCTATAGCTTTGGCAACGTAGGAAGCACACAAATCGGCGTTGATGTTAAATCCGGGGTGCCCCATCTCTTCCCCCGCCGCGATCGGAGCGATTACGGGGATAAACTGCTCGGCTATAAGGTTTAAAACCACTTCGGGTTTGACGCCCGTAATATTTCCCGTAAGTCCCCAACGGGCAAAATCTTTCGCTTTTGCGGTGATAAAATGGGCGTCTTTGCCGCTGATGCCTATCGCTTTGGCGCCGTGGGAGTTCAAAAGAGAAGCGATCTCTTTGTTGATCTCGCCGCTAAGCACCATCTCGACGATACGCATCACCTCTTTTGAGGTAACTCTCTGCCCTTCGATAAATTTCGACTCGATCGTAAGCGCATCGAGCATCTCGTTAATCTGTCTGCCGCCGCCGTGAACGATAACGGGTTTGATCCCCACCAGATACATCAACAAAATATCACGCGCAAAACGCTCTTTGAGCTGCGGGGATTCTTGTGCCGAACCTCCGTATTTTATCACGACGATCTCATCTCTAAACTCTTGAATAAACGGTAACGCATCTAAAAGCGTTTTTACTGTTTCGATCTTTTTTTGCACCTATGCCTCTTTATAAGTATCTATTATTTTAAAAATGCGCGGATCCACCTCGACGTGTAGATCCAAAAGAGAAACTCTCAACCCGAAAGATTCGATCTTTACGAAATCTTTATAGGTCACAAGAAGAGAGTCCGAGCTATCCTTTTGCAAGATCTCCTCCAATTCGCTTTTGCTAAAAAGATGATGATCTTCAAAATAATTTTTACTCACCGTCTCGGGCAAAAACGGCTCTAAGCGAGTCGGTCTTGCTATGGCGGTTACTAGCGACATTTTATCACTTTTATTTTTAAGTTCCACTACTCTCTTAAAATCTTTCTCCTCATAAACAAGCACGACCTCTTTTTTGTTCCAAAGACGTTCTCTAAAAGGTCCAGCGGGGAGGCAGCGATTGTTTTTGCTTTGGACGTCGATAAGAAAAGAGAGTTTCTTGATGGCATGCTTTGAATAGCCGTCATCCAAAAAAACGATCTTTGCCCCCAACGCTTTGGCTTTTTGTATCCCCGCTTTTCTCTCTTCGCTTACGATCACTATGGCATGCGGGAGCTTACGGGCGTAGATCATCGCTTCATCCCCGCATGCCCCAACGTCGCATGCCAATACCCCTTGCGATTTTACGACCAACAGCCCTTTGCTCTCTCTGCCATACCCACGAAGCACCACCGCGGCACCGTCGTAACGCTCTGCCAAAGCACTAACTAAAGGCGTTTTGCCGCTTCCGCCGACATTGAGATTTCCCACGCTTACAACAGGAATCCCCAAATCTTCGGGCTTTGCAAGCAAAAAACGGAGGTACATGCCAAGGCAGTAAAGCCAACTTAAAGGGAGGAACAAAAAAGAGAGGATTTTTTGGAAAAGGTTCGGGTTGTAGAAATACTCCTCAACCCAAAAAACGAGTTTTTTTTTCAAAGCAGGTTACACTTTTGTTTTTGCTATTTTTTTAATCGCATCGCAGACGAATTTAACCTCTTTATCCTCCATGCTCGGATAGATCGGGAGCGAAAGCACCTGTTGGAACGTACGAAGTGCAACGGGAAAATCGTTCACGCGCAGCGAATATTTGGATTTATAGTAACTCAAAAGATGCAAAGGGATGTAATGAAGCCCCGTATGCACCCCCGCCTCTTTTAAATCCACAGCAAAAGAGTCGCGGTTTTTATCTACCTTGACGATATAGAGCGAGAAAGGGTGTTCTTCGTTGCCCATATCTGGGATGGTGATGTGTGCTACGCCGTCAAGTGATTGGGAATAAATTTTAGCGATCTCTTTTTGACGCGCAATGTAATCGTCTTGGCGCTCAAGCTGTGCTCTAAGATACGCCGCGCTCAAAGGGCTCATGGAATAATCGTTCCCGATATCGGTTACGTCGTAAATATATTCAAGCGCATCTTCATCCCGCACGATGGCATGGTTGTGCAGCAATCTTGCACGTGCCATAATATCCTCATCATCACTTACGATCATGCCGCCCGTGCAGATATTTTTTTTGAGATGGCTTGAGAAGTTAAAACAGGTGATATCGGCACCCGTTGCGCCTATTTTTCTCCCTTTATAGGTCGCACCGAGCGCATCACAGGCATCCTCTACGATCTTCACGTCGTAGATTTTTGCAATCGAATAAAGACGCTCTAAATCGACGCACAAACCCGCGACATGAGTGACGATCACCGCTTTGAGTTTTTTGGAACGGTTATCCTCGAGGTAGGCTTCAAGCTTATCGAGATTGATATTGTAGGTATCGGGATCGATATCGACAAATACGGGTTCCGCATCGAAATGGCGCACCACTTCGGGCACGTTGGGGTGTGCGTTTACCGAACACACCACTTTATCGCCGCGTTTTAGATCGAGTGCAAGCATCGCCAAATGCAGCGCCGCAGTTCCGTGCGACGTCGCAAGGGCGTATTTGCACCCTATATACTCGCAAAATTCACTCTCGAGCTCCGTTACCTGATCGATCTCTTCGCCGTCTAAAACATCGCTGACGTTGGAGTGTTCTTCCCGTCCGCACTCGTATTTATAAAACTCTATTTCCATCCTCTTCCCCTTTTATAAAGTTATATCTCTCGGATAATTAAAATCGTGGTTGATCGTTCTTGACGTCAGTTTAGCAATCACGGGCATCTTTCTTTTAAAATGGTTGCGAAAAATACGACCGATTATCATATCGAGCATCGCACTCTCCACCCCGCGCGCGAGTATCTCCTCTTTTGGGAGTCTCTCTTCGACGTAAAGCTTCATAGCCGCATCCATCTGCGCATAGGTATAGCCCAAATCCGCCTCGTCGCTTTGCCCTTCCCACAGATCCGCCGAAGGGGGTTTTTTAATAATGCTCTGCGTCACCCCGAGATACTCTGCCAGTTCGTAAATCTCGCTTTTATAGAGATCCCCTATGGGATTTAGCGCCGAAGCCAGATCCCCGTAAAGCGTTCCATACCCCAGCATCAGCTCGCTTTTATTGCTGGTTCCCAGTACAAGAGCATTCTCCCGTGCCGAGATGTCAAAAAGGGTTGCCATACGCATACGTGCAGAAAAATTTCCGCGGCGGAGGTTATCCATATCGGGGTGCATCGCCTCGTATGCCCGCAACATAGGCTCTATAGAAAGCGTAATAGCACGCATGCCAAAGTCGCGGCAGAGTGCGTCCGCATCCTCCAAAGAACTTTTGGAAGAGTAATGCGAAGGCATCTTTACGCACAACAGATCGTCTTTGAACACGCGGTGTGCCAAAACCGCTACCACCGCAGAATCAAGACCGCCGCTGAGTCCGACCACAACTTTATTTATTCCCGTTTTACGAACTTCGTTGTCTAAAAAACGCTCTAAAAAATCGGTAATATGCGCGTATCTGCTCAATGGGTATAACCTTTAAAAATCTTTAACAAAAAAGATTATATCGAAGATTTGTAAAAAAAATATCATGAAAAAAGGGAAAAAATAAAAAAATAAAAGAAGGGGTTACATGCCAAGGGAGGCTTGGCATGTTGCAGCATTATATAGCTGATGTTACGCACTTTCCGAGCAAAGCACGTAAAGTGGCAGGGACAAATGTCCCTACAACCCCCTAAAGCTACCCATATCTTTCGGATATGGGAGAAAACTGCCCTTTTCGCCCTCGATTTTATCGAGTGCGTAAGGGCAGTTATATAAAGTTTAAAATCTCTTTTTCGATATCCTCTTTCTCTATCACCGTACCCTGTGTAATCGGTTTGGAAAAGAGTGCTCGTATCATCGCGGGAATCTCTAATTTTGCCGTTTTTGATATCGACTCAAGAGCTATAATATCTTCCGCATCCACCTCGCCCGTTAAAGCGTTGGCAATGACGGGAGAGAATTTCGTCCACTCCGCCGTGGAGTAAACGATGCTCTTGATTTTAGGATCGCAGCAGGTCGTATAAGCTTTAAAACATGTTGCAGTGTGAGGATCCATCAGATACCCCTCGCCCTCAAACGTCTCTTTGATGTAGCGTTTGCCTTCCGCACCCGTAGCAAAGTCGGCATCGAAGCACTCGCGCAGTTTTGCAAGCTCCTCTTTGGTGAGTTCGTAAACGTTTTTGCTCTCCAAATCTTCCATCAGTTCGCGCGTTCTTGCCTCGCCGAAGAGATCAAAAAGCACCCTTTCGACGTTGGACGATTTTAAGATATCCATCGCCGGGGAGGTGGTATTGAGCACTTTTGAATCTCTCAGGTCGTATTTCCCCGTTGTAATAAGACGGGTTAAGACGTTGTTCTCGTTCGAGGAGATGATGATTTTTGCAACGGGTACACCCATTTTCCAAGCATAATAACCCCCGAGTGCATTCCCGAAGTTACCGCTTGGCACGTTTAAATAAACTTTCTCACCCATTGCGATAGCGCCTTGGCGCACAAGTTCGAGATAGCTGTGAATATGGTAAATTATCTGAAAAATAATACGCCCGAAGTTCACCGAGTTTGCCGCAGAGAGAAGAATGTTTTTCTCTTTTAAAGCCGCTTTAAACTCCACCGAAGCCAAAAGGCGTTTGAGAGCGCTTTGCGCATCGTCGAAAACGCCGTTGATTCCGATCACTTTAAGGTTTTGTGCATCTTCGGTTACCATCTGCAAACGCTGTACGTCGCTTGTGCCCCCTTGGGGATATAAACATGCCACTTGAACGTTTGCGCGGTTTTTAAAAGTCTCAAGTGCCGCAGGCCCAGTATCGCCGCTTGTTGCCGCTAAGATAAGATAATTTTCCCCTCTTTTTTGCGCGATCGAAGAGAGCACCACGCCAAAAGGCTGCAGCGCCATATCTTTAAACGCACGGGTTGGTCCGTGATAAAGTTCACTGACATAAAGGTTCTCTTTGACTTTGACTACAGGAACGGGGTTTGCGGGGGTATCGAATGTATCATAAAGCGAAAGTGCTTCATCGAGCACGCTTTTGTCTATATCGATCTCAAAACGCTCAAGCATGTCGCTTGCCAACTCTTTGTAAGAGGATGCGAGGTGTTTTACTAAAAACTCCTCTCCCAAGTGCGGAAGTTTCTCGGGAACATAAAGCCCACCGAACGATGCGATAGGGCTTAAAATCGCTTCGGAAAAGGTAACCGTCTGAGGTTTTGCGGCATCTGCACCGCGCGTTTGAATAAATCTCATAATCTGCTCTGTTTCAATTTTTTTCGCAATTATATCGAAATTGATTGAGTCCAAAATTAGAAAACAATCAAAATCTATTGAAAAATCGTGATCGGATCGATGTGGTAGGACTGCTGCGTTACCTCGAAAATCAATTCGTCGTCAACCCGCCCGATCGTGTACCCTTTTTTGATCTTCACCCCTTTTTTGATGTTGGGGGCGATATCGGTAAGGTTTGCATAGATCGTATGAAGCCCTCCGTCGTGTTCGACGATGACGATATTGTTAAGTACTGCCGTTTTATCTGCATAGATCACTTTTCCGTTAAATACGGTCTTCACCTTTGAATCCGCCGTATGCGGCTTTAGGGAGACCGATTCGTTGAATATCTTGATACCGTAGATCGGATCGGTATAGGTTCCGTATTTTTTCGTAACGCTGTAGCCCTCAAGCGGCGCGATCGTTTTGCGTCCCGTATATTTCTTCGTTTTTACCTGTTGGTAGGAACTTCCGTGTTTTTTCACGTCGGGCAGATCGGTATCGCGTGCGGCAACATCTGCAAAAGCGTTCTTTCTGGCTTCATCCTCTTTTGCTTTTTTGATCGCGTCGATTTTGATAATGTTGAGCTGTGCCAAAGTCTTTTTAAGCTCGTCTTGTTTGTTTAAGAGTTTTTTGAGCTCCTCTTTATAGCTATTCTTGGCATGTTCAAGTTCTGCAAGCGCTTTTTTGTTTTTTTCTTGCGTTTTAATCAGATCTTTTCTTTTTGCATCGATACTCGCAATGGAATTTTCCAAAGCGTTTTTTTGGGAACTTACGATATCTATATCTTTGGAGGTCGCATAAAACTTTTGATTGAGTCGGCTTGCTTTCTCTTTTGCACTCTCAAGCATCTTTTGGAGCACTTCAAACTCCATAAGCGACTCTTCGCTTACGACATACTCCTCTTCCAAAATAATAGAAAGAGAAACGCTTTGCGCTATAGTAAAAACTAACTCCTCCTCTATTTTTTCACGCGAAGACTTCAGCTGTGACTGATTTTTTTGCAGTTCTACGAGTTGCAGTTTGTTTTCCTCGTAACTCTTTTCTTTATCGCTAAGCTCCTCTTGAAGCTCTTGAAGATATTTTTGCTGACGCAAAATAGTATTTTTTTGTTCCAAAATATCTCTGGCGGTTTGCGCCATTTTTTTATTGATCTCTTGATAGTTCTTACTAAAAGAGGTGAGTTCTTTATTTGTTTTTTGTATCTTTGCATCGATGTTGGCATGTGCACATGCCAACATACCGACAAACGCAAAAACGGTTACTATGCGCATTAGACCTCTTCTTTATGCCAAACGACGATCAAAGACGCAAGCACGATAGACAATACAATCGCGACCGATGCAAGTTTAAAAAAGTCTCCTATCGAATCGAAGATAACGATCTCGATCCCGATACTTTGAAACTGCGAAATAATCCACTCGTTTGATTCGATGCCCTTAAAAATCACGTACGACAATGCACTGGCGATAATCGCATCCATAATTGCCAAACGGAACAAAACCGCCGAACGCAGCCACATAGGAGCACCGAAAAGCCCCATGATACTCATACGCTCGCTATGTTTAAACTGCCAAATACGCAGCTCTTTAAACACGAGTAACGTCGTGACCACAAAGATACACACCGAAAAAACAGTTACCATCCCTTTAAATAAAAGCAGAAGTTTGTAGGTTGTGTCGTGGCTGTGGGAGAAATCTTCCACCTTTTTTATTGCCGCGTGGTTGCGCAGCTCTTTTGTAAGTTTTTGGATCTCGCTCGGAGAGGGGTAATGTTTAAGGCTTAATTTGTAAAAGCGCGGCAAAGTAACTTTAAGAAGTTCCGTATTTTTGGCATCGATTCCGCTGTCTAAACGTTTGATCACGTGATCGGGAGAGAGTTCAAAGCTCTCGGCGATAAGAGGGTTGATCTTTAAAATATCCTCTTTGGCAAGCGTTTTTTTACTCACGATAACAACCGAATAGTTATTTGCAAGATTCTCTTTATATGCCTCGATAGAACGCTCTGCAATAATAAAAACCTGCATCGAAAAAAGGATACTCAAAAGTGCCAAAACAAGAGAAAGATGGTTCTTAATTGACTGCATAGATGCTCCCATACTCGATATGGAAATGTTTGTATTCGACGTTGAGCGATTCGGGGATATGGTGGGTTACGACGATAACGGTGGTTTTTAGCTGCGTATTTGCACCCTCTAAAAGGTTCCAAATAAGCCCCGAGGAGTAATCGTCCAAGTTTCCCGTAGGCTCATCCGCCAAAATTAAAATAGGGTTGTGCGCCAAAGCGCGTGCCATCGCAACGCGCTGCTGTTCCCCCCCGCTTAGCTCAAGGGGAAATTTGCCTGCTTGATGCTTGAGACGCACATGCTTAAGCAGGGAATCGACCTGATTTTGGGTTACGCTTTTTTCGTAGCCGTTGATAATAAGCGGAAGCATAATATTTTTCTCTATCGTCCACTCTTTGACAAGTTTATAATCTTGAAACACGATCCCAAGATGTCTTCGCAAAAAATTGAGTTTGGAACGGGAAACTCCGTTGAGCTCCACCCCTCCGACTATCAAATTCCCCTGTTGTGCTTTAAGTGCACCGTAAAGCGACTTTAAAAGGGTCGACTTTCCGCTTCCGCTCGCACCGGTAATAAACACGAAACTCCCCGACGTAATATCGAAAGAGGCTTGATTGATAATCGTCTCGTGCCCCGAATAAGACAAAGAGAGATTTTTTGCGACGATAACCTTATCCATGCAGTACCTCGACTAAAAATTGGTGCGCCCGCAAATTGCTTTTTGACTGCAGAGGCAACGAAGGGTAGTAACATGCCGTAGAATTTTGTACGAGTACGTAAAGATGCTCGGGGCGGTCGAAACTTCCCATAGAGATGCGCAGCATCATCCCCTCCTCCAAAGCATACACCCTTTCAAAATGGATAAAACCGCCCTCAAAACGCTTCGTAACGTTGCCAAGAGCTGCTATCTGCTCTGCATTAAGCGTAACTTTCTTAAAAGTAAAATCCCCCAACGGTTCTAGTTCGGGCGATTCCTCTTCGTTGATCATCGTCAAATCGTAGATGTTTTTCTCCATCCTCTTCCAGCGATCTTCATATTTTGAAACGACTGCAATATCTTTGTTTTTATTGATATGAAGCGTAGTTTTGTTAAAAGCGATAAAAGTCTCGTAAGAGTACGCATAATAATTTTCGCTGTCGGTTCTAAGTTCGAGCGTTCCCCCTACTTTAAGAACACGGCGAGCCTCTTCGATAAACGTCGTAGAGATTACGCGGCGATGGGGCTTTTTGTCCCAAGGAACGGGAAAATGTACGTAGATTTTGCCTACAAGATTGGAGGGTACAAGCTCCATAAAAAGGCGTGCATCGTAATCAAGCACCAAAAGGTTGTCGAGTTTTTGGATCGTAATCTGTTTAAGTACCTGCTCGATGGAGGGGCGATGGATCTCGATTCCCACGAACAAAACGTCGGGATTCATTTTTGCCTGATGCAAAAGATGGCGCCCCGACCCGAAACCCACTTCGATGCGTACCTCTTTCTCTTTGGGGAAGCTAGACGCAAAAAACTCTATCGGTTTAAGCGCACTCACCTCTTGGAGATGGATGTTTTTTTTCTGCTCGGGCACGTTGGAGGAGAGCACCTTTAAATCTGCCGCTTTGGCATACCCCAAAAGCGCTTTGTGCGCATCGTAAATAGAAGCGGGACGGGTAAGTTTATCGGTTTTTAAAAGGGAGCGGCGCTCCTCCTCTATCACCAATAAAAAAAACTTACTCCCCTCCACTTCGGCGGCTATGAGTTTCTCCTCTTTATGGCGCATGTTCGATGCGATAAACGCAAATTTGACCCCCTCGTATTCACTCGGGAAAGCTATCGTGTTAAATTTTTCTATATGTAAATGTGGCATTAAAACTCTATAATTTGTGTATTTTCAGTCGGCAGATTCACCTTTTTTTCCTGCGGTGCATCGACTACTTTTTGTTTTTGTTGTGGTTGTTCTTGCACAACACCCTCTTTTTGTTTCCCTTCGGGTGATTTGAGCTCCACCTCGATACTCGCTTCCGAGCGGATTCCGTTGGCATCGACGGCGTAAACGCTATAGTAATACACCGTAGAGGGTTCGATATTTGCATCGATATATTTCATCCCTGCGATTCCCGTATACTCCTCCGTATTTTCGTCGAAAAACCCTTTTTTAACTCTTTTGGAAACGATATAGCTTTTTGCACGGCTATCGACCTTATCCCAACGAAGCTCTACTTTGTTATTGATCATCTTTGCTTCAAAAAGTGCGGGAGCATTGGGTTTTATAAGGGTGATACCTTGGATCGACTGCTCTTCGTGTTTACTCTCTAACCCGTCTTTATCGACGACGCTCACTCGGTAAAAGAAATGTTTGCCGTCTTCGCCGATCTCATCGACGAAGACGTTGTTATAGAGTTTTGCAACCAACTCGTACCCGCTATCGACTTTTGTAGAGCGGTACACGTAATATCTCTCAAAATCGGGAATATCCGACTTGTTCCAGCGCACCTCTATTTTTTTAGGCAGGTCCCTTGTCGCAGTGATATTGGTCACCTCTCTAGGGAGTGCTTTTGTAACTACTTTGACAATTTCGCTCGGCGTTGAGACGATACCGTCGAAAGTTTTTACGCGAACGCGGTATTTGTAAGTGTATTTATCCTTAAGATCAAGATCGATAAACTCTGCATTGAGTCTTCCTTCGATCGTGGCATGTGTTTTCCACTCGTCATTTTCAAGCGTGTTACGCTCGAGTATGTACGACTGTACTTTTTGGTTATGGTGCGGTCGCCAAATAATCTTCGCACTTCTTGGCATGTCGGGGATAGAGTGGATCCATGCCACCGATTCGAGTACGGGAAGCGTAGTGACCGTTATATAGTCGCTGCTTGGAGATTGCGACTGTTTGGAATAGGTTTGAAATGCGTAAATATATCGCGTATCGGGTTTGACGTTGTTATCGACGAAATGGGTACTAAAACGGTTATTGATCGTCGCATAATACGCAGGTTTTTGTTCACTAGCTTCGGGCAAAAGTTTATACACGTACACACCCTCAACCCTGTCGTCTTTAATACTTTCCCACTCAAACGCCACCGAATTCATGTCGGTAATCACACCGTTTTTAGTTAACTTTACGATCGGCAGAGAGTTGTCTACGGGGACCTCTTCTTTAGGTTTGGGCGTCGGTGTACACCCGCTAATAAGCACCGACAAAGCTGTGAATAAGAGAGTTCGGCTCCATAACTTCATCTAATCGCTCCTTATCAAATTTTTTTTCTAAATACTCTTGCATCACATCATCAAGCGGGGCTTTAAAAAAAACCTTCTCTTTCGTGCTCGGATGGATAAAATAGATCAGATAGGCATGTAGCAAAATATGTTCCGATTTTTCCGCTTTTGAGGAGAGTGCGTACACGTGATCCCCTATAATATGCCTGCTTATACTCTCTAAATGCACCCTAATTTGGTGCGTTCTTCCGCTAAAGAGCTTTGCCGCGATAAGCTGATTTTTTTCGTCAAGACTTAACATGAGCGCTTTAAAAAGTGTTTTTGCACTTTTGCCCTCTTGGGTACATGCCATCTTTAGTCTGTTTGTCGTGCTTCTGCCGATAGGCTGCTCGATTTGGGTAATCTCCTCTTTAAGAGGGGGCGCAATCACGGCTACATAGTAACGCCCCATCGTCTTGTCTTGAAGTTGCTGCGATAAAAATTCGTGCGCGCCGTTGTTTTTTGCGATTACCATCGCGCCGCTTGTTCCCTTGTCAAGGCGATGCACGATCCCGTGGCGCTCCTCTCCGCTGATTGTAGAGAGTCTGATCCCCTTGTGTTTAAGCCAATCGACCAACGTAGGCTCTTTCACGCTCGGTGCGGGGTGTACCGTAAGACCGCTGGGTTTATTGATAACCAACACCTCTTCATCTTCATAAAGAACCGTAACGTCAAAGTCGATTGCCAAAGGTTCTTCTACTTTTTGGTTTGGAAAATCCACCCGTATGTTTTGATCTGGTTTGAGTTTTACTCCGGCTCTCGTTACGAGTTTATCGTCTACGTAAACACACGACTGCTTAATCAACTGTGCTACTTGAGAACGCGTTTGTCCTATCTGCTCGGATAAAAACATATCGAGTCTTTGAGAATCCAAACACAGATAGCTTTTTGTTTCGTTCATTTATATCCCTATTTTTATCCCGTTATTTATATGCCGTATGCTACAATCTTGCAATTATTTTTAGGAGTTTTTTGTTTTGTGGAGAATAGATAAGCGTATTTTAGCACAATTTGATTTTATTTCCATTCTTTTGATCATTCCCCTCGTAATTATCTCCAACTGGCTTATCGGTGAAGTGGTTCCCGCTTTGGCCCAAAAGCAGGCAACCTACGCGGGTCTTGGGATTCTTGTCTTTCTTTTCGTTTTTTTCCTCCCTATTCGCCGCATGAGCTGGGTTATCCCCATCATCTACTGGGGGAATATCTTGCTTCTTTTGGCGGTTGAATTTTTCGGACATGCCAGACTCGGAGCCAAACGGTGGATCGAACTCCCTTTTGTCAATGCAACCATCCAGCCCTCCGAATTCGTCAAGCCCGCCCTTGTTTTAATGCTTGCCTATCTTATCTACCGCAATCCTCCCGAATTTGAAGGGTACAAAATAAAGGAGTTTTTAAAACTCAGTGCCTACATTCTTTTGCCGTTTTTTCTTATCGCCAAAGAGCCCGACCTCGGAACGGCACTGGTGCTTTTGCTCATCGGCTACGGCATCCTGTTTTTTGTGGGAGTGTACTGGAAAATCTGGGCGGCTATCGCCATCGCGGTAGCTCTTTTTGCCCCGATTGCCTACAATTTTCTCCTTCACGACTACCAAAAAGTGCGCATTAAAGATTTTTTGAGCGAAAAGCCCTCCTACCACGTACAGCAATCGATCATTGCCATCGGCTCGGGAGGGCTCAGCGGCAAAGACAAAGAGGAAGCGACCCAGACGCAGATGCGCTTTCTTCCCATCGCAACAAGTGATTTCATTTTTGCTTTTTTAGTCGAGCGCACAGGGTTTTTAGGGGCGCTGGGAGTTATTTGCCTTTATATCTTTTTGATATTGCATCTGATGAGTTTGAGCGTTTTTAATTCAGATTACTTCATTAAGGTGGTGACGATCGGCATTGCATTTATGATCTTTATCTACATGGGGGTCAATATTTTTATGACCATAGGGTTTGCTCCCGTCGTGGGGGTTCCTTTGCCGATGTTTAGCTACGGTGGGAGTAGTTTTATCAATTTTATTATATTATTCGCTATTATGCAAAATTTGATTACATTTCGTTACAAAGATATGTACGATGCACGCGGCACAAAAAGCTTTTTATAATGAGGATACAATGAGCGAACATACCAAAATAGCTTGGGACAATAATTACAAAATAGGGATAGATGCGATAGATCAACAGCACAAAAAGCTTTTCGTGCTCGTGAACAAGCTCTACGATCTTGAGGACGAAGGGGATTTTAAACAAGAACTCAAACAGATTCTTTATGACTTTAGCGATTATATGAAAACCCATTTTAAAGATGAAGAGGCTTATATGGAATCGATCGGCTACCCTGCCCTTAGCGAACATAAAAAGTATCACGAAAATATCATAGAAACCCTCGCGGAGCTCATTCGCACCCCTGCAAAAATCGGGATCATCAAAACCAAAATGAAGGTGATCGCCAAAAAAGCACTCGTAGAGCATATCACGAAAGAGGATATAAAGATCAAACTCTATGCACTTTCCCTAAGACAAGAGAAACAAAAAATAGATGAAGAGATCTTTGAGATAGTGAGCGTGTAAATAGCAACTATGTGTATATATAAACTTCAAAGGAACTAAAATTATGCTACATAAAATTTGTATTATCGGTCTTGGCTATGTGGGGCTTCCGTTGGCACATGCCTTTAGCAACAAATATTCAGTCATTGGTTTTGATATCAATGAAGCGAGAATTAACGAACTCCAAAATGGTTTTGATAGGACATTAGAACTTTCGAGCAAACAAATCAAAGAAGCTCTTGCTAACGGTATGAAGTTCACGTTAGATATTCAAGAGGCACGAAACGCAAACGTTTTTATTGTAACAGTTCCAACTCCGATTAATGAAAAAAACGAACCTGATTTAACCCCGATCGTCAAATCAACGCAAACAGTGGGAAGAGTTCTGAAAAAAAACGATATAGTTATTTATGAATCGACCGTGTATCCAGGCGTTACGGAAGAGATTTGCGTACCTATTCTAGAAAAAGAGTCCGGATTACGATTTAACGAATCATTTTTTTGTGGTTACAGTCCAGAACGGATCAATCCAGGTGATAAAGAGCATACAGTAACCAAAATACTCAAAATTACTTCGGGTTCAACACCCGAAATAGCTAAAAAAGTTGACAATCTTTATAAGTCTATTATTACGGCCGGAACGCATTTGGCGCCAACCATTAAAGTTGCAGAGGCTGCCAAAGTAATAGAAAATACGCAAAGAGATGTCAATATTGCGCTCATGAACGAACTTGCAATGATTTTTGATTTGATGGGTATCAATACAAAGGATGTTATAGAAGCTGCCGCAACAAAATGGAATTTTATTAAACTTATGCCCGGGCTTGTAGGCGGGCATTGTATCGGTGTAGACCCCTATTACCTTACACATAAAGCACAAAGTTTAGGTTACATGCCAAACCTTATTTTAGGTGCAAGACAGATTAATAACGGCATGAGCAAACTCATCGTCGATAAAACAATCAAACACATGGTCAATGAAGATAAAAAACTTAAAAATGCAAATATCCTCGTAATGGGAGTAACATTCAAAGAAAACTGCCCTGACATGAGAAATTCTAAAGTGCTCGATATTATTAAAGAGTTTGAAGAGTTTCAATGCAATGTAATGGTTTACGATTATTGGGTAGACAAAAGCGACAAAGAAACAAAAAACCTCCACTTTCTTGATTCTTTGCCACTCAATACGAATAAATTCGATGCAATTGTTGTTGCAGTGGGGCACGATGAATTTAAGACCATAACAGATGAAGAATATGCAAGTATGTCAAAAGGCACACCGATCGTTATGGATGTCAAGGGGATTGTTAATACCCCTACTTGGAGACTTTAACATGCCAAACAAAAAAAATTTCGCCCTCATAGGGGCAAGCGGTTACATCGCACCGCGACACATGAAGGCTATTAAAGATACAGATCACAACTTAGTAGTTGCACTTGATCCTTATGACGGCATAGGGATTATGGACGGTCACTTTCCTCAAGCCGATTTTTTCACCGAATTTGAACGTTTTGCAAGTTTTGTAGATCAATGGCACAGAGACAAAAAACAAGCAATCGAGTACATTTCGATTGCTTCTCCCAATTATCTACATAGTTCTCATATTCGTTTCGCTCTACTCAATAACGCACATGCCATATGTGAAAAACCGCTTGTGCTTCATCCTCAAGAGATTGACACATTGTTACATATTGAAAAGCAAACAGGTAAAAAGGTTTATACTATTTTACAACTCAGGCTCCATGACTCCATTATCGCTTTAAAGAAAAAAATACAAAGCGAGTTAACACAAGACCCTGATAGACTTTATGATATTGACTTGACATATCTAACTTCTAGAGGAAAGTGGTATTTCGTATCTTGGAAAGGCGATGACGCCAAAAGTGGCGGTATAGCTTCCAACATCGGCGTTCACTTCTTTGACATGCTCTCGTGGATTTTTGGTTCTGTAGAAGAAAACAGAGTACATCTTAAACAGGCAGATGCGAATGCAGGATTTATGAAACTCAAAAATGCAAATGTCAGATGGTTTTTATCAGTCAATTATGATTATATTCCGGACGATGTTAAAGCAGCCGGTAAGACTACATACAGAAGCATTACCGTCAACGGGGAAGAATTTGAATTTTCAGAAGGCTTTACGGATTTACATACAAAAAGCTATAAAGATATTTTAGAAGGCGGTGGATTTGGACTTGAAGATGCGAGAAACTCTATCAATATAGTTTCACAAATCAGAGATTTAGCGCCACAAGGGCTTCACGGTACATATCACCCCTTTTGTGAGAAGGTTCTAAATTAAATGACCGATTACTTTGCTCATGAATCCTGCTACATAGATGCAAACGTTAACATCGGGGCGGGCACTAAAATTTGGCATTTTTCACATGTTTTAAGTGATTGCACTATAGGCGTTCATTGTTCCTTTGGACAAAATTGCGTAGTAGGACCAAAAGTGACGATTGGCAACGGTGTAAAAGTTCAAAATAATGTCTCTATCTATGAAGGTGTAGAAATAGAAGATGACGTATTTTTAGGTCCTTCTATGGTTTTTACAAATGTAATTAATCCAAGGGCTTTCATTATCAGAAAAGAGGAATTTAAAAAAACTCTTTTGAAAAAAGGTTGCAGTATTGGAGCAAACGCGACCATTGTATGCGGTGTCACAATAGGTGAATATGCGCTCATAGGAAGCGGTGCCGTAGTAAACAAAGACGTTAAGCCTTACGCACTGATGGTTGGAGTACCTGCCAAGCAAATTGGCTGGGTCGGAGTATCTGGAGAGACCTTAAAATTTCATAACAATCTAGCCCATGATGCTTATGCAACATACGAACTTTATAGGGACAATTTAAAGGTAACCACAAAATGAAGATAGATTTCGCAAACCTACAATATCAACATGAATTGTATAAAGATGAAATAGAGAATGCCATTTTAAAAGTAGCAAGAACATGTAACTTTATTATGGGAGAGGAAGTAGCAGAACTAGAAAAGAGCTTAGAAAAATTTACAGGTGCCGCACATGCCATAACTTGCAGCAACGGTACAGATGCCCTGCTCTTAGCAATGATGGCACTCAATATAAAACCGGGTGATGAAGTGATAACTACTCCTTTTACTTTTATAGCAACAGCTGAAACCATAGCATTTTTGGGAGCGACACCTGTTTTTGTAGATATTGATGAAAATACTTACAATATTGACCCGAGTAAAATTGAAGAAAAAATAACTTCAAAGACAAAGGCCATAATTCCCGTAAGTCTCTATGGGCAACCCGCAGATATGGATGCCATCAACGAAATAGCAAAAATTCATACTCTAAAAGTGATAATAGATGGCGCTCAAAGTTTTGGAAGCACTTATAATGGTATTACTGATTCAGCACTTGGAGATATAGCAACTACTTCCTTTTTCCCTGCTAAACCACTTGGATGTTATGGAGATGGCGGAGCTGTTTTTACTAACGATGAAGAACTAGCAAAGAAAATGAAAAGTTTACGACTTCATGGGCAATCTAAAAGATATCATCACAAATACATTGGGATAGGGGGAAGACTTGATACTATTCAAGCAGCAGTGTTAAATATAAAACTAAAGCACTATGTAAAAGATTTGGCTCTAAGACAAGAAGTCGCTTCTAAATATACGAAAGCCTTGGAAAATAAATCAAATTTAATCCTTCCATACATAAATGAAAAAGCGACGTCAGCTTGGGCGCAATACTCTATAAGAGTAAAAAATAGAGATACATTACAAGAACAACTAAAACTTGCTGGAATCCCAACAGCAGTACATTATCCAATGCCTTTACATTTACAAGAATGTTTTAAATATCTAGGATATAAAAAAGGAGATTTTCCTATCTCAGAGATAGTATCAGAAGAGATTATGAGTTTGCCTATGAATCCTTATTTGACAGATGAGGAGATAAAATTTATATGCAAAAATATCAAATAAAAAAAATTTTTATTTCTATAATATTGATTTTTATTGGTGTTGTTTTAGATAGGGGGGTTCAGTACACTTATGATAGATATACTTTTAAAGAACATGTGAAACATAAAAATATACAACAAGAGATTCAGAACATTGATGAGAGGTTAAATAAATTTTATTTACCATTGCAAAATGCCTTAAGTACCTCAAATGTTTTGTGGGATGACTATAAAAAAGATTATGGGAATCGAACAATTATTGAAGATATGAAAAAAGGAATTTTCAATACAGATACTTTAAAATGGCAAAGATACATGCTAAGTGTTTTTCAGCCAATTCACATTGAGATGAAAAAGATAATTGATGGAAATAAACATTTATTACTAGACAATAGTGACTTAAAAATTGAATTGGATATTTTAGTTAAACATATATCTCAGTACCAAGTAATTTTCTCACAATGGAAATCCAATGATTATACTGAAAATTTTTCTCTTATCCCGTTTCCATCAAAGATACACGATAAAATTAAATCCGATATTGATACACTTATACAGCAAAAAAAGCAATTAGCTGAGAAGCTAAATGATCACTAAACTAAAACCAAAATCAGAATTTAGCAAGAATGTTCTTACCCTTATGACAGGTACGACGATTGCACAAGCTATTCCTATTGCTATTAGTCCAATACTTACTAGAATATACACTCCTGAAGATTTTGGTGTTTTTGCTCTTTTTGTAGCCATTACCTCTATCTTTGGAAATATTGCAAATGGTCGTTATGAGTTGGCTATCATGCTTCCAAAAAAAGATGACGATGCTATAAATATTTTTGCTTTAGGGTTTATTATCACTGCAGTTATTTCGCTGTTTCTTTTACTTTTAGTAATAATATTTAATGAGTATTTTACAAAACTACTAAACAATGATGAGATAAGTATATGGCTCTATTTTGTACCAATTACAGTTTTTTTTACAGGGCTTTGGAATATACTAAACTACTTTAATAATCGTAAAAAACAATACAAAGATATAGCAAAAGCCATTATCATAAAGTCTATCGCAACGGCTATAGTTCAACTAAGTGTAGGATTTATAAAATCAGGTGCTACAGGGCTTATAAGTGGGCAGATACTTTCTCAACTATTTGCAAATACAAAACTACTATCAAATATCATAAAAGATAAAATACTTTTATCAAAAATATCAAAAGTAAAGATAATAGCTTTAGCCAAAAGATATAAAGATTTTCCAAAGTTTTCTATGTGGGCAGCACTTGCAAATACTCTTTCGCAAAACTTGACAAATATTTTGATCTCAAGTTTTTATAGTGTAGCTACACTTGGATTTTATTCTCTAGTACAAAGAATACTTGGAATGCCAGCATCATTAATAGGTGGATCAATAGGGCAAGTGTTTTATCAACAAGCTACAAAAGAAAAACAACAAACAGGAAAGGCCATAAAAACTTTTAACAGTACAGTTAAGAAACTCATCATCATAGGTTTACCATCATTTGGGATACTCTTTTTTATAGTAGAAGATTTATTTGCTTTTGTATTTGGTGAAGAGTGGAGAATAGCAGGAGTTTACGCTCAGATTGTTATACCTTTGTTTTTTATAAGATTTGTAGTTAGTACAGTTAGTATGCTTAATATGGTATTTGAAAAAAACCTAAATGGACTTTTTATCCAATTAATTTTGCTAGGTACAATGCTATTAATTTTTCTATTCTCCCATTTAAATAATATAGTATTTGAAGAGTTTTTAATTTTGATGACATCTATATTATTTTTAGAATTTATAGGGCTTTATATATACTTGTTAAATTTATCAAAAAAAGGACAAAAATGCAAACAAAAGTAAAAAAATACAATGGTATAGAATATACATATTCATCTGATTGGATACACTATTTGGAAACAGAAGAACACTGGAGGCTATATTGGCAACAACAAAAGCTAATGGAAAATTATTTAAAGCCAAGTGATAGAATTTTAGAAATAGGTGTGGGAACTAGCTTTACAGCAAATTATTTAAAATCTAAAAACTATGAAGTAACAACATTTGATATAGATGATGAAAAAAAACCAGATATAATAGGAAATATTGTAGAATATGATTGGAAAAGTGAAAAATTCTCTCACATTTTAGCATTTGAAGTATTTGAACATATACCATATGAAGAATTTCAAAAAGCACTGTCAAAATTACACTTAGTTGCAGATTATATGTTTTTAAGTCTACCGCTTAATAAAAGAACTATATTTGAGCTTGATATCAAGCTTCCTAAATTAAAAAAAAGACATTTTAGTTTATTAATTAATAAAAATAAAATTACTACTAAAAATCATTTTTGGGAAGTTGGTTATGATAAATTTTGTGACTCTTACATAGAAAATGACTTTTTAGACAAAGGATATCAAATTGTTCAAAAAACAACAAAATTTTCATTTATTTATTATGTGTTGAAATCGATAAAATAAAAACAATGAACAAATACTTAAACCCAAAAAGCTATCTAAACTTTGCACTAAACAAGTTTATGAAACTACTTTCTCCTCTCATAAAAAGTTGGGAAAAAAAGTATGTAAAAAAATACGCCAATCAACCCTTAAAACATCAACCAGTGTTCATAATAGGTGCACCTAGAACTGGTAGCACAATACTTTATCAAACACTGACAAATCAGCTTGATGTACTGTATGTAGATAATTTGATTTGTAAGTTTCACAAAAACTTCTTTTTTGGTTTTTGGTTAAGCAATAAATTTTTTAAACATAAAGCTCATAACTGTTTTAAATCAAATCACGGTGATACATCAGCTTGTGGATTGCATGCACCCAGTGAGTGTGGAGGGTTCTGGTATAGATGGCTTCCTGCAGACAGACATTTTATAGATTATAATGACATTACAGATGAAATGGTAATACAGATAAGGGATGAGATTACGGCAATTATTAACTATTTTGATAAGCCACTAATTTTCAAAAATTTAAATGCGGGACAAAGGCTTAGACTTTTACACAAATGTTTTCCCGAAGCAAAACTAATTTTCATAAAAAGAAATACTCTATTTACTGCTCAATCTATTTTAAAAGCAAAAAGAAAAGTGGGAATAGCAGATACTGATTTTTGGTCTGTCATGCCAAAGAATGTAAGAGAACTTCAAAATCGTAATATATATGAACAAATAATCAATCAAATATATTTTTTAGAAAAACAAATTGTTAAAGACAATAGACTATTTAATAATAAAAATTTTTTGATAATAAATTACAAAGAACTTGAAAAAACTTTAGAAGATGTCGTGACTATGTGTCAAAAGTTTATAAATACACATGAAAAAGCAAAGTTTCAGAAAGCCGAAATAAAAGTAACGGAAGAAATATCATTAAAAGAGGATGAGATAAAAGCTTTTCAAGAGCAAATAGAAAAGCTCGATTGGGTGAACTATAGTGACAAATAAAGAGAAATATAAAGAGTTTTGCCAGAAAGAAAAGGACATGCCTATCTTTAGCAGAGATTGGTGGCTTGATAGTGTTTGTGGTGAAAATAATTGGGATGTGGGACTTTTTGAGAAAGGTGGAGAGATTTGGGCATCTTTACCTTATCAAAAAACAAAAAAAGCTATATTTGAAATAATAACTATGCCAATACTTACACAAACTATGGGTATATACATAAAATATCCTCCAAAACAAAAATATTATAAAAAATTATCCTGGGAAAAAGAAGTTATGGAAAATCTTATTTTAAATCTTCCGAAAATAGATTCTTTTTCACAAAATTTTCATCACGTTATTACAAACTGGCTTCCTTTTTACTGGGCTGGATTTGAACAATCAACAAGATTTACATATATTATAGAAAATATTAGTATTGAAGATTTAGAAAAAAACTTTGCAACAGACATAAGAAGAAGAAGAAGAAAAGCTAATGAATTAGGAATTGAGATAATAGAAAGTGAAGATATAAAAACATTTTACAAACTAAACACAATGACTTTTATCAGAAAGAATATAAATATATCGTACAGTTTTGAATTTGTAAAAAATCTTTTTGAAAAATGTAAACAAAACGGTGCTGTAAAAATGTATTTTGCAAAATATCAAGATAAGATAATAGCTGTAAACTTTTTAGTATATGATGATAAGACGGTTTATTATCTTATGGGTGGTATTCATCCAGATTTTAAAGATTTAGGTGCTATGGATGCCATACAATTTAAAAGTATCAAATTTGCATTGGAGAGTGGACGAGCTTTTGATTTTGAAGGAAGTATGGTAGAGAGTATTGAAAAGTATTTTAGGAGTTTTGGAGCTGTTCAAAAACCATATTTTACAATATCAAAAACAAACTCTAAGCTTTTAAAAATAAGAAAACTTATAAAAGAAATCATTAATGCTTAAAATCAAGATACCCAACAACAACACAATAGAACGAAAATACATTATATATGTAATATTTAGCGAATTTCTAGGTCTTGAGTATGACTTAGAAATAGGTTCTAACGATTATGAAATAGAACTTAATTATAAAAAACTCACTATAAAAGACACATTTTTTTCTAAATACCCAAACGATTTAGAATATCTACAAGTTGAAAACATTCCTAAAAAAATAGAACAAATAGATATCTTTGCAGCTAGTTTTTTCATGCTAACAAGATGGGAAGAATATGTAAATAAAAATAGGGATAACCACAATAGATTTCCTGCAACCGAAAGTTTGGCTTATAACCAAGGATTTTTAAATACACCTATAATAAATGAGTATCTAGAAACACTAAAAAGCATGCTCTTACAATTAGACACTAATTTAAAATTTAAAAATCATGCGTTTAGATGCTACGTAACTTGTGACGTAGATCAACCGTTTGATTGTACTACAGAAAATTTAAAAAATTTCATCAGAGCAAGTGTTGGAGACATACTTAAACGAAAAAGTATAAAAGAGTTTGCAAAAAGAATAAGAAGATATATTTACAATAAATTTGGAAGCTATAAGTATGATGAGAATTATACTTTTGAATGGTATATTAATACATGTGAAAAAGCCGGAATTCAAACCACCTTCTATTTTATACCATCTAACATAGAAGCTCAAAACGGATGTTATGAACTACACGATAAAAAAATTCAAAATCTTTTAAAATACATAGCCTATCGAGGTCATGAGATAGGTGTGCATGGAAGCTATCAAACATATCAAGATAAAGAAAAAGCAAAATTTCAAAAAAATATCATTGATGATATTTTGAATAGTTTGGAAATATCTCAAAAAGTCATAGGAAATAGACAACATTATCTGCGATGGGATAGTTCTATTACTCCAGCAGTTTTAGAATATGCAGGATTTGATTATGATACTACTGGTTCTTACGCTGACAGACCTGGTTTTAGATATGGAGTTTGTTACGAGTTTAGTATGTTTGATTTTTTAAATAGAAAAAAACTAAATCTCAAACAAAAACCGCTCATTGTAATGGAATGCTCTATTATAGATAACTCTTATATGGGTTTAGGCTATAGTGAGAAAACATCTAAAATTATGAAAGACTTAAAACAAAAATGTTTTAAATATGGTGGTGATTTTTCAATCCTTTGGCACAACAGTCACTTTAAAACAGAAGAAGCTAAAAAAATGTTTGAGGAAATAATCAATGCTTGATATTTTTATCATTAAACTTCTTTTGTCATACCGAAACGGTTTTACAAATCTCTTAAGATAGGATAAAAAAGGTTCTTAGGTCTACAAAACGAGACCTTTTTAAGGATTTTAGAAGTCAACAAATAAAAAGGAAATGATGAAAAATGAATATATTGCACTTAACCCATACAGATATAAATTCTGATTCAAGAATTTTAAAAGAGATGAATAGTATTGCTAATGCCTTTAACAATATTAACGTAATAGGAATAGGAGTTAAACTTGATGAAGAATCACATAAAACAAAAAGAAATGAAATCTTAGAAATTTATTCAATCAGTTTAATATCAAGACGTTGGAGGTTTTTACCTAGTATTATTCGCCACTTTTTATCATTAATCGAACTAACTTCAAAAATGCTATTTAAAGCTTTAAAACTAAAACCACAAATAATTCATTGCAATGATACATTAGTTTTACCTCTTGGTGTAATCATAAAACTTTTTACAGGTGCCAAACTAATATATGATGCGCACGAATTAGAATCTAATAGAAATGGGTTATCAAACACCTTAGGAAAAATGACACTATATGTAGAAAAGTTGCTTTGGAAATTTATCGATAAATTGATAGTTGTAAGTCCCTCAATATCAACTTGGTATCAAAAAAATATTGGTATAAAACCAACTGAAATAATCCTAAATTCCCCAGTATTAAATGAAAATGATATAAATGCTAAAAATAATAAATTATATTTTAGAAATAAATTCAAGATATCTGAAAGCTCAAAAATCTTTTTATATATTGGTATTCTTGGAGAAGGTAGAGGAATAGATTTGATTGTTGAAGCGTTTAAAAAAAATGATTTATCCTCACATCTTATTTTTTTAGGATATGGAGAATTAAAAGACAAGTTAATAGATTTATCAAAGGAATACCAAAATATACATGTACACGATGCAGTTCCCCATAATGAAGTAGTATCTATTGCAAAAAGTGCTGATGTAGGACTTTGTTTTATTCAAAATGTCTCATTGAGTGATTATTACTGTTTGCCTAATAAACTTTTTGAGTATGCTTTTGCAGAAATACCTGTATTAGCATCTAAGTTTCCTGATATTGCAACAGTTGTTCAAAAATACAACTTAGGTAAATGTAGTGATTTAGATTCAAAAAGCATTTATCATGCAATCAAAGAATTTGAAGTGATGGAAAAACTGCCTACTATAAATGCAAATAACTTGTATGATTTAAGTTGGAATGCTCAAGAAGAAAAACTAGTTAAAATGTATGAAGATATTATAAGAAGTATTACTAAGGAGAAAAAATAATATGTGTGGAATATTTGGAGAAATTTCAAAATACAAAATAAATAAAGAAAAATTCACTAAATTAGTTAAACATTCAGAGCAAAGAGGAATTGATTCTAGTGGATTAGTTTATTATGAACATGATAAATACAAAATAGCCAGAGCTGATTATAACATTGAAAGACTATTGAAAAAAGTCAAGCCATATGAGTGCAAAATAGTTTTAGGGCATAGCAGGCTTATCACAAATGGGTTAGGAGATAATCAGCCCGTAGTAAGAGATAATATTTGTGCCATACATAATGGAATTATAGTAAATGAAAAAGAAGTTTGGGAAAAACTTACAGTTAAGAGACAATATAAAATTGATTCAGAGGTTATAGTAGCAATTACAGAAGAACATCTCAAAAACTATGGTGCAATATCAGAAATACCAAATAAAGTATTGACTCTTTGTCGAGGTATTGTAGCATGTGCATTAGTTTTGCCCGAGTATGGAAAATTATTACTCTTTTCAAATAATGGGAGTCTTTATGTAGGGTATTGTGCAGAAGATATCTATTTTGCATCTGAGCGATATGCGCTCGATCAGATACATTGTAATGATATTCATCAAATAAAAGATGAAGCACTGATATTAGATATACCTGCTTCAAATGAAAAGTTATCTATATTAGATGAAAACCATAGAACAGAAAACCTCATACCTGAATTTCAATTTAATAAAAATCAAGAAAAACTACTCCAATTTAAGAAACCAAATATCAAACGATGTACAAAGTGCATATTACCTGAAACTATGCCTTTTATAAAATTTGATGAAAACGGTGTTTGTAACTATTGCCATAGCTATAAACCAAGAAATAAACCAAGACCAAAAGAAGAGTTATTTAAACTAGTAGAACCTTATAGAAGATCTGGAAAAGAGCTTGACTGCATAGTGCCATTTTCAGGTGGCAGAGACAGTTGCTATGGATTGCACCTAATAGTAAAAGAGTTAGAGATGAAACCAGTAACTTACACTTATGATTGGGGAATGGTAACGGACCTTGGAAGAAGAAATATAAGTCAAATGTGTGGTGATATGGGAATAGAAAATATTATTGTAGCGGCAGATATATCTCAAAAAAGAAAAAATATTAAAATGAACCTACAAGCATGGCTAAAATCCCCTCATTTAGGCATGATGGCAATGCTGACTGCCGGGGATAAGCACTTTTTTAGATATGTAGAAGATATTAAAAAACAAACGGGTATTAATCTTAACCTTTGGGGCGTCAATCCTCTTGAAGTGACACATTTTAAAACAGGTTTTTTAGGAATAGCTCCTGACTTTGAAGAAAAAAGAGTTTATAGTCACGGAGTTATAAAACAGCTCAGATATCATAGCAAGAGGTTTAAAGCTATGCTTGAGAGTCCTAGTTATTTCAACAGCTCTTTATGGGATACTCTTTCAGGTGAATATTATAGAAGCTTTACGGAAAAAAGAGATTATTATCATATTTTCGATTACTGGAGATGGGATGAAGAGACCGTTGATAATACTCTTATTAACGGTTACAATTGGGAAACAGCAGTCGATACTACTACAACTTGGCGCATAGGAGACGGTACGGCAGCATTTTATAATTATGTTTACTATACTGTGGCTGGATTCACAGAACATGATACATTCAGAAGCAACCAAATCAGAGAAGGTCAGCTAACAAGAGAAAATGCTCTTAAATTAGTAGAAGATGAGAACAGACCAAGATATCAAAATATTAGATGGTATTTAGATACATTAGGGATAGATTTTGAAGAGGTCATTAAAATTGTCAATTCTATACCAAAACTTTACAAAGAAGATTAGTATATGAATATACTTTGTATTTCAAAATATGCAAGTCCTCCAAACTATAGCAAGATGCCTGCAAGATTGTTTGTCTTAGCAAAAGAATTTATCAAGCTAGGGCATCAAGTTACCATATTAACTTCTGATTCAAACCACTTTTCAACTTATCCACATACACAAGAGACCTATAACTTTGAAGTAGTTGAGAGTGTACCGCTATGTTGGATTAAAACAAAAAAGTATATAAAAACTGCTTCTATTGATAGAGTTTTGAGTTGGTTTGATTTTGAACGAAAACTTTTTATGTTGGATTTAAAAAAACTAGATAAACCTGATGTAGTTTTGGTTTCCTCCTTATCAATATTTTCTATCATTTATGGATATTATTTAAAAAAGAAGTTTAATGCATTTTTAGTGTTTGAAATACGGGATATTTGGCCTTTAACAATGATAGAGGAAGGTGGATTTTCAAAATGGAATCCTTTAGTTTTATTGATTAGCTTCATTGAAAAGTTCGGATATAAAAAAGCTGATTTGATTGTAGGCACTATGCCAAAACTTGATATGCATGTTAAAAATATTTTGGGGTATGAAAAGCCATTTCATTGTTCACCTTTGGGATTTGACCCAATAAATTATCAAGAAAAATTGGTGGATAAGAATCCTTTTGATGAAGTATTTCCAAAAGATAAAATTATAGTAGGTTATGCAGGAAGTATGGGAATCACCAATGCTCTTGAACCCTTTATAGAAGCAATTAAACTTTCGAATGAAAATGAAAATATTCATTTTATGTTGGTAGGAAGTGGTGATTTAAAGACTACTTTTGAAAAACAGTTAAAAGATTGTATGAATGTGACTTTTTTACCTAGAATAGGGCAAAATGAAGTTAAATATTTTTTACAGAAATGTGATATTTTATATCTATCGACAAAAAATTCAAAGGTATGGAAATATGGTCAGTCTATGAATAAAATTGTTGAATATATGCTAGCTTCAAAACCAATAATTGCATCATATAGCGGCTATCAATCAATGGTTAATGAAGCTAAATGCGGCTATTTTGAAAATACTTTAAATGCGAATCATTTAAAAGAAAAAATTTTAAATATCGTTAATTTAGATGAGAATGAGAGAAAAACGCTTGGAGAAAATGGTAAAAAATGGATTTATCAAAATAGACAATATTCACAATTAGCAAAAGAATATATTGATAAAATAAATAAGTTGAGATCATAAAAATGGTTAAATTAATATTTGATAGAAGCTTGGCACTTATTTTGATAATTTTATTTTTTCCTATTTATCTACTAGTGGGTTTAGTTGTTTTTTTTAAAATGGGTACACCTATTTTGTTCAAGCAAAAACGTCCGGGAAAAAATGGAAAAATTTTCAGTGTTTATAAATTCAGAACCATGATTAATGATACTGACAAAGACGGCAACCTTCTTCCCGACGCGCAAAGGCTTGGCGGCGTGGGTAGATTTATAAGAAGTACGAGTCTCGATGAGCTTCCCCAGCTCTTTAACGTACTCAAAGGGGAGATGAGTTTTGTAGGTCCGCGCCCTCTTTTGGTAGAATATCTCGAACTTTACGACGACGTACAAAAAAAACGTCACGACGTCAAACCCGGGATTACGGGGTGGGCGCAGGTAAACGGGCGCAATGCGATCAGCTGGGAGCAAAAATTTGCTTACGACGTATGGTATGTAGAGCACCGTTCGTTTTGGCTCGATATGAAGATACTTTGGCTCACTTTTTTAAAGGTATTTCAAAGAAAGGGCATCAATGCAGATGCACATGCCACGACGGAAAAATTCAAAGGAACTAAAAATGACGCATAACCGTTTTGAAAACTGGCAATACCCCCAAATTGAGGAGGGTAAACCCACCAAATACAACTGGATCGTTCAAAACAAAGAGGGGTTAGAGTTAGGGTATGCCACCGATATAGGTGCTTTTACCTACATCAACGCCAAATACGGCGTCGTGATCGAAGAGGATGTGCAGATAGGTTCTCACTGCTCGATCTATTCCATCTCGACCATCGACGCCAAACAAGGGAAAGTGATTCTGAAAAAAAACGCTAAAATCGGCAGCCATACGACCATCATGCCAAACGTCACCGTCGGCGAAAACTCGATTATCGGCGCGCACAGTCTCGTACTTTGCGATATCCCCGATAATGTTGTGGCATTCGGAGTTCCTGCAAAGGTGGTACGAGCTATCCATGAATAAAAGAATTTTTCTAAGCGCGCCCCACATGGGCGGCAATGAACTAGGCTACATTGAGCAGGTGTTTGAGAGCAACTACATCGCGCCGCTGGGCGCATTTGTCGATAGTTTTGAAGAAAGCATCAAAACCTATACGGGTGCACAACATGCCTTGGCAACCACGAGCGGCACGGCGGCGATCCACTTGGCACTTCGGGTGCTTGGCATCGGCGCGGGGGATGACGTACTCGCTTCCACTTTTACCTTCATCGGTTCGGTCAATGCCATTTTGTACCAAGGCGCAAACCCCGTTTTTATCGACAGCGACAAAGAGTCGTGGAACCTCTCGCCGCAGCTTTTGGAGCACTATCTTTTGACATGCCAAAAGAAACCCAAAGCGCTTATCCTCACCCATCTTTATGGCATGTGCGCCGATATCGAGACGATAGCGCAGGTGTGCAGGCTTCACGGCATCTACCTTATCGAGGATGCGGCGGAGTCTTTGGGTGCTACTTTTGGGGGCAAACATACGGGAACCTTCGGCGATTTTGGAGTGTATAGTTTTAACGGCAACAAGATCATCACCACAAGCGGCGGCGGGATGCTTGTTAGCGCCAACGAGGAGTGGATCGCCAAAGCAAAGTTTTACGCTACCCAAGCAAAAGAGCCTTTTTTACACTATGAACATGAAGAGTACGGCTACAACTACCGAATGAGCAACGTTTTAGCCGCCATCGGCGTGGGGCAGATGGAGGTATTAGAGGAGCGCGTGGCAAAAAAACGGCAGATTTTTGCGTGGTATAAAGAGTTTTTAGCACAGGAGCCTGCCATAGAGTTTATGCCCGAACTCCCAAACTCTCGGGGCAACCGATGGCTCAGCGCACTCACATGCCAAACAAAATCCCCCGCTTTGATTATCCAAGCACTCGAACACATCAACGTCGAGAGCCGCCCTTTATGGAAACCAATGCATATGCAGCCCCTTTTTGCACATGCCAAGGCAGTTGTGGACGGAACCTCGCAAAATCTGTTTGAAAACGGGGTGTGTTTGGCAAGCAGTACAACCATGAGCAAAGAGGATGTGCAAATGATTTGTGAGGCGATAGTCAATGTTTAAACCCTCCGCAACCAAAAGGATGATCTTTTTTCTTTTTTTCGATACCTTATTTTCCTTTTTTACTCTATTTCTGGCGTATAACCTCAGGTTTAATTTCGATATTCCTCCCGAATTTATGGACTCTTTTTACAAAGTTTTTTTCATCATTCTTTTGCTTAAAACAGCCTCGCTGGGGTATTTTAAAATCTACCGCGTCACATGGAGATTTTTTGCTCTGAGTGAAGCAAAAAAGCTTTTTTATGCCCATCTTGTCGCATATGGAGCTTTTACGATTCTCTATCTTCTTTTTTTGGATGAGACCCTTTTTGCACGGAGCATCATCGTTATCGACTTTTTTCTCTCCTTTGTTTTTATAGGCTTTTTTAGGATCGCCAAACGGCTTATTTTAGAGAGTGAAAACAACCGCCATATGAAAAAAACCCTCATCTTGGGTGCCACTCCCTACGCCCAAACGCTTATCAAACAAAAAAAAGAGTTCTACATCAGCGCTATTATTGCTCTTGATGATTCCGATAGTATTCTTGAGAGCTATATCTCAGGTATCCGCGTTCAAGCTCTCGATGCGCTTGAGTCGATTGTTGCAAACGAAAAGATCGAGTGTGTCGTCATTGTAGAAAAAATAGAGCAAACAAAACTCAATGCCATCTACGCGCGACTCGAAAAGCTGGGTATTTTTGACATCAAAATAGCTTTTATCGACAGCGAAGAAGCGCGCATAAAGAACCTCTCTATCGAAGACCTCCTAGCACGCCATCCGCAAGATTTGGACAAAAGTGCCATTCAAAACTTTATAGCCGACAAAACGATCCTAATCACGGGTGCGGGAGGGAGCATCGGAAGCGAAATCAGCCGCCGATGCGCCCATTTCGGTGCCAGACAACTGATTCTTTTGGATCATAGCGAATACAACCTCTACACCATTGCCGAAGAGCTCGCACCCTACAACCCCGCTTTAGTGATGCAGTCGGTGATCGACAAAGAGCTTTTAGAAAAAACGTTTGCGAAGTACATGCCACAAATCGTGATCCATGCCGCGGCATACAAACACGTACCGCTTGTTGAGGAAAACATAAGCGAAGCGATACGCAACAATGTTTTGGGAACGAAGAACACCATCGACTGCGCCATCGCACACCGCGCGGAGAAATTCGTTCTTATCTCCACCGACAAAGCGGTACGCCCCACCAACGTCATGGGCGCCACCAAACGAATCTGCGAACTTTATGCGCAAAACGTAGTTTCTTTAGAAAATACTGTTTTTGAGAAAAATTCAGAAAATACAGTTTTTGAAGAAAACAATGTTTCTTCCAAAAACGTGATTGCTTCGCAACATGCCAAGAAAAAAACGGAGATCGTCGCCGTACGATTCGGCAATGTTTTAGGCAGCAGCGGCAGCGTCATTCCCAAGTTTAAAACCCAAATCGAAAACGGCGGTCCCATCACCGTAACCCATCCCGATATCACCCGCTACTTTATGCTTATCCCCGAAGCGTGCGAACTTGTTTTGCAAGCGGCAAGCATCGGCAGAGGAGGCGAGATATTCATCCTCGACATGGGGGAACCGATCAAAATCGTCGATCTGGCAAAAAAGATGGTGGAACTCAGCGGCAAAGAGGATATACGCATAGAGTTTAGCGGTCTAAGAAGCGGGGAAAAACTCTACGAAGAGCTTCTCATCGATGAGAGCGAAGCACAAACACAGTACCAATCGATCATGGTCGCGGGGCAAACCCCCTATGAGATCGAAAAACTCAACAGCGATATTGCCGACCTTCTCTCGTGCGAGGACAAACTCTCAAAACTCAAAGAGATCGTGCCCGAATTTACTCATAACCCAAACTAAAAGCCTTGGCATGTACAAAAGCGACATGCCAAGAAAAAATCTATTTCAAAAGGTTTTCTATCCTTTTTTGAAGCGGCGGGTGGGAGCTAAAGAGACTCATAAAATTGCCGCCGCTGATCCCGAATGCCGCCATCTCTTTGGGAAGCGAAGGGTTCTCTTTGAGCGATTGAAGTTTTTTAAGGGCATTGACCATTTTATGGGTTCCTACAAGTCTTGCACTCGCCTCATCCGCACGGTACTCCCGAAAACGACTAAACCACATCACGATGATCGATGCCAAGATCCCAAGCACCATCTCGGCAATAAAAACCGTCGCGTAATACCCTATTCCATAGCCGTCTCTGCTTTTAAAAACCGCTTTGTCTATAATGTTGCCGATGATGCGCGCCAAGAAAATCACCAACGCGTTCACCACACCCTGAATAAGCGAGAGCGTCACCATATCGCCGTTTGCAACATGCCCTATCTCATGTGCCAAAACCCCCTCGATCTCCTCTTTGTTCATCACCTGCATCAACCCGCTAGAGACCGCTACGAGTGCATCGTCTCTGTTCCACCCCGTGGCAAACGCGTTGGGTGCTCCCTCGTAGATCCCCACTTCGGGCGTTTTTATCCCCGCCTGATGGCTAATCTCTGAGACCCTTTGGTAGAGCCACATCATCTCTTTGTCGCGGATAGTGTCAGGGTCGAGAATCTCCACCCCCATTGAGCGTTTTGCCATCCATTTTGAGAGCAAAAGGGAGATAAAACTCCCTCCCATCCCGATCACAAGCGCAAATCCCAAGAGCGAAGTGTAACCGCTGCCAAGCGTCCTATCAAGCCCCAAAAGCTTTGTCGTCAAAAGCAGCACCGCCATAACAGCCAAGTTCGTGAGTAAAAACAATACAATTCTCATCAAAAGACTCCTTTTTTTGCACTATTGTACTTTGAAATTATAAATTTTTATGACAAAAATATTGCAACATGCCATACTTTTTTCTTTTGACATGCCAAGAGTGTATAATTTCCCAAATACAAAACGGATACGATTATGGCAAAGAAAAAAATCCTTTATGAGTGCCAACACTGCGGTTTTACGACCCCTAAATGGATGGGCAAATGCACCAACTGCGGCGGATGGGACTCCTTTATAGAGCTGAGCGAACACCAACAAGAGGTGATAAAACAGACAAAATCTTCCTCTTCCAGCGGCGCAAAAGCGTTACCTATCACCGAAATTATCGAAAACGAGGTGTATCGTTTCACCTCTTTGGACAAAGAACTCGACATGGTGCTAGGCGGCGGCATAGTCCCCGGTTCCCTCACCCTTATCGGGGGGAGTCCGGGGGTGGGAAAATCGACTTTGCTTTTAAAAGTGGGTTCCAACATAGCCTCAAGCGGCAAAAACGTCCTCTACGTCACGGGGGAAGAATCGGCGGGGCAGATCAAACTGCGCGCCAACCGCCTCAAATCAAACCAACCGAACCTTTATCTCTTGAGCGAGATACGCTTAGAACAGGTTTTAGTGGAACTCGAACACCGCAAGTACGATTTTTTGATTATCGACTCCATCCAAACCCTCTACTCCGAAGCGATCACCTCGGCTCCCGGATCGGTAACGCAGGTGCGCCAGATCACCTTCGATCTGATGCGCATCGCCAAAGAGAAAGATTTGGCTATCTTTATCATCGGGCAT
>Ga0265295_1002103_pt1 | contig 32785 bp, 27 predicted proteins | sample Munlansysbiofilm_FD_192503 | JGI IMG/M metagenome (GOLD analysis project Ga0265295, IMG submission 192503) | Leachate microbial communities from a municipal landfill in Southern Ontario, Canada - Methane capture system biofilm | ecosystem: Engineered > Solid waste > Landfill > Unclassified ... | reverse complement strand
CTCCTGGGGGATGTTGATGGCGAACATGATGTCCTTGCCACTCTTCACCACAGTGTCGCTCCACAGTGCGATCTCGTACATGTCGCCTCTGGAGTTGCCCAGGTCCCGTGCATATCTGAACAGGCTTGCATTGCCCAGGAAGCCCTCGTCGATGGAGACGACCCTGATGCGGGGATGCGCCTTGAAGATCCCGATGGCCTCTTCAACGGAGATATCCTTCTTGGGTGTCAGCAGGACGGTGATGATATGGCCGTGGGTCACCGGGGTATGGACCAGGATGCCTGTAGCCTCGATGTGGGGCATGATGGTCATCAGGTCCAGGGCCTGGTGGCTGGGGGCCTTGTCGATCTGCAGTGCATTGGTCAGCCCGCGGTGATAGTCGCCGGGGTCGGCGACGCGACGGATGATCGTGATGGCGACCTTCTCCGCCCCGACAGCCCTGTCCAGGCAGTCCACAGCCCTGATGAGGCCGGTGGTGTTGCACGAGGTGAGCTTCAGGAAGTCGGCTCCGACACCCTCTTCGTAGTTTGCATACCCATGGAAGAAGACATCTGCAACCGAGTTCTTCTCCCCACCCTGGAATACAGCCTTCTTGCCATACTTCTCATACAGGGCCTTGTTCTTCAGCCCGACACCTGCACTGGTGGCATCGAGCATGATGTCCACCTGCTTGACCAGATCCTCCAGCGTTCCGCTGATGGGAATGCCGGCATCATCGAGGGCCTTGCGATTGTCAGGGGCTGCAGTGTAGAGCTTGTAGGGCATGCCCCTCTCCTTCAGTGCACGGACACTCAGTGTCGGGGCCACATCGGCGACCCCCACCAGCTCCATATCGCCTTGCAGGGCAACACCGTCAGCAAGCCTCTGTCCTATTACGCCATAGCCGGCTACTCCGACCTTGATTTTGTTTGCCATATCGTACTCCTCCTATATGTTTGCAGTCTTTCGAATGTATGAACGTGCCATCTGGGCATATTCAAACGCATTGGCCAAGGCCGGGTCCTGCTCTGCCTCGACAACCCACCAACCTGAGTAACCAGCCTTTTTCAATGCAGCGAAGACAGGTGCGAAATCGATGCAACCGTCCCCTGGGATGGTGAACACACCCTCCTTAACCGCCTTGAGGAAGGACCACTTTCCTTCTTTGGCCTTCTCAAGCCTCTCCTTGCGGACATCCTTGAGGTGCACATGCCAGATCCTGTCCATCCACTTGTTCAAGGTGGCCATATGGTCCTCACCTGAGAAGACCAGATGCCCTGTGTCGTACAGAAGCCCTACCAAGGCGGGGTCTGTATGCTCCATCAGGCGGTCGATCTCGGCATTGGTCTGGATGCCTGTACCCATATGGTGGTGGTAGGTAAGGCGCAGGCCCCGCTCCTTTGCCCTGAGGCCGAGCTTGTTCATGCCCTCGGTGACCTTCTTCCAATCCTCGTCGGTGAAGGTCGGCTTGGCATCAAAGACCGGCAGGTCCTGTCGGCCCTGGATGGAGTTGCCCTGCTCGGCCACCCCGACCACCTTCGCACCCATCTCCTTGAGGAAGTCGCAGTGTGCAATGAAGTCCTTCTCAACCTGCTCGTAGCTCTGGGTTGTGAGGAACATGCTGAACCATGCATTGCATATCTGCAGGCCCCTCAGCTTGAGGGCTTTCTTCAGTACCTCGGTATCCTTGGGATACTTGTTCCCCACCTCCGAACCCGTATAGCCTGCAAGGGCCATCTCGCTGATGCACTGCTGGAAGGTGTTCTCCCCTCCAAGTTCAGGCAGGTCGTCATTTGTCCATGCGATGGGTGCGATGCCAAGTAAAATGTTCGAATCGTTCATTGTTTCTTCCTCTCTAGAATTTTCTTGTTTTTTCAATTTCAAGCTGCATCTCTTTCCAGGCATCAACCACCTCAGGGTTGCTGGAAACCTCAGCTGTTCCCACTCGCCACCAGGACTCGTACCCATCGGTCATGGACTTGGGCGCCACATGCACATGGATGAGGCTCGAGCGCTCTTCCTTGAGGGCCTTCTGGGTAGCCTCCTTGAGTTCTTCCAAGGTGGTTGCCGTGAAGCCTGCGGCCCCCCAGCTCTGGGCATTGAGGGCGTAGTCGACACTCAATGAATTTCCGGTAAGCCTGCCGGTGCTCGCTTCACGCTTTCTCCACTCGTTGCCGTAGTGGACGATGCCCTGGCTGTTCTGCAGATTGTCGATGCAGTGGAAGCCCGCATTGTCCAAGACCACAACGATGATCTTCTTGCCCTCCTGGATGGAGGTGAGCAGCTCGGTATGGAGCATCGTGTACGCCCCATCACCTATGATCGCTACAATATCACGATCTGGATGGGCGATCTTGGCCCCCAGTGCCCCTGCCACCTCATAGCCCATGCAGGAGAAGGCGTACTCCATGTGGTAGGTTCCCTCTTTCCTCGTTCTCCAAACACGCTGCATGTCACTGGGAATTGAGCCCGAGCCCGATACCACAATGGTCTCGGGGGGAAGGAGCCTGTCGTTGAGCTCCCCAAGCACCCGAGCTTGTGAGAGTGCATGGTCAAGCTCCTCACTGTAGAGGCGGTCCACCTCCGTATTCCAGAGGCTCTTCTCCTCCTCAATCCTCTTGCCCCATTTGGAGCGGTATCCTTGTGCCTTGAGCTTCTCAGTAATGGCAACCAGGGTCACCTTGGCATCGGCAACGATGGGAAGGCTGTTCAGCTTGTAGGCATCGAAGCTTGCAACGTTGATGGAGAGGAAGCGTGCCTCAGGATTCTGGAACAGCCACTTCGAACAGGTGGTGAAGTCTCCCATCCTTGTCCCCACTGCCAGGATGAGGTCGGCTTCCTTGGCGAGGCGGTTTGCAGCCTGGCTGCCGGTGACCCCAAGCCCTGAGAGGTTATAAGCATCATCCCAGAGGATCGTTCCCTTTCCTGCCTGGGTCTCCCCAAAGGGGATGTGGAGGGCTTTGCAAAATGAGCTGAGAGCCTCTCCTGCCTCAGAGTAGCGCACGCCGCCACCGAGGACCACAAATGGTTTTTTAGCTTTTGTGATAGCCTCGACGGTCCGTCCTACCTGACTTGTGGTGGGCAGGCGTCGCTCTATATGGTGGACCCTCTTCTCAAGGAATTCGACCGGATAGTCAAATGCTTCGCCCTGCACATCCTGAGGAAGCGCCACCGTGACGGCCCCGGTCTCAGAGGGGTCGGTAAGGACACGCATTGCATTGAGCATAGCACTCATCAGCTGTTCGGGTCGGTTCACCCTGTCCCAGTACCTGCTTACCGAGCGAAAGGCGTCGTTAGCGGTATTGGAATAGTCGTGTGGTGTCTCTATCTGCTGCAGCACCGGGTCCGGTTGCCTGGAGGCGAATACATCCCCTGGCAGCAGGAGCACCGGGATATGGTTGGCAGTGGCAGTTCCTGCCCCAACCACCATATTCAAGGCTCCCGGCCCTATGGAGGAGGTCACCGCCATGATCTTGCGGCGGTTGTGCTCCTTTGCAAAGGCCGTTGCCGCATGCACCGCCCCTTGCTCATTCTTTGCCTGGTAGAAGGGAAGGGCGTTCTCCTTTGCCGCAAGGGCCTCACCCAAGCCTACCACACACCCATGGCCAAATATACCGAACACACCCTCTACGAATTTGGTCTCGACTCCATCAAATTCCACATACTGGTTATCCAGGAATCGAAGAAGGGCTTGTGCCATTGTCAATCTGATCGTTGCCATTGCGCACTCCTTATGGTTATGAATTTCTCTTTGGTTCCCAGATCTGGGCATCGGGTCCTGTCACCCACTGGTACTGTGGGGGTACGGTCTGAATTCCATACCGGTCATTCTCAATGTGCCTGATGACCCACAGGTACCACAGGGCATAGCCTGGAGCCGCGACATGGGGATGGACCTCCCCTTCGTGGATGAGGATCGTATCCTTGTCACGGATCACCCTGGGCGTATCGCCTATGAGGCACATGCCGAAGCCCTGGGAGGGGAATACCCTGTAGTGATAGATTTCGGGCTGGCGGTGGTGGTGCGGCGGATATGAGGACCACTTGCCGGGAACCCCGATCACTTCCCCGATGACCAGGTTTGATTCGGGACGGTTCGTATCGTCAAAGACGGTGCGGACTATCCGAGTCGAGGTCTCGTTCATCATCCCTTCGCCCCTGAACTCACTTGTGCACTCCGAAGGGGTGTAGAGGTGGGAGGCGAACTGGGTCTCGTTGTCGGTTGCACAGCGGTAGAACTCCGCACCCTCTGACCCAGCTTCAATGCTCACCTCCACATCGGAGGGGATTGAGAGCACCCAGGGTTCTGCATTCAGCAGGTCGGCTCGCTCGACCTTCTGGGATTTGTCCTCCCATTTGATCAGAGCGCTGCCCCCGCTGAGCAACCAGATGCGCTCTTCGCCACTTCCCTTGGGGTCGTGATGCACCTCACCCTTTGAAAGGGTGAGGACGCCGAAGCTCATCATCATATCGCTTGTTACGCCACTTCGTGGCACCAACTCGGTATACCCATGAATAAACGGACCCTTATGACTCATCTGCATTGTTATACACCCAACTCCTTTTTCATTTCCTTGATGGTTATCGGCCTTCCCTCCTTGAGGGATTTCCCAGCAGCAAGGGCTGCCACCATATCTTCAAAACCATCCACACCGGAGACCAATACCGGCGTATCATTCTCAATTGCATCGACAAAGGAGGTGATCTCATCGACAAAGGCATCCTTGTACCGCTCAAGGAAGAAGTACAGGGGCTTGTCGCTTGTCACCCCGTCAACGGTGGAGAGGGAGACACGGGTGGGGGTGTCGTTCTCAGCCTTGGCAGCTCCCTTGGAGCCGAACACCTCAACTCTCTGGTCGTAGCCGTAGACAGCCTTGCGTGAGTTGTCGATGACGCCGATGGCACCGTTGGCAAACTTCAGGGTAACGATGGCGGTATCGACATCGCCGGCCTTCCCGATTTCTGGGTCGACGAGCACAGCCCCCACTGCAAAGACCTCCACTATCTCGCTGTCGGCCTGGTAGCGGGCCATATCAAAGTCATGGATCATCATATCCAGGAATATCCCACCGGAAACTGCCGCATAAGCAGGAGTAGGGGGTTCTGGATCTCTGGAAGTAATCTTTACCACATGCACGTCACCGACCTTTCCAGCCTTGGTGAGGTCTCTGACCTGCTTGAAGTTGTGGTCGAAGCGGCGGTTGAAGCCCAATTGGAGTTTGACATTATGATTCTGTGCTGTCTTGATCGCCTCAAGCCCCTTCTGCACCGAGAGGTCGATGGGCTTCTCACAGAAGATGTGCTTGCCTGCCTTGGCAGCGGCAATGGTGAAGTCAGCATGGGTGGAGGTGGAGCTGCACACGATGATGGCCTGGATGTCAGGGTGGTTGATAAGTTCTGTGGGATCTGCTGTGACCAGACCGATTCCCAAGCCGTGCGCCCAAGCTTCTAATTCGTCGGTCATCTTGACGTCGGAAATTCCGACAATCTCTACGGATTGCACCAAACGTGCAATATTCTCTGCATGCAATCGTCCGATTCTACCGGCTCCAATAATTCCAATCTTCATGATATTCTACTCTCCTGTGTTCTACTCGTTATGGGCGGCTCTTGTCTGCCGTTTTATGAAAACGTTACCATACCCCCAAGTATACAACGTGAAACTATTTTGTAAAGGGTTAATTGCTGGTCTTTCGCTGAAAGGGGGTCAGTTTTGTCATTTTTATCACTATTGTTTAGAGGATTCTGCCCTGAGAGAGTAACCCAGGTGAAAAATTTAATGCAAAAGAATTTGACAAATCTCAAAAAAGGCCTTATTGTATAAAAAAGAGAAAACGTTTGCTTTTTTGAATTGAGCAAGATTCCCTTTTAGAAAACAGGAGGCTGTAATGGATTTGGAAGCCAAATGTAAGATCAAGAATGCGCAAGGCTTTGATCTTGGATACACAGAAGTCGTATCTGCAGAAACTCATCCTGAGATGTTGATGAGTTTTGGTGTTTTGAAGATGAAACAGGGCGAGACGTATAAGAGTGAAGAAAACCTTGAAAGAATTTTCATGTTGCTTACCGGACATGTTGTTATGTCATGGGAAGATACACAGGTAACGACCAAGCGCCTGTCCATCTTTGACGAGAATCCCCATACCCTGAATGTTCCTGCAAAGGTAGCTGTTACGCTGCAGTGTCTCTCAGAAAGTGCTGAACTGACAGTGCACAAGACTGAAAACGAATTGATTTTTGAGTCACATTTCTATGCACCTCAAAGCGTTGTGCAAGAAACTCGTGGTTTGGGAACGATGAATGAGACAGGAACTCGGATAGTGCGCACCATTATCGACAAGTCCATCTCCAAGGATTCCAACTTCATGATCGGCGAGGATGTTCATTATCCGGGCAAGTGGGCAGGCTTTCCCTCCCACTCACATAACCAGCCTGAGATCTACTTCTATAGGTTCTTTCCCGAAAAGGGGTTCGGCCTTCTCAGACTCGGGGACCAGGGTGTCTGTCTCGAGCAGGACGACACGGTGATGATTCCCCCAGACCTGGTTCATCCCCAGGTAGCCGCCCCAGGCTACGCAATGTACTTCTTGTGGGTTATCCGCCATCTGGAAGGCAATCCGTACTTGGGACCTGATTTTGAGGAGAAGCATCTCTGGGCCGGGGAGCCTGATGCAAAGATCTGGCCGGATCGGTGATTCAATGCTGGCAAAGGTATGGGCCTGTCAGGCCCTTACCTTTGCAGCGCAGACTTTAGGGTCCTTTTATTTGTCCTGTAAAGAAAACGTTTGTTTTTTAGCTTGGGGTCTGTAGCCCAGAAATTACCGCAGAAATAAGCAGGGGCTTGGCATCGTCAGTATGGACTTTTGCCCTGTATTCCTTAAAAAGTAGAGGAGATAGTATGAAAACTATACGATTGACCATGTCGCAGGCTCTGGTAAAGTTCCTTGACAATCAATATGTCAGCTATGACGGAGAAGAGATCAAGTACGTCAAGGGTGTCATTGGCATTTTTGGGCATGGAATAGTGGTCGGGTTGGGTGAGGCACTGGAAGAGACAAGCCATTCGCTCCAATTCATGCAGGGCAAGAGCGAGCAGGGCATGGCACACATCGCCATGGGGTTCGCCAAGCAGATGAAGCGACGCCAGATCATGGCGGTGACCTCCTCCATCGGACCCGGGGCACTGAACATGGTCACCGCTGCCGGAACCGCCACCGCAAACAGGATCCCTGTCCTCTTCCTGCCCGGGGACTCCTATGGGAACAGGCAGCCTGACCCTGTGCTGCAGCAGATCGAGCAGAGCTATGACCATAACATTACGGCAAACGACGCCTTCAAGCCCGTCAGCAAGTATTGGGACCGCGTAAGCAGGCCCGAACAGCTGATGAGCGCGATGATCAACGCCATGCGCGTGCTCACCAGCCCCTCCGAAACCGGGGCGGTGACCATATGCCTTCCCCAGGATGTGCAAGGCGAGGCGTATGACTATCCTGTGGAGTTCTTTGCCAAGCGCGTGCACCACTACCAGAGGCGTTGTCTCGATGCCTCCTCCCTGCACCGTCTTGTCCAGGCGATTCAGGAGAGCAAGAAGCCTTTTGTCATCTGTGGTGGAGGGGTCAAGTACTCTGAAGCGGGAAAGGAGCTTGAAGCCTTCTGCACAGCCTTCAACATACCGTTCGGGGAGACCCAGGCGGGAAAAAGCACCATAGCTGCGGACTTTGCCTACAATGTGGGAGGGGCCGGGGTGACCGGGACGCTCTCGGCCAACAAGCTTGCTAAGGAAGCCGACCTCATCGTGGGCATCGGCACACGCATGAATGACTTCTGTACCTCAAGCAAGTCCGCATATAGGCAGGATGTGCCTGTCCTCTCCATCAACGTCAACGAGATGGATGCATACAAGATGGGCTCCCAGCCCTTCTTTGCCGATGCCAAGCTCGCCTTGCAGCAGCTTACCGCAACTTTGGCTGAGGTCGGCTACCTCTCCTCATACACCAATGAGATCATTGAGGTGAAAAAGGAGTGGGCAACAGAATTGGATCGTCTGTTCTCCTTGGAACCAGCCAAGGGGCTTGCCCAGTCGAGGGTCCTTGGTGTGCTGAGCCGCGAACTTGTCGGGCCCGACTCAATAGTGGTGACCGCTTCCGGCAGCCTTCCTTCTGATTGCCAGAGGGTATGGAATACGAACTCACACAACGCCTACCACGCCGAGTATGCTTTCTCCTGCATGGGATATGAGATTGCGGGAGCCATCGGGGCGAAGTTGGCGGAGCCTGACAAGGAGGTCTATGCCCTTGTCGGTGATGGCGGCTTCTTGATGCTGCACACCGAGCTGGTCACCGCCTTGCAGGAGGGGATCAAAATCAACATCATCCTGTTTGATAACCATGGGTTCCAGTGCATCCACAATCTGCAGCGCAGCCAGGGCATCCCCAGCTTTGCCAATGAGTTCAGGCTTCGGGAGGACTCGACTGCACGATTGACAGGCTCCTGCCTCGAAATTGACTTTGCCGCATTGGCAAGGGCATATGGGGCAAATGGGTATGAGGTAACCACCATCGAACAGCTCAGGGAGGTCTTTGCAATGACCAAAGCCTCTGAGAAGCTCAACCTGGTCGACATCAAGGTGCTGCCCGGGACCATGACCGAAGGGTATGAGGCTTGGTGGAGGGTCGGCACCGCTGAAGTCTCCAGCCACTCTGCCGTTGTTGAGGCGGCTGAGAAGATCAGGCAGATGAGTTCGACTGTAAAGCAGTACTAGGGCGAATACGGACCTCTCGTATGGGAGGTCCTAGTGATACGAGAAAAGAGATTTCTGTGCAAAATTAGGAGATTGATCATGATCAACAAAAGTGACATTAAACTTGCATGTGCGCCGATAAACTGGACCAATGACGATGCCCCTGAACTGGGAAAAGAGATTACCTACCAGCAGTGCCTGAGCGAGATGGCTCTTGCCGGGTACCAGGGTAGTGAGATCGGCAACAAGTATCCCCGCGACATCACGGTGCTGAAAAAAGCATTGGCCCTGAGGAACCTTGAGATTTGCAACCAGTGGTTCAGTTGCTTTTTCACCACCCGCCCACAAGCCTTCACCATTGAGAAGTTCATTGAGACGAGGGACTTCCTCCACGCCCTGGGAACAAAGATCATCGGCGTATGCGAAGTTGGCCTGAGTGTGCAAGGCGACCTTTCGGCCCCGCTGTATGAGAATACCCCGACCCTTACCGATGAGCATTTTGAGAAGATTGCGCGCGGTGTGGAGATCCTCGGTGAGCTTGCCCAGGAGAAGGGGATGACCGTAGCCTATCACCACCATATGGGAACAGGCATCCAGACCCTCGAGCAGTACTCACGCCTGATGGAGATGACCGATCCCACCCTGGTAAAAGCACTGCTTGATACAGGTCACCTCACCTATGCAGGGGAGAGTGCAGTCGCAGGCTTTGAGAAGTTCATCGACAGGACTGCCCATATCCATCTGAAAGACCTGCGCAGGGCTGTGCACAGCGAGGTCGGCCCTAAGCGGTACAGCTATGTCGGCTCGGTGATCAAGGGCGTGTTCACCGTCCCCGGTGATGGGGACATGGTTGATTGGGATGGTGTCTTCAACGTGATCAAGAACAGCAATTACAAGGGCTGGATAGTAGTGGAGGCCGAACAGGATCCTTTCCTCTATGACCCCTTGGAATATGCCCAGAAGGCCCGAGCATTCATCAGGAAAGGACTTGGCATCTAGATTTGGAGGCACCCATGCAATTTTCTCTTCATGGACTACTTGTACGATATTCCAATGTTGCCACCGACATCTCCTGCGCAAAAAGCGCAGGGTATGATGCGGTGGAACTCCACACTGACAAGCTTGACAGATACCTCGCCTCTGGCTTCACCGGAAAGGACCTGAAGGCGATACTGGACAGGCACTCGATGATGGTCAACTGCATAGACATCATCGGGGATTTGGAAACCCAGGACCCGAAGAAGTTTGAGGCTGTCATGAAAAAGGCCGACACCCTGATCGAGACAGCGGTTGCCATCAACTGCCCCACCATCCAGCTCAATGCCTTTATGGAGCTTGCCGACAAGTCTACACAGGAGAATATTGTGAAAACTGCTGCAAACATCAGAAAGGTCTGTGAGCTTGGGCTGAAGAAGAACATCAGGTTCCAGTATGAAGGAGCCGCCTGGACTCCCATCCACTCACTTGAGCACTACAAGATGCTCGCCCAGGAGGTTGCGATGCCCAATTTTGGCTTCGTGCTCGACTTCTGGCATTTTTGGGCAAGCAGGGGAGGCACTCCCCAGGAAGTTGCCGACCTGGACAAGAGCGTGATCTACGGCGTCCATGTTGCCGATGGATTCAGGGTCGGGGAGGGCGAGCCCTGGATTGACGAGACCCTTTTGAGGGGAGCCCTGCCCGGTGATGGGCAGGTTCCCATCAAGGAATGGATCGATGCGGTGGTCTCCACCGGCTATGATGGGTTCTACTCAGGGGAGATCCTCTGCCACAAGCTGTGGGAAACTGATCTGTACGAGATAGCTGCAGACGCTTTGAAACGAATGAAGAGTTACTTTTAGGAGAGGGGAACAGACTATGTACAATGAAGAGAGACGACTTGAAAGGCCCTATCGTTGGGCCATGATAGGTGGTGGCAGGGGTAGCCAGATCGGCTACATCCATAGGTCGAGTGCCAATCGCGACGGTAATTTTACCCTCGTAGCCGGAGCTTTCGACATCAACGCTGAAAGGGCTGTGGAGTTCGGCTCCAACATCGGGGTCTCCCCAGACAGGTGCTACTCCGACTACAAGGTGATGTTGGAAAAGGAAAAGGAGCGTGAGGATGGCATAGAAGTCGTCTCCATCGCCACACCAAACAAGTTCCACTACCAAATGTGCAAGGACTCCCTTGAAGCGGGTCTGCATGTAATATGTGAGAAGCCCCTCTGCTTTACCGTTGCAGAGGCTGAGGACCTTAAAAGGACAGCTGAAAAGCATCAGAGGACCATCGGCGTCACCTACGGGTATACCGGTCACCAGATGGTCCATCAGGCCCGCAAGATGATCGAAAACGGGGACATCGGGGAGGTGCGGGTCATCTCCATGCAGTTTGCCCATGGGTGGCACAGCGAAGAGGTTGAAAAAAACGACCCCGGCACAAAGTGGAGAGTATCCCCCGCTGTTGTGGGATCGACCTATGTCCTGGGTGATATCGGTACCCACAACCTCTATATGGCAGAGCTTATGGTTCCCGACTTCCGCATCAAGAAACTGCTGTGCAGCCGCCAGAGCTTCGTCAAGAGCAGGGCTCCCCTTGAGGACAATGCCTTTGTACTGCTTGAACTTGAAAGTGGCGCGGTTGCCAACATGTGGGCCAGTGCGGTAAACGCAGGATCGACCCATAACCAGAAGATTCGTGTGGTAGGGTCGAAGGCGAGCATCGAGTGGTGGGACGAACACCCCAACCAGCTCGCCTATGAGGTGCAAGGGGAGCCAAAGCGAATCCTTGACCGGGGAACCGGATACCTCTACAGCGACGACTTCATGGTGTCGATGGATAGGATCGGCGGGGGCCATGCAGAAGGGTTGTTTGAATCCTGGGCCAATCTCTACAACCAGTTTGCGTTTGCCATGGATGCTCAGGACAGGAAGGACACGAAGACACTTTCGGCCATGGTATTCCCCGGCATTGACGCTGGAATAGAGGGCGTAAGGTTCCTGGAGAACTGTGTGGCGTCTGCCGACAACGGTTCTGTCTGGGTCGATTACAAATAAGAGTGATTCTTAGGAGCTGATGATGAGAATACCGTTGGGGATCGCACCCTGTTCATGGGGAATTGAGGACATAGCAAACAAGGACAACCCTTCATGGGAGAGGGTTATGGACGAAGCCTCGATGACAGGATTCTCCGGCATTGAACTGGGCCCCTACGGCTTCTTTCCTACCGAAGCTTCGCGCCTTAAGGGTATACTCGCCTCAAAGAACCTGACCCTGACTGCCGGAACGCTCTATGACGACCTCTCTGAGGCCGCCGATAGGGAGTATCTGCTCAACAAGACCCGAAGCATCTGCTCCCTGCTGTCCCAGGTAGAGCAAAAGAAGGGGTTTTTGGTTGTCATTGATGCGGTGAAGGGGGATCGTGACCTCACCGCTGGCCATCCCACCCTTGCAAAGCGTCTGGGGGCAAAGGGTTGGAAGGCCCTGATGGACAATGTCACTCAGATAGCTTTGGTTGCCAGGGATGAGTTCGGCATCAGGGCTGTTGTGCACCCCCATGCCGGGGGGTATATCGAGTATCAGGATGAGACGGAGTGGTTTCTCCATGATATACCGGACTCCCTGGCAGGGTTGTGCCTGGACACAGGGCACCTCTACTATGCCGGATCCGATCCGTCGGAAAGCCTGGTCCGCTTCCAGTCCCGCCTTGACTATGTCCACTTCAAGGATATCGACAAGGGGGTGTACGAAAAGGCCCTGGCCGGGAACTTGGGCTTCTTTGATGCCTGTAAAAACCAGGTGATGTGCTCCATAGGCAGAGGGTGCCTTGACTATGCGTCGATATTCACAACCTTGGAGACCATCGGGTATAGGACGTGGGTTACAGTTGAACAGGAGCGCGACCCTCTGGATACAGGGGGGACGCTCAGTGATTTGCGCTCAAGTCATGCTTTTCTTGTTGATGCGATGGGTGGTCCTTCCATCAGGTGAGTTCTGACCTGCCTGAGGTAAGTGTATTGTATCCAACCATTTCCGGTGGTGGATTGCGTTTTGAACGAGCGTCTGAAAAATAATGAAAACGTTTTGATAAATTTGTTTGACAAATGCTAAATGTGGGGTATAATGATAATTAAACAAACGTTTGGTATTGTTTTATTAGGATATTGCTAGAAATAGCAATGAGAAAAAATTGGAGGATTTTATGAAGAAACGAATCGTATTTGTGCTAGTTGTTCTCATGATCATTGCTCTTCCTGCAGCACTGACCGCTGCAGGACAGACAGAAAAGGGTGTCATCAAGATTGGGGCGGCTATGAGTAGCTTTGCTGATAAGGGTCAGACCTATCTGCAGGATGGTATCAGAGCGTTTGATGCCGAACATGCTGACGTAGAGATCATCATGACCGATGCCAAGGACGACCCGGCTGTACAGCTGAACCAGGTAGAGACCCTGCTTACCAAGGGTGTCGATGCCATCGTCATCGTTCCCGTGGACATCTCAGCCTTGAAGCCCGTCTTCCGCAAAGTCAAGGAAGACAAGGTCAAGCTGGTCATCGGAAACAGAATGCCCGAAGAGGCTTTCCATGGTGAATTTGATGTATACACCGGTTCCGAGTCCATCCAGGCAGGCATTTTGCAGGCTGAGTGGGTAGCCCAGGCATTGCAGCCCAAGGGCGGCAAAGTCGGTATCATCATGGGACCTCTTGGTCATGAAGCTGCCAGAATGAGAACCGAAGGAAACAAGCAGGTCCTCGCCAAGTATCCTAACATTGAAATTGTCATGACCGCTGAAGGCAAGTGGGACAGAGCCCTTGGAATGACCATTGCGGAAAACTGGTTGCAAAGTGGTTCCGGCATCCTGGATGCCATCCTGTGCAATAATGATGAAATGGCCATTGGAGCCCTTCTTGCAGCACAGGGTGCAGGCATGAAGGACAAGGATATCATCATCGCTGGTGTCGATGCGACTCCCGATGCTCTTGAATATCTTGGCAAGGGCCTTGACGTTACCGTGTTCCAGAACATGTATGCCCAGGGCTATAACGGTGCCAAGGCTGCATACGACCTGATAAAGGGCAACCCAGTTGAGAAGTGGGACTGGATTCCTTTTGAGACTGTGACAACTGAAAATATGGCAAACTACAAGTAAGGTTGTCTGCCCAAGGTGTAAAAATGTCCTAAAAGGGGGAGAGGAGATACCTTTTCTTCCCCTACTTAGTCCAAGCAGTGGATGCGTAACGGGAGCTACTATGAGTGTTGAGAATGTCTTAGAGATGCGACAGGTTTCCAAATCCTTTCCTGGAGTCAAGGCCTTAAAGAATGTTGATTTTACTGTAAAGAAAGGAACTGTACATGCTCTTATGGGTGAAAATGGAGCCGGTAAGTCTACTCTGATGAAAATTCTGTACGGCATCTATACTCCTGATGAGGGTGAAGTGATTTTCAAGGGGAGCCCTTATATTGTAAAGAGCCCCATAGATGCGATAAAGAAGGGTGTCAGCATGATTCCCCAGGAGATCAGCCCTGTGCTGAACCTGACTGTTGCCAGCAACGTCTTCTTGGGAAAGGAGCTGACAATGGGAAGGGGTGTGAAGCTCATCAATCAGAAGCAGATGGTACAGGATACCCAAACCCTCTTTGATGAACTTGATATTGATATTGACCCTGCTGTTTCAATGAGCAAGCTGAGCATAGCAAATGCACAGCTGGTGGCTATCGCCACGGCGGTATCCTACAATGCGGACCTTGTCATCATGGATGAGCCCACCTCAGCCCTGACCGAAAAAGAGATTGACAAGCTGTACGCCATAATCAGGAATTTGCGCGATAAGAAAGGCCTTGCAGTGGTCTATATCTCCCATAAGCTGGATGAGATCTTTGCCATCTGCGATGAGGTGACCATCCTTCGTGACGGCGAATATATCGGAACGGATAGCATTGGGAATTTCACCAAGGAGAGGTTGATCAGCATGATGGTCGGCCGCTCGATGAAGGAGTTCTTTCACAAGGAGCATGCCGACATAGGGGATGTTATCCTTGAGGTGAAGAACCTAACCCTTGCCAAAAAGTTCAGGGACATCAGTTTCTCCCTGAGGAAGGGAGAGGTACTGGGTGTCGCCGGCTTGATGGGTGCTGGGCGAACTGAGCTTATGGAGGCCATCTTTGGGTATAGGCCAGCCGAATCGGGGGAAATATTCCTGAACGGTGTCCAGATTCAGATTAAGGAACCCCATGATGCTATCAAGAATGGTATAGCATTTGTCACAGAGGACAGGAAATCTACGGGTATTTTTCCGGAGCTCTCGGTGAAGGACAATATGGTGATGCCTGATATCGACAACTACCTCCTTCGTGGGTTGTTGGACAGCAAGAAGATCAACAAGGATTGCCAGTCCCAAAGGACGGCCATCGCCATCAAGACCCCAAGTCTTGAACAGCTGATCAAGAACCTCTCCGGAGGGAACCAGCAGAAGGTTCTGATCTCACGATGGCTGCTGACCACCCCTGAGATCCTGATCCTTGACGAACCCACCAGGGGAATTGATGTAGGGGCCAAATCGGAGATTCACCGTCTCATAGGGGAGCTTGCGAAGATGGGTAAGAGCATCATCATGGTCTCCTCCGAGATGCCGGAGATCCTTTCCATGAGTGATAGGATCATCGTCATGCATGAAGGTGCATATTCTGGCGAACTGCTCAGAGACGAAGCAACACAAGAAAAAATATTACAACTTGCCACAGGCGAATCTTTGTAACAAAAAGGGGATGGAAAGCAATGATTAAACAGAAACAAATTATGGGGCTCTCATTTGGAGCTTTCATGAGCAAATATGGCATAGTCGTAATTTTCGTAGCATTGTGCATCATCATGTCGATTGTATCGCCGGCCTTTCGCACCATGCGAAACGTCACCAACGTAGTGCGCCAGGTCTCCATCATCGGCATTGTGTCCATGGGTGTGACCTTTGCCATCATCACCGGAGGAATTGACCTCTCCAGTGGTTCGATGATCGCCCTGATCTCGGTTGTGGTGGCGAGCCTGAGCCAGAACGCAGTGAATCCATCCCAGCCCTTGAGCTTTGTGATTCCCATTGCCTTTGGCATCGGTGTTGCCCTGGTGCTCGGGCTTCTGCTCGGATCGGTGAACGGATCGCTGCATGCATATGGTAAGATACCGCCATTCATCGCAACGCTGGGTATGATGACTGCCGCCAGAGGTGCAGCCGCCCTGTTCACAGGCGGACGTCCGGTAGGTAACTTGAAGGATACCTTCACCTACATTGGAACAGGCAGGATCATCGGCATCCCCATTCCCATCTGGATCTACATCATCATGGGCATCATCGCCCACATCCTCTTGAGCCGGACCAAGTTCGGGCGCCATGTGTTTGCCATCGGCGGCAATGAGCAGGCTGCAAGGATCTGTGGTATCAACGTGGAGAAGACCCTGGTGAAGGTATATGCCTTTGCCGGTCTGCTGACCGCCGTCTCTGCGATCCTGCTTACCGCCCGAACTTCCGCCGGTAACCCCACCTATGGTGTCTCCTATGAGTTGGATGCCATCGCCTCCACAGTCATCGGAGGAACTTCCCTCAGCGGTGGTGTGGGGTCCATTCCCTTTTGTGTGGTCGGTGCCCTTATCATCGGTGTCCTGAACAACAGCATGGACCTGCTCAGTGTCAACGCATACTGGCAGCAGATCGTCAAGGGCGTCATCATTGTTGTTGCTGTCCTCATCGATGCACGCAAGCAGAGACGAAACTAGGAGTGATCCACCAAGGAGGATGCAATGGCTGTCATCACGATTTCACGAAAGCTCGGAAGCATGGGGACCTATATCGGCAGGAAGCTTGCCGAGAGGATCGGCTATGACTATGTCGACAAGCAATGCCTGTCACTAATCATGAAGGAGTACGGGTTCAGCAAGTTTGACAACATCTACGACGCCATTCCCAGTTTTACGGACCACTTTGACGAGTACAGGGATAACACGATCAAGTTTCTGGCTACTGTGATCATGGCAGTTGCCCAACATGATAATGTCGTCATAGCGGGACGGGGCAGCTTTGGTTTGCTGAACAGCTATTCGGACGTCATCAACGTCAGGATCACCGCTCCCGTCAACTGCAGGATAAAACGGGTTATGGAGCAGCGCAAGATAAGTGAGGTGGAGGCACGCGAGGTTGTCGAACACAACGACCTGGTGCGACGGCATTTTGTAGAGTCTGACTTCAGGTTCAACTATGCCAACACCGCCGACTTTGACCTGATCCTTGATACCAGCATTGTCCCTCCCGACTTGTGTGTGGACTGGCTGGAGCAGATTTACGCTGTCAGCCAGGAGAAGCGCCAGGATAGCCGGCACAGCATCAAGACCATCGAGGTGGAGGGTGTGCTGGAAAATCATGTGCGTGACATGCTTGCCCTCTTCAGGGAGGAGAAGAAACCTATCCTGTATCAGGTTGAGCAGTGATGCTGCTTCTTAGGTAGTACCTTCCTCCTCTGATGGACCAAGGGTCTTGGTCCATCAGAGGGGGGAGGCAATGGCATTTTTTTTGGATAAAAAAACAAACGTATGCGTAACTTTGATTGGGCTTTCCGGCTCAGAAGAAAGGAGAGAGATATGGATGCTGAAAAACAGATGAACACTGAAGAATACATAGCCCATTTGATGAAACGGGCACGAGCGGCCCAGGCTATCATCGAAGGGTTTTCACAGGAGCAGGTCGATAGGCTTGCAGCTGCCATCACGTGGGAGATCGTCCTTGATGATGCCCTTGTTGAAGAGCTGGCCAATTTTTCATTCCAGGAGTGCCGTCTCGGTGATGTCCGATCCAAGATAGTCAAGGTGCAGGAGAAGTGCCGTGGGGTCTACTACGATGTCAAGCATGCCAAGAGTGTCGGCATCGTCCAGGAGATACCGGAAAAAGGGCTTGTACGCATAGCAAAGCCCGTTGGGGTGATAGGGTCGCTGGTCCCCAGCACACAAGCTGAGATGCACCCCATTATCCAGGCGATTTTTGGTGTCAAGGCCCGTGACAGCATCATCTTCTCCCCTCACCCCAGAGGAAAGAAGACCACCAAGAAGACCGTCGCCCTGATCAGGGCCGTCATGAAGAAGTACGGTGCCCCTGAGGACCTGTTCATTGCTATAGAGGATCCCTCTGTCGCCATGACACAGGAGCTGATGAAACAGTGTGACCTGGTCATCGCAACCGGCGGACAGCCTATGGTGCACGCCGCCTATAGCTCGGGAACCCCTGCCTACGGCGTCGGAGCCGGAAATGCCATCATCTATGTGCACAAGAGTGCCGACCTCGCCGATGCTGCTGCGAAGATCATCGCCAGCAAGACATTCGATCTGGCAGCCGGCTGTTCGTGTGACAACAGCCTGGTCATTGATAGCGAGGTGTATGCCTCGATGTTGGAGGAGCTGCGAAAAGCTGGGGCACACCTGTTGGATGAGGGGGAGAAGGAGCAGCTCAAAAGGACCATCTGGCCGGCATGGCCTGTGGACCACGTGATAAACCGCGATATAGTGGCATCGCCTTTGACCAACATTGCAAAGCTTGCAAAGCTGGACGTCCCTGAGGGGAAGAAGCTGTTGTTGGTCGAGGAGGGTGAGACAGGGGAGGCCTCTCCCTTCAGTGGTGAGAAGATGTCCCTGGTGACCTCTGTCTATAAGAGCAGCGGCCCCTCTGATGCTGTGAGGATCATCAATGAGAATCATGCCTACTCAGGTGCCGGTCACTCCTGCGGAGTCTTCTCCAAGGATCAGGATGTGGTTGATGCCATTGCCCTGGGCACCTATACGACTCGCGTGGTGGTCAACCAGAGCCAGGCTGCGACGAATACAGGAAGCTGGACAAGCGGCATGCCCTTTACCAGCAGCTTGGGTTGCGGGACCTGGGGAGGCAATATTGTTTCAGAGAACATAGAGCTCAAGCACTATCTGAACAACACCTGGGTGATCAGGGAGATTCCCTATTACAAGCCGACGGATGCTGAGCTTTTTGCAGGGTTTTCGCCAATAGAATAGAAGGACAAGATGCATATGGTGATACAGGACAGTTTTTTACACTATAGGAGAACAGCTGAGGATGCCTCTGCCCTTGTCACCGATGGCATGCACATTGCCATGAGTGGGTACTCCGGGGCAGGGTATCCCAAGGCCGTTGTCCAGGCCCTGAGGGAGCGCAAGCTTGGTGGTGAAGCCTTTGGCATAAGCCTGGTCACCGGGGCCAACCTGCCCTGGGTGGATGAGAGGCTCGGCAGCGTCGGCCTTCTGACCAAGCGCGCTCCCATGGTAGCCCACAAGAGCCTGAGTGCCCTGGTAAACAAGGCAGAGGTGCAGTATGTGGAGCAGCAGATGAACAGGATGCCCCGCCTCCTGCGCACCAATGCCTTCGGCCCCATCGACCTCCTGGTTGTGGAGGCCCTGGGCTTTGACAGGGAGGGGAACCTGATACCGACCAATGCTGTCGGCATGCTCGACCTCTTGATGCGGGCTGCCTCCAAGATCATCATTGAGATCAATGTGGCCCAGCATGAGAAGCTCTCAGACCTGCACGATATCTTTATCTTGCAGGATCCTCCCCATACCCAACCAATTCCCTTGGTAAGGTCGGCCCAGAGGATCGGCCTGAAGGGGATACCTTTTGACCATAGCAAGATTGTGGCCATCGTGGAGAGTGAGATCTCAGAGAGTTCAACACAGCTGTTCGGCTCCACCGAGACAAGCACCACGATAGCCAGCCATCTGTTTGATTTCCTTGAGGTGGAGTATGGCCATCTCAAAGGGGGCCTTCCTCCTGTGCAGACAGGATTCGGCTCCATTGCCGATTCCATCACCACCGGATTCCAGGATACAGGCTTCAAGGACCTCCAGTTCTTCTGCGGAGGGGTCGGTGAGTCCGCCATGACCCTCCTGGAGAGCGGGAAAGCCCTTTCCCTCTCTACAGGAGGGCTTGGGATGAATGAGAGGGTAGCGGGTATGCTTTCCTCCTTCCCCCGTATAGAGGACTCCCTGGTGATACGAAACGGCTCGGTCACCAATAGCAGCGAGGTCATCAGCAGGCTCTCGCTCATAGCCTTGAACACCGGAATAGAGGTCGATATCTACGGAAATGTGAACTCAAGCCATATTGGCGGCAGCGCCGTTGTCAATGGGATAGGGGGAGGGGCAAACTTTGCCCAGAACAGCGGCCTCTCCGTTGTGCTCATCCCATCCCTTTCCAAAGGAGGGGCCATCTCCAACATTGTGCCGATGGTCTCCCACCAGGATATAAACGAGCATGATGTGGATATTGTCATTACAGAGCATGGGGTTGCAGACGTGCGGGGCTTGGATGATGTGGCGCGTGCCAGGAAGATCATCGGGGTGTGTGCTTCTGATCAGTACAGGGATGCACTCTCCTCCTATCTGCAACGGGCACAACAGAGGTGTGGCGGCCACCATCCCCAGCTTCCTATGGAAGCGTTTGGCTGGTATCAGCGACTACAGGAGACAGGGACCATGGCAGAGGAGACGAGATGAAAAAAATAACCCTCTATGAGGTCGGGCCAAGGGACGGGTTTCAGAATATTCCCACCTATATCCCCCTTGAGGACAAGCTTGAGATAATCGACGGGCTGGTCAACTCAGGAGTGGAGCATATCCAGATCACGTCGTTTGTCAGCCCAAAGGCGATCCCCCAGATGAAGGATGCTTCTGAACTGGCTGGGATCTGCAAGGGAAAGTACCCCACCCTTGACCTGTTTGCCCTGATCCCCAATCTCCGGGGTGCGACAGGTGCCAGGAAAAGTGGCATCAACCGCGTCTCCTATGTTGTCTCGCTGGGGGAGCAGCACAACCTGGCAAATATCAGGAAGACCCACCAGATGTCCTACGATGAGCTGGCCCTCATCAAGGGCGAGTATCCCGACCTTGCGGTGGGGTTGGATCTGGCTACAGCCTTCGGCTGTCCCTTTGAAGGAAAGAAAGGGGAGCGGGAGGTGGTGGAGTTCCTGAAGGGGTATGTGGACCTTGGGGTGGAGTATGTCTGCCTGTGCGACACCATAGGGGTTGCAGACCCCTTGCAGGTGCGCACAACCGTGGCAGCTGTGCAGAGGCAGTTCCCCAAGCTCGACTTGCACATCCACATCCACGATACGCGCAACATGGGCATGGTCAGTACGCTCGCAGCGGTGGAGATGGGGGTGACCAATATCCAGTCCACCCTTGGGGGATTGGGAGGGTGTCCGTATGCCCCGGGCGCCTCAGGGAATTTGGCATCGGAGGATGTGCTTGCCATGCTCGCCAGCATGGGCTATGAGACGGGCGTGGATGTCCGCTCTATGGTGCGTCTGGCGAGGCGCCAGGCTGAGTTGATCCCTGAGGGCTTGTTCAGCGGACACCTGTTTAGGATACCTGCAGGAGAGTAACCTGTATGTCTCGAATTATCAGTAGGAGGAGTGAGATATGGCAAAAAAAGATACGGTACTTGCAATTGAAGCTATGGCCAAGAGGATGAGACGCAATGTCATAGAGATGGGGTACGTGGCAGGGGAGCGTGGAGCCCATTTTGGGCCGGCACTCTCGTGCATAGAGATCGTTGCATCGCTGTACAGTGAGATCATGGTCCATGACCCGGGCAATCCCTTGCTCGCTGGCCGTGACAGGTTTGTCCAGAGCAAGGGCCATGCGTGCCTGGCATATTATGCCGCGCTTGTAGAGAACGCCTACATACCTCGCGAAGCGATGAAGACCTTCAAAGGTGATGGCAGCTACCTGGCAGGCCACCCGTGCAGAAATCTCCAGCACGGCATAGAGATCTCCTCAGGAAGCCTGGGCAATGGCTTTGCCATAGCATGCGGCATGGCAAAGGCTGCCAAGGTAAAAGGGGAGAAGCATACGGTCTTCTGCCTGCTCGGTGATGGTGAGTGCAACGAGGGGATCGTCTGGGAGGCGGCGATGAACGCCAGGCAGAACAAGCTGGACAACCTGATCGCCATTGTGGACAAGAATGGGGTCCAGCTTGCAGGGAAGACCAAGGACATCATGGATGTTGATCTGGTGGCGGTGTGGAAGGCCTTTGGCTGGAATGTCATTGAGCTGGAGGATGGCAACGACATCGCTTCGGTGTTGGAGGCCCTCTCCACCATGAAGGCTACCCATGAGGGAAAACCCCACGTCATCGTGGCGAACACCGTCAAGGGCAAGGGGATCTCATTTATGGAGAATAGTCTCAACTGGCATGCCCGTTCGATGAACACCGAGCAGTATGAGCAGGCTATTTCTGATCTGGCAAAGGCTTAAGGAGGACGATGATGAAAAAACTGACACAGGAGACCTTGCAAGAGTGGTCTAAACTAGGACATAGAAATGCAATGAGCGGATCGCTTGAACTACTTGCCGCCGAGAGGGCTGAGGTATGTGTGCTTACAGCCGACCTGACCCCTACCGCACGTTTGAACAAATTCAAGGATACCTTTCCTGAGCGGTTCTTTGATGTGGGGATTGCCGAGCAGAATCTCATTGACTTTAGTGCCGGCCTGGCAGTAGAGGGTCTGGTCCCCTTTGCTGTAGGCATCGCCGCCATTGTGCCCATGAGGTGTGCTGAGCAGATGCGCGTGGCACTGGGATATATGAATCTGAATGCCAAGGTGGTAAGCATCGAGGCGGGGGTGCGTTTCGGACCTCTGGGCAACACCCACTATGCCATGGATGACATCGCAGTTGTCCGTGCAATACCCAACTTCACCATCATATGTCCCTCTGACCCCCACCAGATCTACAAGGCGATCATGGGTGCAGCTGAGCTTGAGGGACCTGTCTATATTCGCTTGACAGGAGATTCGGGCTTCCCTCTCCTCTATCCTGATGATTTTGAGTTCACCATCGGCAAGGCGATCGAGTACAAGCCGGGTAAGGATGTTGCCATCATAACCACAGGCTCCCTGCTTGCCGAGGGCATTGAGGCAGCCGGCATGTTGGAGAAAAAAGGCATATCAACACGAGTAATCGATATGCACACGATAAAGCCCCTTGATACGGAGATGTTGGATTCGGTGTTCAAGGAAAACACCCTCATCCTTACCGTCGAGGAGCACTCTTCAATTGGTGGGTTGGGCAGTGCCGTTGCAGAGTACAAGGCGCAGTTTGCAAACGCACCAAGACAGATCATGGCAAGTCTGGGTGATAGGTTCCAGGAACTTGGGGACTATGGCTATATTCTTGGCAAGTGCGGGCTCAAGGCAGCCGACCTTGCTTCTCTGGTTGAAAAGAACCGATAGACAATGGCAAGAGCTTCTATAAGGTGGGCACCTCTATCAAGGGGTGCTCATCCTTTGTCAGTAGTCATCCTTCGTATCAGGGAGGGTTCGAGCAGGATTCTTTTGGGAGGATCGGCAACACGGTCCCGATCGTTCTGAATCTGTTGGAACAACAGGTTTGCAAGGATCCTTCCTATTCCCTCCTTGGGCTGGTTCAGGCTGGTCAGCTGTATCTGGCGCAACCCCGAGATGCGGATATTGTCAAATCCTATCACCCCCATCTCTTTTCCCACCTGTACCTTATTCTCATCCAGATAATCGAGCACACCCAATCCGATGACATCATTGTTTGAGAAGATGGAATCGACTCCCGGGTGGTCGGCCAAAAGCTTCTGCGTCAGCTCATACCCGCTGGTGATGTCAAATCGCCCGACATAGATCCTGTCCTGGGTAAAATCAAGGCCGTGGTCCAGGCATGCCTGTGAGAAGCCTTCGTTTCTCTCCAAGGCCGCTGCGGAGGTGGTCGGCCCGCTGATCACAGCCGGGTGTTTGTAGCCTGCCTGCATGAGATGTTCGGCGGCGAGGTAGCCGCCCTTGAAGTTGTCTGTGGAGACGGAGCTCATGCTCTTGGTTGCAAGCCAGCTCTCAAATCCTACTGCAGGAATTGAGTTCTTTTCAAAAAATGCGGCATTATCGTTGTCGACAAAGTTAATGATGATGCCGTCTACCTGCTTTTGTTGTACGGCGTGGATGAAATCCAACTCTTTCTTGCTGTCCCAGTTTGATATGCACAAAAACACATCGTAGTCATTCTCGTTTGCAGTTTCAATTATTCCGGTTGTTATCTCGCCGAACACAGGGTTGAGGATATCAGGAAATATCACCGCTATGGTCTTGGTGGACCTGCTGACAAGGCCCCGTGCAATCGTATTGGGCCTGTAGCCCATCTTCTTCGCTGTTTCAACGACCAGCTTTCTGGTTTTGTCACTTACCCCCGGCTTGTTGTTGAGGGCTCGTGAGACGGTTGAGAAGTTCAACCCTAGTTTTTTAGCGATATCTTTTATGGTTACCATAATTGTTCCTCAAGTAGGCCTTTGTTCTGCAATGCTACATATCCCGATATGTGTGCATAGAGGGTGTGTAAACTGTGTTTTAGTATCAGGTTAATGATATACTATCATAGAGGTAAATTATATAGATTTTAAGAAAATGAATCTTATATTTGATCGGGTTGGCAGGTTCCTCCCTCTTTTTGCCAAGTATTGTTTGACAATTAACCTATTCGATGCAACCATACTTAATGATAACGTTTTCAATAATAAGTGATTTTTCCAGGAAGGCTTGGAGATGGGAGGCCATGGATAAGCTTGCAGTGACTCGATGATCGATGAGTGCATCCAAGGAGTAGGGTATGATCTGTTTTTCAGCAAATATTGAGATGCTTGGTACGCATGTGGATTTCTACGACCGCTTTGCCCTTGCCAAGAGGTCCGGCTTCGACGCAGTGGAGTTCTGGTCGCCTGAGGGCAAGGACCTCAGGAGGATAGCCTCCTTGAGCCGGGAGCTCTCCCTCCCCATCAGCTCCCTTTCAGGTGATGGCCCCTGCTTCTCCCTGTGTGATGACTCCCATCGCAAGGGGTATATGGACTATGCGCGCTCTGCGATGGAGGCGGCCCTCCTTGTAGGGGCTCCGCTCATCGTCCTGCACTCCAATGCCCTTGGTGAGGGTGGGCACGTTGTGGACAGCTACTCGGAGCGCTCCATCCACCGTCTCTACATGAACATGGCCCTGACGCTCTCCCATCTTGCCCCATATGCCGAGAGGGCGGGCATCACGTGTGTGTTGGAGCCTCTGAACATTCAGGTCGACCACAAGGGGAACCTGCTGCGAACCGTCGCCGATGCTGTCGAAGTGGTGAAGGCTGTCGGATCTCCTGCTGTCAAGGTGCTGTACGACCTCTACCATATGCAGATCGAGGGTGGCAATCTGCTCTCAGTCTTTGCCGAGAACCAGCAGCATATCGGCCATATCCACATAGCGGACAATCCAGGCAGGCATGAGCCGGGGACAGGGGAGATCAACTACGGCACGCTTCTCTCAAGTTTTGCAACTCTTGGCTATGAAGGGGTGTTTGCTTTTGAGCTTTCCCCCCTTTCAACCTATGAAAAAGCTGTAGAGGCCATCATGGCGCTGAAAACGTTTATATGATTGATTGTTGTATTCTCATTCGTCTTTAGGCTACTATGGCTAAAGTCATGGTATAAAGGTCAGGGTGTAGTTCATGGTTAGTATCAAGGATATTGCAGAGCTTTCAGGGGTTTCTGTCTCAACGGTGTCGCGCGTCATCAATGGAAAGGACTGTGTGAGCCCTGAGAAGCGGGCGAAGATCATGCAGGCTGTAAAGAGTACCGGCTATGTCCCCAACCGGGCGGCACGGGACATGGTGCTGAAGCAGACCTTCAAGGTTGCCATCATCATTCCCGAAGGGTTCAACATGTTCCAGCGCCAGCTGTTTTCTGACATAGAGCGCCATCTGCATCAGTTCGGCTACCGCTCGAGCCTCTACTTCTCCGCTGTCGGTCCTGTCGGAGAGGCAGCCTGCCTTCGCAGGCTCAAGGGGGAACGCCTCGATGGCGTCATCTTCCTGCACGAGATTTCAATACCCGAGTTCCATGAGTATCTGGAAAAGAACAACATCCCCACAGTCCTGACCACCTTCGAAAAAGAAGGGCTTGAGGCGACCTCCATCCATATCAGCGAGGGTGAGGCGGCTGTCGCCGCTGTCGAGCATCTCATCAATCTTGGCCATCGGGACATCTGCTTCATCGGAAGCAACAAGTACTCCTTCGGAATTCAGCGCCTGCAAGGGTACAAGGATGCCTTGAAAAGGTCAGGGATAGCCTACGACGAGAAGAAGGTGGCCTTTGTCGACACCTATAGCCTGCAGTACGGCCTTGACGGCATGAAAAAGCTCATGGACCGCAACATCCCTTTCACCGCCCTGTTCGCCATCACCGACGAGCTTGCCCTCGGTGCCATCAGGTACATGAAGAACAAGGGTCTCTCTGTCCCTGATGATGTGTCGGTGGTGGGCTTTGATGATATTGAGATCTCATCCTTCACCATCCCGAGCCTGACCACGATCCGCCAGCCGGTCACCGAGATGGGGCAGACCTCCGTCGCCCTCCTGCACTCGCTGATCGCCAGCAAAAACCATATGAATGTGAACATCGCCCTGCCCTTTACCTTCGTCAAGCGAGAATCAACGGCTGCTCCCAGGCTTACGTGAGATACACAGGGTTTGTCATTGCCTCCAGAAGCGATATGCCAATGGTGTTTCGATGGAGCTCCACACGGTAAAAGCGCTGCTTCCCTACAGCAAACGTGTAGGAGAAATCCCCGTTATGGGAAGTTGTCCAGGTTCGGGCGACCCCATCGGGGTCTATGAGGGAGAGGATATCTCCCTTTTTAGCTCTCGTTATTGATATGGACCCTTCCAATCCCTCAGAGAACACCCCCTCATCCCCCAAGCCCCATGGGCCCAGATGGAGGTCCAATCGGGGTGAGTCCGGAGTGCTGGCCAACGTCGATCGCCCTTCCTTGATGGCGGTGAGGATGTCTGTACGGCTTCTGGAAAGGGAGTATACCCATATGCAGGGACACCCATAGGAGCGGCCGATCTGGATGCGATGGGTATCAGAGCCTGCCACTGCAGCAAGCTTCTTTCCCTCACAGAGCCTTTGGTGCCACCAGGCCCTGGCCCTGTGATCGCTGGGCTTGATGAATCCATTCCAGATCTCCACCATGTCATAGGGTACCTCATCAAAGCCAAACAGCCAGGGGCAGCCGTCATCAGAGATGTGGTTGAGGCAGATGGTCGACCCGGCACTTCTGCCCTCATTGAAGAAGGTGAGCATCTCCTCGGTGGTGTTTGACAGCGGGCTTGCTGCAAGGCTCGTGCCTGTACCCTTGAAGAAGAAGTTGGCATGACCGCGGTAGTTGGTGTACTCCATCGCAGGCAGTACGGTGATGCCTTCAGGGTTGCCGATCTCCTTGTTCTGTTCGGTGTTGTTGTGGTCGGTGAGGGCGATGAAATCAAGCTTTGCGCCCTTGGCGTATTCGATCACCTGTGCTGTGGTGTACCACCCGTCGCTGTTGAGGGTATGCATGTGCAGGTCCCCGCACAGCCAGGCTGCCTCTTTGGGATGGATTGTTATCTGCACGGTGACAGCAACACTCTCTTCAACCTTATAGACCCCCAGCGCCACTGCCCAGGTGCCCCCCCCGATGGCTTCGCGCCTGTACCCCGGTGTGGCGCTGTGTTCGCTGATGAAGACCGAGGTCCTATCCGAGCCGGACCACCCCCGCAGCTGCTCTGTTTCATCGACAAGGCCAAGGTCGATGATGTTGCTCTCATGGCTCTGCATGCCGAACTCAGTCTTCCTGTTTGTATGGCGTACGTACGAGTAGGAAACTTCAATTCGTTCGGTCTGCTCTGGCACTTCAAAGGGCAGGGTGAGATACTGCTTGGTTTCGTCTTTGGTGAAGGTCCTCTGTATGGTGAGCTCTTTCATGCTTGTTTGCTTTCCTTGTCCTTTGTGCTTGTATGGAAAATGGGCGCAACACATGGTGCTGCGCCCTGTCTCACATACTTCGATCACCTCATCAGTCGATGATCTTGTTGTCCCTGAGCTCTTTTTCAGCACCCTTGATGGCGGTGGCGGCATCGGTCTTGCCCATGATGCAATCACTCATCCACTTGGACATGATATCATAGTACTTGCGGGTGTCCAGCTGCCCGTTGGCATAGCCCATGGTCTCGACTTCGACATCGGCCCTCTTTCCTATGGCTACAGACTCAAGCACTCCAGGGTTCATTGTGCCCAGTTTGCCAAGATCGAACTTGGTGGAGATGGGGAAGGGAGCCCCATGGTCCTTCGCATGCTTCAGCCCGAGTTCCGTGTACTCAATCTTGCCATTGACCACGTTGTAGTCATTTCCCTCAATACCGGCAGAGAGCAGCAACCCACCTTCGGCTGTTGCCATGTACTCAAGGATCTTGAAGGCTTCCTTGGGGTTCTTTGCATTTGCAGGAATCGCCCACAGTGATGCTCCGCCCTGTTCGATGAAGTACTTCCCGCTAGGACCCTTGATGCCGGGAAGACCGACCACGTTGACCTTCTCCGGGTAAGTTCCAGCAGTTCTGGCGTTGTTGTTGTACAAGCCGGTCCATGCTGCCCAGTCGGAATCCAATACGATATCCTGGGACTGCCACATCTTGCTTCTCATGTCGCCGGTCTTGCCGGTGAAGGATGCGGGATCCATCAGGCCTTCCTTGTAGAGTTTGGCCAGCCACTCCCATACGGGCTTTGCTTTCATATCTACGTAAGGGGAGTACTTCTTCCCATTCGCATCAATGAATACCCCGCGCCTGAGTCCGACAGAGGAGAACCATGGCTGCATGTCCCAGATGTCCGGCATGTAGACGAAGAATGGGTAGTAGGGCTTGCGTCCTACGGTATTCTCCATGTGGGCCTTTACCTTCTTGAGCATCTGGTAGTAGGCCTCCAGGCTGTTCAGGCTGTCCAAGTTGATGCCGACCTTGTCGGTGATCGCCTTGTTGACGTTTACCAGGGGGAACACTTCCAGTTTGTTGAAGCCTGCATAGTACTTCTTGTCGAACTGAATCTTCTCCAGCTCGGTGCGGTCCACATTTTCCTTGTAGACTGCAGAGTTGCTGATCCAGTCGGTGATGTCCATGAGGGCCCCCTGCTTGGCAAGGGTGTACATCTGGAACTGATTCAGGTAGATCAGGTCGTACGCCTCACCGGCACCGAGCTTTTGCATCAGCACCTGGTCATAGCTTGCAGGGACCTTCTCCCAGGAGATGTTCAGGCCTGTTGCTTTTTCCATAGCCTCTTCAAACAGCTTGTTCTCAGCATCATCCTTTCCGCCAGTCACCGCTGAGAGCACCTTTACCTCAGCCTTGGATTCAGACTGGGCCTGGGCAAACAGGGGAGTCCCTACTATCAGCAGGGCGAGAGCCAGCACGAATAGCATTTTTTTCATACATATCCTCCTTTGGATTGTGCGAAATATAGGTGAAACCCCTCTTGCTGAGAGGTTCTATCCTTTGATAGCACCGATCATGACCCCTGAGGTGAAGAATGTCTGCGTAAAGAAGTAAAGGATCACCAAAGGGATGGCTGTCAGGACAACAGCGGCCATCTTTGCATTGGCAAAGATGTAGCTGGTGCCGCTTGTCGATGTCTGTTCGAAAAGAATCGAACGCAACACGACAGGCAGTGTCCATTTTTTCATGTCTGAGATAAGGGTCACAACAAGGTTGATGTTGTTCCACCTGCGGATGAGCTCCAGCGTTCCGATGGTCATCAGGCCCGGGATGGAGAGGCGCAGGTATATCTTGCTGAAGATGGTAAGCTCGCTCGCCCCGTCAATCCTTGCGGATTCTGCCAGCGAGAGGGGGATGCCCTGGAAGTAGTTGCGCATCAGGAAGACGCTGAAGCCGCTGACCATGCCGTTGACTATCAGCCCCGTATAGGTGTTGAGCAGACCCAGGTCGCGGTTGACTGCGTATATTCCTATCATCGTGAGCTCGTTTGGTACGGTCATGGTAAGCAGGATGAACGATGTCATCGCCTTGCGGAAAGGCAGGTCCCTCTGGGTGAGGATGTACCCTGCAAGGGCGGCCATCAGGACGTGCAGAGCTGTTCCGACCACCGCTACATAGACGGTGTTGAAGAAAGGCTGGGCAAGGTTCACAAAAGACCAGATGAAGGTATACCCCTCAAGGGTCGGGGGATTGGGGAACAGGATCAGGCCAGGTGCATCCGACTTTGCTATCGATGAGAATGAGACCGCCAGGACATTGAGCATGGGCAGGCCCATGAGGGCAACCACAAACAGGATGATCAGGATATAGAGCACCTGTACGGGGAGGGGGAGTCGGTCCTGTGTTCCAAGTTTCTTAGCCATCTGTTCAGTCCTTATCGTATCTAATCAGCTTCCTGATGATAGCGGTGAATACCAGTGTCCCTACCATCACCAAGGTGGCTCCGGCTGAGGCCGTCCCTGTCTTGAAGTTGATGATTCCTGTCTCAAACACATACAGCAGCAGTGTTCCTATCTTTCTTCGGTTTGCCGGGTTCACCATGATGAATATCTCATCAAAGTGGGTAAGCACGCCAATGGAGAGCAAGACCAATATGGTCTTCATCGTCGGTGCCAATGAAGGGATGATTATCTTTCGTATCTGCATCATGCGCGAGGCTCCATCGATCCGTGCCGCCTCATAGAGCTGGGTGTCGATGTTGATGATGGCCACCGTGTAGAGCAGGGCGAAGTATCCGATCGAGCGCCAGACGCCCATCGCTATGATAAGTGGCCTGGCAAGATTGGGCTGTGCAAGGAAAAAGATCGGCTCGACACTGAAAAGGGAGAGGAATTGGTTCGCAAGCCCCTGGATATCGAATATCAGGGCCCAGACACCTCCGATGACAGCCCAGGAGAACAGGTAGGGAAGGTATGCAATGGTCTGCACGGTCTTTTTGACTGTCTTGTTGAGCAACTCGTTGAGTATGATGGCAAACAGCAGCGACAGGGTGAAGTAGAGCACCATATCCCAAAGCCCTATGATCAGGGAGTTCTTGATGGAGGCGAGAAAGTCGGTGTCCTGCAGTACCAGAGCATAGTTCTCCACCCCTGCAAAGGGGCGCTTGCCGATCAGGCGGTTCTCCTGGAAGCTCATGACCAGGCCCTTGAGGAAGGGGTAGTAGGTAAAGATGAGAAAATACAGCGCTATGGGTATGAAAAGGAAGTAGAAGGTTTTGTATTTTTTCATTTTCTTCCATACGTGTGTCTGCATACCTGATCTCCTATACCCCGGTTCATGGGGCAACCTCAGTGTTGCCCCTAGAGAGGACTCGCAGACGTAGTATATCATGGATTGTAGAAAATGGACAAATAGTTTTTGATAAAAATTATCAACATATACCCATTTGTCTGAATTATAGCATTTTTTCTGATATTTTCTGGAAAAATGGGTATTTTTTGTACAAATTTACCGAAATGGATAGCCTGATGCTAAATCAGGTAAAATAAAGATTGTAAATTTTTAGACATCTAGGTATTATGTATATCGTACTGCAGTTGTGCGTTTGTACGAAATGAACCGGGAGTCATCCCTGTATGATTTTTGAAAACATTGGAAAAATACGAGACATTGGTAAAGCCAAGATCTGAAGCTATTTCCGAAAGCGTGTGGGAGTTGGTTGCCAAAAGCTCCTTGGCGAGTTCAATCTTGGCCAGGGTGATGAACCGCTTGGTGGAGAAGCCTTCAGAGGCAAAGACGATGCGGGAGATCTGTTTCTCGCTGAGGTTCAGGTGGGATGCAATGTCTGAAGGGGCGATGTTCCTGTAGAGGTTGTCCGTGACAAAATCTGCAATGATATCCATCCTGCTCTTCGTAGCCGTTCCGTTCACCGCATGGCCGTACCCCATCGACCGGCCCATCGCCACCAGAAGCTGTGGGATGATGGACTGGATGATGAGCTTGTAGCCCGGCTTCAGGGTGAGGGCCTCTTGCAAGGCTTGGTCAAAGAGGTCGATCACTCCGTTGGTGTCCTTGAAAGGGGCGCAGGGGTTGCTCAGGAAAAACTCCTGCAGGTCGGAACACTCCCCACTGCTATCGGATCCGCTCTCCTTTCTTGGGCGGAACTTGCAGTCCAGGCTGTACTCGATGAGGTCTTCCTGGTTGCAGGAGGTCTGCTCGTGATAGACAGAGGGGGCTGTTACATAGAACTGCCCCTGTCCGATCGTAAAGGAGTTGGTGTCGGTGGTGACAAGGCAGGATCCGCTTGCGATGATATGGAATTCGAAGCTTTTGTGGGAGTGGCGGGGGATGGTCCAGTCTCCGCTCTTCTGCATGACGCGGAACCATTGGACATCGATGGAGCAACTGCTCATTTCACAGGTCAGTGTTAGTTCGGACAGGCGCCTTGATGCCTTGTTCAGTTCATGGTCCATAGGAAAACCTCTGAAGGCAGTATGCCTTTCTTGGGTTGTTAGTGCAAGTATTGATAGGATAGGAGGTGCGTAAAAATGGTCAGACGAGTGCATGTGGTGTTCAAGACACATTTGGATATAGGGTTTACAGACCTTGCTGAACATACCGTCGATCGGTATATGCAGGAGTTCATCCCCCATGCAATAGAGACGGCAAGGCTTCTGCGTGAGCGTGGAGGCAAGGAGAGGATGGTCTGGACAACTGGATCATGGCTCATCGACATGTACTTGAATCGTGCCAAAGGTGAGGCCCTCGCCTCATGTGTCCAAGCCCTCGAGCAGGGGGACATCGCCTGGCACGCCCTTCCCTTTACCACCCATACCGAGCTTATGGATGAGCAGCTCTGCAGCTACGGGCTCTCCATAGCCAAGAAACTGGACAAGAGGTTTGCAACTCATAGCATAGCGGCGAAGATGACCGATGTCCCGGGTCACACCCTCGCCTTGGTCCCCCTGCTTGCTGCCAATGGGGTGGAGTTCCTGCACCTTGGGGTGAACGGAGGCTCCCCTGTTCCTGAGGTCCCTCCTTTGTTTCGTTGGCGTTCTCCGGGTGGACAGGAGGTGCTGGTCCAGTATGATGCAACCTATGGCTCCTCAACTGCCTTTGAGGAGTTGGAGGATGTACTGGTCATTGAGAACAGTGCGGACAACTCCGGCCCTCCCTCACTTGATGAGGTGCTTGTCGTCTACAGACGCCTTGAGCAGGAGTATCCTGGTGCAGAGATCCTTGCCTCGGACCTCTCCTCCTATG